>Ga0134121_10000275_pt1 | contig 61149 bp, 24 predicted proteins | sample KB301_FD_96463 | JGI IMG/M metagenome (GOLD analysis project Ga0134121, IMG submission 96463) | Terrestrial soil microbial communities without Nitrogen fertilizer from Kellogg Biological Station, Michigan, USA - KB3-0-1 | ecosystem: Environmental > Terrestrial > Soil > Unclassified ...
CCTGTCCCTGACATAATCCGTTCCCTGGCACGAAGGAGGAAAGCGGATGCAAACATCGTGGAGGATGTCCGGTCTGGTCGCCGGGGCGCTGGCGTTGTCGTTGGCGGCGCCGGCGCGGGCCGCTGAGAAATCGAACGACGACCTGGCCAGGGAGATCGAGTCCCTGAAGACGATGATCCAGGGGATTCAGAAGGACCTCGCGGACGTCAAGGGCATGCTGGCGCGGCAGGCGCAGGCCGTGCCGGCCCAGCCCGGCATCGGCACCGTCATCGATCTCGGCGGGGCCATGGCGAAAGGGGAGAAGACGGCGAAGCTGACGCTCGTCGAAGTCTCCGACTACCAGTGACCCTTCTGCGCCAAGTACGTCCGTGAGACGTACCCGCAGATCGACACCGAATACATCAAGACCGGCAAGGTCAAGAGCGTCTTCCTGAACATGCCCCTCGAGAGCATCCACAAGTTCGCCTTCAAGGCGGCGCAGGCGACGGAGTGCGCGGCGGCGGAGGGCAAGTACTGGGAGATGCACGATCGCCTCTTCGCGAACCAGCAGGCGTTCGAGCCGTGGAACGCGCACGCCGAGGCCGTCGGGATCGACACCGCGAAGTTCGAATCGTGCCTTGCCGGCGGCAAGTACGACGCGGAGATCCGTCGGCAGGCGGCCGAGGCCGGCAAGGCCGGTGTCACCGGCACGCCCGGCTTCCTGATCGGCCGCACCGAGCCGAACTCGAACAAGATGAAGATCCTGGCGGTCCTCAAGGGCGCCAGGCCGTTCGCCGACTTCAAGGCCGAGCTCGATCGGCAGCTCGCCGACGCGGACAAGCCCGCGCCTGCGGCCGCGGCCGGCGGCCCCGCCGCCGCCCCCGGCGCGGGCACACCCTCCGGAGCCGCCGCGGCGGCAGCTGCTCCGGCGCGCCCGGCGACCGCGGCCGACGGCAAGCTGGACCAGACGACGCGCGCCAGTCTCGCCGCCTATGTGCAGACGGTCGCTCAGGCCTCGCGGGCGACTCCTTCGCGCCCGAGCAGACCTTCCTGGTGGTGATCGGCCGCACGCCATGACCCGGCGGCGCCTCCCGCGGCCGGCTTTTTCTTGAACGATCGTTTCGCGCGCCCGCGGGCGCTCCGCCGGCCCTTGTCGCTCGCGCTTCTGCTCGCGCTCGCCGCGGGCGTATCCCCGGCACTCGCCCGGCGCGCCCCCGACGCCTCGCCTGCGCGCCTCACGGCGCTTCTCCTCAACGGCGGCGGCACGCCCGCTTCGAACTACCAGTCCCACCTCAACCATCTGAAGCTCCTGGTGAAGGTGCTGCACGAGGCGGGTGTGGCCCCCGGCCGGATCACCGTGCTGTCGGGCGACGGGGCGAACCCGACGGCCGACCTGGCGCTGCGCGAGGCGCAGCCGGAGGAGGACTTCTGGAGGCTCGGCGGCACGCGGCTCGAGGAGCCCTTCCGGACCCCCATCACCTTCGCGAACTCCGCTCTTCCCGGCTTCGCGCTGAAGCCGGCGACCGTCGCGGAGATCGATCGCTGGTTCGGGGCGGTCGGCGCGCGGCTGCGCGACGGGGACACGCTGCTCCTCTACGTCACCGACCACGGCACGAAGAACGCCGCGGACACCACCGACAACCGCATCACGCTGTGGGGAAAAAACCAGGGGCTGTCGGTGTCGGAGCTGCGGGCGCGGCTGGCGAAGCTCGACCCGCGCGTCCGGGTCGTCCTGCTGATGTCGCAGTGCTACTCGGGCTCGTTCGCGAACGCCGCGCCGCGCGACGCCTCGGGTCTGCCGTCGGGCAACGTCTGCGGCTACTTCTCGACCACGGCCGAGAGGCCCGCCTACGGCTGCTACGCCGAAGTCCGCGACCGTGACGAGACCGGGCACTCCTTCGACTTCATCGCAGAGCTGGCCCAGGAGGGGCTCTTCCCGGCGGCGCACGCGCGGGTCCTCCAGAACGACGCCACCCCCGACGCGCCGTTGCGCACCTCGGATGCCTTCCTCGAAGAACTCCTGCGCAGGAAGGCCGGGGCGCAGGGCGTGACGCTCGACGCGCTCGTCGACGCGCTGCTGGCGCAGGCCTGGAAACGCAAGGACGCCTGGGAGCCCGAGATCCGGCTGCTCGACGCCATCGGCCGCAACTTCGGCACCTTCAGCCCCCGGTCGCTGGCCGAGATCCGGCAGCAGCAGGCCAGCCTCCCGGAGGTGGGAGACCAGCTCGAGGCCCAGGGGAAGGCGTGGCAGGCCTCCCTCGAGGCCGCCAACCGCGCCAACCTCGAGCGCTTCCTCGGAGGGAAGCCGGGGTGGCGGGATTTCGTCGACCGGGCGGGCCGCAGCGCGGGCGCGGTCCGCGAGATGAGCGGCGCGCTGGTGTACGAGCTGGCGGACTTCACCCGGGCGGACCGCACGATGACCGGCCGCCTGGCCACGCTCAAGGACAAGGCGGATGCGGCGCGGGCCCTGGCGTATCGCATGGCGGTGCGCGAAGGCGTGATGCTGCGGATGCGCGCCATCCTCGTGAGCCTCGCCGGCCGCGAAGACCTGGCGCGCGACGGCTCACACGACGAGCGCGCCGCGGCCGAGGCGCTTCTGTCCTGCGAGTCGCTGCGGCTGCCGCTCGCGGGGGCCGTGCCCGGGATGCACCCGACCGATCGTCCCCCGTTCCCCGCGATGGAGGACGACATCGCGGCGTCGCGCGACGTGCTGCCGGCCTGGCTCGGGATCCGCTTCGCCGACGTTCCGGCCGTCCTGCGGCAGACACACGAGATCGCGCCGGGCGCTTCATCTGTCCTGGCGGTGTTCCCGAACTCTCCAGCCGCGGCGGCCGACCTGCAGGCGGGGGACGTGATCCTGGGCCCCCCGGGCGCGCGCTTCGAGGATCCGCAGCAGATCCGCGAATGGACGATGCTCGCCCACGTGGACGAGCCGCGCACCCTCTCCGTGCTGCGCGGCGCCGACACCATCGAGAAGACCATCGTCCCGAAGCCCGCTCCCATGAAGTGGCCGGCGCTCCCCGGGCCTCCGCGTGTGTCGACGGCCGCCCCCGCGTGGGCCCCGCTGCAGCTGGCGGGGTACCGGGGCGATCTGCCCTCCGACCTGCGCGGCTCGGGCGCGCACCTGCTGTTCTTCTGGGCGACGTGGTGCGGCCCGTGCAAGGCGTCGCTGCCGGAGGTCCTGGCGTTCGAGAGCGAGCGCGGCATCCCGGTCGTGGCGATCACCGACGAGCCGGGGGAGGCGCTCGACGCGTTCTTCAGGAAGTTCACGACGCCGTTCCCGCAGCGCGTGGCGACCGACGAGCAGCGCCGGGCGTTCCTGGCCTACGGCGTGAGCGGCACGCCGACGTTCGTCCTGGTCGACGGAGACGGTCTCATCCGCTCGTACTCGGTCGGGTACACCCGCGCGACGGGTCTGCCGATCGACGGCTGGACCTGGTCCGGGCGTCCGGGCTCCGGGCCCTGAACATCTCCCGTTCCGGTGCGACGGAATCGAAATTTCCGGCTCCGGCCCGTCGAAGACCGGAACCCCATGCGCCATCTTGCCGTGTTGACATAAACTCCGCGGACTTTCTCTGGTCGGCGCCATCCGGCGCGTGGGGTTCACGGGAGTTTCGGGACGTTCGGGGGGTTCTCGGATGATGGGGATGGGGAAGGGTCTGTCCGTTCTGGTCTTCACCGCGGCGGCCGCGGCGGCCACGACGGGGATGGCGCGCGCTGCGAAGGTCGAGCACACCAACATCGTCCCGCCGAAGACGACGATGCCGACGCCCGACGGGCTCAAGGCGATCGGCGAGCCGACCCGGTTCCTCCAGCACGGCGATCGCCTCTACATCGCGGGGAAGGATGGCATCGCGGCGCTCTCGGCCGACGGCCAGGTGATCTGGGCGACGCCGCTCGACTTCGCCGGGATCCGGGAGATCGAGGTGGACGACGCCGGCATCGCGTATTCCGGCTTCACCGTCACCGGGGAGAAGGCGGGCGCGTTCACCTGGTGGGGGAACGACATCCACAAGCTCGCCTTCGCCCCGAGCATCGTCGGCATGCTGACTCTCGACGGGACGAAGACCTGGCAGGTCGCGGGCCCCGCGTCGCGCATCTCGGCCCCGTGCCTGACGCCCAGTCACATCGGCATCCTGACCGGGGAGAAATTCCACATCTACGCGCGCGGCACAGGCTCGCTCACGGTCGCCGAATCCGACCTGGAGCCGGCGGCGCTCCCGAACGAGTACGCCACCCGGAGTTCCGGCCGCGGCCCCTGTTCCTCAACAACGAGTTCGTCGGCGCGTACTACTACAACTTCTACCGCATCACCCCCGAAGGGAAGGAGCTCTTCAGGGATCACAAGATGAGCACCAACATCGTCGCCGGCCCGTTCCTCTACCAGGGGAACATGCTCATCGGCTCGTACAACGTCGATCCCCAGAACAACCCGAACAAGAGCCTGGTCACGATCGTCCAGCCGACCGGCGACATCAAGAAGGTGTGGCGCGAGGACATCGCCGATGATCACTCCGCCACGGGGGACATCGTGCTCGACGGCGACACCATCTACGCGTCGTCCAACTTCACCGTCACCGCCCTCACCTCCAAGGGCAAGAAGATCTGGCAGCAGGAGGGGAAGGATGGAGGGGTGTCGGCCGGGTCGATGCGCGGCGTCCGCTTCGAGAAGGAGTTCGGGTACCGCTATTTCGGCGGCCAGGGGATGGTGATGGGCGGCGACCGCCTGTACCTGGCGACCCATCGGAAAATCATGGGTCCCGATCCGACCGGCAAGAAGAAGAAAGAGGTCGAGCTCTGGACCGACGTCGTCACCGTCCTGAACAAGGCGGACGGCAGCTACGTCCGGACCATCGACGTGCAGCAGAACATCGTCGACCTGAACGTCTGGAACGGACGGCTCGCGGTCGCCACGCCGCTGGGGGTTCACTTCCTGGCGCTCGACTGAGGCGGAGGCCGCCGGTGTAGCGCAGCCGTCTCCTACTCGGCGCGCAGCGCGATGATCGGATCGACGCGCGTGGCGCGCAGCGCCGGGATCAGGCTCGCGAGAAGCGCGACCGCGGTCAGGAGCAGCGGCACGCCGACGAAGGTCGCCGGATCGGAGGGTGGGACGCCGAAGAGGATTCCCTGCATGAGGCGGCCGGCGAACAGCGCCGCGACCAGACCGACGCCGACGCCGAGGAGCGACAACAGAAGCCCGCGACCGAGCACGAGACGCATGACCTCGGAGCGCCGCGCGCCGATGGCGATGCGCAGGCCGATCTCGCGCGTCCGCTGCGTGACCAGGTACGACAGCACGCCGTAGATGCCGATGGCCGCCAGCGTCAGCGCCGTGGCGGCGAACAGGCCGAGCAGCCAGCCGGTGAAGCGCGGCGCGGCGATGGCCCCCGACACGACGTCGGTCATGCGGCGCACGCTCGCGACCGGCAGCGCCGGGTCGATGCGGGCGATCGCGTCGCGCACCGCCGGCAGCAGGCCGAGCGGATCCGCCTGCGAGCGCACCACGAGGGTCATGTCGCGCGGCGCGAACAGGGCGCCGTTCATGGCGAACTGGGCGTGCGGCCGGTAGAACTTCTCCTTGACCGACTCGCCGACGGCGTTGTGCTGCTCGTCGCCGACGATGCCGACGACGGTGATCCAGGGACGCGCCTGGTCGCTCCCCATGCGGAGGCGCCCGCCGAGCGCCTCCCCGGGCTTCCAGTACTTCTTCGCCATGGTCTCGTTGACGATCGCCACCGGCATCGCGTCGGCCCGGTCGGCGGCGGAGAAGAAGCGGCCGGCGACCAGCCGCTCACCGAGCGCCTCGAAGGCGCCGTCGCTCACCACCTGCCAGTCCCCCTTGGCGTTGTTCCCGGGCGTCTCGACGTAGCCGTCGACGTCGAGCCCCCAGTCGCCGATGGTCGTCGCCAGCGGCAGCGAGCGCACGACACCGGCGTGCGCGACCCCGGGCAGCGATCGCACCCGGTCCACGAGGTCGTGGTAGAAGGCCTCGACCTGCGCGTCCTGCGGATAGGAGGCCTGCGGCAGCGCCAGCCGCATGGTCAGCACGCGCTCGGGATCGAAGCCGAGGTGCACCTGGCGCAGCGCCCAGAGGCTGCGCATCGCGAGACCCGCCGAGACCAGCAGCACCACGGCCAGCGCCATCTCGGCGACGACGAGGGCGCTGCGGCTGCGCTGGCGCTCGCGGCCGATGGTGACGCTGCCGGCGCCGTCCTTGAGCGAGTCGGTGAGGTCGACGCGCGACGCGCGCAGCGCCGGCACGACGCTGCACACGAGCGCCGTCAGGATCGCGGCGGCCGCGGCGAAGCCGAGGACGACGCCGTCCACGCGCGCCTCCTGGGCGCGCGGGATCGCCGCCAGGCTCGATCCGGCCATCAGGCGCACGCCGACGGCGGCGATCAGGAGGCCGAGCAGTCCGCCGCCGCACGACAGGAGCAGCGTCTCGGCGAGCAGCGGCCGCAGCAGCCGGAACCGGCCGGCGCCGAGCGCCGACCGCACCGCCAGCTCGCGGCGGCGCGACTCGGCGCGCGCCAGCAGCAGGTTCGCCACGTTGGCGCAGGCGATGAGCAGGAGGAACAGGGTCGCGGCGCTGACGAGCACCAGCGCCGGTGTCACGGGGCCGAGGATCTCGTCCTGCAGGCTCACCGCGAACGCCTCGAAGCGCATCGCCTCGGGGTAGAGACCCTGTTTCGTCCAGGCGGTGGTCATTCCTTTCAGCTCGGCGGTGGCCTGCGCGACCGTCGCGCCCGGGGCGAGCGCCGCCGCCGCGAAGAAGCCGTGGTTGCCGCGGTCGTTCGGGTCGGTGTCGAGAACCAGCGGCGCGTACAGCTCGGTCGGCTCGGCGAAATCCTCGCGGTAGTCGGTCGGGAGGCGGAAGCCCTCGGGCATCACGCCGATGACCTCGTAGCCGCGCCCGTCGATCGGGATGGTCTTCCCGATGACCTTCGGGTCGCCGCCGAAGCGGCGTTGCCACAGCCCATGGCCGAGCAGGACGACCGGCGCCCCTTCGCCCGAGTCGTCCTCCTCGGGTCGGAAGCCGCGGCCCAGGAGCGGCTTCGCCCCGAGCGCGTCGAGGATGTTCGCGGTGACCGAGCCGGCGCCGACCCGCTCGGGCGCGCCGTCGCCCGTCAGGTTCACGCGGCCGGTCTGCCAGGCCGCGACGTTCTTCAACAGGCGCGCGCTGGTCCCGTAATCGCGCGCCTCGGCGGACGACACCCAGGTCTTGTCCCAGCCGGTCCAGCGGCTCCAGATCATCACGTGGCGCGCGGGCTGGTCGTAGGGCAGGGGCGCCAGGAGCACCGCGCGGAAGACGCTGAAAATCGCGCTCGTCGCCCCGAGGCCCAGGCCCAGGGTGAGCACCGCCACGGCGGTGAAGCCCGGCTGCCGGCGGAGCGAGCGCAGCCCGAAGCGGATGTCCTGGACGATCGAGTGCATCGGTCCTCCTCCCGGTGGGGTGCTCACCAACGGAACGCGCGTATCCCCGGGAGGGTTCCAGATTCTAGGGCTTGACCACCTTGAACGGGGCCGACGAGGCGAGCGAGCGATAGCCGTCGTCGAGGAGCACCCGGATCTCGTAGTTCCCCGGCGCGAGCGGCCATTCCTGGTAACCGGGGAAGGAGTCGGCGCTGAAGGTCGTCGTCCCCTCGATGGCGGTGCGCGTGTAGGTGTACAGGCGATAGTGCCCGTTGCCACCGTACCCTGAGGTCCGCAGCGTCGAGACCTTGCTGCTGTCCGACTCCCCGGGGGAGTAGATGCCGAGCCAGTCCCAGCGGGAGCCCGGCGCGTTGGTCCACGACACCTGGATCGGCTCGCCCGAGACGTACTGGCTCTTCGACGTCGTCACGGTCGTCGGTGATCCCGGCGCGTAGAGCCAGAAGGGACTGCGCGATTGGACGCCGTTCGCCGAGTCGAGCAGCACGGCCTCGTAGGCTCCCGGCGCGAGGGTCCCGGTGCCGAACGTCACGACGCCGTCCACGGCGCCGTTCGTCGGGCGCCGGGCGATCGCGGCCGTGCCCGGGGCGCCGGCGGGGACGATCGCCACCGACTCGCCGGTGCGGCCGCGCGCGTGAAAGGTGACCGCCTGCACGTCGCCGTTGAAAAGACGCCGCGAGCTCACGGCCACGAGAATCGGCGCAGTCCCCGGCGTGACGTCGAAGGCGGTCACGACGCCGCGGTGATCGGTCGGGTAAGGCGCGATGGTCACTCCGGCATCGGCGAAGCCGGGCTCACCGACGACGGTGCTCGAACGCGGCACGGCGCTTCCCGCCGCCAGCACCCAGTCGATCCGATCGAAGACATCGTGGGGCAAGGTCTCCGGTCCACCCGGCGACCAGGTGAATCCCGGCGTGGCGATCGGATCGGGGTGGACGAGGCGGTAGCCATCGCGGAACCCGGCGTTGGCGAGGGCCCGGCTGACCGGCCAGTCGAACGGGTACGGCACCTCCGGGCGAACATCGGCCACCGCCTGGGTCCAGTCGAGGTGCGACGGCGAGTTGAAATCCCCCGTCAGGAAGGTCGGGATGCCGGCGCGCAGGAGGCCGGGCAGGGCGGCGAGCTGATCCTGGATCGCCGGGAGCCGCACCGACACCTCGAGGGCGCGCAGGTCCGCCTCGGTGCCGCCGTCGCGCACCAGGTACGGCCCGTACGGATCCGACGGCAGGTGGACGTTCATCATCGCCACGACCTTGCCCGGGGAGATCGGGATGAAGACGTAGGTGCCGTTGCCGCCGGGCGGATCGACGATCGGCAGGCGCGAGATGACCTGCATCCGGGCGCTGCAGTTCCAGCCGAGCGCCTGCGCGATGACGCAGGCGTTGTGCTCCCCCTCCTCGAACCCGACCACGTCCGGCGCGGCGCGGCGGACCTCCTCGATGACCTGCGTCAGCGTCTCGGGGCAGCCGTCGGCGTCGTGGCAGAACTGGCCATTTTTCAGATTCAGTTCGTCGCCCCCATAAAAGATGTTGAGGGTCATCACCCGGAGCGGCGCCCCGGTCGGAGCGGGGGCGGCCTCGAGACGGCCCGCACCGGGGAGGACGCCCCAGGCGGCGAGAAGCACGGCGGTGCAGAGCGGCAACCACGGCAGCGGCAGGGACGAGCGGCGCGGCATCGAGAACCCCCTCGGGGCGAAAAGCCCCAACGGATGCGGATTGTTCCTGAAACGGATGACGTGATTCTAACAGGGGAGGACCCGGCTGCGGGAGCCTCGGGCCGTGCCTCCACCACCGCGGGGAGAGGTGCGTGCGGCCCCGCCCCCTGTTCCCGGGGCCGCACGCACCCGCCGCGGTTCAGGGGGCGGGAGTCGGGAGAATCGGCGCCTCCTGCGCCACCCGCGAGAGGGCGGGCGCGTCCCGCGGCATCCCGGCATGACGGGCCGTCCTTCGCTCCCCGGCCGGGACGAAGAACGCCTCGAAGAGCAGCAGCAGGATGAATCCCGCCAGGAGAGCGAATTCCGCGCCGTGTCGCGGCCGCGCCGGCATTTCGACCATGACGACTCCTCCCGATGTGACGCGCGGGAGGATGGCGCGGGCCCCTTGAAGATTCCTTGACCTCGCCGGACCGGGTGTCCCCGCCGGCGACGGCGGTGGTCAGGCGAGCGACGGAGGGTCGAGCGTGCGGTCGAGCGAGGTCGCGGCGGAGCGCAGCGAGAGGACCAGCACGGCGAGCAGGAGTCCCGGCAGCGCGGTCAGCCACCAGCCGCCGGCCAGCGATTCCCGGCCCGAAGCCATGATGCCTCCGAGCGAGACCGCCGGGGGAGGCGCGCCGAGGCCGAGGAGCGAGATGGCCGACTCGAGCAGCACCGTGTCGGCGAACCGGAGCGCCGCGCCGACCGCGAGCGCCGGGACGAGCTGCGGCAGGAGATGCCGCGCCAGCACCCGCAGCGGCGCCGCGCCTGCCGCCCGCGCCGCGGCGCGCAGGCTTCCGCCGGCGAGCGTCTGCAGACCGGCGCGGACGATGCGCGCCAGCCCGGTCCACGTGGTCGCGCCCAGCACGAGGACGAGGAGCAGCGCCGAAGGAGGGAAGAGCGTGGCGCAGACGAGGAACAGGACGAGCCGCGGGATCGACATCAGCACGTCCACGCCGCGCATCAGGACCGCGTCCCAGGCGGCGCCGCCCAGCGCCGCCGCCGATCCAACGGCGATGGCGATGAGGACCGCCAGCGCCACCGCGAAGAGCGCCACCCCGGCCGAGTGTCGCAGGCCGAAGAGCAGGCGGCTCGTCAGGTCCCGCCCGAGCGTGTCGGTCCCGAGAAGATAGAGGCGCGCCTCGGGCGGAGCGGGCAGGTCCTGGTCGCGAACGATTTCGATCGCCCGCAGTCGTCGCCCTGACCACCCGTCGGGCGTGCGCTGGAGGTCGGTGACGAGGTGGATGCCTGAGCTCGTGCGCAGCGCGTGCGCCCGGGTCAGCGGCGGCAGGAGGCGTGCCCCCGCGACGTCCTCCTGGAGATCGGGAGGACGCGGCGCGATCCACGGCGCCGCCATGGCGAGAAGCGCCAGGACCGCGAGCAGCGCCGCCCCGACCCGCCCCGCGCTTCGCGAGGGAGACGTGAGCGCAGGCGCTTCGCCGCCCGTTACCACAGCGACTCGCGCACGCGCGGATCGACCGCGGCGGCCAGGAGATCGGCGACGAGGCTTCCGGCGATGACGAGAAGCGCCGCGACCGCGGCGCAGCCGAGCACCAGCGGCTCGTCGCGGGCCAGCGTTCCCTGGTAGGCGAGCCGGCCCATCCCCGGCCAGGCGAACAGCGACTCGATGACGATGCTGCCGCCGAGAAGCCCGGGGATCGCCAGGCCGAACAGGACCGACACGGCGAGAAGCGCGCGCCCTGCTCCGTGCCGCAGCACCATGCGGCCGCGCCCGAGCCCGCGCGACCGCGCCGCGCGCGCCAGCCCCTCGGAGAGCGCGGCGCGCACTTCGTCCCGGACGAAGAGCGCGATTCCTCCCGCACCCGGCAGCGCCAGCGCCAGGCACGGCAGGACGAGGTGCCGCGCGGCATCGAGGAAGCGCGGCCCGGCGGGCCACGCGGCTGCGTCGGGGGAATGGAGCTGCGACACCGGCAGCCAGCCGAGACGCACGGAGAAAGAGCCGACGAGAAGAAGACCGAGCCAGAACGAAGGCACCGAGTAAAGGATGCCGGCCGCCGCGGTGAGCAGGCGATCGAGGCGCCGTCCCGCCGCGGCGGCCAGGAGACCGAGCCCGAACCCCAGTGCGAACTGCAGCGCGATCGCCGTGCCCGCGAGGAGGAGCGTCCGGGCCGCCGCATCCCGGACCGCGTCGGCAACCGGGCGGCGCTCCGACCAGGAGTAGCCGAGATCGCCGCCGATCACCCCGCCGACCCAGGCGAGATAACGCGCCGCGACGGGTCGATCGCTTCCGGAGACCTGCCGCAGTCGCTCGGCGGCGGCAGGGGAGACCCCGGCCCCGGCCTCGGAGGCGAAGGGACGCCCGGGCACCAGCTGCAGCAGCAGGAAGAGGAGCGTCAGGGATCCGAGCAGGAGCGGCGCCGCCGCCAGCACACGGCGCAGGAGGAAGGGCCTCATGCCCCCGCGCTCCCGGCGGCCCGGGTGCTTTTCGCGCCTTGTACCTCGAAGGAGCGCAGCGTAGGATCGCCCCAGATCGCCATTGGACATCCGTCCGGATGAGAGAGTCTGAGAACCCCACGCCTTCGGCGCGGCCCCATGTCACGTGGGCCGCATCGCTCGCGATCCTCGCGCTGGCCTGCGGCCTGCTCGCCGCCGCCTGGCCCGCCGCTTCCGCACTCGACGCGACCGCCGCTCCCGCGGCGGCTCCGGCCCGGCCTTCCGCCGCGCCGGCCGGCGGACGGATCGTCGTCGGAGTGCGCGGGGATGTTACCTCCTTCAACATCTACACCGCCACGAACGCCTTCACGCAGGAGATCTCCGACCTGCTCTTCCTGCGCCTGGCGATGGAGCAGGACGACTTCCGCGATCACCCGCCCGGGTTCCGCCCGGCGCTGGCCTCGTCGTGGGAGTTCTCCAAGGACCGCAGGACGCTCACCTTCCATCTCGATCCGAAGGCGCGCTGGAGCGACGGCAAGGCGGTCACGTCGTCGGACGTCCTCTTCTCGCACCAGGCGGCGACCAGCGACGCGGTCGCCTGGGTCGGCAAGGACGTCAAGGAGCTGATCTCCAAAGTCGAGGCTCCCGACGCGCGCACCGTCGTCTACCGCTTCGCGCGCCCGTATCCGTACGCCCTCATGGATGCGGCCGAGGGGAACATCCTGCCCCGCCGCGTCTACGAGCCCGTGCTCTTCGCCGACTGGCCGAAGAAGGGGTTTCTCGAGGCGCCGGTCGGCAGCGGACCGTTCGTGCTGAAGCGCTACGAGCGCGGCGCTCTCATCGAGCTGCAGCGCAACCCGGCCTACCTGTTCGCGCCGCGGCCGCGGCTCGACAGCGTCGTCTTCCGCATCCTGCCGGACGAAGCGACGCTCGTGAACGAGCTCCTGGCCGGGGGCATCGACGTGATGGAGAACGTGCCGCCCGACGCCGCCGAGCGGGTCGCCGCCTCGCCGCGCCTGCGCCTCGTGCGCGTTCCCGACCTGTCGTACACCTTCGTGTGCTGGAACACGGCGCGGCCGCTCTTCTCCGACGCGCGCGTGCGCCGCGCCCTGACGCTGGCGATCGACCGGCAGGCGATCGTCGACGGCCTGCTGCCGGGAACCGGACGCGTGTCGACCGGTCCGGCGATCTCCTTCCTGTGGAGCCGCGATCCCGCGCTGCAGCCTCTGCCGCACGACGTCGAGGCGGCGCGGCGCCTTCTGGCCGAGGCGGGATGGACCGACAGCGACGGCGACGGCCTGCTCGATCGCGGCGGCGCTCCCTTCCGCTTCACGCTCGAGTCCAACCAGGGATCGGGCCTGCGCGCCGACGCGGCGCAGATGATCGCCGCGCAGCTCAAGCCGCTCGGGATCGAAGCGGTGCCACGCGTCATCGAATTCGGCGCCTTCGTCGAGCGGCACGAGAAGCACGACTTCGACGCCTTCGTCGGCGCGTGGCGCGAGTCCACCAAGGTCGATCTCAAGTCGGCGTTCCACAGCGCCTCGAAGGACGGCGGCTACAACTACGGCTCGTACTCCAACCCGGCGGTGGACGCGGCGATCGACCAGGCGCGCGGCGCCGCCGACGCCGAGGCCGCGCGGCCGCTCTGGTGGCGCGCCCAGCGTCTCATCGTCGAGGACCAGCCGCTGACCTTCCTGTTCGAGCGGGACCGGCTGCACGCCGTGCCGCGCCGCCTCGAGGGCTTCCGCGCCGACCCGCGCTCCGCCTACACGGGCCTCGAGGAGTGGTCGCTCGCTCCCACGAGCGAGCCGGCCCGGTGAGGCCCGCGCCCGCGGCGCCGGTGCTCGGCGCGAAGCTCCTGCCTCCCAGCCCGGGGCCCTTCCACCTGCGCCGCGCCCGCCTGCACGACGCGCTCAAAGAAGGGCTCGACCGCCGCGCGACGGCCGTGGTGGCCGGCCCCGGCTACGGCAAGTCGGCGCTCGTCGCCCGCTTCCTGCAGGAGGCGGGCTCCGACACCGTCTGGTACTCGCTCGACGAGGGGGATCGCGACCCGGCGGTCTTCTTCCGCTACCTGATGCAGGGCCTGCGCGAGCACGCGCCCGAGTTCGGCGAGCGCATCGAGTGGCTCTGGAAGGACGCGCGCCCGCGCTCGCGCCGGCCGGAGGAGCTGGCCGACGTCTTCATGGGCGAGGCCGAAGAGGGGCTCGGCGGCCGCTTCCTCGTGGTCCTCGACCAGGTGGACGCCCTCGAAGGCAGCGCCACCGCGACGCGCGCGCTCAAGCGCCTGCTGGCCTGGCTGCCGGGAACGCTCCATCTCGTCCTGATCGGCCGATCGCTGCCGGAGGCGGGACTCAAGGGACTCGAGGCGGAGGGGCTCGCCACGACCATCGCCGGCGACCGCCTGCTGTGCACCGCCGAGGAGACGCGCGCGCTCCTGATCGAAACCTTCGGCCTGGCCCTCGACGAGAAGACGGTGCGCCAGGCGCACGATCGGACCCGCGGCTGGATCACCGGGCTGCAGCTCCTGCGGCAGACGGCGCGGCTCGGCGGCGCCACGCCCGACATGCCGGAGCGCATCTTCGCGCGCACCGAGTCGGAGATCTTCGACTACTTCACCGAGAAGGTGCTCGACGCCGAGACCCCGGAGATGCGGGCGCTGCTGCTCGAGTCGTCGCCACCGCGGGTGTTCGACCCGGATCTCCTCGCCGAGGTGCTGGAGGGCATCGACGCGCGCGCCCTCCTGCCGTCGCTCTTGCGGCGCAATCTCTTCGTGTCGCCCCTCGAGGGGCACGCCGCCCACGTCGCCTACGACCCGCTCTTCCGCGACTACCTGCGCCGGCGGCTCGAGAGCGACCGCTCGCGCGAGGAGCGCCGCGCCCTCCTCGGCCGCTACGCGCGCGCCTTCGCCCGGCGCGGGGAGTTCGCCCAGGCGCTCGAGCACCTGCTGGCCGCGGAGGACCCGAAGGGAGCGGCGGATCTCCTGGGCCGGCAGGGGAAGGCCCTCCTGCGCGGCGGGTTCCTCGACCCGGTGCGCGAGGCCTGCCAGTTCCTGGCGCGCCACGGCGCGCGCGATCCGCGCATCGACGATCTGCTGGGAGAGTCATGCCGCCTGTCGGGTGACTTCGCCGCCGCCATCGGCCACTTCGAGCGGGCGCTGGCCGCCGCGCCCGAGGGGTCCGATCCGGCGTCGGCCGCCGCCGGCGCGCTCGAGGAGGCAGCGCGCGCCAGCACCCTGCAGGGGCTGGCTTTCTCGCTGCTCGAGACCGGGGCGCTCGAGAGGGCCGCGGCCGTCGCCGAGGAGGCCCTCGCGGCCGCCGGCGGTGCCGCGGGCGCCGACGATGCGGCGCTCCTGGCGCGCATCCTCAACACGCTGGCGCTCGTGCACTACCGGTCCGATCGCCACGACGCCGCGGTGGCGCGCTGGCAGGAGGCGCTGGCCCGCGCCCGGCAGGCGGGGGACGAGCACCTGACCGCGATGATCGCGCACAACCTCGGACTGCCGCACGCGGTGCGCGGCGATTTCCGGCGCGCCGCCGAATGCTTCCGCATCCTGACCGGCGCCGGACCCGCGCGTGTCGGCCCGGAGGAGGGGGCGGCCTACCTCAACCTGGCGCGCATCGCCATCCTGCGCGGCGAGCACGCCGAGGCCTCGGGGTTCCTGGCCGACGCGCGCGAGATCGCGCAGAAGCTGCGGCTGCGGGCGCTCGGCGCCGACGTCCTCGAGGCGGAGGGCACGCTCCTGCGCGAGACGGACAAGCATGAAGCCGCACTCGAACGCTACGCCGCCGCCCGCGGCGAGTTCACCGGCCTCGGGCGTCTTGATCTCCTGCCGGGACTCGCCGAGGAGGAGGGGATCCTGCACGCCATGGCCGGACGGCCGGAGCAGGCGGCGCGCGTCGTCGCCCCCGTCGTCGACGGGGCGCGCGCCGACGCCCGCGATCCGGAGCGGCTGGCGTCGGCCCTGCTCGCGGCGGGGGAGATCGCCGCGCGCGGCGACCGGGCCGCGGCCGCGGTGCCCCTTCTCGAGGAGGCGGCGTCGATCTTCGGCGGGCTGCAGCGCGCCTATCCGTCCTGCCTGGCCCGCGGGTGGCTGGCGCTCGCGGCGCGGCGCCGCGGCGATCGGCCGCGGGCCGAGGAAGCCGCCTCGCAGGCCCTGGCGCTGTCGGCGCGCCACGACTACGCCGCGGCGCTGCGGCGCATCGCCGCGACCGACGAGGAGTTCGGGCGCTGGCTGCAGGCGCGCAGCGGCGCCCCGCCGGAGCTGGCCGAGTCGGACGAGCCGCGGCGCCAGGCCGCGGCGGCGACCGCCGACGCGGCCGATCTCACGGTGCGCCTGTTCGGACCGGTCGAGGTGTACCGCGACCGCGAGCACGCCATCCCGCCGCGCGCCTGGAAGATCCGCCGCGCGCTGACGATCTTCTGCTACCTCGCGGCGTCGCGCGATCGTCGCGCCGGCAAGGAGCGGATCATCGAGGCGCTCTGGGGGGACGCGCGGCTGTCGGTGATCGAGAAGAATTTCCACCCGACCATCTCCTTCCTGCGCCGGGCGCTCAACGACGGGCACGCGGTGCCGCGGCATTTCATCCTGTTCGAGCGCGGCGCCTACCGGCTCAACCCCGCCTACCGCTACGACATCGACGTCGAGCGCTTCGAGAGCGGCGTGCGCGCGGCGCGCGACCGGGCGCGCGCCGGCGATGCGGCCCAAGCACTCGCCGCGTACGACGCCGCCCTGCCGCTCTACCGCGGCCCGTTCCTCGAGGAGGAGTACGACGAGTGGGCGGAGGGGCCGCGCTCGCACTACGAGCGTCTCTTCTCCGAGGCGCTCAAGGAGGCGGGGCGGCTGCACCTCGATCGCGGCGATCGCGAGGCCGGCCTCCAGTGGCTGCAGCGGGCCGTGGCGATCGATCCGTATGACGAAGCCGCCTCGGTCGCCCTGATGCAGGCCTGCGGGAGCCTGGGCCGCCGCGCCGAGGTCGAAAAGGAATTCGATCGCCTGCGCCGCGCCCTCGACAGCGAGCTGTCGAGCCTGCCTTCGGCCGCCACCCGCGCGGCGTTCGAGCGGGCCCGGCAGGCGGCCGGAGGCTAGGAGCCTGAGACGCATGGGCCGGGCGAACGCGGGTTCCCGTGCTACATTGGAAGCACTTCTCGCTCATCCCGGAGACTCGACGACGGTGAACCGTCCCGCAGGATCGCAGAGACCCGGACGCGTCGCGACCGCGCTCGCGCTGGTCGTCTCTCTCCTCGTGCCCGCGACCCTCCTGGCCGGTCCGTACGTCACCGAGACCTCCGGCATCCGCTGGAACGACGTCGGCGGGCTGCGCTGGAACGATGTCGGCGGGATCCGCTGGAACGATGTCGGTGGGCTGCGCTGGAATGACGTGGGCGGCATCCGCTGGAACGACGTCGGTGGCACGCTGTTCACCGATGCTTCGGGGCTGCGCTGGAACGATGTCGGCGGCATCCGCTGGAATGACGTCGGCGGGCTCACCTTCTTCGGGCCGAACGGCGACGCGCCGGTGGTGGACCCGCAGCTCCTGGCGCTTTTCTCGACGCTCCCCGACACGTCGTCGATCGACGTCATCGTCGTGTACGCGCAGCCGCCGACCGCGCTCGACCTCGCGGCCCTGACGGCGCTCGGCATCCCGGGCGGGACGATCTTCCGACGACTGCCGATGGTCGTGGTCAACGCCACGAAGGACCAGATGCGCTCCATCGCGCTGCTCCCGGGCGTGCGGTCGCTGTCGGCCGACCGGACGCTCTCCTTCTTCGACGCCGACAGCCGCGCCCGCATCAGCCTTCCGGAGGCCGAGACCGATCCCGACCTGCACGCCCCGGGAGGCGGCCCGCTCACCGGGGCCGGCGTGACCATCGCGGTGCTCGATACCGGCGTCGACGCCACCCATCCCGACCTGCCCTATGGCTCGAAGGTGGTCGGCAATGTTCGCCTCGGCGGCGCCGTCGGCACGGGACCCGGGTTCCGCTACCCGGCGCCGGTGGAAGGGGTGCTCGACACCGACCTCGTCCTCGGGCACGGCACCGCCGTCGCCTCGGTCGCAGCCGGGACCGGCTCGGCGAGCGCCGGCGCCTACAAGGGCGTCGCGAGCGGGGCGTCGATCCTGGCGCTGTCGGCCGGCGACGTCGTCATCCTCAACATGCTCGAAGGGTTCGACTACCTGCTCGACAACCGGGTGCGCTACGGCGTGCGCGTCGTCAACTGCTCGTGGGGGACGCTCGGCTTCTTCGATCCCGACGATCCGATCAATGTCGCGACGCGCCTGCTCTACGACGCGGGCGTCGTGGTCGTGTTCGCCGCCGGCAACCACGGCCCGGCCCCCGACACGCTCAATCCCTACGCCGTGGCGCCGTGGGTCGTCGGCGTCGGCTCGACCGCGCGCGACGGCCGGCTGTCGTCGTTCTCGTCGCGCGGCATCTTCGAGGAGCTGCTGTACCACCCGACGCTCCTGGCGCCGGGGGAGGGCATCGTCGCGGCGAACCCGGTGGCGCTCGGCGGCGTCAACGGCGTGGCGGGCGTCGCCGATCCGTCCGGCGGGGCGAGCGTCCCGTCGCAGTACGCGCTGCAGTACTCGGCCGTGAGCGGGACGTCCTTCGCCGCGCCGCACGTCGCCGGGGTCGTGGCGCTGATGCTGCAGGCGGCCCCGTCCCTCACCCCCGACGCGATCAAGAGAATTCTCCAGGCGACGGCGACGCCGGTCCTGGCGCGCGACCGCTCCGAGACCGGCGCGGGGCGTCTCGATGCGTGGGCGGCCCTGAGCGGGAGCCTCGACGCGGCGCGCCCGTTCGGAACCTTCCTCCCCGGCTGGCTCGACCTCCGGCCGTATCGCTATGACCACCGGCCGGCGGTGGACGTCACCGGAACGGTGCCGGCGGGCGGGACGCTGGCGCTGCCGATCGCCCTCGACGACGCGGTCGCCTCCTGGAGGCTGTCGATCGCCTGGGGCGATCTCGATCCGGCCGACCTCGATCTCAGCGTCGAGGACGACACCGCGGCCGAGATCGGCCGATCGGAGTCGATCAACGGCACGGCGCTCTTCGCCCATACCGAAGGGATCGGACTCGCCGGGGCCATCCCGCGCGGGATGACGGCGCGCGTGTTCTTCAAGGGAGGGGCGGGCGCGGCCGACGTGCCGGTGTCGATCCACCACGAAGCCTCGGTGGCGGTGCTGACGGCCTTCACCGATCTCGACAGGCTTGCGGAGTTCGATCGCGATCGGCTGGCGCGCGCCGTCAGCCGTCACGTCCTCGAGGGGCGCGGGTCGCGCTTCGAGCCGAACGCCGCGCTGCGCCGCGGCGAGGCGGCCCGGGCGTTCGGCCTCATCGCCGACCTGCCGCAGCGCGTTCCCGCCGCGCCGTCGTTCGCCGATGTTCCGGCCTCGAGCCCCGACTTCCCGTTCGTCGAGACCGCGGCGGGCCTCCGGGCCCGCGCCGTGCTCGTCGATCCGAAGAGCCCGGGTGTGTTCAAACCGTCCGACGCGATCGATCGGCTGGCGTTCGCGGTCGGCGCGGTGCGCGCCGCCGGTCTCGCGCCGCAGGCCGACGCGCGCACCGGCGAGACGCTCGGCCTCGACGACGACGCCGCCATTCCGCTGGCGCTGCGCGGCTACGCCGCCGTCGCCCTCGAGCACGGCTTCATCGAGACCATCCCGGCGCACCCGGGCGCGCGCTTCGCCCCGACCGGATCGCTCTCGCGGCTGACCGCGGCGCGGAACCTCCTGCGCCTGCTCGGAGATCGCACCGGGGGCCTTCCGATCGCCCCCGCCATGGGGGTCCGCCAGGCGCTCAAGAGCGTGACCACGGCCGAGCCCCGCCCGCAGACCTGGTCGCCCGTCCCCTGATCCGGCAAGTCGCCCGGCGCATTTTTTCGAGAAAACCTCCAAGCATCGTGACCGCAAGGACTTAGGCCGCACGCTCGGGGTCTTCCCGACCCTCCGTTCAAGGATCCTTCAACCCCCCTCCCGCACTCTCCTCGCGAACCAGCGGGGCAGCCCTCCGGCCGCCCGCAACAACGAACGGAGGACGGAAAAATGAAATTCGCTCGGGTGCGTTCCCTCCCACTCACCTTGGCCCTGGCCCTGCTCGTGGTCACGGCTTTCTCGGGTTCGCTCTTCGCCGTCCGCCCGGCCGACAAGCCGCGGCGGGACTTCGATGCGGCGGGCGGACTCCGGATCGGCCTGGCGACGGGAGCGGCTCCTCTACCGGCGCAATCGGCGGCGATGCGACGGCTGGAGGCTGCGAGCGGCGCGAAAGTTCGCGCCCGCTTCAACGGTCTGTCCCGGATTCCCAGAACACTCGGGGCGGACAAGCCGCTCTCGCCGCCTTCCGATGCCGCGCCCGAGGGAGTCGCGCGCGGCTTCCTGCGGCAGCATCGCGACGTCTGGGGTCTCTCGGACACCGAGGTGGATGCGCTGCGGCTCGACACCTCGTACACCGACGAGCACAGCGGCGTGACGCACGTCTTCTACACGCAGACGGCGGACGGGCTGCCGGTCTTCCCGGCGACCGTCGGCGTGCACCTCGACGGGCGCGGCCGCGTGCTCGGGGTCGAGGGGGATCTCTTCCCCGGCACGCGCCGCCGCGGCGGCGCCCGTCTCACCGCCGAGCAGGCGGCCGAGCGCGCCGCCGACCAGGTCGGCGTGGACTTCCGGGCGCATCGCCGCGGCACCGAGGGGGACGCGGTGGTCCTCGAGCGCGGCCGGTTCCGTGACGAGGTCAAGGTGTCGCAGGCGCTCTATCCGCTGCTCGGCGGACCGGCGCGCCTGGCCTGGCGGATGACGCTCCTGAAGAACGGCCGCGAGTGGTACGACGTGCTGGTCGACGCGGCGGACGGGACGATCCTCCACCTGCGCAACCTCTACGTCGATGCCGGACAGGTGACGCCGTCGGCGCCCGCCGAGTCGAACCCGGCGACGCCGCGCGCCCAGGTGTTCATCGAGCACCCGCTGGCGACGGTGCGCGGCACCGGCGACTTCCTGCGCAAGTACCCGCTGACGGCCGACGCCCTCGGCGGCGTGCGCGGCTTCGCCAATGCCCCGCAGCTCGGCGCCGACACGCAGACGACGATCGCGCACGGCGGCGACCCGAAGAACGCCTCGGTGGCGCAGATGGTCCAGCCGATGCCGGACACGGCGCAGCCGCTGCGGTCGAACCGGCTGCCGCTCGGCACCACGCCGCAGTCGCCGCAGGGCTGGTTCATCAAGCAGGGAGGCCGCTACCTCACCATCGGCAACAACGTCGACGCCAAGGACGACCAGGCGGACGACGACGAGGCGACCGCCGGGCACCGCGCCGACGGCGGGCTCAACGGCGATTTCACCGGCGGCTCCTTCGTCTTCCGCAACCTCTATGCGCAGAACGGCCCGTACGCCGAGGAGGCGCCGACCGCGGTCGCGTCGGCCGAGCGTCTCGCCGGCGCCGTGCCCGACCTCGACGCCGCGGTCACGAACCTCTTCTACCTGACCAACTGGTACCACGACTTCCTGTACCACCTGGGGTTCACCGAGGCGGCCGGCAACTTCCAGAAGGACAACTTCGGGCGCGGCGGCCTCGCCAACGACTTCGTGTTTGCCGATGCGCAGGACGGCTCCGGCACCAACAACGCCAACTTCGGCACGCCGCCCGACGGCTCGAACCCGCGCATGCAGATGTACCTGTTCTCCGGGCCGGAGCGCGACGGCGCCTTCGACTCCGACGTCGTCCTGCACGAGTTCACCCACGGACTGTCGAACCGCCTCGTCGGCGGCCCGAACGCCGGCGACTGCCTGGGTGTCGGCCTCGTGGGCGAAAGCGGCGGGATGGGCGAAGGCTGGAGCGACTTCTACGCCGCCTCGGTCACAGACGAGCCGGCCCTCGGCGAATACGTCGTGGACAGCCCGGTGAACGGCATCCGCCGCTTCTCGATGGACGCGGGCCCGGACGATTTCACCTACGGATTCATCTGCACCGGTCCGCCGAGCAACCCGAGCGCCATCCCGTGCGAGGTGCACGACGTCGGGGAGTTCTGGTCGATCGTCCTGTGGGAGATGCGCGAGGCGATGATCAATCGCTTCCACAACCGCGCCTTCCCGGGCGGCCCGGCGTTCCCGACTTTCACTCAGCCTGCCGGATCGCCCGCGAGCAACATCCGTGACGCCCAGGGGCGCACCAGCGACGGCAGCCACGCCGCGGCCCGCATCGACAACGCGACCATCGAGAACGGCTCGTTCTCGGCGCTCTTCCGCGTCACCGACGGGATGAAGCTGACCGTCTGCAACCCGACCATGGTGGACGCGCGCGATGGCATCCTCGCCGCCGACCGCGCGACCGGCGGCGAGTTCCAGGACCTCATCTGGCGCGCCTTCGCCAACCGCGGCCTCGGCGCCGGGGCCGCGTCCACCGGCAATCCGGCGGGAGGGGCCGCCGGCCTCCCGGGGTCCGCCACGGTCGAGGACTTCACCGTTCCGGCGACCGTCGCCGCGTGCGAGGCGGCCGGTGGCCCGCTGCCGGCGCCGTCGTTCACCGCGGTGTCCATCGCCCCGAACTCGGTGCGCGTCACCATCACCCCCAACGGCGCGGCGCAGTACGTCGTCTCCCGTGGCGTGAAGGGTGCGGGGACGCCGGTCGAGCCGGTGCCGTTTGTCGAGGTCGGCAGGACGAACGGCACCGTGTTCCTCGACTCCGGTCTCGACGGCGGCGTCGCGTACACCTACCGGGTGCGCGCGCTGCGCAACGACGACTGCGTCTCGGGGTCGAACGCCGTCGCGGTGACGCCGCTCGGCGCGGCGCTGCCGTGCACGACCGATCCCTCGTTCCTCGGCCTGACGCGCGTCATCGACCCGGGTGACTGCCAGCACCTGCTCCTGGACTGGCCGCAGGCGGCGTCGTCCTGCGCCGGCGGACAGAGCGTGCACTACAACGTCTACCGCGGGACGACGGCGAGCTTCACGCCCGACGCCACCAGCCGCATCGCCTCCGGCGTCACCGGCAACAGCTATTCGGACACCCCGGGGGCGAACGATCGGCTCTTCTATTACGTCGTGCGCGCCGAGGATTCGACCACCGGCCACGGCGGCCCGGCCAACGGCGGCAACGAGGACGACAACACCGTGCGTCGCGCCGGCCTGGTGACGAGCGCGCTGCTGACGAACCAGGGCTTCCTCGACGACGTCGAGATCGGTCCCGACGATCAGACGAGCGCCCACTTCACCTCGAGCGGCCTCACCGTGCCGCTCATCCCCGAGCGCGGCGGCTGGTTCAGGGACGGCGACCCGGCCCCGGCGACGGCCCATTCGCCGGTGACCGTGTGGCACACGTTCAACGCCGACAACGTCACGCTCAGCGCCTCCGACAACCTTTCGTTCGAGCTGCGCAGCGACGTCATGACCATCGACAAGCAGAGCATCCTGACCTGGTGGCAGACGTTCCAGGCGGAAGGAGGCTTCGACGGCGGCGTCGTCGAGTACGCGCTCGTGGACGCCGTGACCGGCACCGCCGGCACCTTCCAGGACCTTGGCGCTCTCATCTACGAGAACGGCTACAACGGCGCGCTGACCGCGACCTCGAGCGGCACCAACTCCAACCCGCTCTTCGGGCGCCAGGCGTACACCGGCGGCACCATCGGGCCGATGAAGCGGGCGCGCGCCTTCCTCGGCGGCCTCGTCCCGGCGTCACAGACGACACAGCGCATCGTCATCCGGTTCCTCTTCGGCAACGACGTCGCCAACACCATCCCGCCGTCGACGCCGGAGGGGAACTACCTCCCCGGCTGGTACGTCGACGACGTCTCGCTCGACGAGGCGTGCTGTCCGATGAGCCCGGCGCCGCTGAACCTGGCGGCCGTCGCGAGCGGCGACAACCAGGTGACCCTCACCTGGCAGGTCCCGGTCTCGGGCGCTCCGGCGCAGTACCAGATCCTCCGCGAGGAGGCGGGTGAAGGGACGCCGGTCGTGTTCGACGAGCCGATCGCGACGGTTCCCGGAACCCAGACCACCTACGTGGACACGCAGGCGACCGCCGGCGTGACCTACGCCTACGTCGTGCGCGCGCTGCCCGCCTCCGGCTGCCCGTCGGGGAACAGCAACGTGGCGCGCGTCACCGCCTCGGGACGCTGCACGACCGATCCGTTCTTCCCCGGCCTCGGCGCGGTGAACGCGCCGCCCACGGCCGGCTGCACGCTCGTCCTGTCGTGGGACGAGGGTTCGGCCCGCTGTCCGGGAGCCACGGTCCGCTACAACGTCTACCGCGGCACCGACCCCGGCTTCACGCCGGCGATCGAGAACGCCGTCGCGCTGGGTCTGACCGGCCTGTCGTACACCGACACCGCCGCTCTCTCCTCCGGCACGACCTACTACTACGTCGTGCGGGCGGAGGATTCGACCGCGAGCGACGGCGGTCCCGCCAACGGCGGCAACGAGGATGACAACCTGGTGCGCCGCGCCGCGTCGCCGCTCGGGACGCTCATCCCGGGCCCGGGCTTCTCGGACAACGTCGAGTCGGGGTCGACGGCCGGCTACTCCACCTCGACCACGAGGACCGTCGGGGGCTGGCAGGTCCTGCCGGATCCGACGGCGCACAGCGCCACGCACGCGTGGGTCGCGACCGACGACCAGCCGGGCGTGCCGACGCTGACCTCGATCGACGATCGGCTGCTGCTGCCGGCGATGAACCTGACGTCGGCGAGCGTCCTGACCTTCTCGCACAACTTCGACTTCGCCCAGGACCCGCTCGGGCCCGAGTACCACAGCGGCGGCGTCGTGGAAATCTCCGGCGACGGCGGCACCTGGGTCGATCTCGGCCCGTACATCACCTCGGGCGGCGGCTACAACGGCACCGTCGACTCGACCGCGATGAGCCCGCTGAACGGCCGGCCGGCGTTCGTCGGCTCGAGCGACGCCGTCCCCGGGACGCGCGTCGACGCGATGCATCCGGTCACGGTCGATGTCGGCTCGGCCCTCGTGCACGAGTTCGGCGTGACGAGCCTGCCGGGCGCCCGCATCCGGTTCCGCCTCGGCGGCACCTTCCAGATCCTGATTGGAGGCCTGCAGGGATCCGGCTGGGGGATCGACGACCTGGGCGTCACCGGCCTGCAGATCGCCGGGGCGTGCAGCACGGTCGCGGCGACCCCCTGCTCGATCAGCGGCGTCGCTCCGCAGAGCGGCGCGCAGGGCTCGAACGTCAATGTCACGGTGTCGGGCGCGCACTTCGCGGCCGGCAGCAACGTGGTCTTCTCGCAGGACGGCCACGCCGACGACGGCGTCAGCGAAGGAACGGCCACGGTCAACGGGGCCGGCACCCAGGCGACGCTTGCGATCGCCATCGCCGGCGACGCCCCCGAGGGCCCGCGTGACGTCACCGTGCTCGCGCCGGGCGGCGGCTTCTGCATCGCCCGCTCCGCCTTCACGGTCACGAAGCCGGGTTCGGGCGGCGGCTCGCGCCGCATCCCGTGCGACGACCCGTCCATCTCCCGCAAGGGAGGCTGGCACGCCATGACCGACGCGCGGAGCGGCTTCGGGCAGTACTGCCGCAACGTCGGCGCCAACAAGGGGAACTCCGCGGCCTTCCTGGAGATCCCCATCCAGACCGCCAACGGCGGCACCGTCAGCGTCGTCTACGCGCGCGGTCCGCGCGGCGGCGATGCCACGGCCACCGCCGGGTCCGACAGCCGGACGATCGACTTCTTCCGGCCGGCGGCCGACCCGACGCACCCGGACAACTCCGGACGCGACGACCTGACGTTCGGCTACAGCGAGACGTTCACCGTCCCGCCGGGCGGCGGAACGCTGCGACTCGACGCGCGCAACAGCAGCTCCGATCCGCAGCGCGACATGGACTTCGTGGAAGGCTTCATCTTCACCGAGGCCCAGAGCCCGTCCGCGGCGGGGCGCTACCAGGAGACGGCGACGACGAGCAACGGGACCATCGCGCCCGGCGCCAGCGTCACCCGGACCCAGAACGTCACGACCGGGACGGTGCTCCTGACCGTCCTTGCGGACGCGCTCGCCGGTCACGACCTGTCGCTGCGGGTCGTGAATCCACTGGGGATCGCGCTGCCGGCCCCCGACGACGCGATCACTCCGGACACGGCGCAGGTGCTGTCGATCGTGCCCGGCCGCTACACCTTCATCGTCACCAACAAGGGGACGACGGCCGCCCCGTACGCCCTCATCGTGGTGCCGACGCTCGACCTCGGGCGCGCGCCCTCGGTCGGCACCGGGACGACGACGATCGGAACGGTGACGACGCCTTAGATCGGGTCAAGACAAGCCCCGGGCCGGCTCTTCGGCCCGGGCGACCGGGGAGGGTGGGCGAAGCCCCGCTGGCACGCCCGCCCTCCTCCGGTTCATCGCAGGCGCGGACTCCCCCCCGGGTCCGCGCCTGCTTTTTGTTTTCAGGGCTGCGGCGGTGGCTTGGCGGCGGTGGCGGTCTGGATGTCCTCGGCCTCGTCCTTCGCCGGCGCGAACGGCAGGAACGAGCCGCGCAGTCTGGCCCCGAGGACGTCGGCCGCCACCGCATGGCCGACCTCGTTCCAGTGGTAGTCGCAGGAGAAGAAGTAGTCGCTGGGATCCTTCGTGCGGGCCGCCATCTCCGGGAGGAGATCGATGACGCGGAAGCCGTCCTTGAGCCCCTGCGCCTCGAGGTCCTTCGTCAGCGGCGGTGGACCGTCCTGGACGTAGCGCAGGAAATCGGGCGGCGCCGGCAGCAGCACCACGATCACCGGCCGCCCCTGCGCCGCCGTGGCCAGCTGCGTCAGGCAGTAGCGCAACAACAGGTATTCCTTGCGGCTGTAGTCGTAATAGAACGAGTGCACCGTCCCGGTCGGCGTCGCGAAGGCGGGCGGATGGTCGAAGCCCTCCCGCTCGGCCGACAGCGCGTACCACATCCAGGCGAGCGCGTTGAAGGCGGCGGACTCGTGCCGCAGGAAGCGGCGCGTGTCCGATTCCTGCAGGTCGGTGCGGTGGTAGTCGGGGAACTTGCCGGCGAGGTAGGGGCGGTAGCGGTACGTGTAGCCGGGGGAGTGGCGCGCCACCGCCAGGTCGAGATCGTAGAAGTCGTTCATCGGCAGGACACCGACGAGCACCGCATGGTGCTCGAAGCGCGGGGCGAACTCGCGGTAGGCCAGGAGCTCCTGGTACGGCCCGAAGTGCGACATCGCCAGGTTCATGAACTCGAGCCCGCTCGAGGCCTGCAGGAGGTCGGTGAGCCGGTGGTCCTGCTCCACGCCCCAGCCCTCGAGGTAGGAATCCCCGAGGGCGAGAACCCGCGGGACGGTCTCGCGCGGCGCGTGCTCGACGTCGCGGGCGCCGAGGGAGTTCGTCTTGTAGCGGACGTTGAAGCAGTGGCTGCGATGGGTGGCCGACATCCCCGGCCGGTGCCAGACACCGAAGAGCGGATGCCGGCCGTCCCAGAAGGCGTCGTCGCTGCCGAGCGGGTGCGGAACGTGGATGAGGTCGAACGCGCTCAGGACCCTGAGGCCGACCTCGAGCACGACGAAGGCGCCGAGCAGACCGAGAGTGGCCGCGGCGAGCCGGATCGCGATGCGCGGGCGTCCGGTTCCCGCGGGCGCAGCCTGGTCCTGCACCCGCCGGGCGGGCGCGGACCCGGATCGACGAAAGCCGAGGCGGAGCATCCCCCGAGCTCCCCGTAGGCGCGTCGCAACTGCAACGATGTCTGACTGCGTCGAGCGTTTTGCTGGTCCGAATCCGGCGAAGAACCCGGACCAACCCAGAGCAATGACCGCGATCGTAACACGCGGCGTCAGCAAGGTTGCGTAGAAAACCGGGACTGTCAAGGAATTCCTGCACGCCGGCGTGAGGATCGTACCCGGGGCTGAGCGTGCCCTGAAGACGGTCGTTCCGTCCTGGAAATCAGTACGGGCGACTGGCCTCCCTTGGCAGGAAGGGAACGAGTGCCTTCAGTCCTCGCGCAGCGCTGCGATCGGATCGACGCGCACGGCGCGGCGCGCGGGAAGAGCGCAGGCGAGAAACGCGACCGAGCCGAGCAGGGCGACGACCGCGACGAAGGTCACCGGGTCGTCCGGACGGACCTCGTAGAGCATCCCGGACAGGAGGCGCATCAGGGCGAGCGAGCCGACGAGACCAACGGCCATCCCGGCCGCCGCCAGCGCCGCGCCCCGCCGCAGCACCATCCCGACGACGGCGGCCGGCCGGGCGCCGAGCGCCAGGCGCACGGCGATCTCCTTGAAGCGTGACGACACCTCGAGGGCCATCACGCCGTAGATCCCGGCGGCGGCGAGCAGGAGCGCCACCGCGGCGAAAGCGCCCAGGAGGCCGTTGGTCAGGCGGCGCTGGAAAAGGCTCAGCCGCACCGTCGCCTCCATGCTCCGGAGCGCGAAGGGCGGGACCGACGGGTCCACCGTGCGCAGCGCCTGCTGGATGCCGGCGGCGGCGCTGTCCGGCTCGATTTCGGTGCGCGCGACCAGGCTCATGCGGCGCATCGGCTGCTGCAGGAACGGCAGGTACAGGTGCGGCTCGGCGCCGCGGTCGAGCCGGTCGTCGCGCACCGGGCCGACCACGCCGACGATGGTCTTCCACGCCTCCGGGCTGTCGTCCCAGGCGAAGCGGATCCGCCGGCCGACGGCATCCTGGCCCGGCCACGCCAGGCCCGCCAGGGCTTCGTCCACGATCGCCACCGGGGAGCCGCCGATGCGATCGTGCTCCTCGAAGTCGCGGCCGCGCAAAAGCGGCAGCCGCAGCGTCGAGAAGTATCCGGGGGTGGTGCGCTGGATGAGCGTCAGCGAACCTGCCGCGCCGTCCGCGCTGGCCTCCCGCCCCTCGCACACCGTCATGTCGGCGTCGAGGTCGCCGCCGAACGGCAGGCTCTGCGCCAGGGCGGCGTTCCGGACTCCCGGCTGCGCGCGCACCGCCTCGAGGACACGGCTGTAGTAGCGCTCCGTCCCCGCCGTTTCCGCCTCCGCCACGGGCGCGAAGGGGTTGGCATAGACGCCCGCCTGCCGCGGCGGCAGATCGAGGTTGAGCGTGACGAGATGATCGGTCTCGAACCCCGGGTCGACCGACAACAGCCGGTCGAGGCTCTTGAGCATGAGCCCGGTCCCGGCGAGCAGCAGCAGGGACAGGGCGAACTGCACGCCGACGAGGCCGCCGTTCAATCGGCGCCCGCGCGGCGCCGCCGTGGAGCGCGCCGGGGCGCGATCGATCGCGGCCCCGTCGCGCCCGAGCCGCAGCGCCCCGGCGAGGCCGGCGACGATCGCCGCCAGGGCCCCGGCGCAAAGCGCCGCGCCGAAGACGACCGGGTCGAGGCGCACCTCCTCGATGCGCGGGACGAACCCGGCCGGCAGGCGCCGCGCCAGGCCCAGGATCGGCAGCGCCAGCAGCGATCCGGCCGCGCCTCCGAGCACGCCGAGGAGCAGCACCTCGGTGAGCACCTGCCGGGCGATGCGCCCGCGCGTCGCGCCGAGGGCGAAGCGCGTGGCAATCTCGCGGGCGCGGCCCCCCGCTCGCGCCAGCACCAGGTTGGCGACGTTGGCGCAGACGATCAGCAGGACCAGTCCGACGGCGGCGAAGAGCAGCAGGAGCGGCGTCCGGGTGGACGCCGTCAGGGCGTCCTGAAGCGGCCGCACCACCGTGTGCAGGTCGGCGCCGCCGGCGGGCGGAGCGTTGGCCCCGGCGAAGGCCGCCTGCGCCGCGGCGCGCGCGCGCAGGAGGCCGGTCGTCTCCTTCTCCGCCGCGGCGGGGCCGGTGCCCGGCTTCAGCCGCGCGACCGCGAGCAAGTGGAAAGGAGACGTGCGATCGGGGGCGATCTCGAGCGGCGTCCAGAGTCCGACCGACGAGTCGGGGAAGGTGAAGCCGCGCGGCATGACGCCGACGATCTCGGCCGGGACACCATCGAGCCGCAGTGTCGTCCCGACGACGCCCGGATCGCCGCCGAAGCGCCGCTGCCACTCGCCGTGGCTGAGGACGACCAGCAGCCGCCGGCCGGGCGCGTCCTCGCCGCGCACGAAGGTGCGCCCGAGTGCCGCCTCGACGCCGAGCGTGGCGAAGAGATCGGCGCTGACCGCCGCGGCATCGACCCGGAAGGACTCGCCGCCGGCGCCGACGTTGTACCCCGTATGGGTGTAGGCGGCGAGGGCGTCGAACGCCTTCGCGTCGTCGCGGTACGCCGAGAAATTCGCCTGCGACAGACGCCAGAAGTTCAGCCCGCGCTGCGGCCACGCCTGCCGCAGGAGCACGAGCCGATCCGGCTCGCGGTACGGCAGCGGGCTCAGGAGCACGGCGCGCACGACGCTGAAGATGGAGGTCGCCGCGCCGAGGCCCAGCGCCAGGGTCAGGATCGCGACCGCCGTGAAGCCGGGGGAGCGCCGCAGCAGCCGCGCGCCGTAGCGCAGGTCCCGCAGGAACGCGTCGAGCAGCGCGCCCGAGCGGACGGCGCGCACCTCCTCTTTCACCTGCTCGGGGCCGCCGAGAGCGATCGCCGCCGCGCGCCGCGCCTCGTCCGGCGACAGGCCACGCGCGATCCCTTCGTCGGTCAGCGTGTCGAGAACACCATCGAGCTCCCGGTCGAGCTCGCGATCGGCCCGGTCGCCGTGAAAAAGATTCCGCAGCAGGCGGGTGAGGCGGCGCGCGCGGCCCACGTCAGCCTCGCGCCGGCGCCGACAGCGCCTGGGCGAGCGCAAGGGCGACGCGCCGCCATGCACCGGTCTCGCGGCGCAGGCGCTTCTGTCCCGCGGCGGTCAGCCGGTAGAAGCGCGCCTTGCGGCGGGTCTCCGATTCGCCCCACTCGGCGTCGAGCCAGCCGCCCTCCTCGAGCCGGTGCAGCGCCGGGAAGAGCGAGCCGGCCTTCACCTCGAAGGTGCCGCGGGTCAGCTGCTCGACGCGCCGGGCGATCCCGAGCCCGTGCAGGGGACCGGTCGCCAGCGCCTTGAGGATCAGGATCTCGAGGGACCCGCGCACCAGCTCGGTCCGGGGCCCATGGGGGTCGCTTCGGGGGCGCATCGTCGCTCTCCTATAGACAGTCTATAGGAACGATACGGAAGCCCGCCGGGTTCCGTCAAGAACGAAAAGGGAGTTTCGGGAGACCTGATCCGGATCATGCCCGCCGGCCCCGGATCGACCCAATATGGCCTCTGATCCGCCCCGGAGGCGGAGGAGGAGGCGGCGATGCGGAGCACGGACGCGGCGGAAGGCGCGGCGGCGAATCCGGGTTCAGGAGCGCTTTCACCCTGGTGGCGGCACGCCGCCATCCTGGTGATGATCTTCGGCTTCACGATCCTGACGATCGTGACGGTCAAGACCTATAACAACGCGCCGCCGATCCCGGCGCGCGTCGTGGACGAGGCGGGCGCGCTCCTCTTCGACCAGGCGGAGATCGAGCACGGCCAGGAGGTCTTCTTCAAGTACGGCCTCATGGAGCACGGGACGCTCTGGGGGCACGGCGCCTACCTCGGCCCGGACTACAGCGCCGAATACCTGCACCGCCTGGCCGAGATCACCCAGGACACGCTGGCGCGCGATCACCATGGCCGCCCCTACGCCGACCTGGCTCCCCCGGAGGCTGCGGGCGTCGCCGAGGAGACCCGGCACATCCTGAAGGAGAACCGCTACGACGCGGCGACGCGCGTGCTGCGCTTCACCGCGGGCGAGGCGGCCTCCTTCACGGCGCAGCAGAACGAGTGGCGCGAGTACTTCTCCGGCACCACGCCCGCCCCCGGCCTGCCGCTCGGGTTCATCAACGACGCGTCGGAGCTGCGGGCGCTGACCGCCTACTTCGCGTGGGCGGCGTGGGCGACGACCGCGTTGCGGCCGGGGAAGGACTACACCTACACCAACAACTGGCCGTACGAGCCTCTGGCGGGGAACCATCCGAGCACCTCCACCTATCTGTGGAGCGGGCTCAGCCTGATCACCCTGCTCGCCGGGATGGGGCTCGTCCTCCTGATCTTCGGGAAGTTCGACTTCCTCGGCTGGAGCGGCGGCAAGGCGGGGGACCGCGAGCCGCGCGGCGACGACGTGCTGGCGCGCTGGACGCTGACGCCGAGCCAGAAGGTGACCGGGCTCTACTTCGCCGTCGTGGCGCTGCTCTTCCTGCTGCAGACGCTCGCCGGCGGCGCGCTGGCGCATTACCGGGTCGAGACCGGGGCCTTCTACGGCCTCGACCTGGCGCGCCTGCTGCCCTACAACTTGCTGAGGACCTGGCACCTGCAGCTGGCGATCTTCTGGATCGCCACCGCGTGGGTGGCGGGCGGTCTCTTCCTCGCGCCGCTCGTCGGCGGGGCCGAGCCGCGCGGCCAGAAGACCGGCGCGCTCGTGCTGCTCGGCGCGCTGGCGCTCGTCGTCTTCGGCAGCCTCACCGGCGAGTTCCTCGGGATCAACAACCGCCTCGGCCAGCTGTGGTTCTGGCTCGGCCACCAGGGCTCCGAGTACCTCGACCTCGGGCGGATCTGGCAGGTGCTCATGGCGGGCGGGCTGGTGCTGTGGCTCGTGTTGATGTTCCGGGCGCTGCTCCCGGCGATCCGGCGCGGCGGGAAGGATTCGCTCGCGTCTCTGTTCCTCTACGCGGCGGTGGCGATCCCGGTCTTCTACCTGCCGGCGCTGTTCTACGGCCCGCACACCAACTTCGCCGTCATCGACAACTGGCGCTTCTGGATCATCCACCTGTGGGTGGAAGGGTTCTTCGAGCTGTTCGCAACGGTGCTGGTGGCGGTGATCTTCTTCCACATGGGGCTGGTCTCTGCCCGCACCGCGACGCGTGTCGTCTATCTCGACGCCATCCTCTACCTCGGCGCCGGCGTGGTCGGCACGGGACACCACTGGTACTTCACCGGGCAGGGGACCCTCAACATGGGGCTGGCGGCGTGCTTCTCCGCCATGGAGGTGGTGCCGCTGACCCTCCTGACGCTCGATGCCTGGGGCTTCATCCGCCTGCAGGAGCGCGGGCGAACGGGCTCCCCGTCCGCACCGGCGGAGAAGCAGCGCTGGGCCATCGCCTTCCTCATCGCGGTCGGGGCGTGGAACTTCATCGGCGCCGGCGTGATGGGCTTCCTCATCAACCTGCCGGTCATCTCCTACTTCGAGATGGGGACGACGCTCACCACCAACCACGGGCACGCGGCGATGTTCGGGGTCTTCGGCATGCTGGCGCTCGGGGTGCTGGTGTTCTGCCTGCGCGCGCTTTCACCCGATGCCGTGTGGGCGCGCAACGAGCCGCTCATCCGCACGGGATTCTGGGGGCTCAACATCGGGCTGGCGCTGATGATGGTGCTCGACCTGTTCCCGGCCGGCATCCTGCAGCTCATCGACTCGCTGCAGCACGGCTACTGGCACGCGCGCCGGCTGGCCTTCACGATGACCGGGCTGTTCCACACGCTCGAGTGGCTGCGGATGTTCGCCGACATGATCTTCCTGGTCTTCGGCGTCTGCCCGATCGTCGCGGCGACGCTGCGCGCCGTGCTCGGGAAGGGGAAAGCGGTGGACGAGGCGCCGGCGCCGCTGCGCCCGGCCGCCAGCCCGACCGCCTGACCGCCTGACCGCCTGACCGCGACGTTACTTCGGGTCGCAGTCGCCGAGACGCTTGCCGGTGAGCTTGATGGTCATCACCGCTTCGCCGGAGGTGAACTTGATCGCCCCCGTGAAGGCGTCGGCGCTGTCGCGGGTCGCCTCGCCCGTGCCGTCCATGGGCGGCGGGCCTTCGCAGTGCGTCTTCCAGGTGGCCTTGTTGCCGGTCATCTGGAAATCGGAGACCGTGCACTTGCGCTTCTCGTCGGCGCCGCCCGGAGGCGCCTTCCACTCCTTCGGCGCGCAGACGACGACTTTCTGCGGCGGCATCGGCATCGGCATGCCTGCCATCGACATCTGGCTGGACACTTCCCACTGATCGCCCTTGGCCGGTGCGGGTGCGGCCGGAGGATCGGCGGCGAGGATGGCGAGCGTGCCGCCGAGCAGCACCAGGCCGGCGACGAGCAGGCAGCGGGTCGCGGTACGGTTCATCGTGTCTCCCGAAATGAGCGTGCGTTTGGATGGCGACTGGCGCGGACGATATCAGAAGAGGCGGCGCTCGCCGCGCTCGAGCGCGAGCAGCCACACCTTGCGCTCGAGGCCGCCGCCGTAGCCGACGATCGAGCCGTCGGCGCCGATGACGCGATGGCACGGCACCAGGATGGAGATCGGGTTCGAGCCGTTCGCGCCGCCGACCGCGCGCACCACCTTCGGATCGCCGAGCTCGCGCGCCAGGTCGAGGTAGGAGCGGACCTCGCCGTACGGGATGGTCAGCAGGCGGTTCCAGACGCGCTCCTGGAACGGCGTCCCCGTGAACCGCAGCGGCACGTCGAAGGTGCGGCGCGTTCCGTCGAAGTACTCCGCGAGCTGCGACCGCAGGCGCTCGAGCAGGGGATGCGCCGCCCGTTCGAGCGTCGCACCGAGCGCGGCCTGCATCGCCTCGAGCTGGCCGACCGCGGTCGCCGGCTTGACGAACTCCAGCGCCCGGATGGCATCGTCGTCCGCCACGGCGAGCAACGGACCGAGGGGGCTGTCGATCGTGGTGACCGTCACGGTCGGAATCTCCGGAATGCCGGGATGAGGCCGCATGGCTGCTTCCTCTTATACCGCCAACCGATGCGCCGTTGCGGCTCCGCCCGCCGTCTCGAGCCCGGACGGAACTCACAAGGACAATGCCCTCAATGACATCCGCGAGCGCGCTCCATCCCCTGTTTGAGGGAGGTAATTAATAAAGGATGCGTGACGGGCGCCCTTCCGGGGCGTTGGTTTTTTGTCACTTATGTGACAAAACCATTGCGGAAATCGGTATTTCGCTGTATACCTCGGCCATCTTCAGCACCTCCACAGCAACCGTTCCGTCGCGACTGGGAGAGGGAACGTGTGGAGTGCGGCAGTGACAGGGGGACGGTCCGCCTTCGCCGCCCGGGCCTTCCAGTAAGACAGCGCAGTTCCATCGATTGACGGCACTCTCCGCCGACAGGCGCAGTCTGCGCTCTGGCGGCGCGGGGACATGTGTGACCAATCGCGGCCCGGGGGGACGGATGGAAGCGTCGATGAGGCGTGTCGTTGCCGGTGCATTCGCGGTCCTGGCGTTCCTCCTCTTTGCTCCACACGCCGCCGCCCAGGTCGTCATCAACGAGATCCACTACAACCCGGTCAGCGCCGGTGGCACCGAGGAGTTCCTCGAGTTCCACAACCGCGGCAACACCGCGGTCAATATCGGCGGCTGGTCGATCGCGGACGCGATCAGCCTGACGGTCCCGTCCGGGACGTCGATCCCGGCGCACGGCTACTTCGTCGTCGCACTCAACCCGGCCGCGCTGCAGGCGGCGACCGGCTACGCCGGCGCGCTGCAGTGGACGAGCGGCAACCTCAGCAACGGCGGCGAGATCATCACGCTGCGCGACGCCGCGCTTGTCACCGTCGACGTGGTGAACTACGACGACGCGGCCCCGTGGCCGCTCGCCCCGGACGGCAGTGGCCCGTCGCTCGAGCTGATCAACCCGACGCTCGACAACAACGCCGGCGCTTCCTGGGCCGCCTCGACGGGTAACTACGGGACGCCCGGCGCGCAGAACAGCGTCTTCTCCAACGCCCCGGCGGTCGAGAGCGAGATTCCGGCGCGGCGCACCGCGGTCGCGAGCCTCGCCTCCGTGTCGGTCACCTTCACGACATCCGTCACAGGCGTCACCGCGGCGAAGCTCAGCGTCGGCGGCTCCCCGGCGGCCACGCTCTCCTGCGCCTCCTGTTCCGGCGGCGCCGGGACGGGGCCGTACGTCTTCTCCGGCTTTGCCGCTCCGGCCCCCGGCTCGGTGACCGTGACGCTTTCCGGCGCCGGCATCCTCGCCGGATCGGTCGGGTTTTCCGGGGATTCCTGGACCCTGTCGACCGGCGTCGCGGTCGTCATCAACGAGCTGCACTATCACCCGCCCGACGCCGCGCCGGACGCCGAGTTCCTCGAGCTGTACAACGCGGGCGCCGGCGCCGTGAGCCTGGCGGGCTGGACCTTCGCGGCCGGCATCACCGGCACCGTTCCCGCCGGCACGACGATTGCGGCCGGCGGCTACGTCGTCTTCGCCAAGGTGCCGGCGGAGATCCAGGCCAACACCGGCTACGCCGGCTCCATCGCCTGGGGCTCGGGATCGCTGTCGAACGGCGGCGAGACGGTCGCCATCGCCGACACCGCCGGCAACGTCATCGACTCGATCACCTACGGCGACAGCGGCGCCTGGCCGAATCCTCCCGACGGGGATGGTCCGTCGCTCGAGCTGGTGAACCCCAACCTGCCGAACCAGTTCGGCGGCGCCTGGCGCGCCTCGCTCGCGAACTGGGGCACGCCGGGGGCGCAGAACTCGACGTTTTTGGCGGCGCCGCCGCCGATCATCGCCTCGCCTTCGCACACGCCGATCCTGCCGGCGCCGAACCAGGCGATCACCGTCAGCGCGCTGGTGTTCGACGACCAGCCGGCCGCGCCGACCGTCACCCTGTACTACCGCCAGGATTTCGATCCGACCATCGCCTACAGCTCGACGCCGATGTTCGACGACGGGCTGCACGGCGACGGCGCCGCGGGGGATTCCCGCTTCGGCGCGACGGTGCCGGGCCTGCCGGACGGAGCCCGGCTCGACTTCACCCTCCGCGCCAGCGACGGCACCTCGACCTCGGCCGCGCCCCTCGGCAACGACACCCTCGCGGCGGGCGCGAACCCGTCGCAGACCTTCCTCGCGAAGTTCTCGAGCGGCCCGGCGGCGATCGACTTCCCGCACTACCACCTGATCACGACGCAGCACGTGCGCACGTTGCAGGACGCGCACAACGAAGACGAGCACGACGCGACCTTCGTGCGCTGCACGCCGCCCAGCGGCACCTGCGAGCTGTTCTACAACATCGTCGAGCGCTATCGCGGGCAGAGCAGCCTCAATCAGCACCCGCACTCGTTCCGGATCGGCTTCCCGGCCAGCACGCCGCTGCAGTCCGAGCTGGGCTTCCCGATCACCAAGATGAACCTGATGGCGCAGGAGCCGGACCGCCAGTTCCTCGGCTACGGCTTCTTCGGCTCGGCCTTCGGCGGATCCATCCCGGTGGCCAAGGCGCAGTTCGTCCGCCTCGACACCAACCCCCTCAGCCACGGCGGGATCGACGACTACGCCATGGTCAACGTCGAGAAGGAAGACGAGGACTTCCTCGACTCGCAGGGCGGCGCGATCACGCCGCTGCGCTTCCCCGGCGCGTGCTCGGTGAGCCTGACCACCTGCTCGGCGGACACGGAGTGCCCGTCCGGGCAGACCTGCGTGCGGCGCGACACCGGCAACATCTACAAGGGGGTGCTGAGCGGCGACCTGCAGTACCGCGGCACCGACCCGAACAGCTACAGGACGTCGTACGAGAAGGAGACCAACGAGACCGACGACATCTGGACCGATCTCATCGGCCTGACGTCGGTCCTCGACGCCGACACCACCCCCGACGCGTCGTACGAGACGGCGGTGAACGCCGCCGCCGACGAGCTGGAGTGGGCGCGCTACTTCGCGGTGAACATGCTCCTGGTCAACCAGGAGGGGGGCATCTACCGCGACACCGGGGACGACTTCTACCTGTACTTCGAGCCGCCCACGTCGCCCCTCGGCACCAACGTCAAGTTCATCCCGCGCGACATGGACTCGACGTTCGGGGGCTTCGGTGAGTTCAACCAGGAGACCATCTGGCGGACGACGGTCCCGAACGCGCAGCGCTTCGTGCGCAACAACGCCTACGCCGGCCGCTTCGTCGGCGGGATCTGCGACCTGCTGAACACCACGTTCACGCAGGCGGCGATGGACGCGCGCATCGACGCGCTGCCGGACGCCATCGCCAACGCCGCCAAGAAGGCGCAGTTCAAGTCGTGGGTGGCCGCGCGCATCGCCTTCGTGAACGGCGAGATCCAGCGCAACTTCCCCCTCACCGGCGTGCCGGCCAGTCCCTACACCGCCGCCAGCCCGGCGCTGTCGCTCGGCGGCACGCTCAGCCAGTGCGGCACCTACCGCGTCACGGTCAACGGAGTCAACGCGGCCTACAGCATCTTCGGCGGCACCTGGTCGCGGACGTTCACCCTCGCTCCCGGGATCAACAACATCCTGGTACAGCAGTGGGACGCCGCCGGCACCGAGACCGCGCGCATCGAGCGGACGGTCATCTACAACCCGCCCGGATCGCTGGTGAACAGCCTGCGGCTGGAAGCGCCGCACCGGATGGCGGGGGACAAGACGCTGACGGTGCGGGCCGAGCTGCTCGACCCGATCCACCGCATCATCACCGACCACTGCGATGACCTCGGGTCGATCTCCGCGGTGCGCGTCTCCAACGGCGCCCCGGTGCCGATCACGGTCACGACCTTCGAGAGCCACACGGCGGTGCCGGCCGACTCGATCCGCTTCTACAACGGCGTCGGCAGCATCTCCTTCACCCTCGATCACGGCGCGGCCGAGGCCGCCGGCGACATCGACGTCACCGTGACCCAGGGCGCCCTGACCGCCACGCGGCGCGTGACCATCGTCCCCGCCCCGACCTACCGCGCCGTCTCCGGAACACTCTCCGGCGCCGGGCTGACGTGGGGCCCGAACGAGTTCATCCGCCTCACCGGCAACGCGACGGTCCCCTCCGGCAGCACGCTGACCATCCATCCCGGCACGCTGGTGATGGTGGACACGACCGGCGGGCTCGACAACGGCACGCTGGTGACGGTCCAGGGCGCGGTGAGCGCGCTCGGCACCGAGGCGGACCCGATCTTCTTCTACTCGGCCGCCGGCCCGGCCGCGATGACCCTGACGCAGTCGGGGAGCGCCTCGAACGCCAACGCCTGGCGCGGCCTGCACCACTTCGGCCCCGGGTCGTCGACCTACCGGCACGTCTTCCTGACCGGCGCCGGCAACGGCGTGGTCGTGTCGCACCCGCGGCCGCCGATTCTCTCCTTCAACGACAACTCCTCGTTCCTGATCGAGGACTCGACGATCGTCGACAACGACGGCATGGCGATCGCCGGGCCCGGCAACGGCCAGTACACCGTGCGCCGCAGCCTGCTGTCGCGCAACGGCATCGGGGCGGAGTTCAACGGCAACGGCCACACGCTCCTGGTCGAGGACTCCTGGTGGACCGCCACCGGCTGGGCGCCGGAGCCGGCGAACCTCGACGGCGATCTCATCCACGTCGACGGCCCGGCGTCGACCCAGATGCTCCGCCGCAGCGTCTTCGCGGACGGCGGGGACGACGGCATCGATCACAACGGCTCGAGCTTCACCGCCGACTCGATCATCATCCGCAACATCCAGGACAAGGCCATCAGCATGACCGGCGGCCACGTCACCATGAACAACTCGCTCATCTTCGCGACCGGCAGCGGCATCCGCGGCTTCGCGGCGGTCACCAACACCACGATCAACTCCGGCGCGCCGATCGCCACGGTCGACTCGGTGTCGAAGAGCATCATCTGGCCCTCGAGCCTCGCCACCTGCCCGGCGGGGGTCATCAACTACTCGGACCTCGGCAACGCCGCCGACCTGGGCTGCGGCACGGGCAACATCTCGGTGGACCCGCAGTTCACCGCGCCGGGCTCGTGCAACTACAGGCCGGCGGCCGGCTCGCCGGCCAACACCGCCGGTCCGGCCGGGGAGCGGATCGGCTGGCTCGGCTTCCCGATCGGCCAGGCCTGCACCGCCGACGCGCAGTGCAACGACAACAACGGCTGCTCGTTCGACACCTGCGTCAACGGCGCCTGCACCTTCTCGCCGATCGCCAACTGCATCCCGTGCTCGGCCGACGCCGAGTGCAGCGACGGCAACGCCTGCACGGACGACACCTGCAACCTGTCGCTCGGCCGCTGCCAGTTCGCCAGCGACGACACGAACAGTTGCACGGATGGCGTCGCCTGCACGGCGGACGCCTGCGTCTCCGGGACCTGCACCGGCACGAGCACCTGCGGCGCCGGCTCGACCTGCAACACCGGCACCGGCCTGTGCTCGTCGGTGCCGCAGACGCTCACGTTCCGCGACGGAGTCGGCGGCTACACCGGCACCCAGGACACGTACCTCGCCGAGGCGACGCCGGCGGCGCCGCAGGGATCGCTCGACACCTGGCGCTGGGACACCGAGGATCCGGCCCCATCGCGCGAGTTCGGCCTCATCCGCTTCGACGGCATCCTCGGCCCGGGTCCGGGACAGATCCCGGCCGGCGCCACCATCACCTCCGCCACCCTGACCCTCAACGTGTTCAACGCCGGCGTCGCGCCGACGGGGGACATCAACCTCGTCAGCGTGGACTGGAGCGAGGCCCTGACGACCTGGAACAACTTCGGCGGCGAGGCGGGCGTGCAGGCGGACGAGTTCGGCGCCTCGGCCGGCAGCGCGCCGATCGCGCTCGGCAACCAGACCGTCAACGTGACCTCGAGCGTGCAGGCCTGGGTGGACGGGACGTCGACGAACTACGGGTGGATCTTCCGGCCGAACAACAACGACGGGGTGCAGGTGCGTTCCGCCGAGTACGCGACGCTCGCCGAGCGGCCGCAGCTCTCCGTGACCTACGTCATCCCGAGCGGCTGCTCGAACAACGCGCAGTGCAGCGACGGCAACGCCTGCAACGGCGTCGAGACGTGCAGCGGCGGGACCTGCGTCGCCGGCACGCCGCTGACCTGCAACGACGGCAACCTGTGCACCGACGACACGTGCGCTCCGGCCACCGGCTGCGTCTTCACCAACAACACCGCCCCGTGCACCGACGGCAGCGCCTGCACCGTCGGTGACGTCTGCTCCGGCGGGATCTGCGCCCCCGGCGCGCCGCTCTCCTGCAACGACGGCGTCGCCTGCACGACGGACAGCTGCAGCCCGGCATCCGGCTGCCAGCACGCCGACGCGTGCACCGGCGGCCAGACCTGCAACCTCGGCACCGGAGTGTGCGACTCGGCGCCGCAGACGCTCTCCTTCCGCGACGGCGTCGGCGGCTACACCGGAACGCAGGACACCTACCTCGCCGAGGCGACTCCGGCGGCCCCGCAGGGGGCGCTGGACAACTGGCGGTGGGACACCGAGAACCCGGCGCCGTCGCGCGAGTTCGGCCTCATCCGCTTCGACGGCATCGTCGGCGCCGGAGTCGGGCAGATCCCGCCGGGCGCCCACATCGCCTCCGCCACGCTGACCCTCAACGTGTCCAACTCCAGCGTCGCGCCGGCGGGGGACATCAACCTCGTCACCGTGGACTGGAACGAGGCCGCCACGACCTGGAACGACTTCGGCGGCGAGGCCGGCGTGCAGGCGGACGAGTTCGGCGCCTCCGCCGGAGCCGCGCCGATCGCGCTCGGCACGGTGACCATGGACGTGACCGCGAGCGTGCAGGCCTGGGTGAACGGCACGGCGAACTTCGGCTGGATCTTCCGGCCCAACTCCAACGACGGGATGCAGGTCCGCTCCGCCGAGTACGCCACGATCGCGGAGCGCCCCGGCCTGTCGGTGACGTTCGTCGCCGCGGCCGCCTGCACGACCAGCGCGCAGTGCGACGACGGGCTGTTCTGCAACGGCGCCGAGGTCTGCTCCGGCGGGTCCTGCGTCGCCGGGACGCCGCCGTCGTGCGACGACGGGCTCACCTGCTCGACCGACACCTGCAACGAGTCGATCGATGCCTGCGATCACTCGACCTGCTCGATGACGGTGACCGCCGCCGGGCCGCGGGCCCTGGCGGTCACGCCTCCCGCGGGCCTGGCCTCGGTGGCGCTGCGCGTCACGTCGGCCGGTCTCGCCTGCCTGCCGCGTTACGTGGACGCGGCCGGGCACCTGACGGCGGCCCCGGTCTTCCGCTCGTCGGCGCAATGGGGGACGGTGTTCGTGGCCGACCGCCCGATCGTGCCGTCGACCTCCTACAGCGTCAGCGCCGAAGTCGTGGCCGGCACGCCGATCGGCTCGGGAAGCGCCGCGACCTGGGCCTGGGGCGACGTCGACAACGTCAACGGCGTGAACCTCTTCGACATCCTGTGCGTCGTGGACGGTTCGCACGGCATCTTCACGCACTGCGCCTCGCGCGCCGTGGACCTGCAGGGGAACGTCCCCGACGGCGTCATCGACTCGGCCGACATCAACGCGGTGCTCGGCGCGTTCTCGGGCAGCCCGTACCCGGACGCGACGCCGTGCGCCGCGCCGCTCGCGCCGCCACCGGCGCAGGCGGAGGGGCGGCCATGAGGACGCCGATGAGGACGCCCGCCATGGTCTCGATCCTCCTGCTCGCAACAGGCACCTCGGTGACGCCGCTCCTGGCCCATCCCGGGCTGCACCACGACATCGAGGCGCTGAGCGCCAGGCTCGAAGCCACGCCGGACGATCCGCGCCTGCACCTCGAGCGCGCCGTCTACTACCGGCTCAACGGCGAGTACGACCGGGCGCTCGCGGATCTCGACCTGGTCGCCCGCACGTCACCGGCGGAGACCGGGCTCCTCCTCGAGCGCGGCCTGACGCTGTCGGCTCTGGGACGCGACCGCGATGCGCTGCGCGCGCTGGACGCCGAGCTCAAGGGCGCGCCCGGAAACGCGCGGGCGCTCGGCGAGCGCGCCCGCGTCCACGCCCGCCTCGGAAACGACAAGGCCGCCATCGCCGATGACGGCGCGGCGATCGCCATCGAGCCGGACCTCGACCTCTACCTCGAGCGCGGTTTGCTCCAGGAGAAGGCGGGCCGGCTCGACGCCGCCGCGGCCGGTTACCGCGACGGCCTGGCGCGTCTGGGCGGCGCGGTGCTCCTGCGCGAGGGGCTCATCCGGGTCGAGCTGCGGCGCGGCAACGGCCAGGCGGCGCTGGCCGCCATCGACGAGGCGATGGCGCATGCGACGGTGAAGACCGGCTGGATGCTCCGCCGCTCCGACGTCCTGGACACGCTGCACCAGCCGGAGGCGGCGCGCGCCGGGCGCGAGCAGGCGCTCCGGGAAATCGACGGGGTGCTGCAGGAGCGCGACAGCGGCATCCACCGCGTGTCGCGCGCCCGGGTCCTCGTGGCGCTGGGCCGCTCGGACGACGCGAAGCGCGAGCTCGAGCAGGTGCTGGCGAAAACACCGAACTACGACGAGGCGCGCGATCTCCTGCGCGGCCTCGATTCACCGAACGCGGGCGTGAGGGGGCGGCGATGAGGACGGTGCGCGGCGTAGCGGCACTCCCACTGCTGTTGCTGGCCACAGCGGCGCTGGCCGACACGGCGACCTTCCGACAGGGAGCGTCCGGTTACACCGGGGTGGTGGACACCTGGGTGCAGCAGGATCCCGCCAACATCAACACCAACAACGGCGCGTCCACGACGCTCGGCTGGGACGGCGACAACCCGGCCAACAGCGGCAACGACGAGTACGTGCTCATCCGCTTCGACAACATCATCGGCACGAACCCGGGGCAGATCCCGCCCGGCGCGACCATCAACTCGGCGACGCTGCAGTACACCGTGTGGGACACCGGCGACCCGGGCCAGGTGCACGAGATCCTCGTTCCCTGGACGGCGGCCTCGACCTTCTCGACCTTCTGCGGCGCGTCCTGTGACGAGGGGTCGGAGTTCGGCCCGACCATCGGCAGCGCCCCCGCGACGGCCCTCGGGACGGGTTCGGCCGACGTGCGTACGAGCGTGCAGGCGTGGGCGAACGGCGGGGTCAACCGCGGCTGGCTCGTCTTCCCGACCGGCCCCGGCGGCGTCGACGTGCGCTCGAGCGAGTACGCCACGCTCGCCGAGCGTCCCATCCTCACGGTCGTCTACAACCAGGGATCGGTGGCCGCCGGCCTGGTGCGGCAGCCTTATCTCCAGAAGGGCACGCCGAACAGCATGACGCTGGTGTGGCGCACCGACGCCGCCAGCGACAGCCGCGTGCGTTACGGCACCACGGCGGGCAACCTGACCCAGTCGGCGACCAGCGCGACGGTCAGCGTCGACCACATCGTCGCGATCAGCGGCCTGTCGCCCGCGACCCGCTACTACTACGACATCGGTTCGACGACGGCGGTGCAGGGCGGGGGCACGGCCGAGCACTACTTCGAGACCTCGCCGACCGCGGGCGTCGCGACGCCGTTCCGCGCCTGGGTGCTGGGGGATTCCGGCACCGGCACCGCCATCCAGCTGTCGGTGCGCAACGCGTTCCAGACCTACACGGCGGCGAACCCGGCGGATCTCATGCTGCACGTCGGCGACATCGCCTACGACGGGGGCACCGACAGCGAGTTCACGACGCGGCACTTCGGCGTCTACAAGGACATCCTGCGCCACACCGTCTCGTGGCCGACGCTCGGCAACCACGAGGGCACGAGCACCATCTCCGGCGCGCCCGGGGCCTCATCCGGTCCCTACTACTCCGCGTTCGTCCTGCCGACGGCGGGGGAGGCGGGCGGCGAACCGTCCGGCACCGAGGCGTACTACTCCTTCGACTACGCCAATGTCCACTTCATCTGCCTGAATTCGACGCAGGTCAGCCGCGCGGCGAACGGCCCGATGGCGCAGTGGCTCACCGCCGACCTCGCGGCCACGAACCAGCAGTGGATCGTGGCCTTCTGGCACCACCCGCCCTACTCGCACGGCACGCACAACTCCGACTCGGACATCGAGCTCGTGCAGATGCGCGAGAACATCATGCCGATCCTCGAGGCGGGGGGCGTGGACCTGGTGCTCAGCGGCCACTCGCACGACTACGAGCGCTCCTACCTCATCAACGGCACGTACAGCACGCCGACGCCGCCCTTCGCCACGCTGCTGGGACAGGGAAAGATCGTGGACGACGGCGACGGCCGCCCCACCGGCGACGGGCCGTACCTCAAGAGCCCGGGCAGGAACGCCCACGAAGGGGAGGTCGTGGTGGTCGCGGGCCATGGCGGCTCGACCACCGGCGGCTCGCTCAATCACCCGGTCATGGTTCACTCGGAGTCGGCCAACGGCTCGGTGGTCCTCGACATCGACGCGACCTCGATCACCGGCTCGAACCTGCGCTACGACGGCGCCATCACCGACACCTTCCGGATCGTCAAGGGCGACCTGCCGCCCCGCGTCACGCAGGCGGCGCCTCCCAAGGACGACGTCCTCGCGTCGCTCGGCTCGATCACCGTCACCTTCTCGACCGCGGTCACCGGCGTGGACGCCTCGGACCTGACGGTCGGCGGCTCGCCGGCGACGACCCTCAACGTCGTGACCCCGGCGCAGTACACGTTCGGCGGCTTCGCCGCGACCGGCCAGGGCACGGTGCAGGTGACGCTCGCCACCGGCGGCATCGCCGACGCGTCGAACGCGACGCTGCACTTCGCCGGCGACACCTGGCACTACGTCATCGACACCACGCCGCCGGTGGTGAACGCCACGCAGCCGGATCGCGGCGCGCGCACCAGTCTCCTCGACACCATCGCCGTCACCTTCAGCAAGCCGGTGGTGAACGTCTCGCCGGACGACCTGCTGGTGAACGGGCAGCCGGCGACCGTGGTGTCCGGCATCAGCGGCACGACGGGGCCCTACACGTTCAGCGGCTACCCCGATCCCGCCCCCGGAGCGGTGACCGTGACCCTCCAGGCCGACGGCATCCACGACACGCAGACGCCGGCGCACGCCTTCGCAGGCGATTCCTGGGCGTACGCGCGAGAGCGGGGCCTGGTCATCAATGAATTCCTCGCCAGCAACAACACCACCATCACCGACGAGAACGGCGAGTTCGACGACTACGTCGAGATCTACAACCCCGGGTCGGAAGCCGCGGACATGGGCGGCATGTTCCTGACCGACCAGCTCGGGTTCCCGACGCAGTACCGCATTCCCGCGGGGGTGAGCATCCCGGCCGGCGGCCACCTGGTCTTCTGGTGCGACTCGCAGCCGCAGCAGGGCCCCCTGCACACCAACTTCAACCTGTCGCGCACCGGCGAGGACATCGGCCTGTTCGCGGGAGAGTCGGACGAGATCCAGGCGATCGACACGCTGACCTTCCCGACGCAGACCACCGACGTCGCCTCGGGCCGGTTCCCGGACGGCGCCTCCGGGCCCTTCGTGTCGATGCCGGCGACGCCGAGCGCCGCCAACACCATCTCCTGCTCGTCCAGCAGCCAGTGCACCGCGCTGAGCGGTCCGTGCTCCGCGGGGGTCTGCACCGGCGGACGATGCGTCAGCCAGGCGGCCAATGAAGGGGCCTCCTGCTCCACCGGCGTCGCCTGCCTCACCGGTGAGACGTGCGGCGGCGGCGTGTGCGACGGCGGCACGAGCACCTGCGCGGCGGGCCAGACCTGCGATGTCGTCCTCGGCACCTGCTTCGTTCCGGCGGCCCCGTCCCTGCCGATCAACATCGGCGCCACCTGGTCGTACCTGCCCGGCACCGCCGAGCCGAACGCGGCCTGGAACACGCTCAACTTCGACGCCTCGTCCTGGACGACCGGCGCGAGCGGCTTCGGCTACGGCCCCGACTGCACGGCGCAGCGCGGCACCACCCTGGCCACGATGATGGGGAACTACGTGAGCCTCTACGCCCGCCGCACCTTCAGCGTGGCGAACCCGGCGCTCGTCACCTCGTTGACGCTCACCGTGGACTACGACGACGCGTTCGTCGCGTACCTCAACGGCACCGAGGTGGCGCGCAGCACCAGCATGGGCGGGACGGTGGGCGTGCCGCCGGCGTACAACCTGACGCTCGGCTCGACCAACCACGAGTGCAGCAACGGCAGCCCGGCGAACCCGGCCGAGACCTATGACCTGACGCCGTTCATCAACCTGCTGCAGGCCGGGAACAACGTGCTGGCGATCCATGGGCACAACACCAGCCTGACGAGCACCGACTTCGTCCTCGACCCGGCGCTGACCTCGACCCAGGCGGCCGGCTGCGCGACGAGCGCCGACTGCAACGACTCGAATCCCTGCACGGACGACATCTGCAACACCGGCGTCGGCATGTGCACGCACACGGTGGACAACACCAACCTGTGCAGCGACGGCGTCACCTGCACCAACGACGTCTGCAGCAACGGGGCGTGCCTGAGCGTCAGCAACTGCGCCGGCGGGCTGCAGTGCAACGTCTCGACCGGCGCGTGCGAGGTGCCCTCGTCGAGCGCCACCTTCCAGGACGGCGTGGCCGGCTACACCGCCACGGTGGACACCTACGTGCAGGCGGGGACGCCGGACGCGAACAACGGCCTGGCCACGACGCTCATCGTCGACGGCCCGCCGCCCGCGACCGACGAGCGGCAGATCCTGCTGCGCTTCGACAACCTGTTCGAGAGCGAGGGCGGTCCGATCCCCGACGGCTCGGCCATCGTGTCCGCCTCGCTGACGCTGCACATCACCAACCCGAGCGCCGACGGCGCGGCCTTCCACCGCCTGCTCATCCCGTGGAGCGAGGCGGCCTCCTGGAACACGCTGACGGCCGGCGTGCAGCACGACGGCACCGACGCGGTCGCCACCCCGGACGTGTCGTCCCTCTACAACGGCACCGTGCCGGCATCGCACGTCATCGACGTCACCTCCAGCGTCGCCGCCTGGTCGGCGGGGGCCATCAACCACGGCTGGGTGCTGGTCACGCCGGGGGCGGGAGCGGATTCGTGGCAGTTCGACTCGTCGGAAGGGGCCACGGTCGCCGACCGTCCGAAGCTGTCGATCGTCTACGCCACCGGCGGCAACTGCACGACCTCCGCCGAATGTGACGACGGCAACCTGTGCAACGGCGTCGAGTCCTGCTCGGGCGGCCTGTGCCAGCCGGGCACCGTGCTGGTCTGCAACGACGGCAACGCCTGCACCACCGACTCGTGCAGTCCCGGCAGCGGCTGCGTCTTCACCAACAACACCAACGCCTGCAACGACGGCAACGCCTGCACCACGGGTGATGTCTGCTCGGGCGGCCTGTGCGGCGGCGTGCCGCTGTCGTGCAACGACGGTGTGGCCTGCACGACCGACTCCTGCAACGTCGTCTCCGGCTGCCAGCACGCCGATTCCTGCCCGGGCGGCACGACCTGCAACGCGCCGACCGGCGTCTGCCAGGCGGCCCCCGTGGACGTCACCTTCCGCGACGGCGTGGCCGGCTACACCGGGACCATCGACACCTTCGTGCACGCCGGCGCTCCGACGACGAACAACGCGCTGGCGACGACGCTCATCGTCGACGGCCCGGCGACGGTCCCGCCGACGCCCGCCGACGAGCGGCAGATCCTGCTGCGCTTCGACTCGCTGTTCGCCGCGCAGGGTGGTCCCATCCCGGACGGCGCCACCATCGTCTCGGCCTCGCTGACGCTCAACATCACCAATCCCAGCGCCGACGGGGCGCACCTGCACCGGATGATCCGCACCTGGTCGGACACCGACACCTGGAACTCGCTCACCGCCGGCGTGTCGCTCGACGGCGTCGAGGCGGTGGCGTCCTCCGACGTCAACTCGCTCTACAACGGCACGGTGCCGGCGGTGCACGTCATCGACGTCACCTCGAGCGTCGCCGCATGGGCGGCCGGCGGAGCCAACCGCGGCTGGGTGTTGGTGACGCCGTCCACCGGGTCCGACTCCTGGCAGTTCGACTCGTCCGAGGCCACGACCGTGGCCAACAGGCCGCAGCTCTCGGTGCGCTACCAGGCCTTCGCCGGCCCGCGCGGCCAGGTGGAGTGCAGCCTGTCGGCCCCGTCCGCCACGCCGGGGAGCAGCGTCAGCCTCGAGACGAAGCTGCGGAACCTCGGGCTGCTCCCGGCGGTCCGCGGCTACCAGACGCGCATCGTCATCACCCGCACGCAGGGCACCGGGACGCTCGACGTCGCCTGTCCGGGCGGCGTGAGCGTCAACCAGGGCCGCCCGGACTGGCTGTTCGCCGGCCAGGCCGCGACCTTCACGGCGGCCGACTGCGCCAATCTGCGCGCCACGTCGTCTCTCGCCTCGGGCGGCGTGACCGTCGGCGCGTCGCCGGCCTACCTGTCCAGCTACGCCCTGACCGTGTCGCCCTCGTCGGCCGCCGGGTCGCAGTTCCAGATCACCCTGGCCGCCTACCCCGAGACGGCGCTGGCCGACGCGCAGAGCACCCCGCTCGACTTCGTCGCCGGGACGGCGTGCACGCTCGACGTCACCGGGCAGTGCTCGACCAACGCGCAGTGCGACGACGGCGATCCGTGCACGACCGACCTGTGCAGCGCCGCGGTCTGCCAGCACGCGCCGAGCGGCGCCTGCGGCGTGCAGGGCGCGGTGCGCTACTACCGCGATGCCGGCGCCGAGCCGAGCGCCAAGCCGGTCGGCACCGTCGGCGTCGACCGCACCGGGGACACGACGCCCGAGACGTCCACGGACGCCGCCGGGTCGTACGCCCTCGGTTCGCTCGCCGGCAACGTCACCGTCGCGACGACGCCGAAGCTCGGGTCGCCGCGCGCCGCCGATCACAACGGGGCGATCACCTCGTTCGACGCTTCGCTCGTGGCCCAGGCCTCGGTGCTGCAGATCACGCTGTCGCCGAACCAGGCGATCGCCGCCGACGTCACCGGCAACGGCCAGGTCACGTCGTTCGACGCCGCCCGCATCAGCCAGTTCGCCATCCAGACGATCGATCACTTCGACGTGGCGACCGCGGCCGGATCGGACTGGCGCTTCCTGCGCTGCGACACCTACACCGACGCGACCAACCAGAACTGCGGGGCGCCGTCGTACACGCACGCGCCGCTCACCGGCACGCCGACCGACAACTTCTACGCGGTGCTGTACGGCGACGTCTCCGGCAACTGGAGTCCCGCGGCGCCGCTGCAGGCGCCGTCCGGGCTCGAGGCGGCGGCCGCGTCCCGCGATGCGGAGCGCGCCCAGGCCTGGTACGGCGTGAAGCGCGTCACCGCGCCGCCGCGCCGCGATGGTCCGGCCCGGCTGACGCTCGACGGCTGGGCCAACACGCTCGCCCCCGGCGCGCGGCGCCAGGTCCTGGTCACGCTGACCGGCGCCGAGGGGATCGAAGGGCTCGACCTCTCCCTGAGGTTCGATCCGTCGCGGCTGCGCATCGTCGCGGTCGAGCCGGTCGGCATCGGCGCCGACCTGGCGGTGTCGCAGCACGTCGAGAACGGCACGCTGCGCATCGCCGCCTACGGCGCGGCGCCGCTGGCCGGTTCGGGCGCCGTGGTGGCGGTGACGGTCGAGGCGACGACGAAGCTCGGCGCCCGGGCGCCGTTCGAAGTGCAAGCGCAGGCGAACGAAGGCGCGATCCCGGTGGACATCTCCGGGACTTCTCCGGCGGGCAGGCCGGAGCGGCCGCGGGGACGCCCGGACCGTCGCTGAGCAGGACCGAGCAGGGATTGAGCAGGGAAGAGTGACACGGCGGCTGCAGCCGCCTGGAGAGGACACAGACATGGCGAAGGTTCTGGCCGAAAGGTTGAAGCGGCCGTCGTTCCTGCTCGTCCTTTTGGGACTCGCGCTGCTGGCGCCCATGGGCTGGCAGGTCCTCCGGGGCGCCGATCTCGCGACACCCCTGGCACGCCTGGCGCATGAGACGTCCCTCCTGTCCGGGCCGGCCGCCGCTCCGCAGGGCCCCGCTCTGCCTGCCGCTCCCGCGCCGGCACCGCGCGCCTCGACGCGCCCGCTCCTGGTCCTGCCCTCGACCCTCGCCGTCCCGCGCCCCGAGTCGTGGCCGGGGATCTTCGACCCGGCGGTGAGCCTGCCGATTCTCCCGGGCGCGACCTGGCGTTACTTCAAGGGTCAGACGGCAGCACCCCCGGCGGCGTGGAAGAGCGTCGGCTTCGACGACTCGACGTGGCTCTCCGGCGCCAGCGGCTTCGGCTACGGCGACAACGACGACGCGACGGTGTTGTCGGACATGCAGAACGCGTACACCTCGGTGTACTTCCGCAAGGAATTCACCATCGCCAACCCCAACGCCATCGGCGGTGTGAGGCTGACGATCGACTACGACGACGGCTACGTCGCCTACGTCAACAACGCCGAGCTGACCCGCAGCGCCAGCATGGGTGGGACCGCCGGCGTGCCGCCGGCCTACAACGCGACGGCGGCCTCGGGGCACGAGGCCTCCGGCGGCGACAGCAGCCCGCAGCCCCCCGACATCGTCACCATCCCGTCGTCGGCGCTTTTGGCGGGGACGAACGTCATCGCCATCGAGGTGCACAACCAGTCGATCGGCAGCAGCGACGTCTCCCTCAAGCCGACCCTCGAGGTCCTCAACTCCGCCCCGGCCGCCCCGACCGGCGCGTCGCCCTCGAACGGCCAGACCGGGGTCACGACGAACCCGCAGCTGTGCGTCACCGTCACCGATCCGGAAGGCGCGCCGCTCGACGTGACCTTCCACGGCCGCGAGGCCAGCGGCGCCGCCGGCGACGACTTCACCGTCGTCACCCTGCCGGACACGCAGTACTACGCGGCCTCCTTCCCGGCGACCTTCCAGGCGCAGACGCAGTGGATCCGCGACAACCGCCTCGCCCGCAACATCGTCATGGTCACCACCCTCGGCGACTGCGTGGACAACGGCGGCCTCCAGGCGCAGTGGACCAACGCCAGCGCCGCCTACGCCCTCCTCGAGAACCCGGTGACCACGGGCCTGCTCGACGGCATCCCGTTCGGCGTGGCGGTCGGCAACCACGACCAGGACCCGAACGGCTTCGCGCGCATCAGCAGCGACGAGAACACCTCCACCGCGCTCTTCAACCAGGCCTTCCCGAAGAGCCGCTTCTCGGGCCGCGGCTACTTCGGCGGCCAGTTCCCGCTGCCGGGCTTCGCCGACAGCATGGACAACCACTACGAGCTGTTCAGCGGCGGCGGCATGGACTTCATCGCCTTCCACCTCGAGTGGGACGACAACTGCTCGTGGCCGACGAACGGCTCCGAGCCGGCCGCCCCGCTCACCACCTGCCAGGACGTCCTGAAGTGGATGCGCACGCTCCTGAGCGGCCCCTACGCGGACCGGCGCGCCCTCGTCATGACGCACTTCATGGGGACGCCGTCGTCGGGCGGGACCGGCACGCTCGCGCTGTCGCCGCAGGGCCAGGCCATCCTCAACGCGGTGAAGCCGCTCGGGAACGTCTTCCTGATGATGGGCGGGCACCTCGACCAGGCCGACAGCCGCGCCGACCTCGCGGCCGACGGCCACACGATCAACACGCTGGTGTCGGACTTCCAGACGCGTCCGAACGGCGGGGACGGCTGGCTGCGCATCCTGACCTTCCATCCGCAGACCAACTCGATCAAGGTCGAGACGTACTCGCCGTCGCTCGGCCGCTACATCAACAAGCTGGCCGACGGGACGCCCAACAGCCACGCCGACAACCTGGCCCCGACCGAGAACGAGGTGACCCTGGCGTACCCGATGGACTCGGGGGCGCCGTTCACATCCCTCGGCACCGACACCGGCGTGCCGAGCGGCTCGGTCGCCTGCGTGACCTGGGCCGGACGCCAGGCGGCGACCCCGTACGAGTGGTACGCGGTGGTGTCCGACGGCGTCTCGACGACCACGGGGGCGCGGCAGACCTTCACCACGACCGCGTCCTGCTCGACGGCCGCGGAGTGCAATGACGGCGATCCCTGCACCGCCGACACCTGCAACGGCTCGAACCAGTGCGTCAACAGCCCGATCGCCGGGTGCTGCGTCAACGCGGCCGACTGCGACGACACCAACGTCTGCACCGACGACGCCTGCGTCGCGCAGCAGTGCTCCTACACGCCGCACAACGGCGCCTGCAGCGACGGCTCCGCCTGCACCACGGGCGATGCCTGCAACGCCGGCGTCTGCGCCGGCGGCGCGCCGGTCAACTGCAACGACGGCAACGCCTGCACCGCCGACTCCTGCGCCCCGGCCACCGGCTGCGCGCATGTCTTCGCGGAGTCTCCCGGCTGCTGCGTCACCAACGCCCACTGCGACGACGGCCTGGCGACGACGCTCGACACCTGCGTCGGCGGCAACTGCCAGCACCAGGTCAATCCCGCCTGCAGCACCAACGCCGACTGCAACGACTCGAGCGTGTGCACGACCGAGACCTGCAACGGCGGCGGCTACTCCCTGACGCTCAACGGCACGACCCAGTCGGTCACCATGGGGGCGGCGCCCGGTCTCGGCATCGCCGACTTCACCCTCGAGGCCTGGATCAAGTGGAACGGCCTCGGCACGGGTGCCGCGGCCTCCTCCGGCAGCAACGGCATCAGCGCGGTCCCGGTGATCGCCAAGGGACGCGGCGAGGCGGACGGCAGCAACCTCGACTGCAACTACTTCCTGGGGATCGACGCGAACGGGCGCCTCGCGGCCGACTTCGAGTCGATCGATCCCGCCGTCGGCGGCAACAACAACTACCCGGCGCACGGCACCGCGGTGGTCAGCGCCAACGTCTGGCACCACGTGGCGGCCACCTACGACGCCCCGCCCGGCAGCGGCTGCTGGGATCTCTACCTCGACGGCGTGCTGGTCACGGACCCGGCCGGCCGCTGCCCGAACACCACGCCGCGCTACGACAGCATCCAGCACTTCGGCCTGGGCACGGCGATGAACTCCACCGGCGTGACCGAGGGCCAGTTCGCCGGGAAGATCGACGAGGTGCGCGTCTGGAACGCGTCGCGCACGCAGGCGCAGATCCAGGCCACGATGTCCCAGGTGGTCGAGACCGGCACCGGCCTCATCGGCCACTGGGGCTTCGACAACGGCTCGACCGCGGCCGACTCCACGTCGCCCGCCGAGAACGGCACGCTGGTCGCAACACCGGCCTTCGACGCCGCCGACAAGCCGAACCTGGGCGCCGGGCTGTGCCAGTACACGCCTTTGAACTGCGACGACGCCAATCCGTGCACCGCCGACTCGTGCGACGCGGTCCTCGGCTGCCAGCACACGCCCGTCACCGACGGCACCTCCTGCGACGACGGCGACCTGTGCACCGGCAACGACGCCTGCCTCGCGGGCGTGTGCGACGGGACGCCGAACGGCGTCTGCTGCAGCCAGGATTCCGACTGCAACGACGGCAACGCCTGCACCGCCAACCAGTGCGACGAGTCGAACACCGCCGCCATCGCGTTCGACGGCGTCAACGACACGGTGGACCTCGGGACCGCCGCCTCGATCACCAACCTCGGCACCTCGAGCTTCACGGTGGAGGGCTGGATCTACACCGACGGCGGCAACAACGACACCACCGGCGTGTTCCGCTGGGGCCGGCAGCAGGCGTTCCCGCAAGTCGTCCTGCAGCTGAGCGGCGCCGCCGCCCCGTACCGCAACCTGCGTGCCTCGGTCGAGACCAACCAGGTCAGCCCGACGTCGCAGGTGGACACGCCCATTACCGCGGCCAGCCTCATCCCCGTGAATACCTGGACGCACGTCGCGCTGGTCGCCGACCGGACGCCGGGGGCGCAGGAGCTGCGCCTCTACGTCAACGGCGATCTCGCCAGCAACGCCGCCGCCAGCCTGTGGGGCACGAACCCGATCAGCACGACCGACAGCACCACGCTCGGCGCGGCCCGGCTCGGCGACGGCACCCTCGGCCTGTACTTCGACGGCCGCATGGACGAGTTCCGCATGTGGAGCGTGGCGCGGACCGAGGCGCAGATCGAGTCCACCATGAACACCCAGGTGGACGCCGCGACCCCGGGACTGCTGGCGCGCTGGGGGATGAACGAGGGCACCGGCGTCACCACGCAGGAGTCCGTGTCGCTCGCGAACGCGGTCCTCAACGGCGCCACCTGGTCCACGACCAACCTGGTCTTCTTCGGCCAGGGGCTGTGCCAGTACCCGCCGCTGACCGGCACGTCCTGCGAGGACGGCAACGCCTGCACGGTGAACGACACCTGCAGCGCCGGCTCCTGCACCGCCGGGGGCCCGCGCAACTGCAACGACTCGAACGGTTGCACCGACGACTCCTGCGACGACGAGGCCGGCTGCCTGCACCAGAACAACGCCGCGCCGTGCAGCGACGGCAACGCCTGCACCACCAATGACGTCTGCTCCGAAGGCGCCTGCGCCGGCGGCGCGCTGCTCTCCTGCGACGACAACAGCGCCTGCACCACCGACGCCTGCAGCCCGGCGACCGGCTGCACCCACACGACGATCAGCTGCGACGACGGCAACGCGTGCACCGTGGACTCCTGCGACCCGGGCCTCGGCTGCCAGCACGTGGCGGTCACGAACGGCACCACCTGCACCGACGGCAACGCCTGCACCTCGGGCGACTCGTGCCAGGGCGGCGTCTGCACGCCGGGCGGTCCGCTGTCGTGCGACGACGGCAATGTCTGCACCAACGATTCGTGCAGCCCGTCCACCGGCTGCGGCCACGTCAACAACACCGCCTCGTGCAACGACGGCAACGCCTGCACCACGGGCGACGTCTGCTCCGGCGGCACCTGCTCGGGCACGCCGCTGGTGTGCAACGACGGCGATCCGTGCACCGCCGACACCTGCGTCGGCGGCTCGTGCGTCTTCTCGCCGAGCGCCTCCGTCTGCAGCGACGGCGTGTCGTGCACGACGGATGTCTGCAGCGCCGGGACGGCCGGAAGCGCGCTGCAGTTCAATGGAAACGGCACCACGCCGCAGTTCGTCGGCATGGGGGCGCAGACGGCTCGTTTGGGGCTGGCGCGCTTCACGGTCGAGGCGTGGGTCAAGTGGGACGGCGGCGGCACGGTCACCAATACCGGCACCGGCGGGTTCGCCACCTCCGGCACCGGATCGACCGGCGGCGCCATCCCGATCGTCGCGCGCGGGCGCGGCGAGGCGGACGGCACCAACGTCGACGCCAACTACTTCCTCGGCCTCAAGGGCGGCGTCCTGGTCGCCGACTTCGAGGAGGGCGTCGGCGGCACCGGGCCGCTCGGGGTCAACCACCCGATCTGCGGCTCGACCGTGCTCGACACCGTGAGCTGGCACCACGTCGCCGCCGCCTACGACGGCACCTGCTGGCAGCTCTACGTCGACGGCAACCCGGAGACGCTCTCGACCACCTGCTCGTCCTGCGCGCAGACCGGCGCCTGCAACATCTGCCCGGGCCAGCCGCCGCGCTCCGACAGCATCCAGCACTTCGGCGTCGGCTCGGCGCTCAACTCGACCGGCGCGCCGGAAGGGGACTTCCAGGGGAAGATCGACGAGGTGCGCGTGTGGAACTACGCGCGCTCGGCCTCCGAGGTCGCGACCACCCGCGACAAGCGGCTGACCACATCGCTCGGTCTCGTGGGGCGCTGGGGTCTCGACGAGAACACCGGCGGCACGACGGCCGACTCGAGCGGCGGCGGCGCGACCGGCACGCTCACCAACACCCCGACGTGGGTCGCGGGCAATCCGGCCTTCAGCACCGCCCTGTGCTCCAGCACCTCGGCGGGCAGCTGCTGCATCCAGGCCTCCGACTGCAACGACAACAACACCTGCACCGCCGACTCGTGCAACCTCGGCACGCACGCCTGCGTCAACGCGCCGGTGAGCGGATCGTGCAACGACGGCAACTCGTGCACCACCGGCGACACCTGCCAGGCGGGCGTCTGCACCGGGACCGGCATCCCGAACTGCTGCACGACCGACGCGCAGTGCGACGACAACAGCACCTGCACCGCCGACTCCTGCGGCATCAGCAACGTCTCGGCGCTGCAGTTCGACGGGACCAACGACTACGTCACCATGGGTGCGGCGGCCGGTCCCACCGAGCTGGGGCTGACCAGCTTCACCCTCGAAGGCTGGATCAAGTGGACCGGCGCCGGAGGCACCACCAGCACCGGCGGCGACGGTCTGCAGACGGCCATCCCGCTCATCACCAAGGGACGCGGCGAGGCGGATGGCAGCAACGTCGACGCCAACTACTTCTTCGGGATCGTCAACGGGAAGCTGGCCGCCGATTACGAGCAGAAGAACGCCATCGTCAGCCCGGCCACTCCGGCCGGGGAGAACCGGCCGATCTGCGGGACCATCAACGTTCCGGTCGGCACGTGGGCGCACGTCGCGGTGACCTACGACGGGACGTGGCGCCTGTACGTCAACGGCGTCGAGGGGACCGCCGCCAACGGCACGGCCTGCGCGCCCTGCACGGCGTCGATCTGCTCGCAGTCGCCCGGGGCGACGCCCGGCGTCATCCCGCGCGATGACAGCATCCAGCACTTCGGCCTCGGCACCGCCATGACCTCGACCGGCGCGGCGCAGGGTTTCTTCGCCGGCCAGATGGACGAGGTCCGGGTGTGGAACCGGGCCCTGTCGGCGGCGGAGATCAACGCCGGCATGAACCGGCAGCTGACCAGCGGCACCGGTCTCGTCGGCCGCTGGGATCTCAACCAGAACGGCGGCAATACCGCGACCGATTCGGCGGGCCCGACGATCCAGAACGGCTCGCTGCGTCCGGGGCCGTCGCCCGACCTGCCGGTCTGGGTGACCGCCGGCATTCCGAACTTCGGCAACGACACCTGCGTGCACACCGCCACGAACAACGGCGGCGCCTGCAACGACGGCAGCGCCTGCACCAGCGGCGAGATCTGCTCGGGCGGCACCTGCGGCGGCGGCTCGCCGGTTTCCTGCGACGACAACAACCCGTGCACGACCGACACCTGCAACGCGGTCGGCGGCTGCCAGCACACTCCGGTCGTCTGCAACGACGGCAACGCCTGCACCACCGACTCCTGCAACCCGTCCAACGGCCAGTGCGTGTTCGTGCCGCTCACCTGCGACGACGGCAACGCCTGCAACGGTGTCGAGACCTGCTCCGCCGGAGCGTGCGTGCCCGGAACGCCGGTGACCTGCACCGCGTCCGATGCCTGCCACGTCGCCGGCGTCTGCCAGCCGTCGACGGGGCTGTGCACCAACCCGAACGCGCCGAACGGCACCAGCTGCTCCGACGGCAACGCCTGCACGCAGAGCGATACCTGCCAGGCGGGGACCTGCACCGCCGGCGCGCCGGTCGTCTGCACCGCGAGCGATCCGTGCCACGACGCCGGCGTCTGCAACCCCGGGACGGGTGTCTGCTCGAACCCGGCGAAGGCCGACGGCACCACCTGCTCGGACGGCAACGCCTGCACCACGGGCGAAACCTGCCAGGCGGGCACCTGCAGCGCCGGCACGCCGGTCGTCTGCACGGCGCTCGACCAGTGCCACGATGCCGGCGTCTGCAATCCGGGGACGGGCGTCTGCTCGAACCCGGCGAAGGCCGACGGAACCGCCTGCTCCGACGGGAACGCCTGCACGCAGAGCGACACCTGCCAGGCGGGAACCTGTACCGGCGCCAACCCGGTGGTGTGCACGGCGCTCGACCAATGCCACGCGGCCGGCACCTGCAACCCCGGCACGGGTCTCTGTTCGAACCCGAACGCGGCGGACGGAACCGGCTGCAGCGACGGGAACGCCTGCACGCAGACCGACACCTGCCAGGCGGGTGCCTGTACCGGCGCCAACCCGGTCGTCTGCACGGCGCTCGACCAGTGCCACGTGGCCGGCACCTGCGATCCGCAGAACGGCCAGTGCTCGAACCCGGCGGCGACCGACGGGACCACGTCCTCGGACAACAACGCCTGTACGCAGACCGACACGTGCCAGGCGGGAACCTGCACCGGCGCGAACCCGGTGACCTGCACGGCGCTCGACCAGTGCCACGTGGCCGGCACCTGCGACACGCAGACCGGCGTCTGCTCGACCCCGACCGCGCCGAACGGACAGCCGTGCAGTGATGGGGACGCCTGCACCGCGGTCGACACCTGCCAGGCAGGGACGTGCACCGGCTCGAGCCCGGTGACCTGCACCGCGCTCGACCAGTGCCACGTCGCCGGAACCTGCAATCCGGGCACCGGCGTCTGCACGAACCCGGCGAAGGCCGACGGCACGACCTGCACGGACGGCGACGCCTGCACGCAGACCGACACCTGCCAGACGGGAACGTGCACCGGCGGGAACCCGGTCCTATGCACGCCGACCGACCAGTGTCACGTCGCCGGCACCTGCAACCCGGCCAATGGCGCCTGCTCGAACCCGCAGGCCCCGAACGGGACGATCTGCAACGACGGCAGCGCCTGCACCAGCAACGACGTCTGCACCGGCGGCACCTGCTCCGGCTCGGCCGTCAGCTGCAACGACGGCAACGCCTGCAACGGCGTCGAGACGTGCAACCCGGCGTCCGGTTGCCAGCCCGGCACGCCGCCGGTCTGCGACGACGGCCAGTTCTGCAACGGCGTCGAGACGTGCAACCCGACGTCCGGGTGCGTGGCCGGCGCTCCGCCGGACTGCAACGACAACAACGGGTGCACGCTCGACGCCTGCGACGAGAACGCCGACGCCTGCACGCACAGCCCGACCGTCTGCGCCGCCGACATCGGCGGGACCATCCGCTACTACCGTGACGCGGCCCAGGATCTCGAGCCCTCGTCCAGGCCGGTCGCGGGCGTTGCGGTCGGCCTGAGCGGCACCGGTCCGAGCGTGCCCGACTCCTCCAGCACCGGCGCCTCGGGCCAGTACGCCTTCACCGGACGCCAGAGCGGGCAGACCTACAAGGTCAGCCCGTCGAAGACCGGCGACTTCATCAACGCGGTCTCGTCGTTCGACGCGGCCCTCGTGGCGCGTCGCTCGGTGAACCTGATCACGCTGACGCCGGGGCAGACGCTGGCCGGCGACGCCTCCGGCAACGGCACGCTCTCGTCGCTCGACGCGGCGCACATCGCGCAGCTGGCCGCCGGGCTCATCCCGCAGCTGCCGGCGGCGACGGCGGTCGGCAGCGACTGGTTCGTGCTGCCGACGCCCGCTCCGGCGAACTTCCAGTCCACCACGCAGCCCAACCCGTCCGCCGGGATCAACGGCAGCATCACGTACTCGCCGCTGGTCGACACGGTCGCGGGCCAGGACTTCCTGGCCGGGCTGTTCGGGGACGTCTCGGGCAACTGGTCGAACCTCGCGTCGCCGCTGACCGGCGGAGGCGGGCTGAGCCTCGACGGGCTGCGCAGTCTCGGACTGACGCGCACCTCGACCGGCGGACGGCTCACCGTCTCGCAGGTCACCGGCACGCCCGGACGGACCTTCGAGGTGTCCATCGCCGCGACCGGGGCCGAGGAAGCGCTGTCCTTCGACCTCGACCTGGGCTTCGACGCGTCGGCGCTGACGCCGGTCGAGGTCACGGTCGGCGACGCGGCGCGCGCCTTCACCCTGACGCCGAACCTCGGCAGTCCCGGGCACGTGCGCATCAGCCTCTTCGGCCCCGAGCCGCTGGGGGCCTCCGGAGACCTGGTGAAGATCACGTTCAAGATGGCGGGCAACTCGAAGAAGGGATCGACGCTGACGCTGATGGGCTTCGCGGACGAGGGCACCCTCCCCGTCACGATGAAAGCCGGACGCGTGAAGCTGGGGAAGGTCCGGTGAGGGGCGCGGAGGCGTTCATGCGAACCCAGGGAGCGGAGATGCGAGCCGGGAAGACGATGATGGAAGCGGGACTGCGGCGTCGGGCTGGATCGATCGTCGTCCGCTCGCTGTCCTGGGCGGCGGCGCTGCTCTTCGTGCTGGGAGCGGCCGCCGGCACCTCGCCCGAGGCGCTGGCCCAGTCGTGCGCCGCCACGCTCAGCCTGCCGGACGGTCTGCAGCAGATCCCGGGACAGTCGCTGAACGTGCCGGTCTCGGTCACGAGCCTCACCGGGCTCGGCGTCTTCTCGGCCGACGTGCGCCTGTCCTACAACCCGGCGGTGCTGCAGTCGCCGCTGGTCTCGGCGGGCAGCCTGACCGGGGCGTGCACGCTCACTCCCAACACCGGGACCTCCGGGCAGATCGTCATCTCGATCTTCTGCGTCGACGAGCTGGCCGGTGCGGGCACGCTCGCCTCGGTCGCCTTCACCGTGACGGGCAACTACGGCGCCTCGAGCGCGCTGGCGGTCACCTCGGCGCAGCTGAACGAGGGCAACCCGAGCCTGTGCATCGACGGCGGCAGCTTCCAGGTCTGCGGTCCGGAGCTGTGCGACGGCCTCGACAACGACTGTGACGGCCAGACCGACGAAGGCGCCAGCGCCACGTGCGACGACGGCAACGCCTGCAACGGTATCGAGACCTGCTCCGCCGGCGCCTGCACCCCCGGCTCCCCGGTGATCTGCACGGCGAGCGACCAGTGCCATGACGCCGGCACCTGCGACCCGCAGACGGGAATCTGCTCGAACCCGGCGAAGGCGAATGGGGCGGCCTGCAACGACGGGAACGCCTGCACCCAGACCGACACCTGCCAGACAGGCGTCTGCGCCGGCGCGAACCCGGTGACCTGCACGGCGAGCGACCAGTGCCACGACGCCGGCACCTGCGACCCGCAGACGGGAATCTGCTCGAACCCGGCGAAGGCGAATGGGGCGGCCTGCAACGACGGGAACGCCTGCACTCAGACCGACACTTGCCAGACAGGCGTCTGCACCGGCGCGAACCCGGTAATCTGCACGGCGAGCGACCAGTGCCATGACGCCGGCACCTGCGACACCCAGACGGGAATCTGCTCGAACCCGGCGAAGGCGAATGGGGCGGCCTGCAACGACGGGAACGCCTGCACCCAGACCGACACTTGCCAGACAGGCGTCTGCACCGGCGCGAACCCGGTGACCTGCACGGCGAGCGACCAGTGCCATGACGCCGGCACCTGCGACACGCAGACGGGTATGTGCTCGAACCCGGCGAAGGCGAATGGTTCAGCGTGCAACGACGGCAACGCGTGCACCCAGACCGACACTTGTCAGGCGGGCGTCTGCACCGGCGCGAACCCGGTGACCTGCACAGCGAGCGACCAGTGCCATGACGCCGGCACCTGCGACACGCAGACGGGCACCTGCTCGAACCCGAACAAGACGAACGGCACGGCTTGC
>Ga0134121_10000276_pt1 | contig 61096 bp, 49 predicted proteins | sample KB301_FD_96463 | JGI IMG/M metagenome (GOLD analysis project Ga0134121, IMG submission 96463) | Terrestrial soil microbial communities without Nitrogen fertilizer from Kellogg Biological Station, Michigan, USA - KB3-0-1 | ecosystem: Environmental > Terrestrial > Soil > Unclassified ...
AATGTCGCCTTCAAGGATATGCTTGCGCTGATGGAGGGGCTCGGCTTTCGGCTCTCGCGGGTGAGGGGCAGTCACCATATCTTCAGTCATCCAGAGCTACGGGAGCAGGTCAACCTGTGACCGACTACCACATCAACATCTTCTATAGCAACGAGGACGGTGGGTATATCGCCGATATCCCAGACCTCGAGGCGTGCTCCGCTTTCGGAGAAACTCCGGCTGAGGCTTTGGCAGAGCTGGAGCAGGCTAAAGAAGCCTGGCTGGAAGTGGCTCGGGAGACCGGCAAGAGCATCCCTGCGCCGCGCTACCGCCCCGCCATCTACCAACCTGCAGCGGGAACTGGCGGCTGAAGCCGGGCTGTCTGAAGTCGTCTCTTTGGGGCTTTCAGGGTTGGTGGTGATTCCCTTTCCTGGGCTAACGCGCCCAGGCTGTATGCTGTCGACCCTTCGGGGCTTTAAGCCGAGTCCTTTAGTAGCAGCTCTGTATCTACGAGACACGATCCGAGAGCAAAGGGGGCTATTGACATCGAGCCGGCTTTGCGGCATGCTCAGCAACGGATTGGGGAATCCCGGTCGGCAGAAAGTCCCAGCAGGTCTGGGGCTTTTTGCTTTTCAGGGGAAAATCTTGAGGCCGAGTCCTTCGATCTTACCGCAGTTGTTGTAGAACTTCCGATTGATGATCTCGAACGCCCGGTTCGCCTCATCCGGCTTCATCGTCTTCCGGCCTATGGGCCGAGCGAACAGATCCGCGAGTTGAAGCCCGCAGCAGTTCGTCCTCTTGTCCGCGAAGGTTATCTGGAAGGGCAAGATCTCGCACCGGTAGTTGGCTCCGCCACAGACTCTCTCGAACTCTGCACTCAGCTCCGCGTCTTCCTTCTTGCCGCGACACTCGAAGACCACGTGAGTCGTACGGCCGGCCTGCCCCTTGCTCCTCAGAAAGCTGGCGACGCGTTCGAGGCCGAACGCCAGGGCGATGTGGTACGGATTCAGAGGAGCGCTGTAACGCTCCCGAAGCCGGAGCTTATGGATGACCGAGGCGACCAGGGTTATCGGCGTGGAGTCGACGAGTTCGTTGCCTCCCGGGTCGGCGCGAAATGTGCGTAGTACACTTCGGAATACTATCAGGAGAGCGAAACCCTCCTGTGGCACCTTGAATCTTTCACCATGGCGCACCGCCGGTACCGCGTTGTGGCTCTTGGCCGCCTTTGCCGCCCCGGAGACGCCCCACGGGGTTCCCCACGTGGCGTCTACAATGGCGACATGCTACGGACACTCTTCCCCCGGACCCGTGGCCTGCCTCCTCAGACCACGGGTCCACGCAGGTCCGCCGATCGTCTCCGCAGCTTCTGCGATCGAGCGGACCTCGGGCCAGGAGGGCGGTTGGACTCCCGGCCTCCCGGCGAGACAAGTTTTCAAAGAGCCTGCTTCACCCCGGGTCACCGAGCCTTCCTCGCCGGACTCTGACTACGAGGGAGCTGGATCATACACACAGTCTACGGTAAAAGTCAACCCTCTGGAGCGAAGATTTCTGGAAATGCCGAGACTTGCCGTCGGCATCTGAATAGGAATAAGGCCGGTACGATGTAATCGGTGTCCTATGGAGGGGGAATCTGCGGCTTCCCGACTCAGCGGCCGGTCCCGGCGGAGTGGCCGTCCGGGAGGGCGAACGTCTTTGGATCTCGGAAGATTCAGCGGCCGGAGGATCGAGACGGTTCGGGTGCGGTTTCAGGAGGCCGCCCCCGGATTCAGGGAGTCCCGCCGTCGATTTGGGACGGCTCGCCGCTGGCGGCGAGCCAATTATCCTCAGCGGCGAGTCAATTTCCCCTGGCGGCGAATGGATTCCCCCGAGCGGCGAGTCAATTATCCTCAGCGGCGAATCGATTCCCCCTGGCGGCGAGCCGATTATCCCTGGCGGCGAATGGATTTCCCCTGGCGGCGAGTCGATTCTCCTCAGCGGCGAACCGATTATCCTCAGCGGCGAGTCGATTCCCCCGAGCGGCGAGTCGATTATCCCTGGCGGCGAGCCGATTATCCCCAGCGGCGGACGAGTCACCGCTGGCGGCGGAGGTTGGCCACGGGTTCCGCAGGCGCTCGCCCCGACTACGGACTCTCGAATCTCCGCTCTTGGGAGACTTGCCCCGAGCTGCGAATCTCGGCCAAGCCGTCGCGGATGATCTGCCCCGAGAGTTGAGTCTCTCGACCCGGATTCAAGGTCTTTCGCCCCGCGAGCCCGATCTCCGGCGAGAGCTTGGGCTTCCGCTTCAGGTCTGAAGGAGAGAGACTTCGTAGGCGCGAAACGCGGAGTCCCGGGTGACGATCGTCAGTCCCTCGATCTGAGCCTGGGCGATCAGCATTCGGTCAAAGGGATCCTCGTGGTGCCGGGGCAAGGTGGCGGCAACGAGAGCGTGCCGCGCGGTGATGGGAAGCTCGACGAAGTCGTTCGCCTCGATCTCCTCCGCGAGGTCGGCGCCGTCGAGATCGAGCTTGCCGAGAGCAGCCTTTATCGACAACTCCCAAACGGTCACTGCGCTGACGTGGACGACCGACACAGGATCGGCCACCGCCTGCCGGGCTTCGACTTTGAGCTTTGAATCTTCGGCGAGCCACCAGAGGAAAGCATGGCTGTCCAGCAGGAGCTTCACCCACTCTCCCCGCGGAACGCCGCCAGGATCTCGTTGGGAAGAGGCTCGTCGAAGTCGGCGCCCGCCCGAATTCGACCCTTCAGCCGTCCGGGCTTGCGGGGCTCGGCAGCAAGCCGGACGAGCTTCGCCACGGGCCGGCCACTCTTCGCGATGACGATCTCTTCTCCCTGAGCGACTCGCTCAAGAATCCGCGAGAGGTGGGTCTTGGCGTCGTGAACGTTGAAGACTCCCATACCATCTCCTTAGCTAGCTTAGTCTACTCTTTCGAGCCAGACCTGTCGAGCGGAGGGGCTGGGTCAGCGTTTTCGATTCGCTACTTCCCCGCCAGGAACGCCTTCAGGACGTGGCGGGCGACTTCGGGGTTCTCGCGCAGCCGGCGCATGGAATATGGGTACCAGTCGCGGCCGTAGGGGACGTAGACGCGCAGTCTGTGGCCGGCGGCGAGGAGGATGCGGCGGAGCTCGTCGTCGACTCCAAGCAACATCTGAAACTCGTAGCGGTCACGCGGCACGCCGTGCTTGTCGAGGAGGCCCGTGGCCTGGCAGGCCAGATATTCGTCATGGGTGGCGATGCCCACGTAGACGCCGCGCAGGATGAGCTTCTCCAGGGCGTTGACGAAGTTGGCCCGCACGGTTTCGTAGCCCTTCCAGGCCACTTTGCGGTGCTCGATGTAGATGCCTTTGCAGAGGCGCACGGACGCCCCTTCGGCCGGCAGGTCGTCGATGTCCGCCAGGGTGCGGCGCATGTAGGCCTGGAGGACGCAGCCGACGTTGCCGTGGCGGCCGTGGAGGTCGCGGTAGATGCGCAGGGTGGCCGTGGTCGTCGACTGGTCTTCCATGTCGATCCGCACGAAGTTGCCCTGCGCCTTCGCCGTCTCGGCGATGCGGCCGATGTTGTCGCGGCAGAAGCCCTCGTCGATCTTCAGTCCCAGGAGGGTCGGCTTGACGGAGACGTTGGCGTCCAGCTTCTCGCGCTCGATCGCCGCGAAGACGCGGAGGTTCTCGTCGGTGGCGGCGAGGGCCTTTTCGCGCTCGCTGACCTCCTCGCCGAGCACGTCGACGGTGGCCATGGCGCCTTCCTGGTTGAGCTTGCGGATGACGCGGACGGCGTCGTCGAGGGTCTCGCCGGCGACGTAGCGCGAGGCGACCCGGCCAACGATGGGCTTCGGCACCAGGGGCAGGGTGGTGACCAGCAAGCGGTTGAACACACTCATCTCGCCCCTCTCCTCGGGTGGCTAGGCAGAATCAGGATTCTTGAATTCTCAGGCGACGGGCTGGCCGACCGCTGGAGCCGGCGCGTTTGCGGCAGCGGCTCCCGAGCCGATCACGGCCGGTTCGTCGACCATCCAGCGCACCGACTTCGAGCACGGGCAGGCGCCGGCGACACGGCGCAGAGCCGGCATTTTAGCGGCGGCCTGCTCGGGCGTCATGCGGCCTTCCTGGACCTCGGTCAACGCCTCCACGGACTCTTTGTAGTCGCGGCTGGCGAGATAGGCCTCGGGCAGGGTGCGAACCAGATGCTGAAGGTACGACGGCAGGCTGGCGAAGGTTTCGCCCTGGGTTCCCACCAGGCGGAAGGCGGGGACGCCGCGGCGGCGGAAGAACTCCATGTGGGGGACGTGGAGAAGATCCTCGCGGCGGATACCCTCGACCGTCTCACCGGCGAGGACGCGGACGAGCGCGGCCTCGGAGCCGGCGTGGGTGAGGTCCTCGATGCGGGCGCGCAGGTAGCGGAGGTTGAGGTCGCGCACCATCTTCTCGACTTCCTGGTAATACTGCAGCTGCGCCTCGGAGTTCTTCATCGGCTTGAGGCCCAGGCGCACGTTGGTGCCGCCGCCGCGCTCGTCGCCGAACATCTCGAGGCCGCGCGGCATCCACTTGTTGATCGCCTTCTGCAGCACGTCCATGGTGACGTAGGTCTCGCCGCGGGCGGCGGCGGTGACCCAGCGCCGCATCGGCACCACGCCGGCGGCCAGGTGGAACGCCTCCTCGCGCAACATCTGGGGCATGCTCTCGGCCATCGGCTGGTAGGCGGAGATCCTCTGCATCGCCAGCTGGTACTTGCCCACGCGGTCGATCAGGGCGCAGAAGACGACGTTGTCGACGAAGGAATCGAAGTCGATATTGAAGGCGCCCAGAAGATGGGAGCCCGTGGTCATCGACAGCACGTCCTCGATCAGATCCGAGGCGCTCTCCTTGGACACCGAGCTCCAGTCGTCCTCGACCAGCAGGTGGAGCATCTGGTAGCCGTGGCGCAGCTCTTCGGCCATCATGCGCAGGATCCAGAACTGCTCCTCTTCCTCCTGGGCGCGGGCGAGGGTCAGGCGGTGCTGCTGGATGGAGCCGAACTCGGTGGAGGCCTGGGCGCGGATGGCGCCGAAGAGATGGTGCGCCTGCTCCGGAATCATGTCGCCGGCCTTCTGGAACTTCGGCTGACCTTTCATGTCGCCGCACTCGATCTCGGTGCACATCCCCATCTCGCGGAAGGCGCAGAGCTGGAACTCGGGATCGTTGGGAAAGTGCTTGTCCCAGTTCTCGAGCAGGAAGCCGTAGTCCGGAAGGAAGACTTCCTGCAACTTGAGGACCGCCTGGTGGAACGGCTTCGGCAGGGTGGTCGATTTCACGCTCATCCGGATCTCCTGCTCTCTTTTTGGATCGTCCTACAAAATCTACAGACTCTTGACGAAGGGCCGCAGTCCCGCGGATTCGAAGCCCAGGGACGAGAAGAAGCTGAGAATGTCTTCCCGCTCCTCGTCCACCAGGGTGCGCACCTTGTGGGCGCCCTGGGACCGGAAGTGCTCCAGCATGCCTTCCGCCATCCGCCGGCCCAGCGCCTTGCCCCGCTGCCCGGGATCGACGCCCAGGACCTCGATCCAGCCCGTCGGCTCTTCCAAGCCAAACTCGCCGGAGCGCACCTCGCCGAGCATGAAACCGACGACCTTGCCATCCACCTCGGCGACGAGGGAAGCTTCGGGGGCCCGCCTAAGGTAATAACTGATCCGGCGCTCCCAAACTTCCGGACGGTAGCGGCCGCTGATCGCCTCGTCGATGGCGACGATGGAGCTGATGTCCAGCTCGTCGAGGGGACGGATGCGGATGCCGGTGGCAGTCTCAGTCATGGATGTCATAGGCCGATCGTCCTGGAGTGGGAAGGTCCCCGCACCTTGTGCGGACCGTCACAAGCGGGGATTCTAGCAGATGGCAGCCCGAAATCGCCTATCCTCCGCCAGCATGACCGAGCCCATCTCCCGGCCCGCCGCCCCAGCGCCGGCGCCGGCTTTCCGCGTTCACTTGACGCTGTTCCTCGTTCAGCTCTCCTTTGGCGGCTTCCACGTGGTGGCCAAGGCGCTGCTGGCACACCTGACTCCCCTGGCGCTGGCGGCCATTCGGGTGGGATTCGCGACGCCGGTCCTGCTGGCGCTCGCCTGGCAGCGGGACCGCGTCCTGCCGTCGCGCCGCGACCTGCCGATCCTCGCCCTGCTCGGCGGACTGGGAGTCTTCGCCAACCAGTTGCTGTTCATCACCGGCCTCAAGCACACGACGGCCACCAACGCCGCCATCCTCATGCTCTCGGTACCGGTGTTCGCGGCGGCCGCCGCGGCAGCCTTCGGAATCGAGAGGGTCAGCGCCGGGCGGCTGCTGGGGATCGCCCTGTCCATCGCCGGGGCGCTGGTGATGGTCAATCCCCTCCACTTCTCCACCGATCCGCAGGCCGCCCAGGGCAACTTGCTGATCCTCTGCAACGGCCTGTGCTACGCCCTCTTCCTGGTGCTCCAGCGGCCGGTGCTGGCTCGGCTGCCCTGGCGGACGGTGATCGCCTGGTCGTTCCTCTTCGGCGGCCTGGGAGTGCTGGCGGTGGCGACGCCGGCTCTCGCGGCGCTCCAGCCGTCGACGCTATCGCTCGCCACCTGGCTGGGCCTCCTCTACATTCTCGCCTTCCCCACCATCTTCGCCTATGCCGCCAGCACCTGGGCGATCCGCCGCTCCTCGCCGGCGCTGGTGGCGGCCTTTACGACCGTCCAGCCGCTGGTGGCGGCGGCCCTGGCGGCGGTGTTTTTGGGTGAGCGGTTCGGTTGGGTGGAGGGGTTGGGGTTTGTGTTGATTCTTGGGGGGTTGTGGTTGGTGACGGTGGCGGGGGCGGGGTCTATCCAAGCCGGAAGACCCTCATCACCCCGGCCCTCTTCTCCCGGCCTCCCCCCCGCCTGACGGGAGAAGAGGGAGAAAAGCAAAGACCCTCATCACCCCGACCCTCTTCTCCCATCGCCCTCCCACCGACCGGGAGAAGAGGGAGAACAGCAAGACTCCATGTCTGAAAGGGAGTGGTGGAGCTCGAAGCGGAATTGTTGCCGGATTCCCGTCTCTCTACCCCGTCAAGCCCCCCTCTTCTCCCGTCAGGCGGGGGGGAGGCCGGGAGAAGAGGGCCGGGGTGATGAGGGTCTTCCGCCGGCTCGGATAGCGCTCCGGCAAAGTGGAGCTAAGCCCGCGCGACACCCTCCGCCCCAGCCCGCACGTGCTCATGCGCATGGTAGCTGCTGCGTACCAGCGGGCCGGCCTCGCAATGGGCGAAGCCCAGGGCGAGCGCAAACTCGCGGTGGGCGGCGAACTCGTCGGGGTGCACCCAGCGGTCGACGGGCAGGTGCTTGGGGGTCGGCTGGAGATATTGTCCGAGGGTGAGGATCTCAACTCCGGCGCCTCGGATGTCCTTGAGAGTCGCTTCAATTTCGATGCCGGTCTCGCCCAGGCCGAGCATGATTCCGGTCTTGATCCTTCCTTGATAGTCTCCGGCGTCGCGACGTTGGGAGGCTTCGGCGAGCAATCCCAGGCTGCGGTCGTAACGGCTGCCGGGACGGGCCAGCCTATAGAGCCGAGGGACGGTCTCCATGTTGTGGGAGAACACCTCCGGACGGGCGGCGAGGACGATGTCGATTGCCTCCGGCACGCCGCGGAAATCGGGGGTCAGCACCTCGACGGCGGTGCCGGGATTCTGCTGGTGGATGGCGGCGATGACCTGGGCGAAATGGCGGGCACCGGCGTCCGGCAGGTCGTCGCGGTCCACGGAGGTGATTACGGCGTGGCGCAGCCCCATGACGGCGACGGCCTCCGCGACGTGCGCGGGCTCTTCGGGATCGACGCCCGCCTGCGGCCGGCCGGACGTCACAGCGCAGAAGCCGCAGCGGCGGGTGCAGATGTCGCCCAGAATCATGAAGGTGGCGGTGCCGTGCTCGCCCCAGCATTCATAGATGTTGGGACAGCGGGCTTCTTGACAGACGGTATGTAGATTCAACCGGTCGACCAGGCCGCGGACGCGGTGATACGCCGCGGGCGTCGCCAGCCGGATTCGCAGCCACTCCGGACGCGCTTCGCGGCGTCCGGGAGAAGGCTCTGAGCTCGGGTGGCGACCGGCCTGGCCGATCTGGATCAATATTTCGCTCATAGATTCGTAGTCTAACCGTAGTGGGGCAAAAGAGTGGTGGCATGAAAGTCGCACAAGGCGTCAGCGTCGGATCGGGGTTCCCGGTCCCACAGCTTCCCGCGAAATGGGCGGCTTGCCAGAGACACCTACGGGAGTACAGCGATGAATTGGAAACGGACCCTCTTCATACTTTGTCTCGGCGCCGCCAGTCTGGGTGGCGCGGCGAGTGCAGGAATCCTGACCGGCAACTGTCGAGTCGGCAATCAGCCGGCGGCCACTTTCCTCATTCCCTACTTCGAAGTCGACCTCAGCCAGCCCGGAGGCGCCAATACCCTCTTCTCGGTGAACAACGCTTCGGCCAAGTCGGAGATTGCCCGGGTGGTGCTGTGGACCGATTGGGGCCTGCCGACGCTCGCCTTCGACGTCTACCTGACCGGCTATGACGTGCAGACGCTCAACGTCCGCGACCTCTTCACGGGCACGCTGCCGTTGACGAGTCCGGCTGTCAGTCCCGTCGGTCTGGCGTCGACCGATGTGCTCCTGTCCGGCTGCGGCGGCAGCGCCAATGGCGGAGTCGCCGGCGAGTCGGCGCCGGTGCCGGATTTCGACGTCGCGTTCCTCAAGGCCGCCCACACCGGCCGGCCGATCACCAAGGGCGCCACCACCCAGTGCCTGGGAAGCCCCGGCGCGAATCCCAATTTGGTGACGGGCTACATCACGGTCGACGCGGTCAATCGCTGCACGCCGCTTTCCGTGGGGACCCTGGTCAACACTCCGGCCCACGCGCTCTACTTCGCGTCGCACGGCACCGGCCTCGCCAGCGACGCCAACGTGCTCTGGGGCGACTACTACTACGTCAACTCGGACCGCAACCAGGCGAGCAGCTCGCCGGCGGTCGCGGTGGTGGCCGATCCCGACTTCTTCCACTCGGGGGACTACACCTTCTACGGACGCTACGTTGGCTTCGACGCGCGCGACGACCGCGTGCCTCTCTCCAGCCTTTACTACGTCCGCTACGTGGACGGCGGCACCTTCTCGGGCGGCACGGATCTCGTGGTCTGGCGGGACAACCGGCGGGCCGAGGTGAATCCGCTCAACTGCGGCACCCAGCCCACCTGGGCGCCCCTCGGCGAGCAGCAACTGGTGGTTTTCGACGAGGAAGAGAACCCCCGGTTGATCAACCAGAGCAACGCCTTCCCTCTCGCGACCCAGAAGGTCCACGTGGGAGGCGCGAGCCTGCCTGTCAGCCAGTCCTTCGGCTTTCTGGCGCTCGACCTCTGGCACCAGAACGGTACTCACGCCCAAGGCTGGGTGAGCGTGGTGATGAGCTCCAACGGCCGCTTCGGTACCGGCCACGAGGCGGTGCGGGTGGATGATCTTTGCAACTTTGGGCAGTAAGCTGAGCCGAGCACCTGAGATCCCCGTCGTGGCGTCGAGCTACTTGGTAGGCGGTCGCCCCCGCCCCAAGCCCCTCATCACCCCGACCCTCTTCTCCCATCGCCCTCCCCCCCGACCGGGAGAAGAGGGGGGCTTGACGAGGTAAAGAGACGGGAATCCAGCAACAATTCCGCTTCGAGCTTTCCCCCACCACTCCCTTTCAGATCTGGAATCTTGCTGTTCTCCCTCTTCTCCCGGTCGGGGGGAGGGCGATGGGAGAAGAGGGCCGGGGTGATGAGGGGCTTGGGGGCAGGCCCTCTGACAGAGTCGAATCACACCACGTCCAACGCCACATCCAGCGCCGGCGCGCTGTGGGTCAGCCAGCCCATCGATAGCAGATCGACTCCGGTGGCCGCGATGCCAGCGGCCGTCTCGGGAGTGATGCCGCCGGAGGCCTCGGTGAGGGCGCGGCCACGGGCGAGTGCCACGGCTTGGCGCAGGGTCTCGGTCGACATGTTGTCCAGGAGCACCACGTCGACGCCGAGATCCAGAGCCTCCCGCAGCATCTCCAGGGTATCCACCTCCACCTCGATCTTCACCAGATGACCGACCGCGCCGCGGGCACGCTCGACCGCGACGCGCAAGCCGCCCGCGAGCGCGATGTGGTTGTCCTTGATGAGCACGGCGTCGTCCAGTCCGAAGCGGTGATTGTGACCGCCGCCGCAACGCACGGCGTACTTTTCCAACGCGCGCAGACCCGGGGTGGTCTTGCGCGTGCAGACAATGCGCGCTCCGTGTGGCTCCACCAGACGAACCATGTCTCTCGTCGCGGTGGCGATTCCACACAGCCGCCCCAAGAGATTGAGAGCTGTGCGCTCGGCGGAAAGGAGACTGCGGGCTGCACCTCTCACGATCGCCAGGACGGCTCCAGCCTCAACGTCCTCGCCATCCGTTGCGAGGGTCTCGACCTTGATCTCGGGATCGAGAATGCGGAAGGCGGCGAGGGCCATTGGCAATCCCGCCAGCCTCCCGGCCGCACGGGCCACGATCCGCGCCTCGCCTTTGAGATCCGGCGGCAGGACGGCGTCGCTGGTCAGGTCCCCGGCCCGGCCGAGATCCTCTTCGAGCGCCCGGCGGATCAGCGGTTCGTAGAGGATCGGGTACAAACCCGGGCTCACGAAGCGCGGCTCCCGGCGACGGCCAGGACCGGCGCGACGCCGACAGGGGCGGCGATTTCGAAACGGGGCGAGCCGTCCGGCGCCACGGTCAGGAACTGGCGGCGCTGCCAGGCAGGGTCCGGTACCGGATAGTCGGAACGGTAATGGCCGCCCCGGCTCTCGCGGCGGGCCAGGGCGGCTGCCGCCACCAGCCGGCCGACGCCGAGAAGGTTGCGGGCCTCCCCCGCCGCGTGCTGGTGGCGGGCGGACAGACGATCGAGCTCGGTTAGCGCCTCGTCGAGTCCCGCTTCGTCGCGCACCACTCCCACCTTCTCCCACATCAACTTACGGATGGCCTTCACCAGCTTGCCGTCGCCCGGAGCCCGGAGGGCCGGCGCGGCATTCGCAGCAACCGTCCTGAGGTTCCGTAGCGGGCGGGCTTCGGGCAGGCCGGTCCGCAGATCCTCGGCCACTCGGCCGCCGAAGACGAGGGCCTCGAGCAACGAATTGCTCGCCAGCCGGTTGGCGCCGTGGACGCCGGTGGACGTCACCTCGCCCGCCGCCCACAGGCCCGGCAGCGAGGTGCGCCCCTGCTCGTCGACCGCGATGCCTCCCATGTGGTAATGGGCGGCGGGCGCGACGGGAATGGCCTCGGTCCGTGGGTCCAGCCCATGCTCCTGGCACAGCCGGAAAACGGTCGGGAAGTGCTCGGGAAACTCCTCCCCCACCGCCGCGCGGGAATCCAGAAACACTTGGTGGCCGGCCTGGAGCTGGCGCCAGAGGGCCCGCGCCACGACGTCGCGGGGAGCGAGCTCGGCGTCGGGATGAGCCGCCGGCATGAAGCGGCGGCCGGCTTCGTCGACGAGGATTGCGCCTTCGCCGCGCAGGGCCTCGGTCAAAAGCGGCATGGGATCAGCGCCGACCGCCAAGGCCGTGGGGTGAAACTGGACGAACTCGAGATCCACCAGCCGCGCTCCGGCCCGGGCCGCCATGGCCAGACCATCGGCTGTCGCCTCGGGCGGGTTCGTGGTGTGGAGGTAGAGATGACCCAGGCCGCCGGTCGCCAGCACCACCGCCGGTGCGAGATGGAGCACCCGCCGGCCGTTGGCGTGGACGGCCACGGCACCGATCACCTGCGCCCCGTCCATTACCAGGTCGAGGGCGAAGGCGCCGTCGATCATCCGTACCTCGGGAGCGCTGCGCACCGCCGCCACCAGCGTGCGCACGATCTCCGCTCCCGTGGCATCGCGCGAATGCAGGATGCGCCGCCGGCTGTGGGCGGCCTCGCGGCCGAGCGACAGCGAGCCGAAGCCGTCGCGATCGAAATGCGCGCCGAGTGCGAGCAGGGCTTTCACGCGCTGCGGACCCTCGGCGGTGAGGATGTCCACGATGTGGGAATCGTTCAGTCCGGCGCCGGCTGCCATCGTGTCCGCCGCGTGCAGGGCCGGAGCGTCGTCCCGTCCCACCGCGGCGGCGATGCCGCCTTGAGCCCAGGGGCTGGAGCCGCCCGAGCCGTGGCGCACCTTGGTGAGCACGGTCACCCGCAGCGGAGCGCAACCGAGGGCCGCGGTCAGGCCCGCCGTGCCGCTGCCGATCACCAGCACTTCGGACCGCGAGACTCCATCGACCTTCTGAAGGGTGGTCATCGCGATTCCCTTCTCCCGACGGCCAGCATCCGCTCCACCGCCTGCTTGGCGCGGCCGGCCATCTCAGGGTCCACCTCCACCTTGGTCTCCAGGGTCTCCAGCGAGCGCAGGATCTTCGGCAGGGTGATCCGCTTCATGTGCGGGCAGAAATTACACGGCCGGATGAACTCGACGTCCGGATAGTCGACGGAGACGTTGTCGCTCATCGAGCACTCGGTGACCATCACCACCCGCCGGGGCCGCTGCTCGCCCACCCAGCGCGACATCGCGGCCGTGGAGCCCACGAAGTCCGCCTCGGCCAGCACGTCCGGCGGGCACTCGGGGTGGGCCAGGATCTGAACGCCGCTTCCCTGGGCCTGGCGGTAGGCCCGCAGCTCGGCGCCGGTGAAGCGCTCGTGCACTTCGCAGTGCCCCTGCCAGAGGATGATCTGGACGTCGGTCTTGGAGGCCACGTACTTGCCCAGGTACTCGTCGGGCAGGAAGATCACACGGTCAACGCCGAGAGACTCCACCACGGCCACGGCGTTGGCCGAGGTGCAGCAGATATCCGACTCGGCCTTCACCGCCGCCGAAGTGTTGACGTAGGTCACCACCGGCACGCCCGGGTACCGCTGCCGGAGCAGCCGGACGTCCTCAGCCGTGATGGAAGCGGCCAGCGAGCAGCCGGCCTGCGGGTCGGGAATCAGCACCGTCTTCTCCGGCGAGAGGATCTTCGCCGTCTCAGCCATGAAGTGGACGCCCGCCAGCACGATCACCCCGGCGTCCGTCTTCGCGCCCTGCTGGGCCAGGGCCAGAGAGTCGCCCACGAAGTCGGCCACGCCATGGAAGATCTCCGGCGTCTGGTAGTTGTGGGCCAGGATTACGGCGTTGCGCTGCGCCTTGAGCTCGTTGATGGCGGCGATATAGGGCGCGAACACCGGCCACTCCAGGTCCGGGATCACCGAGCGAACCCGCTGGTGGATGAGCTCCGTGGCGCGAGCCACCGCGGGCGTATAGTCGAGCGCAGCGTACGGCCGTGCAGCTTCGAGGTTCATCTTCTATCTCCTATGCTCATTCTGAGCATATCTGAGTCACAAAGAAGGGCCGGCAGTGCCGGCCTGAGGGTTATACTAGATCTGAGTATATCGACTTGTCAAGGGGATTGGAGGAAGGGACCCAAGGGACATCAGGGACATCAAGGACTAGAAGGCTTGATGTCCTTCGACTTCACCCTCGCCGCACGCCCGGCAATCCCACTCCCGGCGCCGGGCGCTCGCGCAGTACTTCACGGCGGAAGACAAAAAGCTCGGCGGGGCGGCCGCCGGTCTCCGCATCCTGGCGGCCGGTGCCTTCGACGAGGCCGGCGTTTTCCACCAGTCGGCGGAAGTTTTGTTTGTGCAGGCCGACGCCGGACAGCGCCTCGACCACGCGCTGGAGCTGCAACAGGGTGAACGTCGCCGCCAGCAGCTCGAAAACCACGGGACGGTACTTGAGCTTGCCTCGCAAACGCCCCAGGGCGGTCGCCAGGATGCGACGGTGGTCGAGGGACATGGACCGGCCGAGCGGAGGCTCCGACGATTCGGAATGAAGGTTCGCCTTCTCTCCCCTCTGGATCAGGTCTCGCCGGGACTCGGGCACCAGGCCGGCCTCGTAGAGGATCTCGTAGCGCTCGAGGACGCGCTCGCCGTCCCAACCGACGCCGCCAAGGCCGAAGACGATCTCGGCGCGCTCCCGACGCTCCAGCCGGCCGCGCGGCTCGGTCGCCAGGGCGGCCCATCGCTCCAGCGCGGGGGCGATCGCGCGGTCGAGCACCATGGGGCGGCCTTCGCGCCAATCCTCCCAGGGAAAGAACTCGTACCAGTCCCGCCAACGGGCGTCGCCGCTCACCGACACCTCGCGCACCAGCGCCAGGTAGGCGACGGACACCAGCCGTGGGCCGCCGTGACTCTCGCGGGGATCGCGATTCCGGTCGCCGAAGGTGTAGAGCTGCTCGACGTAGCCCAATTCGAGGCCAGTCTGCTCGCGGACCCAGCGACGCAGGCCGCGGTCGAGGGTGCGGTCGGTCTCGGGCTCCAGGGGACCGAAGGGAAGGGCGTCCTCGGCCGGCCCGTCGCCAGGCGGCTCACGGCGGACGGTCAAGATGCGCGGCACTTCCTCCGTCACCGCCACGATCACCGCGTTGAGGCCGATGGCGGCGTCAGGCATTTTGGAGTTGGGGAACTGCCGCGACCAGCTCGCGGCCGAAGATCTCACCGAAATGCCGCGCGACGATCGCAGCCACATCGGGCAATGACGGCGCTCGGCCGGTAAGACGTTCGATCGAGGTCATCCGCACCTGGTGAAGGCCGCAGGGAATGATGCCAGCAAAATAAGAAAGATCGGTCGCGACGTTCAGGGCGAAGCCGTGGGTCGTGATCCACCGCGACAGATGGACGCCGATCGAGGCGATCTTCTCCTCCCCCACCCAGATGCCGATGTTCTCCTGGCCTTCCCCCGGCCTGGCGGCGAGCCCGTAGCCGGCGAGGGTGCGAATGAGAACCTCCTGGAGATCGCGGACATATCGACGGATGTCCCGCCGGTCCGGGCTGAGGTTGACGATCGGATAACCCACCAGCTGACCCGGGCCATGATAGGTGACCTGGCCGCCGCGATCGCACTCCACGACCTCGACACCCCGGGCCGCGAGCCACTCCGGGCCGGCCAGCACGTCGGCGCCGCTGGCGTTGCGCCCCAGCGTGTAGACGTGAGGGTGCTCCAGCAGCAGGAAGCGCTCCGCTCCCTCGCCGCTCTTCAACCCAGCGCGGGCGGCAAGTTGAAGCTCCAAGGCCTCGGCGTAGGAAACGCGGCCGAGAAACTCCCAGTGCAGCGGGCGGAGGGGCGGAGCGGACATGGGGGAATTGTAGTTGCTTTTCTCCCTCTTCTCCCGGCGGCCGGGCGGGAGGCTGGGAGAAGAGGGCCGGGGTGATGAGGGTCTTGGAGGGCGGGCAATCTGCCGGCTCATGCCCTGTCGCCGTAGATCCCAGCCGCTGCTGTAAGATCCCACTGCCAGTGAGGGGAGGTGGCCGTGGAAAAAGTTGTGACAGCGATCCTGGGCGGCGGACAGGGGAGCCGTCTTTGGCCCTTGACGCGGGACCGAGCCAAGCCGGCTGTGCCGGTGGGCGGCAAGTTCCGCCTCATCGACATCCCCATCAGCAACAGCCTGTACGCCGGGATCGATCGCATCTTCGTCATCACCCAGTTCAACAGCGCCAGCCTGCACCGCCATATCGCGCAGACCTACCGCTTCGACGCGTTCTCGAACGGCTTCGTCAACATTCTCGCCGCCGAGCTGACCACGGAACGCCAGGATTGGTTCCAGGGGACCGCCGACGCCGTGCGCCAGACCCTGCCGCGGCTGCTCGAACCGAATCCGCCGGAAGTGCTGATCCTCTCGGGCGACCAGCTCTATCTAATGGACATCGCCGCTTTCGTGAAGACCCACCGTGAGCGCGGCGCGGACCTGACCATCGCGGTCAAGCCGGTCACCCGCGAAGAGGCGCCGGGCCTGGGCATCATCCACCTCGATCCCACCGGCCGCGTGGTGAGCTTCGTGGAGAAGCCGAAAGAGGCCGAGCAGCTCGACGCCCTGGCAGTCGACGAGCACACCCAGTCAGCCCTTGGCTTCCCGGTGCTGCCGGGCTCCTATCTCGCCAGCATGGGTATCTACATCTTTCAGCCCGAGGTGCTCAAGGAATTGCTCATCGGCAGCGCCACGATCGACTTCGGGCGCGAGGTCATTCCCCAGGCGCTGAGCCACCACAAGGTCTACGCCTTTCCCCACGACAAATACTGGGCCGACATCGGCACCATCCCCAGCTTTCATCAGGCCAACCTCGACCTGACGCTGCCGCTGCCGCCGCTCAACCTTTACGATCCTGAGTTCCGTGTCTACACCCACCCGCGCTTCCTGCCGGGCACCAAGGTGAACGAGTGCTTCGTTCAATGCTCGATCCTGGGTGAAGGCAGCATTCTGTCGGGCTCCCGCGTCACCGACTCCATCATCGGCGTCCGCGAAGTGGTGCGGGCGGGCGCCATCGTCGAGCGTTCGGTGATCATGGGCGCCAGCTTCTGGGAGAGCCTCTCTGAGGACAGCACCCAGGTGCCCCTCGGCATCGGCCGCGATTGCCACATCAAGAACGCCATCGTCGATTTCGACGCGCGTATAGGCGACGGCAGCAAACTGATCAATGCCGGCGGAATCCAAGAGGCCGACGCGGAAAACTACGTCATTCGAGAAGGCATCATCGTCGTCCCCAAGAATGCCGTCATCCCGCCCGGCACGGTGATCTGATCGCGATGCCCTTCAGGATCTGCCAGCTTGCCGCCGAGGTCACTCCCTTCGCCAAGACCGGCGGCCTCGGCGACGTCGTCTCCGGCCTCTCCAGCTTCCTGGCGCGGAACGGTCACGACGTGCGGATCTTCCTTCCCTTCTATTCTCAGATCTCCGGGCGCTCCGAAGCTTTCTTTGAAGTGGACTTCATACGCGATGTGCCGATCGCGATCGGACCCCGGCACTACACCTTTTCGCTGCTCACCACGCAGCTGCCGGGAAGCGACGTCCCGGTTTACTTCGTCCAGTGCCCGGAGCTTTTCGGCCAGAAAGAAATCTACCAGGGTGACTGGACGGACTGGCTGCGCTTTGCCGTGCTCACCCGCGCGGCTTTCGAGTCCTGCCAACGCATGGGATGGGGGCCGGACGTGGTGCACTGCCACGACTGGCACACAGCGCTCGCCCCCATTTTCCTCAAGGCGCTGTACGGCTGGGACCGACTCTTCGACCACACCCGCGCGGTGCTGACGATCCACAACGTGGCCTACCAGGGATACGTCCCCGCCGGCGTGGTGGGCGATCTGGGCTTGAGCAGCCACACCCACTGGCTGGACGCCGCGGATCTGGCGGCCGGCCGCTTCAACTTTCTGAAAACGGGCATTCTCCATGCCGACTTCCTCACCGCCGTCAGCCGCACCTTCGCTCGCGAGATCCAGACGCCCGAAGACGGCTTCGGCCTCGACGGCCTGCTGCGCGCCCGCAGCGACCGGCTGGCGGGGATCGTCAACGGCGTGGACTATGGCGAGTGGGACCCGGAGACCGATCCTCACCTCTTCTATCACTACTCGGCCCGCGATCTCTCGGGCAAGTGGAACTGCAAGCGCACCCTGCTGCGCTCAACCGGTCTCGACGAGCGCACGGCCGCGCCCGTCATCGGCGTCGTCTCGCGCCTCACGCCGCAGAAAGGTTTCGATCTCTGCTTCGAAGTGCTGCCGGAGATCCTCGCCCGGCGCGATCTGCGACTGGTGGCGCTGGGCAGCGGCGAGAAAATTTACGAAGATTTCTTTCACGGCCTGCAAGCGCGCTTCCCCGGCAAGGCCTGGTTTTACAAGGGATTCAACAATGAGCTGGCGCATCGCATCGAAGCGGGCGCCGACATTTTCCTCATGCCCTCGAAGTTCGAGCCCTGCGGTCTGAATCAGTTGTACAGCTTGAAGTACGGTACCCCGCCCATCGTCCACAAAACCGGCGGCCTTGCCGACACCGTCGAGCTCTTCGACTCCTCCACCGCCCACGGCACAGGCTTCATCTTTGACCACTTCGTCCCCGCCGGCCTGCGCTGGGCCCTGGACTATGCCCTCGACACCTACCTCGACCGCACTACCTGGGAAAAACTGATGGCGAACGGCATGGCGCGGGATTTCTCTTGGGACAAGCAGGGGAAGGAGTACGTCGAGCTTTACGGCCGGCTGGTGGGGTGAGGGACGACGAGCCCGGAGTCGCCCCCGGGCTCGTGGATCGCCGCTTCCTCTATCTGATCCAGCCTACAGGTACGCCTCCAGCTCCGTCCACGGATCCTGCTCAATCACCTTTTTCACGTCGATCATGAAGCGGTCGGCGTCGGCGCCATCCACCAGGCGGTGGTCGTAGGTGATGGCGAGGTAGGACATCGTTTTGATGACGATGGCGTCGTTGCCGTCGGCGTCCTCGACGACGATCGGTCGCTTTTCGACGGCGCCGATACCGAGGATGGCCACCTGCGGCTGATTGATGATCGGCGTGCCGAAGAGACTGCCGAAGACGCCCGGGTTGGTGATGGTGAAGGTGCCGCCCTGCGTCTCCTCGGGCTTGAGCTTCTTGCCCCGCGCCCGGTCGGCGAGGTCATTCGCCGTCTTCGCGAAGCCCACCAGGCTGAGCTGATCGGCGTTCTTGATCACCGGCACGATCAATCCGCGCGCCCCCATGTCGACCGCCATGCCGAGATTGATGTCCTTTTTGTAGACGATGTTGGTGCCGTCGACGGCGGCGTTGAGCGACTTGTGGCCCTTGAGCGCCGTGGCCACGGCCTTGAAGATGAAGGGCATGTAGGAGAGCTTCGTGCCCTCTTTCTTGAAGAAGCCATCCTTGGCCCGGGCGCGGACGCGGGCAACCTTCGAGAAATCGATGTGGAAGACGGTCGTCACGTGAGCCGAGGTGGCCTTCGAATAGACCATGTGGGCCGCCGTGATCTGGCGGATCTTCGACATCGGCTCGATTTCAACGTTTTCCCCCGCCGTATAAGCGGGCACGTGGAAGCCCCCGGTGGGCCGTGCGGCGGGGGCCGGAGCCGCGGCGGCTGGAGTAGCTGGCGCCGCAGCCGGGGCTGCGGCAGGAGCCGCCGCTGGAGCTGTCTTGCGCTGCTCCAGATAGCCAAGAATGTCGTCCTTCGTCACGCGGCCCTGAGCGCCGGTGCCGGAGACTTCCTCGAGGTTGACTCCCTCCTTGGAAGCGATGTTGCGCACCAGCGGGCTCGAGAACTTGCGCTGCCGTTCTTCGAGGCTACCTTCTTCGCCCTTCGCGGCCGGAGCCGGCGCGGGCTTCGCCTCCTGTGGCGCGGGAGCCGGCGTTGGCGGCGCCTCCGCGGCTGGAGCCTCGCGGGCCGTCTCCTCTCGCTTGACCTCCTCGGGCGCGGCAGACGGTGCCTCGACTGCAGGCGCTTCAGCCGCGGGCTTAGTCGCTTCGGCCGCAGGCGCAGGCGCCGCCGCTTCCGCCGCGGGCTGCCCTCCCGCCTCGCCGATCGTCGCCACCACCTGGTTGACGGGGACGGTCTCCCCTTCCTGATTGCGAATCTCCAGCAGCGTGCCGGCTGCGGGGCTGGGAATCTCAGCGTCGACCTTGTCGGTCGAAATCTCGAACAGGGGCTGATCGCGCTCCACCTTGTCGCCCACCTTCACCAGCCAGCGGGTAATGGTGCCTTCGGCGATCGACTCCCCCATCTGGGGCATCACGACTTCAGTTGCCATAAGCTCTCCCCTATCTCTCTCTTCCGGTTCGCGTCGCAGTCAATTCATTCAATAGGTGGACAGCTCGCGCACCTTGGCGACCAGCTTGTCCACGTTCGGCAGGTAGGCCTCCTCGAGCGTCGGGCTGTAGGGGACCGGGGTATCTGGGCAGCAGAGCCGGTGGACCGGCCCGTCCAGCCACTCGAAAGCGTGCTGGCCGATTCGCGCCGCCACCTCGCCGGCGACGGAGCCGGTGATCTGCTCTTCGGTGAGAACGATCACGCGGTTGGTCTTGCGGACGGTGGCGAGAATCGCCTCCTGATCGAGGGGCTTGAGGGTGCGGAGATCGAGGACTTCGAGATCGATCCCATCCCCCTCCAGGCGGCCGGCGGCCTCCAGCGCCACGTGCAGCATAGCACCGTAGGTAATGACCGACAGGTCGCGCCCCTCGCGGGCCAGCCGCGCCTTGCCGATCGGCACCATCTCATCTCCAGCCGGCAGCTCGTCCTTGAGGCGCCGGTACAGATACTTGTGCTCGAAGTAGAGCACCGGATTCGGATCGCGGATGGCGGAGCGGAGCAGACCGTAGGCGTCGGCCACGGTGCCCGGCGCCAGAATCTTCAGGCCCGGCGTATGCTGGAAGTACGACTCCGGGTTCTGACTGTGATACGCCGAGCCATGAACGTTGCCGCCCGCGGGACCGCGGACAACCAGCGGCACCTTCTGTCCCCAACGGTAGTGATTGGGGGCGGCGAAGTTGATGATCTGGTTGAAGGCGCAGGAGATGAAGTCGATGAACTGCATCTCCACCACCGGCAGCATGCCCATCATCGCGGCGCCGATAGCGCAGCCGATCATCGCGGATTCGCTGATCGGCGTATCGATGATCCGCACCGGCCCGAAGCGGTCGAGGAAGCCGGCGGTAACCCGGAAGGCGCCACCATAGGTTCCGATGTCCTGGCCGAGCATGAAGACACGCTCGTCCTGCTCCATCTCATCCCACAGGGCTTGGCGAATCGCTTCGAGGTACGTGACGGTCTCGGCGGCCATCAGCCGTCTACCTCCGCAGACGCATAAACCGCTTCGAAGGCCCGCTCGGGCGGCGGCATGGGCGAGGCGAGGGCGAAGTCGACTTCCTCGTTGAGCTGGGCGTCGATCCTCGCCACGATCTCCTTGAGCTCCTCTTCCGTCGCAAGCCCACCGAGCAGGTGGCGCTCGAAACGCTCGATCGGATCTTTCGGCCGCCATTCCTCGAACTGTTCCTTGGGCACGTAGCCCGCGTCGTCGTGCTCGGCGTGCCCTTTCATGCGGAAGGTCTTCGACTCGATCAGGCTGGGACCGCCACCGGCACGGGCTCGCTCGACCGCCCGCTTCGTCGCCTCGTAGACCGCCAGCACGTCGTTGCCGTCCACCATCTCGCCCGGAATGCCGTAGGCCGCCGCCCGCGTGGCGATGTTCTTGATCCGCATCTGCCGCGAGGTGGGCGTCGAGTAGGCCCAGCCGTTGTGCTCGGCGATGAGCACGAAGGGCACGCCGAGCACCGCGGCGAGGTTCAGGCCTTCGTGAAAGTCGCCGGTCGAGGTGCCGCCGTCGCCGATGAAGGTGAGTGCCACGAGATTCTTCCCTTGCATCCGGCCTGCCAGGGCCACGCCCGCCATTACCGGGATGACGGCGCCCAGCATGGAGATCGGCGCCACCAGTCCCCGCTTCAGGTCGCCGAAGTGGGTGTTGCCGTCCTTGCCGCCGGTCGGGCTGTCGCCCTTGGCCATGTACTGCATCATGACCTCCCGCGGCTTGACGCCCCGCACCAGCATGGCGCCCAGGTTGCGAATCAGCGGCCCCATCACGTCCTGCGGCGCCAGGGCGTAGGCGCATCCCACCGAGGTCGCCTCCTGGCCGCGGCTGGAATAGAGCCCGCCCACCACCTTGCCTTGGCGGTAGAGGTTGCCCAGCCGCTCCTCCACCATGCGGTTCAGCTTCATAAAGGAGTAGAGCTCGAGCTGGCGCTCGCGCGGCAGGTCGGTTTTCGCCAGCTTTTCGGTCCTCTCCGCCGGTTCGACTTTGGGGTGAAGAGGACCCCAGTCCTTGCCCAGTTTCGCCATGGGATTCCTTCTAGATGTGAATCGCCGCGCCGTGGGCGGCGTGCGCCGCTTCCATCACCGCTTCGGAGAGAGTTGGATGGGCGTGCATGGTGCGCAAGAGCTCCTCGTCCGTGCCTTCCAGTTGCAGGGCCACGCAGGCCTCGGCGATGAGATCGGTAGCGTGGACGCCGACGATGTGGACGCCGAGGACTTCGTCATACTTCTTCTCGCGCACCACCTTCACAAATCCTTCCGTCTTGCCCACGATCCGCGCCTTGCCGAGAGCCGAGAATGGGAACTTGCCCACCGCGACGTCGTAGCCCCGCTCGCGGGCCTTCGCCTCGGTCAAGCCGACGCTGGCCACTTCCGGATCGCAGTAGGTGCAGGACGGGACGCGATCGTAGTTGAGGGGCTTCACCGGCAAACCCGCCATGTGCTCGACCGCCAGGATCCCTTCCGCCGAGGCCACGTGCGCCAACCAGGGAGTGTTGATGACGTCGCCGATGGCGTAGATCGTCGGCACGTGGGTCTGCATGAGGGAGTTGACCTTGACGTAGCCGCGCTCCAGCTCGATGCCCAGAGCTTCGAGACCGATGTTTTCGGTGACCGGCCGGCGGCCGATGGCCGACAGCAGCAGCTCGGCTTCGACGGTGTCCTTCTTGCCCCCTTCCAGATGCAGCCGCACGCCGGTCTCGGTCTTCTCGACGCTCGACATCTTGGTTCCGGCCATCACCTCGATCCCCCGCTTGCGCAGGGCGCGCTGGAGCTCGGCGGAGCACTCCTCGTCCTCGATGGGAAGGATGCGCGGCAGCATCTCGATCAACGTCACCTTGGTGCCGAAAGAAGCGTAGACGGAAGCGAACTCGGTGCCCACGGCGCCCGCGCCCAGCACGGCCAGCGAAGCCGGCACCTTGCGCAGCTCCAGGATGTGGTCCGAGTTGAGGATGCGCTCGCCGTCCGCCGGAGCGATGGGAATGTCCCGCGGCACAGAGCCGGTGGCGATGATGACGTGCTTCGCGCCATACGTGGACTTGCCATCCGCGCCCTCGACCTCCACCTCGTGGGGACCGGTGAGGCGGCCGAAGCCGCGCAGGGTCGTCACCTTGTTCTTCTTGAAGAGAAAGTCGATGCCCTTGGAGTTGGCGTCGACCACTTTCTGCTTGCGATCCTGGGCCTTGTTGATATCGAGCACCGGCGCACCCACCACGATACCCAGGCCATCGGCGTCGCGAATCTCATCCAAGACTTCCGCGGTGTGCAGCAGCGCCTTGGTCGGAATGCAGCCCCGCAGAGTGCAGGTGCCGCCGACTTTCGGGTCCTTCTCGACGACGGCCACCTTCATGCCGAGCTGACCCGCCCGGATGCCGGCGACGTAGCCGCCGGGACCGCTGCCGATGATGATCAGGTCAAAGTCTTCTCGCGCCATCAGATCTCCGTATTTTGGATTTTCGATTTTGGATTTTGGATTTGAAAAGAAGAGTCAGGTCGAGACGTTCGCCAGAGCCTCGACCGGCTGAGCCCGGTACCGGCCCGGTTTCTCCTCGACGAGCCGGGCGAAGGGAATGTCGGGATCGTGTTCGAAAACGCAGAGCCAGCTCCCCTCGACCGCCCGGGGCAGCCAGAGCTTCTTGTTCTCCAGCGTCGTCATCGGATACAGGTCGTAACTCATGATCCAGGGATAGGGGACGTGGGCGGTCATGGGCACCAGGTCGGCCCAGAACACTCCCTTTTGGTCGTCGCCGCCATCCAGTAAAACGATGCACATGTCCGCGTTATGCCCGGGCGCACGCACCGCCTTCACTCCCGGGATGGGCTCGGCCTCGTCGCCAAACAGCTCGGCCACGCCTGCTGAGAGAAGCGGCTCCCAGTTGTCGGGGAAGTAGCTCGCCCGGTCCCGCTCGTTGGGCCGGCGGGCGTGCTCGACTTCTCCCCGCTGCAGCCAGTAACGCGCCCTCGGGAAGGTGGGAACGATCCTGCCCCCCTGCTCCCGGGTGTTCCAGCCGCAGTGGTCGAAGTGCAGGTGACTGAGAAGGACGTGGGTGACGTCCCCGAGCTCGTAGCCCGCGCGGCGGATGGCCTCCGGCAGGCGTACGGACTGCGGATCCATGGCGTACATCTGCTCGAACTTGGAGTCGTGCTTGTCGCCGATTCCCGTGTCGATCAACAGAAGGTCGCTGCCGCGAGCCACCAGCAGGCAGTTGGTGCCCATGCGGATGCGGTTCTCGGCGTTCGGCGGGCACGGCTTTTCCCACAGCACGCGCGGCACGACGCCGAACATGGCGCCGCCGTCCAACCGAAATTCGCCGTCGCTGACCCGCGTCAGCCCGAGGTTCCCCAGCTCCATCACGGGCAGAGTGTATCTGATCGCCGCCACCCTGGAGAGGCGCCTCAGTCGTGGTGCTGCTCCCCGTGCTCGTGCTCCGCCTTCTCCGCCCCCGGCGCTCCGAGCCCGGCCTGCTGCACCATGGCCTGGTACTCCGGCGGAGTGAGCTTCGGCATCTTGCGCAAAAAGGCAACGATCGCCCAGATATCCTGGTCCGAATGGGTGACGCCGAAGGACGGCATACCGGTCATCTTGAGCCCGTTCTTGACGATCCAGAAGGTCTCGCCCGGCGGGTCGGCGGCCGCGTGAGCCGCGAGCTCCGGCGGCTCGGGGTTCAGGCCCATGCCGATCTCGGAGATCTCGACCCCGGGGGCGCCGTGGCAGGTCGTGCACATCTCGTGGTAATGGACGAGACCCGTCCGGATCATCTGCGGATCGTCGAGCTTCGGCGGTGTGATTCCGTCCGCCCGCCGGGCCACCGAGCGATCGCGGGTGGTAGACAGGACGGTCTTGACGAGCTTGTTGTCAGGCGTGCTGGCGGCGACGTCAAACTGGCCCGAGTAGATGAAAACAACTCCCGCTACGGCCAGCACGATCAGAAAGATCAGCAGAGTGCGAATGGTTTTCATTTCCCCTCGTCCTCACGTAGAGTGAGCGGCGGTGTCTTCTCCGCGCCCAGGCGACGATCATGTCACGGCGGCCGGTTCGGCGGCCAGGGGAGACCTCGCCCTGGTGCTCACCGGCGGCGGCGCCCGGGGAGCCTACCAAGTCGGTGTGCTGCGCACTCTGGCCCGGCACGTCCCCAATTTGAGCTTCCCGATCCTCGCCGGAGTCTCCGCCGGGGCCATCAACGCCAGCTTTCTCGCCGCCCACCCTGGCAACCTCGCCGAGGCCACGGAGGACTTGTACGGAATTTGGAGCCGCCTCGAAGCCGACGACATCTTCCGGGTCGACACCGTTTCCCTCGCCCGCCATTTCACCCACTGGGCGGCCCGCCTCGCCTCAGGCGGCATGAGTCTTCCCGAGGTGCTCGGCCTGGTGGATTCTCGGCCCCTCCACGCCACTATCCAGCACTCCTCGGCCACGGTCGACGGCGAGCTCATTGGCATCGAGCGCAACCTGGAGCGGGGGACGCTCAAGGCCATCGCCCTGACGGCCCTCAACTACACCACGGAGCAGACGGTCACCTGGGTGCAGGCCCGGGACGTCCAGACGTGGAGCCAGCCGCGCCATCGGTGTCTGCCTGCCCGCATCACGACCGGGCACGTCATGGCCTCGGCCGCTCTACCTTTGTTCTTCCCGGCCGTGCGTCTGGGAGACGACTGGTATGGCGATGGCGGCATCCGCCTTTCGACCCCGCTGGTCCCCGCGCTCCGCCTCGGCGCGACGCGCATCCTCGCCATCTCGCCGCACCACGAGCCCACCCAGGAGGAAGGCAACCGGCCCAAGAACGCCTGCTACCCGCCTCCGGCGCAGATCCTGAGCCAGCTCATGGATGCCATTTTTCTCGACATCCTCGATGAGGACGTGCGCCGCCTCGAGAGCATCAACAAGCTGGTAACCCGCCTACCTACGGAGGACGAAAGCGGGCTGCGCAAGGTGGAGATCCAGACCGTCCGCCCATCCCAGGCCCTGGGCAGGATCGCGTCGGCGTACGAACCCCGCCTGCCTGCAAGCTTCCGCTACCTCACTCGCAGCCTGGGCACCCGGGAGACGGACTCCTCAGACCTTCTGAGCTTCCTGATGTTCCAGCCGGACTATCTCCAGCGGCTGCTGAAAATGGGCGAAGAGGACGCCGAGGCGCGGCTGGACGATCTGCGCCACCTCTTGGGCTGATCCTCAGGCCACCGTCACCTCGGGGCAGAGGAAGACGTCCTGGATGATGTGGAAGAGCTCGATACCTTCCTTCATCGGACGCTGGAAAGCCTTGCGGCCGGAGATCAAACCCGAGCCGCCGGCCCGCTTGTTGATCACCGCCGTGCGCGCGGCGTCCGCGAAGTCGTTCGCCCCCTTGGACTCGCCGCCGGAGTTGATCAGGCTGGCGCGGCCCGAGTAGCAATTCACCACCTGCCAGCGGTTCCAATCGATGGGGTTCTCGGTGACCAGCTCGCCATAGACTTTGGGGCTCGTCTTGCCGAAGTTGATCGCCTTGTACCCGCCGTTGAGCGTCGCCTGCTTCTGCTTGACGATGTCCGCCTGGATCGTCGCCGCCAGGTGGTTGGCCTGGCCGGTGAGGTCGGCGGAGGTGTGGTAGTCGACGCCGTCCTTCTTGAAGGCGTCGTTGCGGGTGTAGGCCCAGAGGACCGTCGCCAGCCCGAGCTCGTGGGCGTGGTAGAAGGCCTCGGAAATCTCCACGATCTCGCGGTCGGCGTCCTCGCTGCCGAAGTAGATGGTGGCGCCTACGGCCGCCGCCCCCATCTCCCAGGCCTGCTCGACGTTGCCAAAAAGGATCTGCTGGAACTTGTTGGGGTAGGTCAGCAGCTCGTTGTGATTGATCTTGGCGATGAAGGGGATCTTGTGGGCATATTTGCGCGCCAGCGAGCCCAGCACACCCACGGTCGAAGCCACGGCGTTGCACTGCGCCTCGATCGCCAGCCGGACGATGTTCTCCGGATCGAAGTAGATGGGATTGGGCGCGAAGGAAGCCGCGGCCGAATGCTCCACTCCCTGGTCCACAGGCAGGATCGACAGATAGCCGGTGTTCGCCAGCCGGCCAGAGCCGAAGAGGCGCTGCAGGCTCACCAGCACGGGCGCCTTGCGGTCGGAGAGCCCCCAGGCCTGCGCCACGTGATCGGGCCCGGGCTGCATGAGCTGCTCCTTGGGAATCCCCTTGCAGGTAAAGGAGAGGAGGTTGTCCGCGTCGTCGCCCAGGTACTCCACGATGCGGTCGATTGCGCCGCTTCCCGTACGCTCCACTATGGCCATTGGGGTCATCCCTCCCTAGCGTTCTCACGAAGTTGGGCGTGTCCGCGGCGGGACGCGCGCGACCTATCTTACCAGTCCGGCCCGAATGTTAGGATCTCAGCCGGTTTTTTCCCATCTTCGAGGAGGCCCATGACTGACACGCTGAGAAATCTCGTTTTTGGCGCTCTTGCGACCCTGCTCGGCACCGCCATCGCGGGCTGCGCGACCGCTGCCCCGGCCCCGCCGGCCCCTGACCCGGCGGCGAAGGCAAACATGGCAAAGCCGGCGCCCGCGGCGGCAACCGCCACGGAAAGTCCCAGCCCTACCGCCGAGCCCGCGGCCCCCCCGCCACCGGCCAAGCCGGCAGAGGTTCCTTATCCTTCCACCTACCAGCCGCTCCCCTCCCAGCCCGTCCTCATCACCAACGCCACTCTTCTCACCGCCACCGGCGACCGCATCGCCCGCGGCTCCATCCTGCTGCGCGACGGCAAAGTTGTCGCCGTCGGCGCGACCGTCGAGGCCCCGGCCGGCACCACGGTCGTCGACGGCACCGGCAAATGGGTGACGCCCGGGATCATCGACCCTCATTCCCACCTGGGGGTTTATGCCGCGCCCAGCGTCGAAGCCAATTCCGACGGCAACGAGGCCACCAATCCGAACACCGCCGAGGTCTGGGCCGAGCACTCCGTATGGCCCCAGGATCCGCAGTTTCCCCTTGCGCTCGCCGGCGGCGTGACCACCATGCAGATCCTCCCGGGCTCCGCCAACCTTTTCGGCGGCCGTAGCGTGACGGTGAAGAATGTCCCGGCCCGCAGCGTCTACGCCATGAAGTTCCCCGGCGCCCCCTACGGGCTCAAGATGGCCTGCGGCGAGAATCCAAAGCGGGTTTACGGTACCAAGGGGCGGAGCCCTTCCACCCGCATGGGCAACGTCGCCGGCTACCGGACGGCCTGGATCAAGGCCCGTGACTACATGGAGAAATGGGACCGGTACGAGGCCAAGAAGAAGGCAGGCAAGGAATCGACCAAAGACTCCGGCCGAGAGGCCGAGCCACCCGCACGGGACCTGCAGCTCGAGACCCTGGCGGGCGTGCTGCGCGGTGAAATCCTGGTGCAAAACCATTGCTATCGCGCCGATGAGATGCTCACCATGATCGACGTCGCGAAAGAGTTCGGCTACAAGGTCACGGCCTTCCACCACGCCGTCGAGGCCTACAAGATCGCCGACGTGCTGGCCGCCAACGGCATCTGCGCCGACATGTGGGCCGACTGGTGGGGCTTCAAAATGGAAGCCTTCGACGGCATCCGCGAGAACATCGCCCTGGTCGAAAAGGCCGGCGCCTGCGCCATCGTCCACTCCGACTCGGCCGACGGCATTCAGCGCCTCAACCAGGAGGCCGCCAAGGCCATGGCGGCGGGCAACCGGATGGGAATGCACCTCAAGGAAGAGGACGCCATCCGCTGGCTGACCATCAATCCCGCGAAATCGCTGGGGATCGACAAGCAGACCGGTACGCTCGAAGCCGGGAAAATGGCGGACGTCGTGCTCTGGAGCGGCAATCCGTTCAGCGTCTACAGCCGGGCCGAAAAGGTTTACATCGACGGCGCCCTGGCCTACGACCGCAACGACCCTGCTCGCCAGCCGGAGATGGACTTCGAGCTCGGTATCCGTGACGCCGGGGAGGTGGAGTGATGCGCCGCCTGATCTTCATTACCTTGTTTTCAGTCCTCGCCTGCCTCTCCCCGGTCCTCGCCGAGACCGTGGCGATCACCGGCGCCACGATTCACACGGAAGGTCCGCTGGGAACCCTACAGAATGGCACCCTGGTGATCGAAAACGGCCGTATCCACGCCGTTGGCGGATCGACGGTGAAAATACCCGCGGGCGCCCGCCGGATCGACGCTCACGGCAAAGTCGTTACCCCCGGCCTTTTCGACTCTCTTACTACGCTTGGCGTCGTCGAAGTCGGCGCCGTCGAAGGAACCCGGGATGGCCGCGTCCAGGATGACCGCGTCACCGCCGCCTTCAGCGTCACGGACGCGCTCAACCCGCGCTCGCTCCTCATTCCAGTAAATCGCATCGAAGGTTTGACCCGCGCGGTGGTGGCGCCCAGCCCCGGCAAGAGCCTCATCGCCGGCCAAGGCGCCGTTATTTCCCTCATAGGCACCCTGGGTGGGCCCGGCGACTTCCTCGTCCGCTCATCCGTCGCCATGTTCGCCGTCTTCGGCGAGCAGGGCTCACACCTCGCCGGCGGCTCCCGGGCGGCGGCCCTGCTCCGCCTCAAAGAGGCGTTTCAAGACACCCTTGACTATGCAGGCAACCGCAAAGCGTTCGACGCCGGAGACCGGCGCTCCTACGCCCTCTCCCGCCTCGATCTGGAGGCTCTTCTGCCAGTGGTCAGAGGACAGCTACCGCTGGTAGTGGCCGTCGATCGGGCGAGCGACATCGAGACCCTCCTGCGTTTCGCCAAAGAATGGAAGCTCAAGCTGATCCTCTCGGGAGTCACCGAAGGATGGAAGGTGGCGGACCAGATCGCCGCGGCCAAAGTGCCGGTCCTCGTCAATCCGATGGAAGACCGGCCCGACAACTTCGACAGCCTCGGCTCGACCTTGGAGAATGCGGCGCGCCTCCACAAGGCGGGAGTGACCCTCGCCTTCGTGACCGGCGACGCCCACAACGCCCGCAACCTCAAGCAAGGCGCCGGCAACGCCGTCGCCTACGGCCTCCCCTGGGACGCCGCCCTCGCCGCCATGACCATCACTCCGGCCCGCATCTGGGGCATCGCCGATCACTACGGCACCCTCGAGCCCGGAAAGGATGCCGACGTGGTGATCTGGGACGGCGATCCCCTGGAGCTCACCACCTTCGCAGACGCCGTCTTCATTCGCGGCAAGGAGATGTCGATGAAAAGCCGGCAGACCGAGCTGCGCGACCGCTACAAGGATCTCGGGGGCTCCGTGCCTCTGGCATACAGGAAGCCCTGAAGTAAAGCAGGACGACGAGGGGGCTGGCGACGGCCCCCTCTCGAAGCTCCTTCCTCGCCGATGAGCCGGTTGACCTCCGGCAGAAGGACTCGACTTCCGATTTCCCGGAAGAAGGGTTCCGGACCTCCGCCTTCGCAAGGCTCGCCAGCGGCCCTTATCCCCTGGTAAAACGACCATCCTCGCCCTGGCACAACTCCTGCTCTATCGTCCTGCGAACGAAAAAAGGTAGCGACGCTGAGAAAGGAAAAATTCAATGATCCTCAAAAGAAGCAGAAGCCCCCCCGAGTACCGCAGGATCTCGCCCCTAGGGGGGTCGCGATGTCAGAGGTCGCCGCCCCCCTTCGTTTTTGACCCAGAATCCGCGGGGAAATGGCAGACTGGTACGCTGGCGGGAGTTGATCAATGCAATCCTACAGGGGACAATACCTCCAGGTCTTTACGGAGACCCGGGACTATGGGGGTGACCTTTTCACCCTCGGCCAAGAGACGGCGTCAGGAATCCTCGGGGAGATCCGCAACTCTCCACGCCCTCGCGATCCCTTCCTGCCACGGCTCGCCGTAGTCTTCTTCACCCAACCCAACTCGAATACTGACGACACCGCCGGTGGGCCTCCGGAGCCGTTGTCTCAGCTTTGCGCAGGGATCAACGCAGGTCTCGGCAATGTCGGGGACAGGGTAGAGGAAGTACCCCTGATCGGTTGTTCCGTTGCATCCATTCCCGATGTCGAAAAACAAGAACTCCATAGGCACGGGTTCAGCCTTACTCTTCTGGTGGCCAGGCAACGCGACCTTGCCGTTCGGGTCGGCGGTTCTAGCGGCTTTGTAGACGAGGAGGAGGGGCACAAAAAGGCCTGGGACGATTGTCTGCACACAATCGAAGAACAGGATTTCGCGGCCCGCGCCACAGAGAGCCGGCTTCCAGATGACAGCTTCATTCTGGCTTTCTTTCCGGGCCTCGTCAAAGGAGCGATGGACTTCAAAGCCCGCAACCTCGCCTCCTACCGGTACCTGCGCGGCAAGATGAGCTCCGACCTTCCGATTTATGGTGTAGGCGCCGGCGAATTCGATGTCGTGCAGCGAAAATGCCAGGTCATGGCTGGGTCGGTTCTCATTCCCAGCGGCTATGCCCTTGCAAAAGTGCGGACCACCCTCCGATTCAAGATGAGCATGGATCACAACCTGAGCATGGCCGACGAGGTCCTGCTCGTCAAGGAGCTTAGAGACGGGAGCCCAGGAAAGTTTATCCTCTCCTTCGCGGTACCACCGGATTACTCCACAGTGCCAGCACCTCAGGTATACATGTCTCTCAAAGAAAAATATAATACCGAGCGTTTCGCCTTTCGTGTAGTAGAGTTCAGCGACGCGAGAGAAAACCTTCTCTTTCTGTCGATCGTGGATGTCAAGGAAGATTCTCTCAAGCTTGTGGGCCCGATCAAGGAGGACACGCTCATCCGACCGGCCTTCGCGAATCTCTCGAAGCCGCTTTTCTCTCCCGAGGTCGCAGCCAGCCTGGCAGAGGATGGGCCGGTCGCCGTTGTATTTTCAATGAGCTGCCATGGAATGTTCAGATTGCTCGGGAGCAAGGAGCCGGAGTGCGAGGCGGCGGTGCTACGGCAGCTTCAGAAGGCGAGCCAAGAACCTCAAGCTCCTGGATACTCCTTCGTCTCTGGATTCGTCTTCGGGGAATGGGGTCTCGGGCAGGATGTGAACGGACAGGCTCAATACTACCATTCAACAACTCTCGCGTTGGCCGACGCACTGACGCCACGTTACCATCAGCGGCGCCAGCTTGAAGTGATCGACCGTTGCTCCCGCGATATGTTCGCGGGACTCCTGCGCGCGGAAGAGCAGACCTCCGAGCGACGTCTCACAGCGAGACAGGCGGCAGCCGTCCTCGCCAACTCGATCTTCGAAGCGATCGTGGACTTGGGTTACGACGGCGGACTGATCTCTCTTGTCAACGAGATCGATCAGACCATTGTAGGAGCGGAAGCCCACGGCGCGATCTGGGAGACGCTGAAGGACCTCACGGTCGTCCGACTCGACGAGCCCGACATTCTCGCTCAGGTCTACCGCGACTCACTTCGACTGCAGACCGAAAGCCACGTCGCAGACTCCCGCCAAGAATCGACCTGCCATCGCGAGGCCGGGGCAGGGATCGTCTCGCAGACCGTGCTGCCCCTGTGGGATGGCAGCCGGTGCCTAGGTACCTTGCAGGTTGGCCATTCAGCGCAGCGCACTCACCTCCCTGACCATGAGCGGAACGCACTCTCAGCGATAGCCGGAACTGCAGCCCTGCATCTAGGAGGGATCAGGGCTCAGGAAACCATTCGTGACCTCGAGGAAGCCGTGCGTTACGCCGTCTCGTGCGACGACCAGGAAAAGGGCTGGTGCCACCTCGCCCAAGTCGCAGCCCGCGCGGTGGAGGTACCCTTCTGCGCCATCCGCGTCCGCGATAGCACCGGGAGTTTCCTGAAGCTCGGAGGGGCAAGCCAAGAGCTCCTGGAACTCACTAGGAGACTCGGCCGCGGTTTCACCTCGATCACTGAAGGCCAGGGGCCAGTCGTCAAGCTCTTCCGCCACTATGAGAGCCAGTCTCGCCATACCGAGCAGAGCACCGAAGTACATGTAGTCAACGATGCCTCTAATGACCCAGACCTCAAGATGATTGCAGGCAACTCTGCTGAACTGGCGAAGTTCTATCAGAGTGTCCGCTCCTACGCCTTGGATGCGCTCGTCTCCCCGCAGCAGGGGCTGGTGGGTATCATCTCGTTCCTCAGCTTTCGTCCTAATTTCTTCACACCAGAGCGGACAGAGCTAGTGCGCAAGATCGCCGGTTATGCGTCGATCGTCGCCAAGGTATACAAATCGGTCACCCGCGAGCAGTCAATGCTGGAGACGACTCTCTCTTTGACGACGATCCAGGCGGAGGTCGATCGCATCCTACGCTCGGCGGAGGATTTCAAGGCCGCCTTCAAGGCCGCGGCCACGCTGCTGGTGACGGAGACTGTGAAGATCCTGCCATGCGAAGCCTGTACTCTCCATCGCTTCGAGGAAGGACATCTTCTTCGACTGCAAGCTGCAGCACCGGACGAGAGCATCCATAACAAAACGGAATGGGACGCCCTGAAACCGGAAGATCACGGGTTTCTTCTTCACCTTGCGACACAGCGGGGCATCTACCGCGCAAGCGGGGAAAGACTGCGCTCTCACCCAAGAATCCGCACCAAGACAGGGGTCTGGAGCTGGCTACCGAAGACTAACAAACTTCATTCCATCCTCGGTATACCTCTCGTCGATCCGGACGGAAGGCACTATGGAATCCTCACCCTCTACAATCGGCTCAATGAAGAGGGGCATCCTGATGATGCGGTCGACTTTTTGGACGTACCTACTCGAGTACGGAGCTTCCTGCAGGAAATCGCCACCCACGTGCTGGAAAGCCTGGAGTCTCGCAGCCGCTTCGCACACCTTGCCGAGCTGGCTGAGGAGTTTCAGGTCAGCGTGGACTCTTACTTCAACTCAACGCCCTTAATCAGCTCCGAAACCGTTTTTTGCCAGCTCGCGTCTAGCCTGGCAAAATGGCTCGACGCCCAGGTATGTTCGATCTTCCTGGTCAAGCATCCGGAGAAGCACCTGATCCTTCGCGGTTGTTCCGGCTGGGAGGCTGGCTCCAAGATGATAGGCAAGGCGTACTACGACATTGGGGAAGGCCTCACGGGAAGGCTAGCTCTGCATAAAGAACCGATCGTCATTTCAAACATCTTTACAGACTCGCGGCGTACCGGCAAATACTTTGCCGCCATGTACGGCCCGCCTGATCCGAATCGCACCTATGAGATGATCGCCCTACCCCTCCCAGTCCAGGAAGGAGAAGAGCCTCTGGGAATCATCACCCTGCACCGCAAGCTGCCGGGCGAGTACGCGTACCTTTTGCGCTTCAGCGAACGGGAAGGCTTCGCCCTTAAGCTCGCATCTCATCCCGCAAAACTTGCTGTGACGGCGATTGAGGGAAAGTCGCAGGACGAAGACGCCCTCGAGCACGAGCGGCCGGCCATCGCAGAGATCTTCAACGTCGCTGGCAAGGAGCGGTTACGTTCATTGAATTATGGCCAGCTCGCAGAAAGAATCGCGGCGCTTTTCAAGTCGCGCTTCTGCGGTATCTTCCTGAGGTCAGGCCAAGACCCCAACGTCATCACCCTGAGCGGCGCCAACGGCGAGCTCGAACGTTACGTCGATAAAATTCACATCCAGGGAGGCGAAGGTCCTGTCGGCGCAGCCTACAGCACAGGTTTCACGCATTTCCGCGACCTGCCGGATGAGTGCACTTTCATCGGCAGCCTGGATCAGATCCTTCGTGATTGTTTGGGCGAACCGTTGCAGAACCTCGTGGCGGCTCCCATGTGCCTTGGCGAGGAGTGCGGAGGCGTGATCCTCCTCGCCAACCGGGCGTCTATCTCGCAGAGCAAGCGGACAGCGAAAGGCCTGTGGAAATACCAGCTCGAAGCCCTGGGAACCGGGATTCTCCTTGTGCGCCGGAATATTGAGTTCTCGGCACATCTCCGCACCTATCAAGACGCGATCGCGGAGCAACGCAAGGCGGCTGAGCTGTCGTCAGCAGCACAGACGCTGGGTCACGAGGCGCGCAACCGGTTGAATACCATCTCTTCGTGTCTGAGCGTCCTACGGAACCCAAACGTGTCCCAGGAGAAAAAGGAAGAGCGTCTCCATTGGATCGAATCGACTTACCAAAGCTTCGCTGACATAGTAGAACAGCTCTTGGAGCCCATGCGGCGAGCGGGAACGTCCGAGCCTGTGAACATCGTAGACGTCGTAGATAAAGCCGTCGAGCTCAACCTTCCGACCGCGGAGGAGCGTGGCGTTCGCCTCCTCAACTGCGTTACGAGCGAGACAATCGTGAAGGGACGACGAGTTCAGCTCGTTGGTGTCGTCAGTAGCCTCCTTGAGAATGCCATCGAGGCCTGCGAACGTTTGGTGGGCGAAGTGCGCATCACTCTCGACCATTCATTGGAAGACGATATGATTGTCCTCTCGGTGACCGACAACGGTAGCGGAATCACACAAGAAGATTTGCGGAGCATTTTCAGACCTGGCGTCTCGACAAAGGATCCTATCAATGGTAAATCCCGCGGCTATGGACTTCACATAGCTAAGATTATGCTCTTCTTTCATGGTGGTGACATCAAGGTGGAAAACTCAGCAGAAGGCGGGGCACGCGTGACGCTTTGGCTCCAAGGAGAAGTCTGAAATGCTAACAGCGCTCATCATCGACGATGACGACAAGTTCGTCGACAATTTGAAACTTCACATGGAATACCCTCCAAGCGAAAACTCGGCCCTTCGCTTCAGCCGCGTGGAGGGTGTCTTCACCTGCCGCGATGCCTTGCGCCTAGCGCGGAGCGGTGTCGACTTCGACCTGATTGTCTACGATCTCAAGCTTCCCTGGGACCAGGGAGGCCCCGAGTTGGAGGAGAACGGGATCCGGTTGGTGGAGGAAATTGGTCCCCTTCAACCTCTCGCCTGCGGCATCCTGGTCTCTGGATGGGCCGCAACTCCTTACGCCTTCAAGGTTGGCAGGCTTGGCACCGTTCGGAGGCTGATCGAGAAACCCACCAGTCCCGAGGCCATCATGCTCGCTGCGCAGGATGCGATCATGGAGGCCGCGCAGAAGCCAAAGGCGACGTTTGAGAAGCTCAGCGCTGGCTACCACCTTCAGGCCAGCCTTCACGAAGCCTTGAACAGCCTCAACAACATCGTGGCGGCGGCCAGTGAGATCAAGAAGCTCTGCGATATGCCGACGGAGGAATTCGTGGCCTCCCGCAGCCTGCCGCGAATTCTCGAGGAGATAGGGAACATCCACACGTTTCAGAATACCGCCGCCGAATCCCTGAGCTCCATTCATCCTGTCGAGGCGACAAGACGCGAGCCATGCGATCTACGGCGAATCGCAGAGTGGTGTGTGAGATACCTGAAAATGCAGAACCCCACCAAGGAGAAGTGCCTAGCTCAACCCTCCATCAGCGCTACTATCCCCACCACCCTAGGCGTCCGCGAGGAGCTTCAGCAGATGATCCTCCTGATTGCCACGAACGCCCTTCAGGCAATTGCAGAGGACGGACATGTGGAGATCGCGATCCGTTTCGATTCCGGAGAGCGTGGGGAGATCGTCCTCGTGGTTCGGGACGACGGCAGGGGAATTTCCGAGGAGGATCAACGCCGCCTTTTCGATCCGGACTTTACGACTCGACCGGGCGGGTCGGGACAGGGTCTCTTCTTGGCCCGTGCTTTCGCCTGGAATCATGGAGGCAGGGTCCGGGTCGAAAGCACAGAAGGCGCGGGAACGACGGTGACGGTGAGACTGCCGCTGCGGGGAGTCCAAGCCGGTGAGTAGCGAGCGGCGAATCCTGGTTCTCGAGGACAACGACTACTACCGCCGCCATCTGCAGCGGCTCTTTGAGGACGAAGGCTGCGAAGTTGTCGCGCACGCGTCCGCAGAGGCGGCGATTGCGAGCCTTCACGAAGAGCGCTTCGCGGCGGCAGTGCTGGATTGGCAGCTTGGAGGAAACCGCACAGGTACGGATGTTCTGCGGGAGATCGCGCAGGTCTCCCCAGACCTTCCGGTAGTGATGATCACCGCCTACGTGAACCTGCCGGAGATCGCGTCTGCCTACAAGATCGGCATCCTCGACTATCTTCCCAAGCCGGTCGACGAGGAAAAGCTTTTGAGCCTGGTCCGGCGGGCGCTTGTCGGAACGGTGGCTACGAGCTCCAAAGTTGGCCAAGAGGCATCCTGGCCCGAAGGAGAGGAGCTCATCGGCGAGTCAGCGGTCATCAAGGATGTCAAGCGTGCCCTCCGGAAATTCGGACCGACCGATGCCATGATCCTTTTGGAAGGGGAAAGCGGCACTGGCAAGGAGGTGGCGGCGAGGATACTGCACAGGTTGCGCAATGGGCCCGTAGCACCCTTCGAGGCCGTCAACTGCGGCGGGATTCCGGGAGAGCTTCTTGAGAGCGAGCTTTTCGGCCATACCAAGGGAGCCTTCACCGGTGCCCAGATGGCACATCGAGGGGTTTTCGATCGCGCCGCGGGAGGAACAGCCTTCCTTGATGAGATCGGCGAGCTGCCGCTGGCGATGCAGGCGAAGCTCCTCAGGGTCCTCGACACCCGGGAGTACCGCCCTGTCGGGGGGGAGGCCACCCTCCACTTCAAGGGCAAGGTGATTTTCGCCACCAACCGGAACCTCAGGGCGGAAGCCGCCGCGGGTAGATTCCGTGCGGATCTCTACTCGCGGATCAGCGAAGTCGTGATCACCCTGCCGCCATTGCGCTTGCGCGGGCCGGAGGACGTCGAACTATTGGCCCAGCACTTCCTGACGCTCAAGGACCCAGAGGGGAAGAAGAAGCTCTCGGAGATGGCCCTTGGCATCCTCAGGAGCTACCCGTTTACCAGCGGCAACGTCCGGCAATTGCGCCGCTACGTGTTTCGCGCCTTCTACCACTCTGAAGGCGACGTCATCGAGGCCAATGACCTGCCGCTCGGGGAGATGTCCGAAATGGAGTCGGCGGAGCTCGGGAGCGGCTCGTGGTTGACCAGCCTCGAGCCCTTGCTGGCCATGCCGTTCAAGGAGGCCAAGGCCTGCCTCGTCCAAGAGTTTGAGCACCGTTATATCGAGCACCACTTCCGGATCGCCGGATCTCACATCGGCAGGGCTGCCAAGGCGATGGAGCTCAGCGAGAAGCAGCTCAGCCAAAAGTTATCCGAGTACGGTCTGCGGCCAGGCACCACCAACAAGAAATACCCTGATGGAAAGTGAGAGCTCCGTGAGCCAAGATCAACCGTCAATTCTTGTAGTGGCTGACTCGCCGCACTCCCGAGGCTACCTGATCCGCCCGTTCGAACAGGCAGCGTGGTCCGTGAGCGAAGGGAACCCCAAGACACACGAGTTGGATGACATCGAGCATTGCGAGAGCCTCACCGCGGTGATCGCCGATTGGCAACTGAGGGGGCGCCCGTTCAGCGGCCTGGAGGTTCTTTCTGCCATCCGTAAGAAGAACAGCCGCGCAGCCTGCCTGCTCTACACGATCCAGGCTAGGGAAGAAGAGTGGCGGCTGGTGAGCGAGGACGCTCGAAAGGCCAAAATCCTTGCGCTGCCGCCCGGGATCGTGAAACCGGAGATCCTCTACGAGAGCGTTGTGGCAGAAGTGAAAAGCCGGAAACCCGGATTCCTGGAGCCGCGCCAGCCGTGGAAAGACCATGAGGCCTGGATTCGGCCCGAGCCTGACAAACCGGATCCTCGCCTGAATCAAGCGATCGATTCCGTGGGCAGGCGCCACTTGGTGCCCATCATCAGGGAACTGTTCCAAGAGCGGGAGCCGAACCACCCCATCTGCTACACCTTCATGAAGTCCGGCTTTTCGGGAGCGCGAGTCTTTCTTTTGAAGGACCCTTTGGGAACGCCAAACCCGGGGCCTCGGTACATCTTGAAAGTCGCGCAGGGCGATGAGGGGTTCGATACCTTGCAGAAGGAGCGCGCGATCTTTCACCAGCACATCCTCGGGGGCGGGCCACATCGCCACAAGCTGGCGGGATACGTCGCCGAGGAGCTTCGGCCGGCGATGGATAGCAGCGAGCCGGTAGGTTCGAACGACTGGTTCGGGATCGCCTACCGAGAGGTGGGCAACGGCACCGGCAGGATCACCTCCTTTCGCGAGCTCTACCTTGAAGTGCCCGAGAGTAGCCAGGAGAACCTTCACTATCGGCAACTGTTCCATTTCCTCGATAGCCTCTACCGTGCATGTCTGGGAAATGGATACCACCGGGACGCAATCGCTGTTGCCCGCAAGCTCTGGGCCGCCGCTCCCGAGACTGCGGCATTCTACTATCTCGAATCAAGAAAGAAGATCGAAATCTTCACCGCTCTCGACGAGTTGAGGCCGCGAGCCCGCACCCTTCTCGACCGCCTCTGTGGTCCCAACGCCACGAACGGGTTCATCTCCAAGATCACCCAATTCATGGACGAGGGCCGCTGTAGCGACCGGATGGCCGATCCCGCGCTGTTCTATCAATCGTTCCAGGTTCTGGCGGCCGGCACGCACTGGGACCTTCACGCCGGCAATGTCCTCGCCGTAGAAGTGCAAGGTGAGACCGAACCCTTCGTGATCGACTTCTCCGAGTTCCAGGAAAGGGGCCACCCTTTCTACGACTACGCGCGCCTGGAGAGCGAAATCCGGCTGCGACTCATGAACTACGAGGACGGCTCGGACATCCTCGACGAGTTGCTCGGCAATTGGTTGCACCGGGAGGAGCGGCTGATGACAGTGGTCGAGAAGTTACCCGACGACGAGCCGATCCTGTCTCCCGGCAGCGTCGGCTTCATTGACAAAGGCTATTGGGTGATGGAGGTCATCCGCGCGCTGGCCTATCAGAACCTTTCTCTACGCCTGAAGGATCAGCGCATCCGGCCGTCCAAGGAGAGCTTCAGCGCCCAATACACGGCGGCCTTGCTTCATCGGACCCTGATCTCCCTAGCCTCTACGGATATCGTCGAGGAGAAGAAGATCCTGGGGGTTTGGCTAGCGGCGAATCTGATCTCCCGGCTTGGCACCATCGTCAGCAGGATGACGTAAAGGGGCGGCATCTCTCCGGCCCCCACAACGCGAACAAGCTGTACGTCACCGCCCACGCTCCAACCACATCCACCGTGTAGTGAAGATGCGAAAGCATGACGACCGCCACTGTAGCCCAGTGGGCCAGAGCGGCGGCGCGGCGCAGCCAGGGGTTTTCCCGGCGGCAGTAAAGCCAGAGCAGGAAGGTCGAGGAGACGTGGCCGGAGAAGAAGAGGTCCTTCGTCAGGTAGACCTGGGCGGCGTTTCCGAAGAGAGTCGCGAATGGATTCACGAGAGCCAGCCAGGCGTGTAGAATCGCCGCTCCGTGAAGGCCGGCGTTGACGTCCGGACTGTCGACCGGACCCAGGCCGGTCAAGCCGACGCAGAGGCCCCTCGCCAAACTGACGATTCCACCCAAATAAAGGAAATGGAGGAAAGTCCGCCGGTTCCGGCGCCAGAGCCAGAGCGCCACGGGGATGTAGCACAGCAGCCAGAGCCAGTAGTTGTGATCGGCGATCCAGGAGATCCGTGACAGCCGATCTAAAATCAGATCCGGCAGTGACGGCGCCGGCCTGCCCTCGGTCAGCAGAGATAACAGGAGCATCGCCGCGTGGCAAAGGTATCGCCACGTCAGGGCCAGGGCGACGGCGGTCCATCCCGGCCCCCAGAGGAGATTCGAAACCCGCGACGTTGCAGCCGCCTCGCTCACTCCTGCCGTAAAGCCACCAGAGGATCCACCAGCGTCGCGCGGCGGGCCGGCAGATAACAGGCCAGGAATCCGACCAGGGACAACACCACGAGAACGAGAGCGAAGATTGCCGGGTCCGTCGCCGTGACGCCGAAGAGCACGCTCGCCAGCACTTTTCGCAACGCCAAGGCGCCGGCCACACCCAGCACCAGCCCGATCCCCACCAGCCAGGCGCCCTGGGCCAGAATCATCCTCAGCACTTCCCGCACCTGCGCTCCCAGAGCCATCCTCACTCCGATTTCCTGCGTCCTCTGCTCCACCATGTAGGCGAGCACGCCGTAGATGCCGATCGCTGCCAGCGCCAGCGCCACCAAGGCGAACACCAGCACCATGAAAGTGATGAAGCGCGGCTGCGCCATGGCGCCGTAGACCACGTTCGAAAGCGGCTGGAGGCCCGCGACCGGCAGGGCCGCGTCGAGCTCGCGCACCTGCCGTCGCACGTCGGAGGCGAGGCGCATGGGATCGCCCTGGGTGCGCATCACCACGTACAGGTTCCCGCCACGGCCGCCGACCGTCTCCTCGATCTGGGAGTGCAGGAAGTAGAGCTCGGTGCCGGTCTTCTGATCGAGCCCTCGCTGCTTCACGTCGCCGACCACGCCCACGATCGTCAGCCACGGGTGCTTTTCGTCCTCCCGCAGCCGCCGGCCGACGGCGCTCTGACCGGGATAGAACAGATTGGCCAGGGTCTTGTTGACCACCACCACTCCCTGCGTGCCGCGGCCGTCGCGAGGCTCGAAGACCCGTCCCTCCAGCACGGGGATGCGCATCGTCCGGAAGTAGTCCGTCGTGGTGGTCTGCCAGAAGTCCACGTTCTGCGGCGGCGCGTCCTTCGTCTTGGGCAAGCCCTCGAACTCCGTGTCGTTGGCGTCCAGATCGCGGACGGGCGGCATGCCATCCATCGCAGCCACGGATTCGACTCCCGGCAGACCCTGGAGCCGGGTCAGGAGCGCCTGGTAGAAGTCGCGGACGTTGTGAGGCTCGGGATAGGTCGCCCGCGGCAGCGAGAGCTCGAACGAAAGAACGCCTTTCGGATCGAAACCAGGATTGACCTGGAGGAGCTTCCAGAAACTCCGAATCATCAGGCCGCCGCCGATCACCAGCATGGCGGCCAACGCCACCTCGATCACCACCAATCCCCGGCGCAAGCGCTGGCGGCCGGCTCCGGCCGTCGTCCGTTGACCGCCCTCCTTAGCGAGGCGAAGAAGGTGCTCGCGCGCGAGTGAAGGGCCGGCGCGAGGCCGAAAAGCAAGCCGGTGACCACGGAGATGGCCAGCGTGAAGAGGAGCGTCCGGCCGTCGAGACCGATCTCGTCCACCCGCGGCAGGCTCTCCGCGTTGGCCGCCACGATTGCCTTCACTCCCGCAAAGGCCAGCGCCAGCCCAAGGGCGCCGCCGATCAGCGAGAGCAGCACGCTCTCGGTCAGGAACTGGCGCACCAGACGGGAGCGGTCGGCACCCAGGGCGGTACGGATGGCAATCTCTTTCTGCCGCGCCTCGGCCCGCGCCAGCAACAGATTGGCGACGTTCACGCAACTGATGAGAAGCACCAGCCCCACCGCTCCCATGAGCATGCTGATCTTCGGCCGCACCGAGCCCACCAGGTCATCCTGTAGAGGCTGAATGACAAAGGGGTGATTATCAAGGCTGGGCGTGTGCATCTTCTGCCCCTCCTGGTGCCAGCGGGAGAGCAGTCCGTGCATCTCGGAGCGCGCCTGCGCCAGGGAAACGTTCGGCTTCAGCCGGCCTACGAGCCACAGGTAGTGGTTGCCCCGGTTTCCCGGCTTGAGCGGATCGAGGGCGAGAGGAATCCAGACGTCCACCCGCTTGTCGCCGACGGTGAAGCCGGGCGGCATGACTCCGATCACCGTGCGGTCCGGGCCTTCCACCTTGATGCGCCGTCCCAGGATGCCGGGGTCGGCTCCAAAGGCCCGGCGCCAGAGCGCGTCACTGATCACCACCACCTTTTCGACGTTGGGCAGATCCTCGGCGGGGGTGTAGATATGCCCCAGCTCCGGCTTCACGCCCATGGCGCTGAGCAGTCCGGCTGAGGCGAGCGCCGCCGGCACGCGCACCGGCTCGTCATGCCCTGCGACGTTGGCGGCAAACGTGCGGTAGGCGCCGAGCTGCGCAAAGCTCTGGTTGCGCTCGTGGTACTCCGTGAACTCCATGGGATCGACCCAGAAGTGATTGAAGCCCATGCTCGGGAACTGGCTGTAGACGATCGCCAGCCGGCCGGAGTCGGGATATGGCAGCGGCTTGAGCAGCACGGCGTTGGCGACGCTGAAAATCGCCGCGTTGGCGCCGATTCCCAGGGCCAGGGTGATGGCGGCAAGCAGCGTGAAGCCTGGGCTGCGCAAGAGCAGCCGGCCGGCATAGCGGAGATCCTGGAGCAAAGATTTCATCGATTACCTCCCGTCAACGGACCTTCCTATTACGATGACTGAGGTAGTTGGTTTCAATCGAATCTCGATTCCGCTCAAGCGCGGCGGGACTTTCCGGTGCGCAATCGCTTCAATACAGCGGTGAAGTCGTCCGGCGGCGGCTCCTCGAAGCGCACGACCTTCTCCGTCCGCGGGTGGACGAAGCCGAGAACGGAGGCGTGGAGCATGGGCCTGGGAGCCGGCAGCAGCGGACCCGATCTCGTCCGCTCGTAATCGCGGATATAGACCGTCTCCCCCACCAGGGGATGCCCCGCCTCGGCGAGATGAATCCGGATTTGATGCTGGCGGCCCGTTTCGAGCTCGCAGGCCAGCAGAGTCGCTCCCGGCAGACGCTCCAAAACCTGGACGCGGGTAATCGCCTCGCGGGCCTCCACCGGCGCTTCGCCGCGAGCGGCCCGAAAGACGCCCCAGGACCCTCGCAGACCGTCACCGCGGTCCGGCACGAACATCGTCTCGAAAACCGCGTCCTCCGCCGCGCCGTGGGCAATGGCGAGATAGCGGCGAAGCACCGTGTGCTCGGCCAGTTGCCGCTGCAAATGGCGCTGGGCGGGAACGCTGCGAGCGAAGACCACGAGCCCGGAAGTCTCCTTGTCCAGCCGCTGCACGGTGCGCAGCGTGGGGCTCGTCGACCGGCCGCGGGCCGTGTCGATGCGGCGCACGGCCACTCGGGCGAGCGCCACCAACGTGTCGCGGTCGTCGCGCTCAAAGGGGACGGTGAGGATGCCGGCCGGCTTGCGCACCACCGCCACGTCGGCATCCAGGTGGACCACCAGATCGGTGACGGCCGGCTCCCGGCGGGTGGATCCAGAGCTCTGAATCTCGACGCGTTCTCCCCCGCTCATCCGCCGCGCCGGATCGGGAGCCGGCACGCCGTCCACCCGCACCCGCCCGCCGGAGCACATCTCTTTGGCCTGGCTCCACGAGGTGCCCGGGACCATCCCGCGAACGACGGCGGCAAGCGTGGCGCCGGCCTGCGCATCGGGAACGGTCTGGTAGTCTTCGGGCATTGTGCCAGCCAGTCTAGCGTAGACACTCCTGAGGCCGAGCCACTCCTTGAAGACGCACATTGCTTCTCTCACAGCCATCCGCTCGCACATCGGGGGATTGATCTGGGGCCGCAGACTGGCCCGGGGCGGAGTGCGCACCTGGATGCACGAGGCCGTGGTCCGGCGCTACATCAACGCGTCCATCAGCGGCTCTCCGGACTGCTGGCCCATCGACTGGCTTCGTCCACGGTTTCCGTCCTGTTTTTCCAGCGCCCTGAGCCTGGGCTGTGGCGATGGCCCTCTCGAGCGCGATCTCATCGCCAAGGGAATTTGCTCGTCGATTCTTGGCATCGACATTTCGTTGGGTGCTCTAGAGCTCGCGAGAGCCAAGGCCGCTGCCCAGGGATTGATCGGCATCGAATATCGACAGGGAGACTTGAACGCTCTGGATCTGACGGGGAAATTCGACGCCGCTTTCTTCCATCAGTCTCTTCATCATGTAGATAATCTTGACGGCTGCCTTTCCGCAACCGCGTCCGCCCTTCGCCCCGGCGGCCTTCTCTACCTTGACGAGTATGTGGGCCCGTCGCGAAAAGAATGGACCCCGGCGTCGCTCGCAGAGGCGAGCCGCTTGTTCCTTTCCCTGCCTGCGGCGGTCCGCAGGCGACGGACCATCGAAGCGCCGATCGACCGGCGCGATCCCACGGAGGCGGTGCGATCTTCGGAAATCCTCGCGGCTGTCGAACGCTATTTCCACATTCAGGAACGCCGCGACTACGGCGGGAACTTCCTGGCGGTCATCCATCCACACCTTCGACTGGATGGGCTCAAACCTGCAGAGCGCGATGAAGTGCTGCTGTCGATCATCGAGGCCGAGCAGGAGCACCTCAGATCCGGCGTCGCTTCCTACTACACCGTCCTGATTGCAGCTCCTCTAAGTCATCCCGATCGCCTAGAATGACTGCCAATGTCCCAATTGGACCGAGGTGTCGTCGCCGCGGGGCGCGCCCGCTACGGCGCTGGCGCCTGGCTCCCCGAGGCTTTCGGCGCCGCAGTCGTCGTGGCGTTCGTGCTGGCCCTCTACCTTCCCGCGGCTGGCAGCGGCCTGGTCTCGGACGCCTACTATCTTTTCGGCCTGGTGAGCCGCAGCGTCCAGAGCATTCTATTTTCCCGTGCCGACTACCACTATTACCCGTTGGGCCTCGGGCTCCTGGCTCTCCAGTTCCGCCTCTGCGGACTCGACGCCGCCTGGCACAGCGCGGTGACCGTCGGTCTGCATATCGTCGCCAGCCTTCTCGTCGCGCTTCTCGGCCGCGATCTGGGGCTCTCACGTTTGGCGTCGTGGTCCGCCGCGGTGCTCTTCGCCACGAGTTGCCTCAGTTTCGAAGTTCCGCTCTGGGCGATCGGCACGCTCTATTCGACTTCCACTTGCCTCTATGTGCTCGCCCTGCGCGTTTGGATTCGCGAAGGAAAGCGGCGGGCGCTGATTTTCGTGCTTCTGCTGGCCGCCGGGCTCCTGATTCACGAGCAGACGGCAAGCCTGCTCCTCGTCTGCCTGCTCCACTCCGCGCTCCTCGGGCCAGCGGCGCTGCCCAGCATGGCCGAGCTGGTGAACCGCCGCTCGTGGGCTGAGTGGCTGCGGCAGACAAGGCCTGTCCTGGCGCCTGCGGCCGCCGTCGTCGCGGCTTACGTCGGTGTGAAGTGGTTCGCCGGGCGTGGGCGAGTCCTCTTTCCCGGATTGCAAGAGGGGCTGCTGCGTCCTTTGGGACCCTTCGTGTTTCACGCGACGCGCACTCTGCTTCCGAACCTCCGAGCCGCATGGGCCTGGCAGATCTTGCGCCCTGGCCTGCCCGCTCCGCTCAAGGCCGCCTGGTATGCGCTGATTGCCATCGCTGGGCTGGCGGCCACGCTACGTCTTCAGCGACGGCAGCTGTTTCTCCTCTCGTGGGTCCTGGTTCACGTCGCCATGATGTCTTTCGCCATCGGCATGGCCTCGCGGCACTACTACCTGCCACTCGTCCCAGCCTCCTTGCTGGTAATGGGACTGATCGAATCGGCGGCGCACCGCCTCAGTCGCAGCCTGCCAAGGCTCGCCGGAGCAGGGACAACCGCTCTCATCCTCGCCGCCGTGCTTGCCATCCTCTCCTGGGGCCTTCCCGACCTCCACCGCAAGGTGGCCGTGTGGCGGCAGGCCGCTGCCACCGCCGACCGCATCCTTGCCGATCTTGACACCGCCCAGGCGCGACAACCGCAGGCCACGCGCCTCGTCGCCGTAAACCTTCCGGACGGCATTCCCCTGGGCGAATCGGAACCGGCGTTCATCTTTCGCCTCGGGTTCGAGGACGCTGTGCAGTTCCACTGGCCAGGCAGGTTCACTTCCGTCGAGCGGAGACGGACGTTGCCTCTCGAGAATTGGGTCGAGCCCTTCGGCGCCCCGATCACCACGGCCGAGCTCGCGGCTCTCGCGGGAGATTCCACCGTCCTCGTTCTCCAAAAAGTGACTAGGCCGGCGCTGGCAGAGCTCCCATCTGGACCAACAGGCTCAACTGATCGAAAGCCGCCCAGTGGTCGGTCACCTGATCGCCGCTGAAGCGAAGCACATCGATCACGTCGACGGAGACCGGATTTCCAGTCGCTGGAACTCCGAGAAACGCGCCGTTGTGGGTCCCGGCGAGCGTCTTGCGGGTGACAACCCGATCATCCTCTGCCACCTGATCGTGGATGATGACCCGAAGGTGCGGGAAAGCCGCTTGTAGGGCTGCAAACAGAGCCTTGACTCCGTCCCGCGTCGGTGGCACTCCCTTCAGCGGGGTATGATCCACGAAGTCCGGCGACAGGATTTCATCGACTACCTCCAGGTGGCCATCCTGCTGAGCCTCCATCACGAGGCGTTTAACGATCGCTTTGAACCGTTCGGTAGACATTGAACCCTCCCTTTTTCCAGGATCTACGGGGAATCGAGGGCTTTGGATGAGCTGGAGCTCGCTCCAAATGATCCGCAGCTCGATACGAGTGATCCTGAGATCTGCCCTGGCAAGACGGCCCAAGGGGCCGTGATTCCTCAGCCCAGGCCAGCGGCCTGGGTATAGGATGGAAGGATGGGAGGCGCGGCCTGAAGGGCCGCGATACCGTGCGGGCAAGGTCCTCCAATTCGCAGTGTCCTGATCGTAGCGTGGTCAATTATCGCGCCCCGTTGGGGCGCCTGTTATCGTGATGGGTTCGGAACCCAGGCCGTTGGCCTGGGCTGAGGAATCTCGGACCGTTGGCCCGAACCTGCGATTCGCATGGCACTTGCTCTCGTTTCCGGGCTCCGCGTCGAAAACTGGCTCTGAGGGCTGGCCAATCTCCCAAAGATCGGTCCCCAGGATTCGGCTCTCGAGGGGAGCAGTCCGCTATAGTGGCCCCCCTTCAATGATCCGCTTCGACCGACTCCGCGACGAGATCTCCGCTGCGGTCCGCCTCGCGGTACCGGTGGCGGGGGTGCAACTCGGATTGATGCTGATGGGCGTCGTGGACACGATGATGCTCGGACATCTCTCCGCCGAGGCTCTGGCGGCGGGGGCACTGGCCCACCTCGTAACCTTCTGCGTGCTGGTGCTGGGCCAAGGTATCCTGACGGCGCTCGATCCATTGGTTTCCCAGGCGCACGGCGCACGCGATCCGCGGGCTGTGGGTGATTACCTGCAACGCGGGATCGTGATGGCAGTCGTGCTGACGATGCCGTTTTGCCTGGCCGTGTGGGACATGAGTGGGCTCTTCCGCCTGGCGGGCCAGCCGGAAGCGGTGATCCCCGCCGCCGCGGCGTATGCGCGAGCGATCGGCTGGGGGAGCCTCCCCTTTTTCCTGTTCCTCGTGTTCCGCCAGACGCTCCAGGCCATGAGCCTGGTGCGGCCGGCCATGATGGCCATCTTGGTTGGCAATGTGGTCAACGCGGTGTGCAACTACATCTTGATCTTCGGCCACTTCGGGGCGCCTGCGCTGGGCGTGCCGGGATCGGCGTATTCGACGTCGCTCGCCCGTTGGGTGATGTTCCTCTACCTGCTCGCAGCGTCGCGCCGCACACTGGCGCCGTACTGGCGGGGCATCACCCGCGAATCGATGGCGATTCGCGGGCACCTGCTGATGCTGCGCATCGGTGTCCCCATCGGCCTGCACTACTCGGTCGAGCTGCTTTTGTACGCGTTGGTGGCGTTGCTGATGGGACGCATGGGGGTGCGGGAGCTGGGTGCGAATCAGATCGCGTTCAACCTGGCGAGCCTGTCGTTCATGGTGCCGCTGGGCATCTCTGGCGCCGCCGCCACCCGGGTAGGCAATGCCATCGGCCGCGGGGATATGCCGGGCGCCCGCCTTGCCGCGGCCGCCTCGTTGTTGCTGGGGGGCTGCGTGATGATCGTCTTCGCCATCCTTTTCGCCTCGTTCCCAGAACCTCTAGCGCGGCTCTACACGCAGGACCCGGCGGTGATCGCCGTGGCCGCGACCCTCCTGCCCATCGCCGCCGTGTTCCAGGTGTTCGATGGCACCCAGGTGGTGGGATCCGGTGTCCTACGCGGCTCGGCGGACACGACGTTTCCCGCCGGCATCGCCCTGGTAGGCTTCTGGCTCTTGGGTCTGCCCGCGGGCTGGGCTCTCGCCTTCCCGGCGGGCTTAGGGCCACGCGGGCTGTGGTGGGGCCTGACGATCGGACTCGCCGCTGTGGCGATATTGTTCTTGGCGCGGATCGCCTTCCGCTTTCGCGGCACGATCCACAGGGTGGGTCACCACCCGGGACCTTCTCTTCCTACTTGAGCGTGACGGAAAACCGGACATCGAGCTTCAGCGGGTGCTCCCGTTTCTCCCCGGCCTCGGTCGCTGGCATTTTGTTAGTTCCATGGTGCGGCACCTCCGCCCGGGCATGAATGCCAGGGCTATGAACAGCGCCCCGTGAACGGGGCTTTAAGTCCGTGTCTGGGCTAGAATCAACCGGCCCATGACCGCAATCGATCTTCCCGATCTGCCGGACCTTCTGGCCGCCCGCCGCGCGCTGGCGGGTGTCGTCGTGCGCACCCCGGTGCTGCGCTCGGACGCGCTGGACGAGATCTCCGGAGCGCGCCTCTTCTTCAAGGCCGAAGGGCTGCAGATCACCGGCTCGTTCAAGGTCCGCGGGGCCTTCAACCGGATCCGGACGTTCACTCCCGAGGAGCTCGCGCCGGGGTTGATCACGGTGAGCGCAGGCAACGCCGCTCTCGGCGCTGCCTGGGCGGCCCGCGCGGTGGGCGCCCGGCTGATCGTTGTGATGCCGGAGAACGCGGTGCCGGAGAAGCTGGCCGCCGTGGCCGCGATGGGCGGCCAGATCGAAAAGGAAGGCGTCACCAACGCGACTCTGGCCTTCGAGCGCCTGGCCCGGTTGCGCGAGGAGCACGGCTACACTCTCGTTCACCCTTTCGACGACCCCTTCGTCATCGCCGGCGCCGGCACGGCGACCTGGGAACTGCTGAAGGACGTTCCCGATCTCGACGCCCTCGCAATTCCCGCCTCCGGCGGCGGCCTCCTCTCCGGCGCCCTGCTGGCAGCCCGCGGACTGGCGCCGGACGCGCGGGTCTACGGCGTTCAGCCCGCCGGTGCGGACGGCATCGTGCGCTCGCTCGCGGCCGGCCAGCCGACCCCACCCGAGCGGGTGCAGACCGTGGCCGACGGCCTCACGGCGCCCAAGCCGGGCGTGCGCAACTTCGAGCTGATCCGGCGCTGGGCCACGGACGTCTTCACCGTCCCCGACGACGCGATCCTTGCCGCCATGGGCCTGATCGTCCGCCACCTGAAAGTGATCGTCGAGCCCGCCGGCGCCGCCGCCCTGGCCGGAGTCCTGGCGGACCAGCGCTTCCGCAGCCAGCGGGTCGGAGTCCTGCTGAGCGGCAGCAATACAGGGATGGAGCGGGTGCGGGAGACGCTGGCTTGAGGATGGGTTGATATACTTGCGATCATGAATTTGCCCACCGAGCCCATCGGCAGCATCCCACGGCCTCCCGAGCTGATCCATGCCGTCCAGGAGTCTCAGGCGGGCCGGGTGTCCCAACAGGAGCTGGACGAGCTTTACCGGCAGGCGCTCGTCGATACGATCCAACGCTTCGAGGCCACCGGATCGCCGGTGATCACGGACGGCGAGCAGACCAAGCCCAGCTTCGCGACCTATCCCATTCACGGCAGCGATAATCTGGCGCCGGACGGCGTCCAGATCCCGTTTGCGGACGGCCATGTGCGGCAACTGCCGCGGCTCGTCGCCGGGCCCTTCCGGTACCGCACCCATGCCGCGACCTATCTCGCCACGGCCAGGAGCCTCACCCAGAAGCCCGTGAAGCAGGCCGTGATCTCGGCCTCGGCCCTCAGCCTCCTGTATCCACAGGCCGGCATCGACGGCTACCCGCAGGAGGAGTTTCTCGCCGACCTCGTCCGCGAGGCCGAGGCGGACATTCGCGGCTGCCTCGAGCAGGGAGCCGCCAGCGTCCAGATCGATTTTACCGAAGGGCGGCTCGCCGTGAAGCTCGACCCATCCCGCGGGCTGCTGCGGCAGTTCATCGACCTGAACAACCAAGTGCTCGGCCGCTTCTCACCGGAAGAACGGCAGCGCATCGGGGTCCACACCTGCCCGGGCGGCGATCAGGACTCGACGCATAGCGCCGACGTCGACTACGCCGACCTGCTGCCCGATCTGTTCAATCTCACGGCGGGAAACTTCTACCTCCAACTCGCGAGCGAGCCGGACCGCCGGCGGGTCCTGGGCATCATCCGAGATCACGCGCGTCCCGGGCAGAGGATCTTCATCGGCGTCACCGATCCGATCCAGCCGCGGATCGAGACGCCGGAAGAGGTCCGGGATCGCGTCCTCGAAGCGGCCGAATTCATCGCGCCCGAACGCCTCGGCACCACGGACGACTGCGGCTTCTCGCCCTTCGGCGACGACCTCTCGACGGCCCGCGATACGGCCTTCGCCAAGATCAGCGCCCGCGTGACGGGAACCAGGCTGGCGAGTGAGGCGCTCGGCCTGTAGAGCAGCAAGGCTTACTTCTGCGACGCCGGAGTCCCCGCGGGCTCCGTGGGTCGTCTCGCCTGTTCGGTGCTGCCCACGATTGCCATGTGGCGCCTGAGCAGGACCTGGCCGACGTTGGCGAGGTAGGAGCGCGGGTTGGCTCCGTCCTTCTCGAGGAGCTCGTAGCCTGTTCTCTCGAGCTCCGCCGCCGCAATGCGATTGGCCTGCCATTTCCGCTGGAAGTCACCGCTCGTGGAGATCGTGATGAGCAACGCGGCGGCGATTGAGAACAGGGCGGCGATGTCCTTCTTCACCGCTTCCTTCTTGATCAGGCTTTCCAACTTCAGGACCAGTCCCGCCAGCGCGCTGAGCGCCGCGGCAGCGAAAGTGAAGCCCCAATAGATGCCACTCCATCGCGATGCGTTCGCTCGGGTCTCGACGTAGTTGTCCAGGATGGCACTCGCGACGAGCGATTGCTCCGTGCCTTTCTTGTCGATGAGCGGCTTCAGCGCAGCTTCGAGGGCCTCCCCGCGGGGCCACGTCGCCCGATAGGCGAAGAAACCCCACGTCGCCGCGACCAACACGGCAACGACAAGAAGCCCAATCCAGAACCGAGGCCGAGCCGAGGGAGACAGAGTTGCGCTCATCCATACCTCCTTGACGCCCAAGCGGGTGCCGTACTCCCACCTTCACCGAGAGATCGCTATCGCGTCTCCATGCTACTGAAATTGCCGGAGCTCCGGTACTTTGGCGTCGCGGCGTGCTGACTGCCCCGAATCGCCCTTTGCAAACTTCCTCCATTCTGTTGCAAACATCTCGAATTGTGTTGCATGACCCGAGTTGCGAGTTGCATGACCCGCGGGTCAAGTTGCAAGACCCGCGAGTTTATTTGCAAACTACTCAAAAAGTGCCGCAACTAACCGGAACGAGGTCTCTCGATCGGGGTTGTTATTTGCAAATGGCGCTCTCTCTGCTGCATATCTCAGATCATCTGTTGCAAATAATAGGCAAAGTGATGCAAATTATCGTTGGTTTGCAACTGAATCCGGCGGGCCGATCGCTCCCACCGCGGGGCGAGCGGCTGCAAATCGGGGTCTTGCAACTCACAAATGGATTTTGAGGGTCGAGGAGCTGGGTCCGGAGGCTGGCGAGCGCTTTTTTGCAGCAAACTACGCCCTGTTTGCAACAAACCAGCCGGGGCAGAAGACCCGCCACGCGGGGCATGCAGCACGCGACCCGGGGCAGGACACTCGCAACGGGCGCAGCCATGAGATCATCGCCCACCACGCTGGATTTCATGAGGGCCCATGCATGAGCTTCAAGGATCACTTCTCCGGCCACGCTGCGGTCTACGCCTCGTTCCGGCCCAGCTATCCGCCGGCACTGTTCGACTTTGCCGCGTCCCTCCCCACCCGCCACGCCCTGGCCTGGGACAATGCCACCGGCAACGGGCAGGCGGCCGTGGGCCTCGCGGAGCGCTTCGCGCACGTGATCGCCACCGACGCCTCCGCGGAGCAGCTCGCTCACGCCGTGCCCCACCCCAAGGTCGAGTACCGGCAGGCCCTGGCCGAGGAGTCGGGTCTCGCCGGCGGCTCGGTGGACCTGATCTCCGTGGCCACCGCCCTCCACTGGTTCGACTTCGACCGCTTCTACGCCGAAGCGGAGCGGGTGCTCGCCCCGGGCGGAGCGCTGGTGGCCTGGGCCTACAACCTCGTCCGCGTCAGCCCGGAGGTCGACATGCTCGTCGACCGGCTGGCGCGGGACATCGTGGGCCCCTACTGGCCGCCGGAGCGGCGCTGGGTGGACGAGGATTACCGCACGATCCCGTTCCCCTTCGCCGAGGTGGAGGTGCCGGAGCTGTGGATCGAAGAGGAGTGGGACTTCAGCCACTTCGTCCCCTACTTCGCCACGTGGTCCGCCACCAACCGCTATCGCAAGGCCACCGGCCACGATCCCTTCGAGACCCTCGGCGAGGCGATGGAGCGCGCCTGGGGCGATCCGGCCCGGGTGCGGACGGTCCGCTGGCCCGTCATGATGCGCGCCGGGTATGTCCGAGATGACCGCGATGCCTCCGGCGCCGGGAATCGCCAGCCCTGAATGGTATAGATTCCCAGCTATAGATGATCACGGCGTTGATCAGCCGCAAAGGCGGGGTCGGCAAGACGACGACCGCCGTCAACCTGGCGGCCGCCTTGGCGGCGCAGGGCTTGCGCGTGCTCCTGGTGGATCTGGACAGCCAGGCGTCGGCGTCCCTCTCCCTGGGAGTGGACCGCTCACGGCTCGCTCCGTCCTCGGCGGACGTGCTGCTGGCGGGATTGCCGGCGGTGCAGGCGGTGCGGACGACGACGGTCGCCGGGCTGGATCTGATCACCGCCTCGGTGGACCTCATCCGCGCCGAGGCCGAGCTGGGAGTTTTCAAGGCCAAGGAGGGCCGGCTCAAGGCGGTGCTCGCCCCCATCGTCCGCGACTATGACTTTCTCTTCCTCGACTGCCCGTCGTCGTTGTCGCTGCTGCCGGTCAACGCCGTGGTGGCGGCGGACACCTTCATCGTGCCGGTGGTGCCGCAGTTCCTGGCCGTCACCGGCGTGCGCAACCTGATCGCCGCCGCCGAGCGGGCGGCCTTCGACCACGGCTCCCGCGTCCATCCCCTGGGGCTGCTGTTCACCATGGTGGACTACCGCATCAAGAGCACCCGCACCACCGTCGACGAGCTCCGGAACGAGTACGGCAGCCTCGCCTTCGCCATCGAGATCCGGGTCAACACCCGGCTGGCCGAAGCGCCGGGCGCCGGGAAGACGATCTTTCAGTACGATCCCGCGGCCAAGGGGGCCACGGCCTATCAGCTCTTGGCCCGGGAATTCATCATGCGGACGAAGAAGGGCGGCGGAGAATGAAGAATGGCGAATCAAGAATCAAGAATGGAGACCGATGTTTCTTCTCCCATTCTTCATTCTTGATTCGCCATTCTTCATTCCCTCACGGTGTCGCCGGCTCGAACAGCGTTCCGAGGAGGTTGTCGGCGGCGTTGGCGGTGAAACGTCCGGCTTCGAACAGCCGGCGGAACGCTTCCACCACCCGCGGACAGAGCTGGGTGCCCGAGGCGGAGAGGATCTCGGACGCCGCCCGCTCCAGGGGCAGACTGGTGCGATAGGGACGGCTGGTGGTCATGGCGTCGAAAGTGTCGGCGACGGCGATGATGCGGGCGCCGAGCGGGATCTCCGGATCGGTCAGGCCGTCCGGGTAGCCCTGGCCGTCCAGCCGCTCATGGTGGCTGCGCACGCCGAGCAGGATCTGGGAGTTGGCGAGCGGCGTCACGATCTCGGCGCCGAACACGGTGTGGCGCTTCATGATCTCCACCTCGTCGGCGTCGAGCGGCGCCGGCTTGCCCAGGATGCGGTCCGGCACCCCGATCTTGCCGATGTCGTGCAGGGTGGCCGCCAGCCACAGATCCCGCAGCTCCTCGGGCGTGAGCCCCAGCTCGTCGCCCAGCATGACCGAGTAACTGACGACGCGGCGGACGTGGCCGCCGGTGTAGGGATCCCGCTTCTCCAGCGCCTCGGCGAGGACGGTGGCCATGGTCAGGAACTGGCGGCGCTGGGCCGCGTAGAGACGCGCGTTCTGCAGGGTGGGAGCGAGGATGGCGGCAAACTGGTGCATGCGCCACAGATCGCCCTCGGTGAAGCGGTCGCGGCCCACGGGGTTCAAGAGCTGGACGACGCCGATGACTCGCCCCTGGGCGAGCAACGGCACGGCGAGGATGGCCCGGGTCTTGAACGCGCCCGAAGGATCGCCGTGCCAGCGCGGATCGGCGGCGACCTCGTTGACCACCTCGGCCTTGGCCGACAATGCCACGCTGCCGACGATTCCCTCCCCCAACGGCAGGCGCATGCCGCGGATCGCTCCCGCCGCCTGCCCGCGGACGACGCGGAAGAAGAGGTCCTGCCGGTCTTCGTCCAGCTCCCAGATGGAGCTGGTTTCAGCCTGGCAGACGTGCTCGGCGTGCTCGAGGGCCAGCTCCAGCACGGTCGTCAGGTCGAGCGTTCCGGAGAGCTTGATACCCACTTCGAGCAGCATCTCGTACTCGGCGAGCCGGCGGTCCGGCTCGAGCGACGCCCCGGCTGCCGGGACTCCCGATTCCTGGGCTTCATAGTCCATCGCGATCATCTCCCCCCTCCTTCTCCGCCGGTCAGGCGCTGAGCGCCTCCAAATCGCGGAGCAGCTCCGCCACCGAGCGGTAGCGCTGCTCCGGGTCCTTCTTCAGGCACTTCAGGATGGCCCCTTCGAGAGCGGGCGGAATCTCCGGCCAGCGGCTGCTGGGCGCCGCAGGCTCCTGGCGCAGGTGCTGGACCACCACTTCCATGGCCGTGTGCCCATCGAACGGCAACACGCCGGTGAAGATCTCGTACAGCACGATGCCGCAGGAATAGAGGTCGGACCGGGCGTCGGCCTCCGATCCCTGCAGCACTTCCGGAGCCAGGTATTGAGGCGTGCCGACGATGAACCCGGCCTGGGTCTGCGCCGGAGCGAGGCGGTCGATGCGCCGGGCGATGCCGAAATCCATGAGCTTGGCGTTGCCCGTGGGCTCCAGGATCAGGTTCTCGGGCTTGATGTCGCGGTGCAATACCCCCACCGCGTGGGCGGCGCCGAGGCCCGTGCAGAGCTGCTTGGCAAGGCGCAGGCCGGCGGAGTACGGGAGCCGATTCGTCTGGTCCAGCATGTAGCGCAGGGTCACCCCGCGCACGTACTCCATGGAAATGTAGGGCACGCCGTCGATCTCGCCGAAGTCGTGGGTCCGCAGCACGTTGGGATGGGTGATCTTGCGCGCCAGCTTGATCTCGCTCTTCAGACGGTCGAGCTGGTTGCGATCCCCCCACAGCTCACGCCGCAGCATCTTGAGGGCCACCAGGTCGTCCAGATCGCGGTCGCGGGCCTTGTAGACGATTCCCATGCCGCCGCTGCCGAGCACGGAAAGGATCTCGAAACGCTGTCCCAACAGGGCGCCGGGAGAGATTCCGGAGAGGGTCATCTGGACCGGAGTGGTCAAGGTCTCGGCGCCGATGGCGCGCTCGAGGGTGACGCGCGAGATCATTTTCCCGGTGACCACGAAGAGAGGTTGCGGCGAGATCACTCCCCGCCGCGGCGCCAGTTGGAAGCCGGCGCGCTCGAAAGCCTCGCGAACCTCCTCGTGCACCTCGCGCGACATCAGCACCTCGCCGGGCGTCGCCTCGCGCAGCAGGCTCTCGAGCACCTGCACGGGCAGGCCCACCAGGGCCCGCTCGGCCCGCTCGCCCCAGGCCACCGCGCCGGTGACGGCGCGGCCGGCGGACAGGGCCACGACCGGCGCGTCGGCATCGCCGTCGGCGCCGGCCGCTTCGGCCGGCGTCTCCAGGACCTCGGCGGCCACCGCCAAGGCGCGGTAGCCCCGCCCCTCGCCCTCGAAGCGGGCCACCACCCGGTGACCGGAAACCGCCTCCACTTGGCCGCGGCGGCGGGCGACGGCCGAGGTCACCCGCTCCAGGTCGCCGGTGAGGCTCTCCAGCGTCTCCTTGGGGCCGGCGCCGGCGCGGGCATACCGGCGCAGCTCGACGCCCATCAGCAGCACCTCGCGGGTCTGGGCGTCGCCCAGCAGGGCTCGCGCCGGCTGCGGCTCGGGGAGGTTGCGGGAGAGCTCGGTGACGTAATCCTCCATGTCCCGCTTCTCCCGCAAGTCGGCCAGCAGCTCCTGGAACGCCTGTGCGAGACGGCCCACCTCGTCGCGGCGGTCGGAGCCGATCTTCTGCTCGTAATTCCCCTGGCGGGCGGCCTCGGCGGCGGTCAGCAGCTGGCGCAACGGCTTGAGGGCGCGGCGGGCGAAGGCGAAGGAGAGGAAGGGAGCGATCAGCACGGCGGCCAGGCCGGCGCCCAGCAGCACGTTCTGGATCTGCCGGTAGACGGCGAGCTTCTGCTCCAAAGAGGCGAGGGCCACGGTGGCGCCGACCGGCTTGCCGGCGGCGTCGCGCAGCGGCGACTGGAGGGCGAGCCACGGTTCGCCGCCAAGCGAAAGCTCGGCCTGCGGCATGGCCTTGCCGGAGCGCAGGGCAGCACCCATTCCCCCTGAAGTCGGCCGCAGGCTGGCGGCGAGGCTCCTCGCCGTCGCCGGCGGCAAGGTGGTGGCCACGATCCTCGGCCCCTGGACGCCGTTGGAGACGAAGGCCACATCGGCACCGCTGATCTCCCGCACCTCCCGCACACCCTCGGCCTGATCGGTAATCTGGACGCCGGTCACCAGGTAGGCGAAAGGGGTGAAGTCCTTCTTCACCGGCACCGCCACGGCGTAGAAAAGGTCGTCGCCCTCCTGCCAGACGCCTTCTGCCTCCAGCGTGTCGCTGTGCATGGCCGTGGCCATCAGCGCCCGCTTCGAGAGATCCTGACCGGTGGCCGGCTGGTCGGTGCGGGCGATGACCCGGCCGTCAGGGTCGAGGACCATGGCGAGGTCGTACTTGAAGTCGTTCCCCTTCTCGTTGAGCAGGTCGAGGATGGAGCGGGTGTCGCGCGAGCCGGCGGCCTCGGAGACGTAAGCCGAGAGACTGGGATCGGTGGCGAAGAGGCGCGCCATCAGCCGGAGCTGCTGGTAGCGCTGGTTCTGGAAGGCCGCCTGGGCGGTGGCGCTGCTCTTCATCGAGTCGAGGACCGCGCTGCGGGCGATCCTGCGCAACAGCACCGAGGTCACCGCCACCGCGCCGCCGACCAGCAGGGCGATGAGCAGCGAGGTGACCAGGAAGATCCGGGTCTCCAGCGACAGGCCCGGCCGGCGGCTAGCGGTTGTCGTAGCGGTCACGTTGCGCCCGGAAGTAGGACTGTCCCTGTTTGTTCAGGTGAGCCGGAATCAACGGACGAACGATCTCGACGCCGATCTGGAGGGGCGCCTTCTGCGGCAGCTCGACCTTGGCGGTCCAGGGGTCTCCCTGCTCGTGCCAGACCGTCAGCTTCCCCATTCCCCTGGGCAGGCCGGTTAGGACGAAGTCGCCGGTCGCCGCGGGCGAAGCCGAGTAGGGAGTGTCGAGCACGAGGATATAGGCGACCATGTCGTGGTGAACGTTGCAATAGACCCGCACCAGACCCGGCTCCTCGAATCGCTTTTCCTTGCCCGGGCCGGCCCGGTAGAGGCCGAGATCGAACTGGTTGGGCGAGGAAACGGAAAAAACGTTGTGCAGAATGGGGTCCTGATTGGGGAAGCGCACCCGGCTGCCGCGCGGGATCACCAGCAGCCGCGGCGTCAGCTCCTTGCGCTTGGTGATCATCTCGAACGGCTCCGTCGCCGGCCGCACGGGCTGCGGGTTCGCCGGCTCGTAATACACCACGGCCTGCCGCACGTCGCTCCCACGGTCCGGGCTCTTGCCGCCCTTGGCCAGAAGTAGGACGTGGCCGCGAAGGTCTTCGCCCTGCGTCGGAGCCGCGAGAAGGAATGGGAGCATGGCCAGGGCAAGGAACGTCGCCGGCGCGCGGAAGCCCTCAGTACCCCGCGGAGATCTTGCCGGCTCAGAGTGCCCCCGCCCAAGACCCTCATCACCCCGGCCCTCTTCTCCCGACCACCCCATCCCCCTCACCGGGAGAAGAGGGAGAACAGCCAGACCCCTCATCACCCCGACCCTCTTCTCCCATCGCCCTCCCCCCAACCGGGAGAAGAGGGAGCAAGGCGCGGACGCCCCAGGGGTACCCCTCTCCCGGGGAGGGGGATGGGGTGGTCGGGAGAGGGGCAGGGGTGAGGGTCTTGGGCGGGGGCCCTCTGAGCCAGCAAAGTCAGCGCCTATCGGGGCCAGACCCGAGGTAGCGCGGAACGGATTGCGTCCCACCCCCTAGATCCTCCACCGCAGCGTGGTCAGGACTTCGTTGCTCTCGTGCTTCGTGCCGTTCCCAATGATGAAGCGATTGAGAGCGTACTCCGCCGTGACGTCGACGCCGGGAAAGATGCCGAGCCGCACGCCGGCATCGATCTTCGTCCAATCCCAGGCGAAGCTCGGGGCGGGCGTCGGCGGAAGGTTCTTGAAGTCGTTGTCGATCTTCGAGTAGCGCACTGCGGGCGCGATGAAGGTGAAGAGCTGCCGGCCGCCGATCGCCCAGACCAGCGGCAGGTCGATCTGCCACGCCGTTTCGATTTCCATGCCCTTGCGCGGCAGGCCGGCGAGCTTCTGGTCCACGTACTGGCCGAAGACGGAGAAACCGCCGAGGTACACCCAGAGATTGGCGCCGGCCTGCTTCTTGTCGTCGTTGGTGATGGAGGATGCGCCCGTCTCCCGGCCCGTTGAGCAGATCGAGGTCGCCGCCGTAGAACGAGCCGTCGCGCGGCACGGACTTCGCCAGCTTGCGCTGGTAGTCCCAGACCATCACCTCGACGCCGTTCTTCCCGGCCTCGTCGCCCGTGCGCCAACCCACGGCGCCGCCGATTTCTGGATTGGTGAAGCCAATGTCCTCGATCTTGGCGTCGTAGAGGATGACGATGCCGCTGTGAATCGGCGGGTCCGGATTGGGCTGCAGCAGCTCGGGCGTGCCGTTGTCGCCGGCCAGGGCGTTGGGGTCGCGCAGGAAGATTGGATTGCCCTGCGTCGCCGAGAGCTTGGCGTAGAAATGGCGGCCGAAGTTGATCCCCAGCTCGCCGCCGACGTCCTCGAAGCGGTTGAACGCCGTCGCCACCACGCCGTAACTTTCCAGATGGCGGTCGTTCTGCCGCTCCATCTTGGGAAATTTGCCCACCTTGAGATAGACACCGCCGCGCTCCGGTAGGGTGGCCGGCGGCGCCTCGATACCGAAGCGGATCCAAGCCTCGCGGATGTCGACGTTGCGATCGGTCGAGGTGGGATTGCGATTGTAAAGGTCGATGAAGTTGATGCGGCTGTGAGCGGTGAGGCCGTCGCCCCAGACCGCGTCCACCAGCAGCCCCACGTTCGACAGCTCGAGATGGTTACCCGGGTTGGGGGTCTCCTCGAAGGATTTCTCCTGGCCCGCCGGCGGCACGACGGGGGGGAAGGTTACGGAAAAGCGAGTGTCGCCGCTGTGGCGGAAATTTACCTTGGTTTCCAGCCCGAAGGTCAGCTTTGGTTTCAGGCTGTCGCCGGCCTGCTCCTCCTCCGCGGCCGCCGGAGGTTGCGGCTCTTTAGCCGCTCCGTAAGCAGGAGCGCAAATGAAAGCAGCCAACAGCCCGGCACAACCTCTCTCAACATACTTTCGAAGCAGCATTTTCGGCGGACCTCCCCCCAAGCAACACTACGAGCACTTCGCGTAGCTTAGATGCATGCCGCTCCGCAGTAAAGGGAGGGCTTGTCCCTGACCCGGCTCCGGCCTGCACCTTACTCGTGCAAGCCTTCTTGTGGAACAATTGCAGTGCTCGCGTAAGAGCGGCAGCACCTCTCGCGGAAGGAGATTTGGGTGATCTCGTCGGAAGATTTTCGCAAAGCGCTACGCCACTTCCCTGCCGGCGTCACAATCGTAACCGTCAAGGGAGGCGAACGGACTCATGGCCTCACCGTCTCCGCCTTCGCTTCGGTGTCGGCCGAGCCGCCTTTGATCATGATCATCATCGAGAACCGCCACCATGCTCATACTCTGCTCGAGGAGCCCGAGGCGGTGTTCGCGGTGAACATCCTCGGCGAGGAGCAGTCCGAGCTCTCCAATCGCTTCGCCTGGGTCAAGGACGAGGACCGCTTCGCCATGGGCAACTGGTCCACGGCCGCGACCGGCGCGCCCATCCTGGTGGACGCCCTGGCCTGGCTCGACTGCCGCATCCACGCCCGCTACCCGGCCGGCTCCCACACCATCTACGTCGGCGAGGTGGCGGCGAGCCAGGTGCCGGAGGAGGAAGCGCCGCCCCTCGTCTACTGGAACCGCGGCTACCGCAAGCTCCACCGGCACGAGGAGGAGCCGGTGAAATAGCCTAGCTGCCGGCCCGCCGCCGCGCCACGGCCAGGAGGTGGAAGCCCAACCAGATGACGGCTCCCACGGCGCCGCAGCCGTACCACAGCGCCCTTGGCCCCCAGGTCTGGTAGACCCAGGTGCCGATCAGCGGCGCCGCCACGAAAGACGACGCGAAGGTGAGATTGAAAACGCCCATGTAGCGGCCCAGGCTGTCCTCCTTCGCCCGGTCGGCCACCACGGCGCTGGCGATGGGGAAAGCCAGCATCTCCCCCATCGTCCACACCACGACCGTGAAGGCGGCGAAGGCGAAGCTCGATCCCAATGGCAGAAGGGCCAGGCCGGCACAAACCAGGAAGCCGCCGAGGCCGACCCTCTCGAGGGTATCGCCGCGCCCCGACAGGGAGTGAATCAGGACCATCTCGAAGAGGACGATGATCAGGGTGTTGATCGCCAGGGTGAGCCCAATCCGCGCCTCGGAGAAGCCATAGACGTCGCGCAGCGTCAGCGGGAAGGTGCTGACGATCTGGAACACCACGGTCGCCATCAGGAACATCAATCCCATCATGGCCAGGAAGATGCCGTCCCGCCAGGGCGAAGAGCTCGCTCCGGAGCG
>Ga0134121_10000277_pt1 | contig 60569 bp, 63 predicted proteins | sample KB301_FD_96463 | JGI IMG/M metagenome (GOLD analysis project Ga0134121, IMG submission 96463) | Terrestrial soil microbial communities without Nitrogen fertilizer from Kellogg Biological Station, Michigan, USA - KB3-0-1 | ecosystem: Environmental > Terrestrial > Soil > Unclassified ...
AAGATCGACCTCGACCTCGACATGACCATGTCGGGGAACATGACCGCCAAGACGTCGAAGTAGCTACCACCGGAGATCGACGGATCCGCCTCGCCCTCGGGGGTCGGGCGCGGCGTCCCCGGGCGGGGATTCTCCCCGGTCGGTCTTCTTCGCCTTCACGCGCGGCATCGGGTGGACGGCCCTCCGCCGCACGACGGGGGTCGAGGCACGGGCGGGCGCCGTCGGAGCCACCGAGGCACCGAACGACGGCGCTTCCGGACCGGCAGATCGGCTCTCCGCGGGCGACGCGCCCTGCTCCAGCGCCCGGCGCAGGGCGGCCCGGAGCGCGGCCTCCTCGTCGACCCCGCGGATGGGACGTTCCGCCGGCCCCCGCGGCACTACGCGATCTCGACCTGCTTGTGCTTCAGGTAGCTGCGGAGCCGCGTGACGAGCTTCGCGTGAAGCTGGCAGACGCGCGATTCCGACAGGTCGAGGATCTGGCCGATCTCCTTCAGCGTCAGGTCCTCGAAGTAGTACATCATCAGGATGTACCGCTCCTTGACCGAGAGCTTCTTCTTGCAGAACTCGACCAGGTCCTTCCGCGTGTTCGCGGGGAGCGGCCCTTCGATCTTCTCGTCCTCCATGATGTCGACGCCGATCTGGTTGGGATCCTTGTCCAGCGTCCGGCGGCCCATGGTGACGATCGACGCGCCGCTCACTTCGCGGAACAGCTCGTCCAGCCCGTCGAGCGAGATGTGCAGCTCCTTGGCCAGCTCCACGTCGGTGGGCGCGCGGCCCATTTCCCGTTCGAGCTTGGTGAACGCCTCCTCGAGCTTGTTGGCCCGGGCCCGCGTCAGGCGGGGCACCCAGTCCATGTGGCGCAGCTCGTCGAGCATCGCGCCGCGGATGCGGCCCACGCAATAGGTCTCGAACTTCACGCCGCGCGCCATGTCGAACCGCTCGACCGCGTCGAACAGCCCGAAGACGCCGGCGCTGGTCAGGTCCTCGACCTGGACGTTGTGCGGCAGCCGCTCGATCATCTTCTCCGCGACGTAGCGGACGATCGGCAGATACTCCTCCGAGAGGATGTTCTTCACCTTGGGATCGCGCGTGCGCGCGAACTCCTCCCAGAGTTTGCCCATCTCCTCCTTGGACCGCTTGGTGACCTGCGCCATGGTTCTTCCCCCTCTCCTAAGAAGCCTGACCGGGCGGCGGCGCCTGTCCGGGCGCCGCTCCGGCGGGCTTCGAATCCCCCGGTGCCGGGGCCGGCGGCGGGACCTGCCCCGCCGCTTCCCTCACGATGGAAAGCCCCGGCAATCCGAAAATCAACCGTCCCACAAGGTATCCCAGGCCCATCGCGACGACCGCCCGGACCGTGCAGCCCGCGAAGGACAGCCCCTTCGACAGGCCGAGCGCGAGGACGGCCGCGAAGGCCGCCAGTCCGAACACGCCGCCGATGACCCGGTCCATCCGTTACTTCCCCGTCAACGACAACGCCGAGAACAGACGCCTCACGAACGACGGACGCTCGGACGCCGGCGCGAGCGGATCCTTGTGGGTCAGCCGGTCCGCGATCGAGCGCAGGCAGGCGCTCGCGGCGCAGCCCGGATAGGCCAGCAGGAACGGGCGCCTCTGGCGCACCGACTGGGCCACCCTGGGGTCGCTCACGATGTATCCGAGCTTCTCCACGTACGTGTTCAGCAGCTTGTTGGCCGTCACCGAGATCCCGTTGGCGAACTTCTCCGCCTCCTCCCGCCCCGTGCACTGGTTGAGGAGGATGTAGAGTTCGCCGTGGTCCTGCTCGCGGCTCAGCATCTTGATCACCGCGTAGGCGTCGACCACCGCCGTCGGCTCCGGCATCGTCACCACCACGACGTCGTCCGCCGCGGCGAGGAAGGCCGTGGTGTTCTTCGAGATGCCGGCGCCCGTGTCAAAGATGACGTAGTCCGCGTCCCGGTGAAGCACCTCGAAGCTCGACAGGAGCGTCTCGCGCTCCACGTCCGACAGGTTCGCCAGCCGCTCCACGCCGCTCGCGCCGGGCACCACGCGGATGCCGCCCATCGCCGGGAGCGTGATCTCCTCGATCGTCTTGCGCCCCACGAGCACCTGCGACAGGTTGTAGCGCGACGTCAGGTCGAGCAGGATGTCGGCGTTCGCCAGGCCCAGGTCGAGGTCGACCAGGACCACCTTCTTGAGCTGCGCCGCGAGCGCGATCGCCAGGTTGACCGACACGTTGGTCTTGCCCACGCCGCCCTTCCCGCTCGTGATCGCGATGACGCGGGCGTGACGGGGCTTGGTCCGGTTGAGCCGGCGCAGGCCGTCGGCCTGGTCGCGGCCCGGCAGGGCCTCGACCACCTCGGGCACGATGTTGCCGAAGTTCCGTTTCTCGGCCGTATTCATAGCGTCTCGTCTCCGAGAATCAGGGACGCGAGGCGGGTGGAGTCCGCGACCTCGATGTCGCGCGGGATCTCCTGGCCCGTGGTGACGAACGAGAGCTCGGTCTGGATGCGGGAGAGCACGTCGAGCACCACGCCGAGCTTGATCGCCTCGTCGAGCTTGGTCACGACCAGCCGGTCGTAGCCGCACGGCGCGAACCGCTCGGCCACGTCGACCACGGTCTCGGGCTGGGTGGTCATGGAGACCACCAGGTGGGTCTCGTCGGGCTTCGTGGCGGCGAGCACCTCCTTGAGGTCGTCGAGGCGGCGCGAGTTCTTCTGGCTGCGGCCCGCGGTGTCCACGAGGACCAGGTCGCGGTTCGAGAACTCCTTCAGGGCCTGCTCGATCTCCTGGGGGCGCTGGCAGACGCGGATGGGCACGCCCACGAGCTGGGCGACGCGCTTGATCTGCTCGGTCGCGGCGATGCGGTAGGTGTCGTTCGTGATCACCGCGACTTCCCGGCCGCGGTGGGCGTAGATCGAGACCAGCTTGGCGATCGTCGTCGTCTTCCCCACGCCCGTGGGCCCGATGAACGCGACGCGCGTGCAGCGGCCGGGCTTGAGCGCGATGCCGTCGGTGCAGCGGATCATGTCCTTCACGAAGCCGCGGACCGTGGCGCGGATCCGGGCGCGGTCGCGCAGCGCCTCCGCCGAGAGCGACGTCCGGAGGCGCCCCACCATCTTCTGCGCCAGCCCTTCCGAGACCCTCGTGGTGGCGAGCGACGCGTACTCCTCGGCGAGCTCCTGGGGCCCTTCGACGCCGGTGCGGCAGGTGACCATGGTCTGGGTCTCGGCGATCAGCCGCTTGATCTCGCTGATCTCCTTCTGGAGCGTCTCGGCGGACGCGGTCGCGAGCCGCGGCTGCCCGTTCGGAGGCGTGGGGTCGCCGTTCGGGTAGTCCTTCACGATCTTGAAGCCGCCGCCCGCGACGATCTCGATCCGGGGGCGGGCGAAGAAGCCGAACACGCCGGCGCTCTTGCCGTACGAGGAATGGAGGATCACCGCGTTCGCGCCGAGGTCGGCGCGGATCTTCCGGAGGAGCTCCTTCTCGTCGGCTCCCACGTACCTGCGAATCTGCATCCTCTTCCTTTCGCCCCCTCTACTCCGCCGCGACCATGCCGAGCGACTCGACCTTCACGTCCTGGACGATCTCGTTGTAGGACAGCACGACGATGCCCGGCTGGACCGCGTCGGCGATCTTCTTCACCTGGGCGCGGACCTGCGGAGAGCAGAGGATCACCGGCGCGTGGCCGGCGGCCATGAGCTTCGAGATCTCCTGCGAGAGCCGCTCCCCGATGCTCCGGACCATCGCCGGCGAGAGCGACACGAAGGCGCCCCGGTCGGCGGTCCGCTCGGTGGCGGACTTGATCACGTCCTCGAGCTTCGGGTCGAGCGTGACGACGAAGAGCTGGCCTTCCTTCGACGCGTGGTGGCGCGAGATCCAGCGGGCGAGCGAGTTCCGGACGTATTCCGTCAGGACCTCGGGGTCCTTGATGCGCGGGCCGTAGTCGCCGAGCGTCTCGAGGATCGTCCCCAGGTCGCGGATCGACACGCCTTCTTTGAGCAGGTTCTGGAGGATCTTCTGGACCTCGCCCGGCTTGAGGACCGAGGGGACCACCTCCTCGACGACCGCGGGGCGCTCCTCCTTGAGGGTCTTGATGAGGTTGTTCACCTCGTCGCGGGTCAGCAGCTCGTGGGCGTACCGCTTGATCGTCTCGGTGAGGTGGGTCGACATCACGCTGCCCGGGTCGGCGACCTGGTAGCCGAGCGCCTCGGCCGTCTCCCGGAGCTGCGGTCGGACCCAGAACGCCTTGAGCCCGAACGCCGGCTCCTTCGCCGACAGCCCTTCGATCGGGCCGACGACCGCGCCGGTATCGATGGCCAGCAGCAGGTCGGGCCGCACGGAGCCTTCGGCGATCGACGTCCCCCGGATCTTGATCGCATAGGAGTTCGGCTCGAGGCCGTCGTTGTCGCGGATCCGGACCGGCGGGACGACGAGCCCGAGGTCGACCGCCATCTCGCGCCGGATCTGGGCCACGCGGTCGAGGAAGCTGCCGCCTTCGGAGGGATCGACCAGCTTCACGAGCCCCAGGCCGATCTCGAGCTCCATGGGGTCGACCTTGAGGAGCCCTTCGACCTTCTCGGGCTTGCGGGCCGCGACGGCCTCCTGCTCCTTCTTCTCCGCGTCGGCCTTCGCCTTCGACTTCTCCGAGGAGCCGAGGACCATGGCGGCGACGGCGAGGAAGCCGCCGACCACCAGGAGCTGGAACGACGGCAGCCCGCTGCCGAGCAGCGGCGCCGAGAGGAGCAGCAGCCCGACGAAGCCCGCCGTGATCCAGAGGACCTTCTTCTCCGAGAAGAGCTGGCCCACGAGCTCGCGGCCCAGGTTCGTGTCCTGTCCGGCGCGCGTGACGATGAGGCCCGCGGCGAGCGAGACGATGAGCGCGGGGATCTGGGAGACCAGGCCGTCGCCGATCGTCAGGATCGTGAACGTGTGGAGCGCCTGCGACGCCGACATGCCGTACTTGAGCCAGCCGAGGGCGAAGCCCGCGCCGATGTTGACCAGCGTGATGAGGATGCCCGTGATGGCGTCGCCCCGGACGAACTTCGACGCGCCGTCCATGGCGCCGTAGAAGTCGGCCTCGCGGGCCACCTGCTGCCGCCGCTCGCGCGCCTCGGCTTCCTTGATGAGGCCGGCGTTCAGGTCGGCGTCGATCGCCATCTGCTTGCCGGGCATGGCGTCCAGGGTGAACCGGGCGGCGACCTCGGAAACTCGGCCCGCGCCCTTCGTGATCACGATGAAGTTCACGATGATCAGGATCACGAAGATCACGAAGCCGATGATGGGGTCGGACGCCGCCACGAAGTTGCCGAACGCCTCGACGACGCGCCCCGCCGCGCCGGTGCCCTCGCGGCCCGCGTTTCCGAGGATCTGGCGGGTGACCGCGACGTTGAGCGCGAGGCGGTAGGCGGTGGTGATCAGCAGGATCGAGGGGAAGACCGAGAACCTCATCGGCTCCCGCACGTAGATCACGGTCATCAGGATCAGCACCGAGAGCGTGATCGACACCACGAGCATGAAGTCGAGGAGGAACGGCGGCAGCGGGACGAAGATCGTCGTCATGATGGCCAGGACGGCCGCCACGAAGAGGACGTCCTTGTTCCGTCCGAGCCAGTCCGTGAGTCTGTTCATCGTCCTTCCGGCCTAAGCCGCGCTCGCCAGTCCCTTGAGCCGGTACACGTACGCGAGGATCTCCGCCACCGCCTGGTAGAGGCCGGGAGGTATCGACTGCCCGACGTCGACCGTCCGGTAGAGCGACCGCGCGAGGTCCTTCCGCTCCACGACGGGTACCGCGTGGTCGAGCGCCGATTCGCGGATGCGGCGGGCGAGCTGCTCCGCGCCCTTGGCCACGACGACCGGCGCCTCCATCGACTTCTCGTAGCGGATCGCGACGGCGAGGTGGGTGGGGTTCGTGACCACCACCGTGGCCTCGGGCACGCCCAGGAGCATGCGCTGGAGCGCCAGCTGCTGCTGGATCGCGCGCCGCCGCTCGCGGATGCGCGGATCGCCCTCGTACCGCTTGAGCTCCTCGCGGACCTCCTGCTTGCTCATCCGGAGGTCGCGCTCGTACTGCCACCGCTGGACCCCGTACTCGAAGAGCGCGAGCACGAGGAGCGCGATCGCCGCGCGCAGCGAGAGGACGGACATGAGATCGACCGCGATGCCCAGGATCGGCTCGAACCCGCGGCCCGACAGCTCCACGAGGCGCACGCGCTCCGCCCAGAGGGTCCAGAAGACCACGAGGCCGACGAGGGCGAGCTTGAGCAGGCCGGCGACGAGCCTCAGGAGGCCCCGCGCCGAGAAGAGCCGCGCGAGCCCCGAGACGGGATTGATCCGGTCGAGGTCCGGCGCGAGCGGCTTCGCGGTGAACAGGAAGCCCACCTGGACCAGGTTCGCGGCGAGCGCCGCGGCCAGGACGATGCCGACGAACGGCAGGAAGCCGAGGAGAACGGCCGTGAACGCGCCGCCGAACTGCGCAAGCAGCGTCGCGGGATCGCCGTCCACCAGCGCCAGCCCCTCCAGCACGGAGGCGGCGGACGCGAAGAGGCCGCCGATCAGCGGGCGCCCCAGGAACTGGAGCGCCAGCACCGCGGCCAGGAGGATCACCGCCGACGACAGGTCGGCGCTGCGGGCCACCTGGCCGCGTTCCCGGGCCTCCTCGCGGCGGCGCGGGCTCGCGGGTTCCGTCCGTTCCTCGTCTCTCTCTTCAGCCACGTGCTACCTCAACTCCCCGGAACAGCCGCTGAGACGCCGCGACGCTGAGCCGGCCCCTTTCGGACAGGGCTTCCAGAAATCCGCCCCCTCTGCGTCTCTGCGTCTCTGCGGCATCTTCATCCTCCCAGCATGCCGATCAGGGCCTTCACGGCCGCCGACTGCTGGAGCTGGCGGTTCTCGAAGCCGGCCACGAACAGCCCCACGCCGACCGCGATCACCAGGAATCCCACGGCGATCCGCAGCGTGAAGCTGAGCGCGAAGATGTTCATTTCGGGCGCCGTCCGCGCCATGAAGGCCATCGCGATCGTCACCAGGAAGAGCGTGACGAGCGCCGGGGCGGCGATCTCGATCCCCATGCGGAACATGTCGCGCATGAGCGTGTCGGAGAGATGGAGCGCCGCGCCCTTGGTGAACTGGAGGCCCATCAGGGGCACCGCGCGGAAGCTCTCCGAGACGGCGCCGATCAGCAGGTGATGGCCGTTGATGAGCAGGTAGACCAGGGTGGCGAGCAGGACCTTGAACTGGCCCATGATCGAGATCTGCTCGTTCAGCATCGGGTCGAGCAGGTTCGCCTGGAGGAGGCCGAGCTCCTGGTCGATCAGGTGGCCGCCGAACTGGACGCCCGCGAAGAGCATCGCGGACGCGAAGCCGATCAGGAGGCCGACCGCCAGCTCCCAGACCACGGCGAGGACCAGGACGGAGCCCTCGAACGCGACGGCGCCTTCCGGGGCGCGGACGATCGGGAAGAAGAGCATCGCCAGGACGAGCGAGAGGAAGATCTTCACCGGCGCCGGCGCGATCGCGCTGCCGAAGACGGGCGCGAGCATCATCACGCCGGTGATGCGGAAGAGGACGAGCAGGAACACCGGCCCGTCGCCCGCAACGAGATCGAGCATCTTGTCCATTACCGGAACCACATCCCCATGTCCTTCACGAGCTCGTGGGTGTACTCCGCGAGCACCGCGAGGATCCACGGAAGCATCAGGAACACCACCGCCGCCACCGCGAACATCTTGGGCACCTGGTTGAGGGTCGGATCCTGGAGCTGCGTGGCCGCCTGGAGCACGCTGATCATCGCGCCGACGATCAGGGCGGAGATCAGGACCGGGAACGAGAGCTTGACCGCGACCCAGAGGGCCTCGCGTCCCAGATCGACCGCCAGACTCAGATCGCCGCCGTCCATCAGAAGAAGCTCTGCACGAGGGAACCGATCACCAGATGCCATCCGTCCACGAGGACGAAGAGCAGGATCTTGAACGGAAGGGAGATCAGGAACGGGGGGAGGACCATCATGCCCATCGAGATGAGCGACGCGGAGACGACGAGGTCGATCACCAGGAACGGCAGGAAGAGGGCGAACCCCATGATGAACGCCCGGCGGAGCTCGCTGATCATGAACGACGGGATGAGCACCGTGGTGGGCACGTCGTCCTGCGTCCACTTCTGGCCGTCCTTCGGCCGCGGCTGCTTGGTGACGTCCATGAACAGGCGCACGTCCTGGACCCGGGCCTGCTTGAACATGAACTCGCGCAGGTGGCCCTCGGCGCGCGTGAACGCGACCGACTGGCTGATCTGCTGCGCGGGATTCGTGGCCGTGTAGGGATCGAGCGCGTCGCGCTTGATCGCGGTGAAGGTCGGGGTCATGACCATGAACGTCAGGAACAGGGCGAGGCCGGTGAGGACCTGGTTGGGCGGCAGCTCCTGGGTCCCGATCGCGCGCCGCACGAACGAGAGCACGATCACGATGCGGGTGAACGAGGTCATCATCACCAGCAGCGCCGGGGCGACCGACAGGATCGTGATCGCCAGGACGATCTCGAGCGTGGTCGAGATGTTCTCGGGCTTCTGGGCGTCCTTGAGCTGCTGGATCACGTCGGGCTTCGAGGGAGCGGCCTTCGACTGGGAGTAGACGGGAAGAGAGCCGCTCATCGCGAGGGCGATGAGACACGCCCCCGTCACGATTCCCCCTCTCCGGATCACGTCCCCCTCTTTCAGGCGCGCCAGGCGCGGACCGTTTTGCGGATTTCAGCCAGTTCGTCGGCGATCGATGCGAAGACGCGCTCCTCGCGCGGCGGGGCGTCGGCGGACGCGCCCTCTTCCCCGCGCAGGCCGTCGCGGAGCGACTGGTGGAATTCCCGGCGGACGGAGTCGTCCTTCCGCTCCGGGAGATTCGAGCGGAGCATGGCCACCTCGTCGGGCGCCGAGAATTCGCCCAGCGTCGACAGGTGGTCGCGCGTGGAGCCGATCATGAAGACCTTGGCGCCGACCTCGACGAGGAAGATCTCCTGCTTCTGGTTGAGCGGCTTCCGGGCGAGGACCTTGATGGCGGAGGCGCCGGCCAGGAGCCTCGAGTTCCGTCCGAAGCGGCGCAGCAGCAGGAACGCGCCGCCCAGCAGGCCGAGCACGGCGAACGAGCCGACGATGAAGCCCCCGATGCCGGGTCCCGTTTCGGACCGATCCTCCAAGGGCCGCGACGCGCGGCGCGGCTCCTCCGCGGGAATGGCCGGACGGACGGGCGCGGCTTCGACGGGAGCGGGCTTGGGATCGGAGGCCTCGGCGACGGGCCGGGCCGACTGCGCGGGCGGGACCGTGACGGTGAGCTCGCCGCCTTCGGGAGGCGCGGGGTCCTGCGTCATCGCGGCGAGCGCGAAGCACGCAACGGCAGCGGCGAGTCCCATGGTTCCCCTCTCTCGGGACGACCTCCGTCCCGCCGGAATTATAACTTACAATTCATAAACGACAAGTTGGAAATCGAATTTTGTTCGGACGATGAACGGTGAGCCGATTCACCCCGAAGGTACCAAGGGCCCAAAGGGACGCTCTTCAGGAAAAGAGCGGAACGGCTGCTTTGTGTCCTTTGCGGCTTTGGGGTGAAGACCGGTCGAGGGGCGGCCTAGTTGCGCTGGCGGCGGTCGTGAAGGACTTCCTTGAGGATTTCGGCCGCGGTCGAGCTGTCGGGATGGCCCTCTTTCTCGAGCCGCTTGGAGAACTCGTTGACGATGTCGACGGTCTCCTCGTGGGTGATCTTGGTGCCGCCGTGGACCAGGTAGTCCTTCCCCTTCGTCACCCGCTCCTTGCCGTCGGAGCGGAAATCCTTGCCGATCACGAAGTGGCGGCGCTTGTCCTTTTTGGAAGCCATGACGGGATGATTGTAGCCCAACCGCCGATCGAAAAAAACCTGTATCAGAAGGCCCGGCGGGTGGTCGACGGCGGCCCGGGCTTGATCGGCGCGAGCGGCTTCACCACGGTCGATCCGCCGCGCACCGCCGTCATGTGCTCCCGCACGGAGCTCTTCATCCGCTGGAGCGCCAGCCCGGCGAGTTCGAAGTCCCCGACCGTGGAGAGGTGGACGAACTTCGCGTGGCCTTCCGACGTGCGGCCGCCCGCGCTGGGGAACGTGACGGACACGTCGCGCCCGAGCGGATTGTCCTTCGCGTAGTTGAAGAAGTAGTGCTGGGGATGGACGCCGTGGGCGAGATAGACGTGGACGGGCCACGCGGGCCGGCGATACTCGATCTTCAGACCCTGGTCGCTGACGTCGATCAGGGTCGCCTCCTTCACGGCGAGCGGACTCGTCAGGAACTTGTCCTGGAGGGAGCAGAGCATGTGCCCCCCTTCCCGGGCCGCGCCGCGGCGCTCCTTCAGGACGGCGGGCTTCAGCCTCGCGGGCCGGCCCATCGCCTGAATCGTGTGATGGACCCGGTCGAGCAGCACGTCGCGCTTCACCGGCATCGGGATGCTGCCGTTCGCGCCGGCGGTGAGCGCCTTGAAGACCTCCGACCGCCTCCCGTCGGGGGCCGTCACCAGCACCGCGGTCGACTTGAACACTTCCGACTTCCGCAGGAGGGTCAGCGCCGCGGGGGCGTCCGAGAGGTCGAGCAGAATCGCGTCGACCTTCGTCCGCTGGAAATCGCCGAGGATGACGTCGATCCATCGCCGGTCGATCGCCTCGTGCCCTTCGGAGGCGCAGATGTTCATCATCAGGGCGCGCTGGAACCCGTCCTCCCGCGTCACGAGAACCCTCGCGCGGGGCGCCAGCAGCGCTCTCGTCGTCCGCGCCGACGCGTCCGGGCCCGGATCCGGGCGGCGAGGCCGCGGAGGCGCCGGGGGAAACGTCCCGAGATAGGACAAGGCCTGCTCGGGGCCGCCGCGCAGGCCCCGCTTCCTGATCGTGACCGGGCCGGTGAGACCGCGGATCTTTCCCTCCAGGATCGGCGCGTCGATAAACGTGCCGGGCGCACAGAGTTCCTCGCCGTCGCGGTCGAAGATGTTGTCCACCAGGACGTCGCCGATCGCCAGGTCGCGCACGTCGACGATCTGCGTGGAGAGGGTCCGCTGGGCCTCAAGATCCCCTTCCCCCAGGTCGGGAAAATACACCGCCTGGATCCCGGCCTTCTGCATCGCCTGGATCTCGGCCGGCCCGAGGGAGCTTCCCGCGTCGTGGAGCTTCGTTCCCGAGAAATGGTAGACGGGCATCAGCGCCACCGCGCCGCGCAGGCGGACGATCTCCTCGCGGAGCGTCTCGAGGCCGACCTCCCTTATCGCAGGGGCTATCGGCAACCCGCAGGTTCTTCTGAATCGGAACGTTCCCTGCCCTTGCGCGTCCCCGGCGCCGTCCGTACGATGTCGGCATGAAACACGTTCTTCTGGCCGTTCTGCTCGCCGCGGGTTGCTCTTCCGGCCCCGCGTCGCTGCCGGAGCTCCGCGACATCCGCCAGCTCACGACCAACGGGACCCACGCGGAAGCCTACTTCTCCTATGACGGCAAGCAGCTCGTCCTGATGGCCCAGCGCGCGGGCGACAAGGCCGACCAGATCTACACGCTCGACATCGCGACTCAGGCCCTCACCCGCATCAGCACCGGCGGCCGCACGACCTGCGGCTACTTCCTCCCCGACGGCCGGATCATCTATTCGTCGACGCACCATCACGGCGCCGAGCCGCCCGCGCCGCCCGACCACTCGAAGGGCTACGTCTGGGGCCTCTACCGCACCTACGACCTCTTCGTCCGCGCGACCGACGGAAAGCTCACGCAGCTGACCGACAACGACGGCTACGACGCGGAGACCACGGTCTCGCCCGACGGGAAGAGGATCGTCTTCACGTCGCACCGCGACGGCGGGATCGGGCTCTACACGATGAACGTCGACGGCACCGACCTGAAGAAGGTGAACCACCGCCGCGGCTACGCGGGCGGCGCGTTCTTCTCCCCCGACGGGAAGTGGATCGTCTACCGCGCCGCGTACCCGAAGACCGAGGAGGAGAAGGCCGACTTCGAGAAGCTGCTCGCCGACCGGCTGCTCCGCCCCGGAAACCTCGAGATCTACCTCGCCCGGCCCGACGGATCGGAGGAGCGGCAGCTGACCCACAACGGCGCGTCGAACTGGGCGCCGAGCTTCCATCCCGACGGGAAGACCATCGTCTTCGCGTCGAACGTCCACGCGCCGAAGGGCGGCAGGTTCTCGATCTACGCGATGAACGTCGACGGCACCGGGCAGCGACGGATCACCGACTACGACGGCTTCGACGGCTTCCCCTGCTTCTCCCCCGACGGGACGAAACTCGTCTTCATCTCCAACCGAAACGGCAAGGACCCGCGCAAGGATCTCAACGTCTTCATCGCCGACTGGAGGTAGCCATGGCCCGCGTCGCCGCGCTGGAACCCGCCCAGGCCGACCCCTCGCTCAAGGACCTGTTCGCCGACTTCATCCGCGAGCGCGGCGCCGTGCCCAACATGTTCCGCACCCTCGCCCACGACCCGAAGATCCTCCAGACCTGGTTCGACATGTTCCGCGCCACGCTCCGCGAGGGCGAGGTCACGACCCGCGTGAAGGAGATGGTCGCGGTCCGCGTCTCGCACCTCAACAAGTCGAGGTACTGACTCGGCTCCCACACGGGACTCGCGCGCCGGTTCGGCGTGTCGGAGGCCCAGGTGAACTGCCTGCTCGATTCGGCCAATGCCGAGTTCACGCCGGCCGAGCGGGCCGCGATCGCCTTCGGCGAGGAGCTGACCTTGAAGCCGCAGGGCGTGGCCGACGCGACGTTCGCCGAACTGCGCAAGCACTGGAACGAGCGGCAGATCGTCGAGATCACGGCCGTGGCCGCGATGTTCAACTCGTTCAACCGCTTCAACAATGCCCTCGGCGTCGATTTGACGGTCTACCCCAAAACCCTCGACGCCAAGCCCCCGGGAGCCTGCTCCTAGAACTTCGGGGAGAGGCGGAGGGCGGCCTCCAGGCGGCGGAGGTACTCGGCGCGGCTCACCTCGATCGCGCCGTAGCGGGCGGTGTTCGGCAGGACCTGCTGGATGTCGAGCAGCCCGAAGCCGCGCGACCGCAGATGCTCGACCAGCCGGACGAGGCAGGCGCCGCTCGCGTTGCTGACGACGTGGAACATCGATTCGGCCATGAACGCGCCGGAGATGTGGACGCCGTAGAGGCCGCCCGCGAGCCGGCCGTCCTTCCACGCCTCGACGGAATGGGCGATGCCCTTCCGATGGAGCGCGACGTAGGCCTCGCGGATCTCCGACGAGATCCAGGTGACCGGCCGCGCGCAGCCGTCGATCACGCCTTCGAAATCGCGGTCGAACGCGAACTCGAACTGCTTCATGTACCGGAGCAGTCGGCGTGGAGCGTGGAAGGCGTCGAGCGGAAGGATGCCGCGCGGATCGGCGTCGTACCAGGCCACGCGGCCGTCGATCGGATCCGCCATGGGGAACAGGCCGCGGCGGTAGGCGATGACGATCGACTCCGGCGAGAGATCCACGGGCAGGAGGCTACCACGGAGAACGGGCCCCGACAAGGTCACGCGGCGGCGGCGTCGTCGGGCGGCAGATAGAGAAAACGGAACCGGGGGTCGAGCGCCCGGAGCCGCACGATCATCTCCAGCGGAATCGGCCCGTCCTCTCCTTTCCACCCCGCCCGCGCGAGGAGGACGAAGAGCAGCCCTTTCGGGATGCCCGACGGACGGCCGTCGACCCGGAGGGTGCCTTCGACGATCTCGAATTCTGGCGCCATGTGGATTAGAGCGGTACCGGCCGCGACCGTTATGCCCCGGCGCGGGCGCCGTAGAGCGCCGCGCGGAAGGCGTCGGCCAGGCCGGAACTATCCTCGAGGACGATCCTCGCGTCGAGCTCGTGGGCCAGCCGATCCAGTCCCTTGAGCAGCCGGGTGACGGAGTCGGGGAGGAGTTCGAGATTGTGAACGACGACGACGGGGCGGCTTCCCCGGACGTGGGCTTCGAGGCAGATCGGGAGGATCGTGGCCAGGGCCTCCCTCGCGGTTCGGTCCCGGCAGTCGATCCGGGTCCGGATTTCCGGGTCCTTCTGGCCGCTCGTCCACATCATACTTCCCACCTCGCTCATCGGAACAGAGCCGGGCACGGGCGAATTGTTACTGGGGCCCGAATTCACAATTTCAACGTGATATGCTGGATCATGATGCTTTACGCGACGGCATTCCTGATCGGCGTCCTTGGACAGGCCGGCGCGGAAGCGCCGCTGCGGCTGGACGGCGCCAGGAAAAGCGCCCCCGTGAAGCTCGTCGTCGAACATCTCGATCTGACGACGCCCGGCGGCACGACGGAGAAGAAGGAATTCCGCACCACGGTCGAAGCCACGCTGTCCTTGGAGCAGGATGCGAAGGGCCCGCGGGTCGCGGTCACGCTGCGGCGGATCGCGAAGGTCAACGACGGGGTGAAAACGGATTCCGCATCGGCCGAGGCGACGCCGCCGGTGACGCTGTTCAAGCTCTTCTGCGGAACGCCGATCGGGCTGCGACCGGGCGTCGCCAAGGCGGACGATATGGAAGGACTCTCGGACCTTGTCGCGAACGCCGCCAAAGGCGCCGGCGCGCCGCCCCAGGCCGTGCCCCGGTTGAAGGACTGGCTGGGCGCCATCCTCCTGCAGGACGTCGTCCCCTTCCTGTTCTTCCATCCGGCGCGACCCCAGAAGATCGGAGGCACCTGGTCCGTCCCGCTGACGGGCACCTCCCAGGACTATCCGATCGTCGGAGAGGCAGGTTGGACGTTGGGGAGCCGCAAGGAGGGACGGACGTCCCTCAAGCTCAAGTCGACCGTGAAGAGCTCGCCGCCCGGCAAGACGGACCCGACCGTGCGGGAGCTCGCGGGAACCCTCGAAGGCACGCTCGAGGCCGACGACGCCTCCGGATGGATCCTCAGCGCCTCCGCGGAAAGAAAGCTCGCCGGAAAGTCCACGCTGACCGGCCTCAAGGCCCCCCTGCCGAGCGACGTGTGGTCGATCGATTCCCGGAGCACCTACGTGATCACCCCGGCGAAGTAAGAGCAAACGGCCCAGCCCGCATCGGCTAAGGACTCACCTCAACAGATGTGCCCGTTGAATGCCGTTTCTTCCACAGGACATAGCCTGCGAGGAAAAGATGGGGCAAGCTGAGCCCGATGAAGAGATTGAGCATGAAGTGAACTGGGGTCATTGGTCCCACGAAATCCATCAAGTGGCCATCTTCCTGGACTTCGAAGAATGCAGCAGCGAAGGGAAATCCCCAAGCGATGAGCTTTGGGGACCAATGATACGAACGCAAGAATATCAGCCAGTCCAACAAGACTCCAATGCCGACCGTCGACAGAAGCCATCCCTTATGGAAGTGGGGCCAGTGTCGCGGACGGCACAAGACAATGACAGCCCCCAATCCCAACGCCGTCATCAAATAGCCGATGACTTCAGTGATTGCGACCGTCGTCGGACTCATCTCTTCTAGTGTATCCCTCGAAACACGGCAGAGCCGGTGCTCAGGCCTCCCGTTTTCCTGGGTTCGCGTCCGCTGACGTTCGCCAACGAAGACGGTCTTCCGGATTCCGGTGTTGAGCGACTCGGGGAGACGTCGCTGTCCTTGAGGATGAAAAGGTGGGGTTTAAAGACACTGAGGGCCCCTGGATTGCTCCAGGGGCCCCCAGATTCGTAACTTGTTAAGTACCAGTCGACTCCCGCAAAAGCAGGAGCACGCCTGCTCCAGCCTTAGCTGAGGAGCCTCCGAATACTTTGACCACTCCGCACTAGATCACCTCCTTCCTCGCAGGGAGGGACGCGCCTCGATTACGGCCGGCGCCCCCTCTGACGCATCGGCCGGCGTATCTTTAGCCCCCACTGCGTATTGTCCAAAGTATAACTCATGAATTTCTAATTTGCAGGGTCTTTCGCGCTGGAAATCTCCAGCTTCAGCCCCTGCTCGTCCGTCACTTTTCCGGCCACGGTCACCAGGGTTTTCCCCGAGGCGGCCATCTTCTTCAGCTCCTCGTTCGGAACGAGGTCGAACTTCTGGCCCGAGCCGCGCGCCTTGAACGACCACTTCTCGCCCGACTGCTCCACCGTGCCGGTGATCGACGTCATCACCATGCTGTTGTAGGGATAGTCCTCGTCTCCCTTGGTCTCCTGCTTGAGATCCTCGAGCATCTTGCGGATCGTCGCCGGGAGGATGATCTTGTCCTCGGAGATCGTGAGGTTGAAGTAGAACTTGGACTCCCGATCGAAGCCGAGCACCTTCGCGGACTGGATTCCCGGAATCTTGCTGAGACGCGCTTCCAGCGTGTCGATGCAGCTGGGTCCTCAGACGTCGTCGATCTTCACGCGCTCGGTGTAGGTCGCGCCGTCCGCCGCTTTCGCGACGGTCGTCGGCGTCGCCGCACGGGCGTCGCACCCCCAGATCGCGCCCGCGAGAACGAGCGCCGCCGCCAAGTTCTTCATCCGGCCACCCCCATCATGGACTCTGCATCATTGTACGTCCTTCGGCCTCGCCGCGCGCTTCGGAATCGACGGCCCGGCGCCCCTCGTGGAGGAACTCCTCGAGCAGCCCGAGATTGCCCAGCGTCGGCGGAAGCGCGATGACGCGGCGCGACCGCAGCACCAGGTTCAGCCCGCCGTGCTCGTTCCACTCCGTCCGGTCGAGCTCCTCCCAGGGGATCTTGTCCCGGCCGTCGAGCCGACGGATGACGAACCCTTCGCGCTGGAGGATCACCCGCGTCCCCAGGCCGCTCGCCCGTTTCCGCAGCCCCCAGAGCCAGCTGCCGCCGAAGAAGAGCAGGATGAACGGCAGCCCGTTCCGGATCTTCCGGTCGAGCAGCGTGGCCAGGCAGTACCAGGTCACGCCGCTCAGGACGAGCACCGCTCCGAAGTACGCGAGGTGGGCCTTCCACCGCCCGCCCGGCATCCGGAACGTGATCGTGCCGTCGCGGAGCGCGCGGGCCTGGAGCGACTCGCGGATCCGTTCCAGCCTCGGCAGGCACGCCTGGCGCGCGGAGTACAGATCGTCATACGGCCCCGCGAACCGGAGCTGACGCCCGGCGCTGCGGACCTCGAACTGCGTGCCGTCCAGGAGAAAGAGCTCCTCGATCTCGTCCCACTCCAGCCGGGTGACGACGGCGGACGCGGAGCGGCGGAACTCGACGCCCTGCTCGTGGACGACGAACCGGGACCGCCAGCGCCCCCAGAAGAGGCCGCCCACCAGGAGCGCCAGGCCTCCGGCGGCGGAGCCCATGGCGATGCGCGGATCCGGGAAGTTGTCGGCGAACAGGAGGGCGAAGAAGAAGGCGATGAAGAGGATGGCCGCCTCTCCCAGAGCGCGGCCGAGACGGAACCGGCACTCCAACGACTGCATCTCCCGGCATCCTACCAAAACTAACTATTGAAAACCCGGGGCGAATCGGTCATCCTAGGTCTCTGATATGCGACGTCGCCGGCTCCTCCCGATCCGAATTACGCGCAACGAACTGCGGCTCGGCTCCGTTTAGCCGTCGGGTTCGTGTTGTTGCGTCGCTGTCACCCTAACTAGAACCAAACGACAGGCTCCTGTCCTGTCTTTCGAGGAGGCCCGCGCCATGGCTCGGCTCGTCAAGATCTACGATACGACCCTTCGGGACGGCACCCAAGGGGAAGGCGTCAATTTCTCCATGGAGGACAAAGTCCGGATCGCCAAGCGCCTGGATCAGTTCGGCGTTCACTATATCGAAGGCGGCTGGCCCGGCTCCAACCCCAAGGACGTCCGTTTCTTCCAGGAGATGCAGGGGATCCCGCTCAAGAACGCGAAGCTCGCGTCGTTCGGCTCGACCCGCCGCCCGAACACCGCCGCGGGGGCCGACGCGAACCTCCAGCGGCTCGTCGAGTCCCGCACCGCGGTGACCACGATCTACGGCAAGAGCTGGGACTTCCAGGTCCTCGAGGCGCTCAACACGACGCTCGAGGAGAACCTCGCGATGATCGCCGACTCGGTCAAGTTCCTCCTCCCCCACTTCGAGGAGGTCATCTACGACGGCGAGCATTTCTTCGACGGCTTCAAGAGCAACAAGGAGTACGCGATCAAGTCGCTGCTCGCGGCCGAGGCCGCGGGGGCGAAGTGCCTCGTGCTCTGCGACACCAACGGCGGCACGATGCCGAGCGACCTCGTCGAGATCGTCCGCGAGGTGAAGAAGCGGGTGCGGGTGCCGATCGGCATCCACGTCCACAACGACGGCGAGTGCGCCGTGGCCAATTCGCTGGCCGCGGTGCTCGAGGGCGCCGAGCAGGTGCAGGGCACCATCAACGGCGTGGGCGAGCGGTGCGGCAACGCGAACCTCTGCTCGATCATCCCGAACCTGATGATCAAGCTCGGGTTCGACGCCGTCCCGAAGGACAAGCTGGTCGAGCTGCGCGACCTGTCGCGGTTCGTCTCGGAGATGTACAACCGCCAGCCCTGGCAGCACCAGCCGTACGTCGGCGACTCGGCGTTCGCCCACAAGGGCGGCATGCACGTCGCGGCGGTGACGAAGCACCCGGAGACCTACGAGCACGTGAACCCGACGCTCGTCGGCAACAACCGGCGCGTGCTGGTCTCGGAGCTCGCCGGGCAGTCGAACGTCCTCTGGAAGGCGGCGCAGTCGGGCATCGACCTGAGCAAGAACACGCCCGAGACGCGCCAGATCCTCGAGACGCTCAAGGACCTCGAGAACCAGGGCTACGAGTTCGAAGGCGCCGAAGGCTCGTTCGAGCTGCTGATGGAGAAGGCGCGCGGCAAGCGCGGGTCGAATTTCGACCTCGAAGGCTGGCGCGTGGTCGTGGAGAAGCGCGGCGAGGCCTCGCCGGTCTCCGAGGCGACGATCAAGCTGAGCGTGAAGGGCATCCCCGAGCACACCGCGGCGGAGGGCAACGGCCCCGTGAGCGCGCTCGACGCGGCGCTCCGCAAGGCGCTCGACCAGTTCTATCCGAACCTCAAGACGATGTCGCTGCGCGACTACAAGGTCCGCATCCTGGAAGGCACGGCCGGCACGTCGGCGAAGACGCGCGTGCTGATCACCTCGGGCGACGGCCACGAGACGTGGGGCACGGTGGGCGTGGGCCACAACATCATCGAGGCGTCGTGGCAGGCGCTCGTCGACTCCGTCGACTACAAGCTGCGGATGGACGAGAAGCGGGCGAAGAAGGAGCCGTCGAAGCAACCCGTCACCGGTAAACCGTAGCCGGTCACCGAACGCAACGGACCCCGGAGGACGTCCCGTTCTCCGGGGTCCTTCTCTTTCAGCGAGAACCTCTCGACTGGTTCCGCCCCTCCGGGATTACCGCCATTCCAATTCTCATTCTCCCCGGATTTTAACAAATTCCACTTTTCATAACGTTTTGCTGTTGCATTCTGTAATTTACGATCTATATTTTATGTGCTTGGGGCGCTGGTCTCCGTTGGAGAGCGGAGGGGCGCTTTGGGGAGAGAGAAGAGAGGGGGCCCGCCATGTCTGAGTTCGCATTCCGCCATCGCGACACCGAAATCGATTCCTACCTCGGCGAGATCCGGGGCGTCCCGCTGCTTACCGCCGCGGAAGAACGGAGCCTCGCGCTCCGGCTTCGCAAGATCAAGTCCAAGGACGACGGCGAGCGACGCGACGCCCACGAGGCCCGCGAGCAGTTCGTGAAAGCGAACCTCCGCCTCGTCGTCAACATCGCCCGCGCCTTCCGCAATCGCGGGCTGCCGTTCGGCGACCTCGTCGCCGAGGGCAACCTCGGGCTCCTCCGCGCGATCGAAGGCTTCGACCCGAAGAAGAAGTGCCGCTTCTCCACCTACGCGACGTGGTGGATCCGGCAGGCCATCCGGCGCGCCCTCGCCAACTCCGTCCGCACCGTCCGCGTCCCCATCTACATGGCGGGCATCGTCGCCAAGTGGAAGAACGCGGAGAACGAGGCGTCCCAGCGGCTCGGCCGCAAGGCCTCCCAGCGCGACGTCGCCGAGGAGCCGATGACCGACCGCCAGCAGTGGGCCATCGACGCCGCAGACCGCACCTGGAACCCCATCAGCCTCGACTCCCAGCGCTCGTCGTGCGAGATCGCCGACCGAAAGGAAGACGCCTCGCCCGACGCGGCCGTCGGCTCCCGCATGGAATCCGCCGCCCTTCACGGCCTCCTCGGCACGATGGGCCGGCGCGAGGCGACGATCCTCCGGATGCGCTTCGGCCTGTACGACGGGGAGCAGAAGACCCTGAGCGAGGTCGGCCGGCGCCTCCGCATCACCCGCGAGCGGGTCCGCCAGATCGAGAAGGCGGCCCTGGAGAAGCTCCAGTCGCGGCTGGTCGTCTCGGGAGAGGAGCGGCGCCGTGTGTCGTAGGAAGAAGCTGCGCCGTCAGGGCCCGGCGGAAAAGGCGATCCTCCGCGCGCTGCAGTTCTGCGGATTCATTTTCCCAGAATCGTCCGCGCCGCGGCGAGCGCCTCGTCGAGCGTCCTGACCTCGCCGTCGAGCTGGCGCTGGTAGACCTGGTCCGTGATCTCGCCGATCCGCGGGCCGGGCGGGAGCCCCATCTCGAGCAGGTGGCGGCCCATGAGCAGCGGCTTGGGCCCTTCCCTCGTGACCGAGAGGGTCTTCGCCCGCTCGAGAAACCACTCCTGCGCGTCGGCGTCGGGCGGCGGCGCGCCCTCCTTCTTCCGGCCGAGCGAGTCCGCCTTCGCCACGCGATAGAGCAGGTCGAGCTCGCATTTGAGCGCGAGCCGCCGGAACGCCGCGTCGCCGACCTTGTCCCGCTCGCGCGAGAAGAGCCCGGGCTTGAGGTGGTCGGCCACGATCGCCACGACCTGCTTGCGCACGTCGTAGCCTTCCATCGTGCGGACGTTGAGCCGGTCGAGCACCCGCTGCGTCGGCGCGATCCCCTGCTCCTCATGGTCGAGCGACCGGATCCGGCCGTCGATCACCTTCGTGGTCGGCGGCTTTCCGAGGTCGTGGCAGAGCGTGCCGAGCATGACCACCACCTGCCGCGGATAGCCGAGGCCGTCGAGATAGCCCGCCGCGAGGTCGACGGCCTGGAGCGTGTGGATCCACACGTCGCCCTCGGGATGCCACGCGGGCTCCTGCGGACAGCCCACGAGCGCGAACAGCTCGGGAAACAGCTTCTCGATCACGCCGAGCTCGAGGCCCGCCTGGAGGCCGATCGACGGCCGCCGCGCGCGCAGGAGCAGCTTCTCGAACTCCCCCCAGATCCGCTCCGACGGGAGGTCGTCCAGCGCGATCGTCCGGCAGAGCGCGACCGTCGCCGGATCGATCGTGAACTCGAACCGGGCGGCGAACTGCATCGCCCGCAGCACGCGGAGCGAGTCGTCGACGAACGTCGCGGGATCGACCGCGCGCAGCCGCTTCGCCCGGAGGTCCGCGAGGCCGCCGTGGGGATCGACCACCTCGCCGCTCAGCGGCTCGCACAGCATCGCGTTGATCGTGAAGTCGCGCCGCCGCGCGGCCTCCTCGACGCTCATCGACGGATCGCCCGTGACCGTGAATCCCTTGTGGCCCTTCCCCGTCTTCGAGTCGCGCCGCGGGATGGAGATGTCGATGTCGCCCAGCTTGTAGACGGTGAACGCCTCGCCGACCGCGTTCACCCGGCCGAACTGCTCGAGGATCTTCCGGAGCGCGGCCCCGTCGAGGCCGTAGACCTCGAGATCGAAGTCGCGCGCCTCGCCGTCGACGCCCAGCAGGCGGTCGCGGACCAGGCCGCCGACGAGATAAGCGCGGCCGCCGCCCGCCTGGACGGCGCGGCAGAGGTCGAGCACGCGGGAATGATGGAACTGGAGCTTCATCCTGCCTGAAAGATACCGGAAGTCGCGGGTTTGTTCTACGCCCGGGAGTTGAGCTGCTCGAACATCCGCGCGAGCTCGGTGCGGGTGAGGCCCGCCCGCCGCGCCTCGGCGATCATGTCCCACAGCCGGTCGCAGATGTCGTCGGCGGCGGCCGCGTCGGCCACCGCGGTGTGATCGTCGGAGACGCGCCACTTCCCGCCTTCGGCCGAGACGAAGCCGCGCTCCTCCAGCTCCTCGTACGCCTTGCGGACCTCCGAGGGCGGGGCGCCGATCTGTCCGGCGAGCGCGCTGACGCCGGGGAGCGAATCGCCGGGGGAGATCTGTCCGAGCGCGATGACGGCCTTGAGGTAGGCGGCGACCTGGCGATGCGCCGGCATGTCGGGACGAATCTTGAGGCGCGCGATGTCGATCAATGAAGCAGGCATGCTCGCTCCCACCACATCCACCCGAACCCATCCCCCTGGCCGCGCGACTAAGGAATAGTACACTGGGACGCTTCCGCCGCTAACAAAATTCACCCCGGGACCTATAATGGGCCCCATGCCGACGGTCGTCCTTCTGCAGAAAGTTCCAAAAAGAAAGGAACCCCCGGTGGTTTCCGGGGCGCTCGCGCTCCTCGACGGGCTGGGAATCGACGGCGACTGCCACCGAAAGCCCGGCGGCTCGCGCCAGGTGCTGCTGATGTCCGAGGAGAACTGCGACGCGTTCGGCCTCGCGCCCGGCGAGGTGCGGGAGAACATCGTGACCCGCGGCCTCGACCTCCAGGCGCTCCCCGCCGGCACCCGCCTGGAGATCGGCGCCGCCGCGCTCGAGATCACGAAGGATTGCGAGCCGTGCGCGTTCATCGACGCGCTCCGCCCGGGGTTGCGGGCGAAGATGGTCCGGCGCCGCGGCATGCTCGCCCGCGTCGTCCGCTCGGGCGAGATCCGCGTGGGCGACGAGATCGTCGAGGTCCGTCCCGCCTAGGATCCCGGCCAGAGGTTCCACGTCCCCCCGGCCACCACCAGCCCGTTGTGCAGGAAGTGGGCGACCATCGACGGGTAGAGGCTGCCCGAGCGGTGGCGCAGCCAGCCCAGGTAGAGGCCGAGCGGCACGTGCGTGATCAGCATCGGGACCGACAGGTGGAGAATGCCGAACGCGATCGCGGAGAGGAGGATCGCCTCGCGCGCATCGAGGCTCCGCCGGAGCAGGCCGAACATGACGCCCCGGAAGCCCAGCTCCTCGAACAGCGCCGGCGCGGCGGCGTAGAGCAGGAACGCCCACGCCGGATGGCGGCCCGAGAAGGGGTTGAGCTCCGACTCCATCCGCAGCTTGAACAGCCGGTCGAGCCCGTGGACGTAGGTGTGGACGACGAACACGATCGCGAGCGAGGCGACGACGATCCCCGCGTAGCCCTTCCAGCCAAATCCCGCGGTCCGCGAGCATTCGGCCAGCTCCCGACGATGGCGCAGCGCCGCGATCACGACGATGAACGCGATGATCCCGCTTCCCGCGGCCTCCGCGGTGAAGTCGTCGGTCGCCTTCCCCAGCACGCTCGTCAGCGCCGCGCCGCCCAGGAGGCAGAAATAGATCGCGATCAGCGACCGGATGCCGACCCATCCCGACTCGATGCGCTGCAGCTTCCGGACCTTGGCCTGGACGAGGGCGGCGCGGTCGACCGGCGGATCGCCCCGTCGGTGGCCGCACGCGGAGCAGAAGGCCGCCTCGGGCTTGAGCGGGCGGCCGCACGAAATGCAGTCGGGAGACGCCGGAGGGGCCGGTTCCGCGGGATCCATGGCTAGGCCGCGCGGCGTCGAACCTGGGAGCGCTGGCGGTACCCGGCCGATACCGCGGAGGAGAGCGCGACCATGATGACGACCTTGACGACGATCCCCTTCAGCAGCGAGGCAGGATCGATCAAAGCGGAAACCAGCATCACCGTTCCATAGAGCAGCAGCGCGATCAGCGCGGCGGCGAACGCGTTGGTCTGGGCCCACCACCAGAGCCCGATGAAGATGACGCCGAGCCCGACGAGCGCGGCCATCTGGAACGTCACCATTCCCCGGTCGTGATCGATGACCTCCTGCCAGGTCATCCCGAGCTCCTCCTTCAGGCGCGCGTCCCGCTCGGCCGGAGTCATGCCGCTGAAGGCCGTGTCCGCCTCGCGCAGCTGCTTGTCGACCTCGCTCATCCCCGAGAAATAGCTGAAGACGCCGCCGAAGAGCGTCAGCACCGCCACGACGAGCATCCAGCGGCGGCCGCGGTTGACGTTGTGCTGGGTTTCCTGGCGCTCCTTGGATCGGTGCGCCGCACGGATCCGGTCGGCCCGGCTCGGGATCTTCGCCCCGCAGGCCGAGCAGAACTTCTCTCCCTTGGCGACCCAGCCGCGGCACTTCGGGCAGCGCACGGCCGAGGCCGCGCCGCAGGCGGCGCAGCGGCCGTCGGCGAAGTCCTGCTCGGTCTTGCACTCGGGGCAGATCACGCCCCCATTCTATCCCGCGGGTTCAGGAATGGAACAACTTGGCAGGGGGGAGGCGGCTTACTTGCGCTGGCCGTGGCGGGCTTCGACGCGGGTCCGGATGCCGCCCCGGGCGTTGAACTCGCCCGTCACCGTCATCCAGACCGGATCGCATGCCTTCACCAGGTCGCGCAGCATCCGGTTCACGGCGTTCTCGTAGAAGATGCCGATGTTCCGGTACGCGGTCATGTACATCTTGAAGGACTTCAGCTCGATGCACTTGCGGTCGGGCTCGTACTCGACCGTGACGGTCCCGAAGTCGGGCAGCCCCGTCTTCGGACAGATGGCGTTGTACTCGGGGTCGACGATGGTGATGGTATAGTTCGGGAACTGACTGACCCAGGTTTCGATGCGGGGGAGCTTCGCGTCGAGGCCCGACTCGGCGCAGTTGGCGTACGCCTTAGCCATACTTGATCGAGGTGATCTTGTAGCGGATCTTGCCGCGCGGCGCCTGGAACTCCGCGACTTCGCCGGCCTTCTTGCCGATCAGCGCCTGGCCGAGCGGCGAGGTCACCGACACCGTATCCACGCCGTCGCGGAGTTCGCCTTCGCCGACCAGCATGAACTCGTCCTTCGCGCGGCGGTCGAGGTCCTCGACCTTCACCGTCGCGCCGATCGCGACGGTGTCCATCTTCATCTTCTTGGGGTCGAAGATCTCCGCGAGCGAGATCTTGGTCTCGAGCTCGCCGATCATGGTGTCGAGCTTCCACATCTCCTCGCGGGCGGCGTCGAACTCGGCGTTCTCCGAGAGGTCGCCCATCTCGCGGGCCTCGCCCAGCGCTTTCTGGACGCGGGGCATTTCGACGTTCTTGAGGTGGTCGAGCTTCTTCTTGGCCTGCTCGTACCCCTCCGGGGTCATCGGAACGCGTTCCATAGGGTCCCCAGTTTAGCGAGCCGGTGGGGGCCTTGCAATATCTGGAAAGTGGATGAATCCAATTTCTGATCCGGGCGGTATCTGCTTCCGGAGGTGACCATGAACCGCGCCGCCGTCTCCGTCCTGATCCTGGTCTGCGCCGCCATGGGCGTCGCGATCGCCGTCCAGCGCTCGTCGCTCTCCACCACGCAGCACGAGATCGAGCAGCTCCAGGCCCGGCTCGACAGGGTCGAGTCGCGGCAGAAGGAGACCGCCGCGAGGAAGGCGGTCGAAGAGCTTCAGGAACAGGTCGCCCGCGCGGAAAAGAAGGCCGCCGCGGCCGAAGCCGCCACGGCCTCCGCCGCGTCGAGGTCGGCCGCGAAGGACGGCGCCGCCCCCGCCGCCTCCTCCTTCACCGAGGAGGACATCCAGAAGATCGTCGACGCGAAGGTCGACGAGAAGATCAAGGCCCGCAAGAAGCCCGGCGAGGACGACCGGAAGATGCCCCTCTTCGACCTCGCCAAGGAGCTGGCGCTCGATCCGGACGTCCAGATCAAGGTCTCCTCGATCTCCAACACCTGCAAGAAGGAGATCTTCGACATCCTCAAGACGCCGCGGCCCGACGGCACCAACGCCGCGGACGATCTCGTCAAGGCGTTCACCAGCGGCGACCAGGCCGAGACGCAGAAGTTCTTCCTGAAGATGTTCAGCGACAAGATCCCCGGGACGGACACGACCTACGTCGCGGCCGTCGCGCGCGTCCAGGAGAAGGCCAACCAGAACCTGTCGGTGGCGATGGGCGGCCCGACGTTCGACAAGTTCAAGCAGATGGGCATCAAGCCCGAGAACATCGAGACGGGCTTCGACCCCTGGTCGGAATATCTGCAGCAGAAGGGAAAGTAGGGTCGCGCCACTGCGCTAGGATGATGCGCTTTTGATTTGAAACCTCCCGGCGCCATCCTATGATCCGGGATCCCCATGTTGGCTCTCCTGGCGTCCGGATCCGTCGGCAGACCCCCGGTCTGGAGCGTTCTGCCGTTCGCCGCGTACCTTCTCGTGATCGCGGTCGTCCCCCTATTCCTGGGCCATTTCTGGGAGAAGAACCGCAACAAGCTGATCGTCGCGCTCGCGGCGAGCATTCCCGCCGCGGCCTACCTGCTGACCTCCCACGGGGGACACCTCCTGCTCGACAGCCTCAAGGAATACACCGCGTTCATCGTCCTCCTCGCGTCGCTGTTCATCATCTCGGGAGGAGTCGTCCTCAAAGGCTCGCTGGCCGGCACGCCGATCGTCAATACGGTGTTCCTGGCCATCGGCGCGACGCTCGCCAGTTTCATCGGGACGACGGGCGCCTCCATGCTCCTGATCCGTCCGATGCTCCGCGCCAACGAGAAGCGGATGCGGAAGGTCCACATCGTCATCTTCTTCATCTTCATCGTCTCCAACGGCGGCGGATTGCTGACGCCGCTCGGGGACCCTCCCCTCTTCCTGGGCTTCCTGCGCGGCGTGCCCTTCCTGTGGACGCTCCAGCTGCTGGCTCCGTGGGCGCTCGTCAACGGAATGCTCCTGGTCCTGTTCAACGTCCTCGACCAGGCGATCCTGAACAAAGAGGAGCTGGAGCGTAAGGGCTCGCAGCTCGAAGAGGTCCAGCTCGGGAAGGAACCGATCCGCATCCTCGGCTCCCTCAATTTCCTCTGGCTCCTGGGGGTCATCGGGATCAACTGCGCCGTCGGCTACTTCGGACGGAAGCACGGGTGGAGCGACGACCTCCAGAAGCTCCTGCTCGTCGGCGGCATGGGGGCGATGGCCGGCCTGTCGATTCTCACGACGTCGCGGGAACTCCGGCAGTCGAACCGGTTCACCTGGGGACCGATCGTCGAAGTGGCCGTCATCTTCATCGGCATCTTCGTGACCATGGTGCCCGCGACGCTTCTCCTGGAGCACCTGGGCCAGTCGGGCGAGATCCGGATGGCGTCCGCGTGGCAGTTCTTCTGGGGCTCGGGCGCGCTCTCCAGCTTCCTGGACAATGCGCCGACCTATGTGACGTTCGCGTCCCTGGCCTGCGGCGTGGTGGGCGGCCAGACCGGCCAGACGATCGACCCCACCAACCTCGGACAGCTCCTCGCCCATCCGCAGGGCGTCCTCTTCCTGAAAGCCGTCTCCTGCGGATCGGTCTTCATGGGCGCCAACACCTATATCGGCAACGGCCCCAACTTCATGGTCAAGGCCATCGCTGAGGAAGGGGGCGTCAAGATGCCCAGCTTCTTCGGGTACATGGCGTGGTCGGTCGGAATCCTGATTCCGATCTTCGTCTTCGTGACGCTGCTGTTCTTCCGAGGCTGACGTCGGGGCGCCTTCTTCAGGCGCCGACCGGCTGGCTCGACGGGATCGCCTCGAGCAGCCGCTTCCGGATCGTCTCCAGCCGCGCCTCGTCGACGATCTGCGATCCGTCCTTGTCGGTCACGTAGAAGGCGTCGGCCACCTGGTCCAGGCTCGTCGAGATCTTCGCCGAGCGGATCGACACGCCCAGCTCGAACAGCGTCCGGGCGATCGAGTAGAGCAGTCCGGGCCGGTCGTCCGCGAACACCTCGACGATCGTCGCCCGGTGGGCCGTCGTGTTGTCGATCTCCACCTGCGTCGGCACGCCGGTTCCGCGGGGCCCGGGGCCGGAGGAGTCGTGGCGCGCCGCGAAGAGCGCCTCGACCGACTGCTTCCCGGACAGCACCTGCTCGATCGTCTGTCCGATCTCCTGGCGGCGCGACGGCGGCGGCTCGCCCTTGAAGTCCGAGTCCTCGCCCCGGAAGGTGTCGACCACCAGCCCGTCGGCGCGGGTCACGATATCCGCCTCCGCGATCTGGAACCGCATGGCGGCGAGGACGCCGGTGATCTTCGCGAAGATGCCGGGCGTCACGGCGTCGCGGGTGAAGACCGTGATCTCCGTGAGGCCCCGCTCCTTCAGGAATTGCGACTCCACGCGCACGCCGGTGTCGGTCAGGCATTTCTGGGCGCGGAGGTGGGTCGCGACGACCTCGGGCGCATACTTCCGCAGGTAGGAGAGCGGCATCGACGCCAGCTGCGGCTCCAGCCACTCCGCGCCGAACTCGACCGAAAGCCGGTTCCGCAGCGAGTCGCGCAGCTCGGCCTTGCGCGCCTCCTCGTCCGAGACCGGCGCCTGCCCCGTAAGCTCCTCGGTGGCGCGGGCATAGAGCTCCACGAAGAGCGACTCCTTCCAGCTCGTGAGGCTCCCCGGCGCGACCGCGTCCGTGTCCGACACCGTCAGGAGGAACAGCATCCGCAGCGTCTCCTCGGTGCCGACGCTCCGGACGAACTGCGCGAGCGTCGCCGGGTCCGAAATGTCGCGGCGGGTCGCGACGTGGGCCATGACGAGATGTTTGTGGACCAGGAAGACGAGCTGCTGGCGCTCGTGCTCGCCCAGGCCGAGCTCGGCCGACAGCTCCTCGGCGATCCGCTTGCCGACTTCGCTGTGGTCCTCCTCGTAGCCCTTCCCGATGTCGTGGAGGAGCAGCGCGAGATGGAGCACGTCCTTCCGCTTCACCTCGCGGTACGCCTGCCCGACCGGGCCGGAGTCCCCGGCGCGGAACGTCGCGGACTCCAGCGCGCGGATCGAATGTTCGTCGACGGTGTACTTGTGGTACTGGTTGAACTGCATCAGGCAGCGGGCGCGCTCGAACGCCGGGATGAAGCGGCCGAGCAGCCCGAACCGGTGCAGGTTCCGCACCAGGAGCCCCAGGCCCGTCGAATCCGACATGATCTGCAGGAAGAGCTTCCGGGACTCGGGCGTCAACGCGCAGCCCGGCGCCGCCTTGCGGACCCGCTCCAGCGTCTCGTGGGCCACCTCGACGGAGTGGGTCCGGGCGAGGTCGAAGAGCCGGAGCAGGGTCTGGGCGCGGCCCATCGTCTCCGGCGGGATCTCGGGATCGATCGAAATCGTGTCGCGGCTCAAGATGTAGTGCTCGTCCACCCGGCGCCTGGAGAGCCGGTTCATCACGTTCCGGACGACGCCGGGCATCCGGGCGCCGTGGGCGAACCGCATGACCATGTCGTGGAGCGCCATCGTCTGCCGGTGGTATTGCTGCATGAACCGCTCGACGTGGAGGAGCGGTCCCAGGCTCTCGAACCCCATCCACTTGGCCAGGCGGACCTGTTCGTCGCGCGTGAGGACGTCCTGCGCCTGGGCGGCGCGGAAGTGGAGCTCGTTGCGGATCCGGGCCAGGAACTCGATCCCCGCCGTCAGGGTCTGCGAGTCCTCGGGGGTGATGACGCCCGCCGCCCGGAGCATCTGGGGCTCGCGTGTCCCGTAGCGCGGCAGCGCGATCCACCGCAGGAGGTGGACGTCGCGCATCCCGCCGGGGCTCTTCTTGACGTTCGGCTCCAACAGGTTGACGGTGGCGAAATAGTCGCGATGCTCCTTCGCCCGCTCCTTCAGGACCTGGTCGATGAATTTCGTGATCGACGTCGACGCGATGAGGCGGTGATTGCGCCGCTGGAGGTCGGCGAAGAGCGCCTGGCTTCCGACCAGGAGCCTCGCTTCGGTGAGCGAGGTCCGCATCGGCAGATCCGCCCGGGCGAACTCGACCGTGTCCTGAGGCGTCCGCACGCTTTGCGAAAGCTTGAGGCCGTAGTCCCAGAGATTGCGGACCAGCGCATTGACGACCTCCTGGACGGTGTCCCCCGCCTTTTTCGACTTCAGGAAGAGGAGGTCGACGTCGGAATAGGGCGCGGTGTCGCCGCGGCCGTAGCCGCCGACCGCGACGAGCGCCAGGTCCTCGAGAAGGCGGGGGCGATGGGCGCCGGAAGCCTGTTCCATCGCGCGGCGGTAAGCTTCGACGATGATCCGATCGTTCAGGTCGGTCAGCGCGGTGGCGACCTGCCCGCCGAGGGCTCCCCCGTCGTGCAGGGCGCGGATCCTCTCGCGTTCGCGGAGAAGAAGTTCCTTCAAGTCCAAGGCAGCCGCCGAATCTGACATAGCTTCAAGGTGCGACGCAGTCCGAAGGCCGGAGCGCTTCGCTCAGACGGCCGACTCGCCCTTCTCCCCCGTCCGGATGCGGGTCGCGGATTCCAGGCTGTACACGAAGATCTTGCCGTCGCCGATCTCGCCGGTCCGGGCGGCCTTCATGATCGCCTCGACCACGCTGTTGAGCGCAGCATCGCCCACGACGACCTCGACTTTGACCTTGGGCACCAGATCGATGGTATATTCCGCGCCCCGGTACTGCTCCTTGTGGCCTTTCTGGCGTCCGAAACCGCGGACTTCCGTGACCGTCAGGCCCTGCACGCCGACCTGCGTGAGCGCGGTCTTCACTTCGTCGAGCTTGTACGGCTTGATGATCGCTTCCACTTTTTTCATTCTCGTCTCCTATCGTCCCCTCAGATGGTGGGATTATACGTCGGATCCAGGGGTGAAGGAAACATTCGGGAGATGTTCGTCACCTCAAGACCTCCCGATCGGCAGAAAACAGGTCACGAGGGTGCCGCCGGCGGGATTGCGGTCCACTTTCAGAACGGCGCCCAGAGCGGCCGCCCGGTAGCGCATGATGCTCATCCCGCTCCCCTTTTCCGCCGGCTCCGGCGGCTCTCGAAGGCCCACGCCATCGTCCGCCACCTCGAGCGTGATCCCCTCCGGACTTTGCCGGAGGGAAACGACGACGGAGCGGGCCTTCGCGTGCTTCATCGCATTGGTCACCGCCTCCTGGGCGATGCGGAACAGCTGGGAGGCGGTGGTGTGATCCTGAACCTGCACCGGGTCGGGGCAGACGAATTTGCAGGAGACGTCGACCATCGACTGCATCGTTCGCGTCAGCTGTTGAAGGGCCGACATCAGCGCGTCCGGCTCGCGCTCGACGGGCATCACCCCCTTGGCCAGGCCCCGGATCTGCTCCAGCGACCGCTCGACCGCGCTCTTGATCTGCTCCGCTTTGGCCGCTGCTTCCGTCCCCTGCATGGACTGGACCAGGCTCCGGGACAGGAAGCCCAGGCCCGTCAATTCCTGTCCCAGACTGTCGTGAAGCTCGGACGAAAAGCGTCGATGCTGTTCCCACACGGATTCGGCATATTCCTGCAGCCGTTCCTTGCTCGCGACCAGTTCCTCCAGGGCCTTCTTCTGCGCGTGCGTCAGCGCCGTGATCAGGATCGTCACGATGGAGAACACCACAATCTGGGCGATGTCGTCCGGGCTGTCCACCGCCAAGGAGTAGATCGGCGGGAAGAAGAAAAACTGGGCCGCCAGGACGCTCAACGCGCTGGCCACCAGTCCGGGACCGAGACCGCCATACCAGGCGCTGATCATGGCCGAGGCGATGAACAGCGCCATGACCCCGTGGCTCAGGTAACGATGGAGAAGGATCGTGACCAGAGTCACCACGATGGTCGCCAGGATCGCGACCCCGTACCGCCACAGGGCGGTGCTGCGCAGGCCGGTCTTTAAATCGCCGATTCGTTCTTCTCCCCCGTCCGGATCCGGATCACCGCCTCGAGCGAATGGACGAAGATCTTTCCATCTCCGATTTCACCGGTCCGGGCCGACCGCATGATGGTCTCGATCACCGAACCTACCGCCGCTTCGGAGACGACCACCTCGATCTTCACTTTAGGCACCAGGTCCACCCGGTATTCCGAACCGCGATACATCTCGCGGTGCCCTTTCTGTCGTCCGAATCCCCGGATCTCGCTGACCGTCAGCCCCTGCACGCCGACCAGGCTGAGCGCCCTCTTCACCTCCTCCAGCTTGAAGGGTTTGAGGATGGCCTCGACCTTCTTCATGAATTCTCCTGCGACTATGATGAGAGTATACTGCCCTGCCCCGTCGGCTTCCCCAATTAGAGGCACGCCGCCGCGACGGCCGGTGGGCCATCGCGGCGGCGGAGGCCTGAAATGCAGGGACGGGTCGCTCGCGGTCCCTAGACGGCCGCTTCCCCTTTCTCTCCGGTCCGGATCCGGGTGACTCCCTCCAGGGCGGACACGAAGATCTTGCCGTCGCCGATCTCGCCGGTACGGGCAGCACGGGTGATGGCCTCCACGACGGCCGCAACGGCGCCGTCCGCCACCACGATCTCGATCTTCACCTTCGGGACGAGGTCGACGGTGTACTCCGCGCCTCGATACTGCTCTTTGTGGCCCTTCTGGCGGCCGAAGCCGCGGACTTCGCTCACAGTGAGGCCCTGGACGCCCACCTGGGTCAGGGCGGTTTTCACATCGTCAAGCTTGTGCGGCTTGACGATGGCTTCTACTTTCTTCACGGTTCTCTCCTTGTTAAGTCGTTCGGCCTACCTGGAAACCGGGCTCTCGGACGCCTTGTCCATGACCATTCCGCAGTACCCCATGGCTCCCATCTCGGGGACGTCGAGGCCTTCGACTTCGACTTCAGCGGACACCCGGTTGCCGACGGTGACCTCCACGACCTTGTAGACGACGATCGAGGCGATGGTCATGTAGGTGATGCAGGCCAGGGCGCCGATGGCCTGCGCCCCGAGCTGTCCGGCGTCTCCGAACAGGATGCCCTTGACGGTCCCGGGAACGGTATTCCAGGCGTCGCCGTAGCTGCCGTCGGCGAAGATGCCCACGGAGAGCACGCCCCAGAGACCGTTCACGCCGTGCACCGAAATCGCGCCAACGGGGTCGTCGATCTTGAGCTTGCGCTCGACGATGAACACGGCCTCGACGACCAGGATGCCCGAGATCAGGCCGATGATGCAGGCGCTGAACGAGCCGACGAACGCGCAGGGAGCGGTGATCGCCACCATGCCGGCGAGCATGCCGTTGCACATCATGGAAGTGTCGGGCTTGTTGCCGCGAACCTTCCAGATCCACATCGTCGCGGCCAGGGCGCCCGTGGCGGAGGCCAGCATCGTGTTGACCACGCTGGCGGCGTTGCGGAGGTCGGTGCCCGCGAGGCTGGAGCCGGGGTTGAACCCGAACCAGCCGAACGCCAGGATGAACGTGCCGATCACGCACATCGCGATGTTGTGCGGCGGGATGACGTTGACGCTGCCGTCCTTGTTGTACTTGCCGACGCGCGGCCCGATCATCTTGGCGAACCAGAAGGCGATGACGCCGCCCTGCAGGTGCACGACCGAGGATCCGGCGAAGTCCACCGTCCCGTGGCCCAGGCCGAGCTTGGAGCCGAGCTGCGAGCACCAGCCGCCGCCCCAGACCCAGTTGCCGTAGATCGGATACATGATGGTGCCGAGGGCCAGACCGTAGAGCATGAACGCCGAGAACTTCCACCGCTCGGCGGCCGCGCCCGTCGGGATCGTCGCCGTGGTGTCCATGAACACCATCTGGAAGAAGAAGAGGGCGAACACCGACATGTCGTAGAACTCGCCCTGCAGGAAGAATCCCTTCGTCCCGATCAGGTTCCAGCCGCCGACGGACCAGACCCCGTCCATGACGGGAGGCCCGCCCAGAGTCGGTGCGCTGCCGAAGCCGCCGAACATGAACGCGAAGCCGCAGACGTAGTACCCGATCATGCCCAGCGGGTAGATCATGAAGTTCATGGCCATGGTGTGCGACACGTTCTTCGCGCGGCACAGGCCGGTTTCCACCATGGCGAAGCCCGCCTGCATGAACATCACGAGGAATCCCGTGATGAGCGTCCAGGTCATGTTGATACCCGCGCGATTCTTGCCCACCGCCGCCGCCACCTTGGCGGCCAGCGGCTCGCGCTTGTTCATCTCCTGGAACTCATCGAAGGCCTTCTTCTTCTCGTCGTAGGCCTTCTTGAGGTTGGCGTAGTCCGCATCCTTGGGGTCGGGGGGCGCGCCCGGATCGGCGACGTTGACTTCGCCCAGGATGGTCACGTCTCCCGTCTTGACGCCGCCCGGATCGTTCCGCGTCGCGGGCGCCGGGGCCTGCTCCGCCGGCTTGGCCGCTTCCGCCGGCTTCGGCGCTTCGGTCGAGGCCGGCTTCGCCTCCTCAGGCTTCTTGTCCTGAGCCGACGTGTAGGCCGGAATCAGCCAGAACCAGCCGAGCGCGACGAGCGCCAGCCATACCGCCAGGGACCTGCGAACCATCCTCTTCTTTTGAAGCGACGGATCGCCGTCCCCTCCCGCAAACCACCGTGCGACCTGTTTCATCTTCATCTCCAATAACCCCAATCAAATCCCACCAAACCCCAGTCAACGTCCGGTCCTCTTGAGCAACCGGGATGCCAACCGGGAGGAGATCGGGGAAAACACGGGTCATGTGGATGGGGGCCAGCAAGTTACATCGCTAGTCCAAGGACAGTACGCCACTCCTGGACCATAGCTAAAACTTACCGAATGGTAGTTTCTGTTTCGTAAACACACGCCACGGTCGGTTCGTTTTTCGCCGGGGCGACTCCGCTAACGCGGTACCGGCTGGTAGGAATCCGATGTCGTTCCAGACCCGACGGTATGGTGGGGAAGAAGGCGGCGGGCTAGAGCGCCCGGGATTTTACCGACGACCGCTCCTTCCGCGACGCGGAGGCGCGCCGGACGCGCTCCTCGAGGAACAGCAGGCTCGCCGCGGAAAGTGCCAGGTGACGCAGCAGCGATCTATAGCTGCGCACTTCGAAATGGTCCAGGCCGATTTCCTTGCGCCGCTGATCGAACGCGGCCTGATTGTCCTCGCCCGCGCGGGCGACCCGAAGGACGATCTCCGCCGAGGCGGCGCCCTCGCTGTTGGAGATCCACGGTCCCGCGGCGCCGAACGACCGCTCGCTCTCGCGCAGCGTAGGACGCGGCGCCACGTAACGGTAACCCCGGCCCTCCAGCTCCTTGAGGAACTGAGCATCGGACGCGTACTCGATGCCGCAGGTCACCCAGCCGAACCGCAGGTCGTTCGCAGCCGCTCGGTCGAGCAGGTCGAGCGCCATCTGGGACTTCGTGCGGTGCTTGATTCCCGGCGGGATGCGCGCCGCCTGGCGCCGCTCGGGCGAATCGGTCCAGCTCCGCGGCAGGTAGATCGCGTTGTCGAGGAGGCAGTTGAAATCGCCGTCCGAGAATCCGAGATGGAGCAGCACCACGCAGTTGCGCGTCCGCCCTGCCGGGCCGCACCGCTGCAGATCGACACCCGGCGTCCGCGTGCCCTTCTTGGGACAGCAGGACTCCAGGATCGTCGCCACGGTGTCCGTCCCGCCCCGCGCCCGCCAGACATGGCGCTGGAGCGTGTCGATCATCTGCTCCTCATCCCAGCGGTGAAGCGAGAGGAGCTCTTGGAGGGTGCGCGGCGCGATTCCCGCCTCTCGGGCCATCGGCATGACCGACTTCCGCGGAAGCGGCCCGAGCTGGCCGCGAAGATACGCGGCGATGAGCTTGCGCGTCGGCGTGATCGCGACGTCCGCAAACTCCGCCAGAAAGGATTCCAACGCAGGCCCCAGCAGGACCAGGTCTTCCTTATCCACGCAAATGCACCTCGGCCAACCTGCCGGTAGGATTCTTCGCTCGTTCCCACGCCTCCGTAACAACTCCCGCTCGGCAACTGCCCGGTGCGCTCTTCAGAGCAAATCCCCGGCCAACCGATCAGGTCGATCGCCGGACCGTGATGTACCGGATCAGCCAGCAGGCCGCCGCGAAGCAGGCGCCCGATCCCGCCGCCGCCCCCCACAGGAGCGCCCGACTGCCGGAGAGGAAATCTTCCAGCGCGACCATCAGCAGCAGGAACTGCAGCAGGATGAGCAGGATGACCGCCACCATGATGGCATAGACCACCGTCATCCCCTGCGCCCGCTCGGCGCGGACGCGGCGGGTATTGATCACTTCCGAATGGCCACTGCCCACAACTCGTCTCCTTTCCGTTCCAGGTCGATCCGCGGGAGCGGCCGGGGCGGCGGTCCCGCGATCACCTTCCCGTCCTCGGCGTTGAAGGTCCCCTCGTGGCAGGGGCAATGGAGCTGCTTTTTCTCCTTCCGGTAGACCACCGGACAGCCGAGATGGGTGCACTTCTGCCCGAAGGCCACGAACCGGTCCGCGTCGATCCGCACCAGCAGGCAAGGGTCGCCCGCCGACGGATACTCGAAGACCCTCGACCCGCCGACCGGCAGGTCGGTGACCAGGCCGATCTTCTTCGGCTCCGTGACGACGCCGCTCTTCGCGGCCTCGAGAGCGCCCATCCCGGCGAGCGCGCCGTTGGCGCAGAACGTCGCGCACGACACGAGCACGAGCGACTTCGTGAACTCGCGCCGCGTCACGTAATGGTCATCGGCCCACGAGATCGGGAAGTCGTCCTTCCAGGCCGGTACGTCCGCCATCTGCCTCTCCTTCCACCAGGTCCGCCACGTCGACCTCGAGCGCGCTCGCGCCGACGGGCATCATCATCCGAACTTTGGTCGTCACCCTCTCCGCGCCGAACACGAACGTGTTGATCGGGCGCTCGCGCCGGAGCCGCTCGATCTCCTCCCGCGTCCCGAACGCCAGCGCGCCGCTCGGGCACACCGTCACGCACATCGGCCGGCGTCCCGCGGACGTCCGGTCGTAGCACTGGTCGCATTTCATCATCTGGTCGATCTTCGCCACGTACTTCGGCACCCCGAACGGGCACGCCAGCACGCAGTTCGAGCAGCCGATGCACCGGGACTGGAGCGACGACTGCACGATCCCGTCGGCGGTCTTCTTGATCGCGTCCGCGGGGCACGCGTTGGCGCACGCCGGGTCCTCGCAGTGCATGCACACCACCGGCACCGTCTGGACCGACTCCGCCCGGTCGGCGTACTCGAGGTGGATCATCGACGTCCCGCGGTGCGTGTCGCACTCCGCGCAGGCGTGGAAGCACGCCTGGCACCCGATGCACCGGGAAGGGTCGATATAGAACTCAAGGTCGGGTTCAATCACGTTGCAGCACCCAGTTGGAGAACCAGAGTTCGAAGTTCGCGATTCGCGAGGAGGCATCCCCCTTCGCGATCCGCTTGGAGGGCGGGACGCTCTTCGACCGGTTTTCGATTTTCGGTTTTCGGTTTTCGTTCCTCATACGGCTTTCTCGATCCTCACCGCGCACACCTTGAACTCCGGGATCTTCGACACGGGGTCCAGCGCCCGGATCGTCAGACGGTTCGCCGACTTCTCCCCCGCCCAGTGGTAGGGGATGAAGATCGTGTCCGGCCGGATCGTCTTCACGACCTGGCAGTCCAGCGTCACGGACCCTCGGCGGCTCGTCACCTTCACCAGATCGCCGCTTCGGAGCCCGGCTTTCGCCGCGAGTTTCGGATGGATCTCGACGAGCGGGTCGGGGTACTGGCGCACCAGCGGCCCGATCCGGCGGGTCTGGGTCCCGCTGAGGTATTGCGAGACCACCCGGCCGCTGGTCAGGATCACCGGGTACTCGTCGTCGACGTCCTCGGCCGGCGGCCGGTACTCCACCGCGTGGAACTTCGCCTTCCCGTCGGGGTGGAAGAACTTCCCGCCTTGGTATAGCCGCGGCGTGCCCGGGTGATCGGCCGAGGGGCAGGGCCAGAAGACGCCGTACTCCTGCTCGATGCGCTCGTACGTGATCCCGTAGTAATCGATCGGTCCGCCCTGCGAGACGCGCCGGAGCTCGCGGAAGATGTCTTCGGGGCAGGCGTACGGAAACTTCTCCCAGGGCGCCAGCCGGCGGGCGAGGTCGCAGATGATCCGCCAGTCCTCGCGCGCCTCGCCGGGCGGCGTGACCGCCTGCTTCGTGAGCACGACCCGCCCTTCGGCGGTCGTGACCGTCCCCTCGTCCTCCTCCTGGAGCGATCCGGGGAGGACGACGTCCGCATGGCGCGCGGTCTCGGACATGAAGAAGTCGATGACGCCGAAGAACTCCAGCTTCTCGAGCGCCGCGCGGGTGTAGGCCGCGTCGGGCAGCGAGACGACCGGGTTGATGCAGATCGTGAGAAGCCCGCGGATCTCGCCCTTGTGGATCGCCTCCATCATCTCGGTGGACGCGAGCCCGGCTCCGGGGATCTCGGCCTCGGGCACGCCCCACCGCTCCGCGACCACCCGGCGGTGCTCGGGATTCTCGATGTCGCGCCCGCTCGGCAGCTGGTTGCACCGCTGCCCGTGCTCGCGGCCGCCCTGCCCGTTCCCCTGCCCCGTGATCATCGCGTAGCCCGAGCCCGGCTTCCCGATCTTGCCCGTGGCCAGGCACAGGTTGATGCACGTCAGGCAGTTCTCCACGCCCTTGGTGTGATGCTCGATGCCGCGCGCGTGGACGAGCATCGCCGTCGCCGCCGTCCCCCAATACTCCGCCGCCCGCTCGATCGACGCCGCCGGCACCCCCGTGATCTCCGCCGTGCGCGCCGGGGTGTACCGCGCCACCGTCTCGCGCACCGCGTCGAACCCGTTGGTGTTCTTCTCGATGAAGTCGCGGTCGATCCACCCCCGCTCGATGCAGACGTGGAGGATCCCGTTCATCAGCGCGCTGTCGCGGCCGGGCTTGACCGGGAGCAGGAGGTCGGCCGTCCGCCCGATCGGCGTCGCGCGCGGATCGACCACGATGATCTTCGCACCGTTGTCGCGGGCTCGCCAGACGTAGTCGGTGAGGATCGGAAAGCATTCGCCGATGTTCGAGCCGGCGATGAGGACGCACTTCGCGAGCGGCAGGTCGCTCCACGGATTGGCCGCGCGGTCGATCCCGAACGCCTTCCGGCTGGCGGCGCCGGCCGCGACCATGCAGAGCCGGCCGTTGTAGTCGATGTTCTTCGTCTTGAGCGCCACCCGGGCGAACTTGCCCATCAGGTAGGCCTTCTCGTTCGTCAGCGACGCGCCTGAGATCACGGCGAACGAATCGGGGCCGTACTTCGCCTGGATGGCGCGGATCTTCTCCGCGACGAGATCGAGCGACTTCTCCCAGCTCGCCGGCTGGAACCCGTTCTCGGTCCGCAGCAGCGGCGAGAGCAGGCGGTCGGGATGGCCGCCCTGGAGATACCGCTTCACGCCCTTGGGGCAGAGCATCCCGCGGTTGACCGGGAACTCCTCCCACGGCTCGAAGCCGACGACCTGGTTGTCCTTCACCTTGAGCTGGATGCCGCACTGCACGCCGCAGAAGCAGCAGTGGGTCTTGACGGTCTTGTCCGCCTCGGCGGCCGCACCCCACCCGCCCGCGGGCGTCTCGTTGAGGTGAGGCCCGTACTGTTCGATGAGCGACTCTTCGGTGACCGGCAATCTAGCCACGGGCCTTCACCACGAGCGCCTGGGCGATGCCCAGCCGCTTCCGTTTGCACTTGGGGCAGAGCTCCAGATCGAGCCGGAATCCGTTCGCCGCCAGGACCCCCTTGAGGTCCGCGAGGTGCATCGCCCCCGCGAAGCCTTCGCCGCAGCGGCGGCAGCGGGCGGGAGGCGCCGCCTCGTTGTCGCGGCGGTAGAGGATCACCGCCAGGTGAAGCGGCCGCTGGACGATGTGGAACAGCTTGCCGAACGGGATGTAGAGCAGCGTCGCGCTCACCGTCACCGCGTGCACCAGCGAGAGCACCGAGTAGCCCGCGCCGCGGAGGAAGTGGGTGCTGAAGGTCAGCATCAGCCCCGTCAGCGAGATCGCCATCAGGAGCAGCAGCGGGACGATGTCGTTCCCGAACTGCTGGCGCGAGAGCGACGCGGGCTCGCGGAGGCGCCGATGGAGCGCGAGACCGACGCCGGTGATCACCATCACGGCCGAGACGTTGAGCAGGTTGAACATCACGTAGCGCACCATCGAGTGGGTGCTGAACTCGCCCACGCAGAGGCCGAAGAGCATCACCCGGTAGGTTTCGGGATCGTCGAGCCGCGTCGCGAAGTGGAGCCAGCCGAAGACGAGCGGGAACGTGACCGCGCCCGCGATCATCGTGCCCCAGGCGATCAGGAAGTGGACCAGCCACCGCTGGAAACTGCGGCGGCGGATCATGCGGTGGGCGGCCAGGTTGATGCTCGCCGCGCGGGACACGAACAGGAGGTTCCGGAGGACGTTGCCCCGCCGGATCAGGTCGAAGCCGCGCGTCATGAACATCCGGGTCGGCGGGCGCTGGAGCCAGACGGCCGTGCGGTACGCGACCGCGAACGCCGAGAAGAGCACGCCGAAGGTGTAGGTCAGCAGGACCGGGTCGTAGTGGCGGAGATTGCGCGAGCCGAGCAGGATGCCGGCCGCAAGCACGGCCATCACGACCGCGCCGGCGATCGCCCCCCGGCGGTCCAGCGACCGGAAGTACGAGATCATGGGTCGAGGGAGAGCACGATCTCCCCGTTCTCCTCGCGGACCGGGTAGACGCGGAGACATTCCTTCGGGTCCGGCCCCTCTCCGGTGCACAGGTCGAACTTGTGGGCGTGGAGCGGGCAGATCACCTTGCCCGCGCCGATGATCCCCTCGGAGAGCGGACCCTGCTTGTGCGGGCAGCGGTTCTGCGTGGCGAAGAGCTTGCCGTCGCGCTGGCGGAAGACGGCGATCTCCGCGCCGGCGACGATGAACGTGAAGCCCTGGCCCTGGGGGACCTTTTCGATGCTGCCCAGGCGGATCGACCGGGGACGGACGGCTTCAGCCATTGTTTTCGGCGACCTCCAGGATCCGCGTCAGTTCCGGCGGGCTGAACTGCTGCGGATAGTGGGGAATCTCCGCCTCCTTCCAGGGGTCCTTGTACGAGTCCACGGCCTTCTGGATGTCGGCGTCCAGCCGCGCGCAGATGCCCTCGCTGTCGTCCACGAGGATCTGCCGGAGCTTCTCGATGCCGATGCGCTCCAGGAAGTGATAGCTGCGCTCGAGATACTTCCCGTGCTCGCGGTAGAACTGCATGAACCGGCCCATGTACTTCAGCACGTCGTCGTGCGTCGACACGGTGCAGAGCAGGTCGCCCTTCCGGACCGACCCGCCGGCCGCGCCGCCGAGGTAGATCTCCCACTTCCCGCCTTCGATGGCCACCGCGCCCAGGTCCTTCACGTACGCTTCGGAGCAGTTGCGCGGGCAGCCGGCGGTCGCCAGCTTCATCTTGTGGGGCGACTCGACCCCCTGGAACCGGCGCTCGATCTTCTGGGCGAGCGCGATCGAGTCTCCGACGCCGTAGCGGCAGAAGTCGGTGCCGACGCAGCTCTTGCAGGTGCGGAACGCCTTGGTGTACGCGTGGCCGCTCGGGATCCCCAGGTCCTTCCACATCGCGGGCAGGTCCTCCTTCTTCACGCCCAGGAGGTCCAGCCGCTGGCCGCCGGTGATCTTCACCATCGGCACGCTGTACTTCTCCGCCACCTCGGCGATCCGGCGCAGCTCCGCGGGCGAGGTCACGCCGCCGTAGATGCGGGGCACGACGGAGAACGTCCCGTCCTTCTGGATGTTCGCGTGGACGCGGTCGTTGATGAACCGCGCGTCGCGCTCGTCCTCGTACTCGCCCGGCCAGAGCGACTTGAGCAGCGACGCCAGGCCGATCTTGCTCGCCGGGTCTTCCTTGCCGCCGGCCAGCTTCTCGAAGACGCCGCTCACCGACTTGATCCCGAGCCGGCGGATCTCCTCGACGAGGATCGACTTCTCCAGCGGCACGCCCGGCACGTAGTAGTGCTCGCTCTGGTCGGACACGCTCGCGTCGCGGTACGCGTCCACCAGCTGCGAGATCAGGCCCTTGCACGACTGGCAGCCCGTGCCCGCCTTCGTGCAGGCTCCGACCTTCGCCACGCTCGTGCATCCGGTCTTCACGGCGTCCACGATCGCCTTCTTGCTCACGCCGTTGCAGTTGCAGACCTGGAACGAGTCGGGCATGTCGAGCGCCTGGAGCATCGACGGCCCCTCGACGGGCGCGAACAGCAGGTCGGCCCGCCGCGCGGAGACCGGCGTCCCGCCGAGGAAGTGCTGCATCAGCAGGTTGTAGGTGTCGATCTCGCCCAGCAGGATCGCGCCCGCGAGCCTCTCGTCGCGGATGATGAGCTTCTTGTACACGCCGCGCTTCGGCTCGCGGTAGACGATCACCTCGTCGGAGGGCGACGCGGGCTTCGTCTCGCCCATCGACGCGAGCTCGACGCCCATCACCTTGAGCTTCGTGCCGAGCTTCGAGCCCAGGTAGGCGGCCGCCGGATTCTTCCCGGTGAGGAGGTCGGCCACCACGTTGCACTGCTCCCAGATCGGATCGACCAGGCCGTAGATCTTCCCGCGGTGCTGGACGCATTCGCCGACGGCGAAGACGTCCGGGGCGCTCGTCCGCATCTGGTCGTCGGTGACGATGGCCTTGTCGACCGTGATCCCGCTCGCGGTCGCGATCTCCGTGATCGGGCGGATGCCGGCGCTGACGACGACCATGTCGGTCTCGATCTTCGAGCCGTCCTTGAGGAGCAGATGGGTGATGCGGTCGTTGTCGGCGACGATGTTCGTGGTGATCTTCTCGCAGAGGACCTTGACGCCCATCGCTTCCATCGCGGTCTTGAGCATCGCGCCCGAGTCGGGGTCGAGCTGCGCGATCATGAGCTGCGGCGCGGCTTCGACGACGGTGACCTCGACGCCGTGGGTCAGCAGGCCGCGGGCGGCCTCGAGGCCGAGCAGCCCGCCGCCGATCACCGCGGCCTTCTTGCAGGACTTCGCGTAATCCGCGATCCGGGCGCAGTCGTCGATAGTGCGGAAGAGGAACGTGCCCGGGCGTCCGAATCCCTCCATGGGCGGGACGAACGGGCGCGAGCCGGTGGCGATGATGACGTGGTCGTACCGCTCTTCGATCGCGGGCTCGGGCCCCAGCCCCGCGTCCCCCGCCGCGTAGGGCGACGCGTCGCGCTTCATCGGCCGGCCGACGACGACGCGGCGCTCGCGGTCGATCCGGACCGCGCGGACGCCGGCGTGGAGGGTGATCTGGTTCTCGTCGTACCAGGCCAGCGGGTTCATGAAGATCTCGGTGGCCTTCTGGCTGCCGTTGAGCACGTTGCTGAGCAGGATGCGGTTGTAGTTGCCGTACGGCTCGGCGCCGAACATGGAGATGTCGAACTGGTCGGGCGCGCGACGGAGGACCTCCTCGACTACGCGGGCGCCGGCCATGCCGTTGCCGACCACGACGAGTTTGCGGCGGTTTGCCTTGATCATGCGTCGCCCATCCCAAAGAGAAAGCCGGCACGACCGCTCCTGCGATCGCGCCGGCTTGAGTTCGAGTTAGCTCCGTGCCGGACACTGCCGAGTCGTCCTAGTCCCGCGGTTTCAGGTCTCCCAGCTTCTTGTGTTCGATCAAGGTCTGAACCTCCCAAGGTTCCGAGCCCCGGAACAGGACGGTCAGCGTGTGGCGCGAGTCGGCCGGCAGGCTCTGGATCAGTCGCATCAGTTCCCGCTGCCGCTCGGTGAGCGGCCCCAGCGGCCGCTCGCTTCCGTTCGCGTTGCCCATCTAGCAGTTGGCCTCCGCAGGGAGAGGAGCAACCCTCATGCCATATGCCCGCCCGGACCATATCGCTAGATTTCCGGCGAGGCCGACCGGACAGTGGGAATGTGCACTCAAAGCTACCGGGAGGGAGGCGGACAAAAAGGAAAGCCGGGGGTGAAGTCCGTGGAAAATTGGAACTCCACCCCCAGCTTCAGGGCCGGGGATGCGAATCTTTCGGGCGAGGGAGAGCAACCGACGTGCCACGGATTCCCCTGAGGAGGGAGACGGGAGAACGACGCTCAGGTAGGAACGAAAGGGGGGACTCTTCCCGGTTTTCGAACGGGCTACCAGTCGGAGCGGAAGCGTCGGGAGTCGATCCCGTGCTTCTTCACGCGGAGGCCCATGAGGCGCTCCGTCATGCCGAGGATGCGGGCGGCCTTGGCCATGTTGCCCCGGCAGGACTTGAGGGACTCGGTGATCATTTCCCGCTCGACGTTGTCGAGCGCCGCCTGGAGAGGGCCCGCCGTGACGGTCCCGCTCGCTTCGGCGGTCTGCAGCGTGGGCGGCAGATGGTAGCCGTGGATGACCTCGTCGTTGGAGACCAGCACCGCCCGCTCGATGCAGTTCTCGAGCTCGCGGACGTTGCCCGGCCAGTGGTAGGCCATCAGCATGTCGATCGCCGGCGTCGAGATCCGCTTCACGCTGCGCCGGTTGGCCTTCACGTACTTTTCCACGAAGAAGTCCGACAGCAGCAGGATGTCGGCCTTCCGCTCGCGGAGCGCCGGCAGGTGGATGCTGAAGACGTTGAGGCGGTAGTAGAGGTCCTGGCGGAACTTCCCCTCCGTGATCATCGCCTCGAGGTCGCGGTTGGTGGCGGCGATGACCCGGACGTCCGTCTTGAGCGGCGCGTTGCCGCCGACGCGCTCGAACTCGCGTTCCTGCAGGACGCGCAGCAGCTTCACCTGGGTGGCCGGCGAGAAGTCGCCGACCTCGTCCAGGAAGATGGTTCCCCCGTTGGCCAGCTCGAACCGGCCCTGCCGCGTCGTCAGCGCCCCCGTGAAGGCGCCCTTCTCGTGGCCGAACAGCTCGCTCTCGACCAGCGTCTCGGGCAGCGCGGCGCAGTTCACCCGGATGAACGGCTTCGCGGCGCGGTCGCTGTTGTAGTGGATCGCGTGGGCGACCAGCTCCTTGCCGGTGCCGCTCTCGCCGCGGATCAGGACGGTGGTCTGGCTCCGGCAGACCTGGGCGATCTGGTCGTAGACGTCCTGCATCTGCTTCGAGTTGCCAATGATGTTGCTCGGCCGGAACTTGTCCTTCAGGTCCTCCTGCAGGCGCTGGTTCTCGGCGAGCAGCTTCCGCTTCTCCTCCTGGGCCGACTGGCGCAGGCGCACCGCCTGGGCGATCATCGACGCGATGATCTGCAGGACCCGGACGTCCTCGTCGAGCGAAACCTCCTTGGGCAGGAGGCGGTCGGTCGAGATCGCCCCCAGCACCTCGTTCCCGATCTTGATCGGGACGCAGATGAAGGCGATGTCCTTCTTGCGGAGGCCGGACCGCGCCCCGGTGCGGTTGAGGAACTGGGGCTCCTGGGAGACGCGCGGGACGACGGCGGGCTTGCCGCTCTGGATGACCTTGCCGGTCACGCCCTCGCCCAGCCGGTAGCGCCCCTTCTCCTTCTGGCTCTCAGACAGCCCGTGGGCGGCGTCGATCGAGATCTCCCCCGTCTCCCGGTTGACCAGCGCCAGCGTGCCGCGGACCATCTCCATGTGGTGCGCCAGCGCTTCCAGGACCGGCCCCACGACCTCCCGGAGGTCCAGGGATCGGTCCAGGATCTGGCTGATCTCGATCAGCAGCTGGAGCTCCTTCAGCTCCCGCTTGACCGACGTCGTCAGGCTGTCTGCGCTCATCGTCCTACCGGTTGGGAGGGGAGATTTTTAATTCCTACGGCTGCGTATCCCGCGGGACGAGAACCTACTTTGGTGTGGGGGGCCTGTCAAGGGCAATCCGGCCGAGGTTCAGGAATCTAGCGCATGTGGACCGGCAGGTCGATCCCGGCGAGCCAGCCGAGCAGCATGATGAGGAGGACGAACTGGAACAGGCCGAAGTCGTCCCGCTGCTTCGGCGCCTCGCCGATCAGGGCGCGGCCGACCGCGCAGACTCCGATGATCAGGAGGAAGATGTTGAGCTGATGGCCGTCGGCATGTCCGGCGGTCTCGGAGGTGAAGTAGAACATGCCCCAGACCGCGATCGCAGCCAGCCACCGCTGGCCCTTGGTGAGCGACCGGAACCCGCGGCCGCCGTCGAGCTGCCAGACGGGGATGAGGTTGAACAGATTGATCATCGCCCCGAACTGGGCCAGCGCGCCCCAGAACGGCTCGCCCGTAGCGTAGTAGATGCCGAATGCCGCGCCTGCCGCGCCCAATCCCCAGATGGGACCCGCCAGCCCGATTCTCGCGTCCTCGATGACGGTCGTCGGGTATTGCTGCAATCGCACCAGCGCGCCGAAGCCGGGGATGAACATCGGCGCCGTCGCCCGGATCCCGTAGCGGCGGAGCATCCAGACGTGGCCCATCTCGTGGATGTAGAGCGACACGCCCATCCCGAGCGCGAACTTCCAGCCCCACAGGTTCCAGTAGATCCCGACCCAGGCCAGCATGGAAAGGAGCGTCGGCAGCTTGGTGAGGCCGAGCAGCAGGAATTTGCCCTTGGTCAGGACGATGAGGAGGATGTTCTTGAACTTGAAGAGAACGAGCGCGAGGCCGCTGAGGCCCGCCGCGCCCTTCTTCCACATCGACGCCTTCGGCGCCGCTTCCCCCTCGTCCACCTGGGCGCTGAGCGTCTGGACCTTCTTGAGGATCTCGGCGTGCTGGCGGCTGTCGGGGGGCAGCAGGTCGAGCGTGTCGCGCCAGGCGGAGAGCGCCGCCGAGAGGTCGCCCGACTGCTCGGCCGACGACGCCTGGGCGGCGAGCTGCTTGAGCTTTTCGGAATGGACCAGCCGGCCGCACGTTGGACAGGCCAGGAACCCCGGAGCGACAGCCGTGCCGCACTCGGCGCACTTCACCGGCGCGCTATCCATTCGTCGCCTTCCCTCCGGCGGTGAACGGCCCGTGGAAGTCGAGCCTCGGCGCGTAGTTGATCCTCCACGCCTCGTAGAGCCCGAACCCGGTGAGCACGGTGGTCCAGATCTGTCCCGAGGCGACCGGAGCGATCAGCCAGTGGAGGACCGATTTCAGCTCGCCCCGCTGGAAGTCCGCATAAAAGGCGCCCACGACCATGAGATAGGTGAGGACCATGGCGATCGCCTGGCAGATCCTGCCGCCGCGGTTGCCCGATCCCTTGCGGACTGCGAACCCCACGATCATGCCCGAGAAAAGCGCGACGATGCTTTCGCCCATGCCCTGCGAGAGAAAGGACAGATAGACGAAGTCGATGACGGCCGCCGCGGCGATGCCCGCGCCGGCGGCGACGGCGAGCTGAGCGGGCGTCGGTCCCGCCCCGACCTGCTTCTCGATGACCGCGCGGCAGCCGGCGCAGACCTTCACGTCCCGCGCGGCGAAGTATTCCCCCGTCAGGGGGCTCTTGCACGCCGCGCAGACCAGGCCCTGCCCCGGCGAGCCGGGTTCCACCTTGTCGAACTGAAGTCCGTCGGTCATGGCGTTCCCGATGTTTTAGCAAAACGGCGCCCGCAGGTGAACGACAGAGTTGGACGCCGGATATTTCAGGAATGTTGGCCCGCGGCGGATTCCGGCGAGGACGTCGGCGCCGCGAATCATGGGGTATAACTGAGGCGGACTAGAGAACCTAGGAGGCAACCGTGAACAAGCTTCGGATGGTGCTGGTCGCCGTCGTGATCGCGATGGGTTGTACTCCTCCCCCGCAGAAGGCCGAACCCACCGCCCAGGAGAAAGCCGCGGCTCCCAAGGGCGCCTGCTTCTGCAAGTCGAGCTCCTGCCTCTGCGTCCACTGCAGCACAGGCAAGGGCGAGTGCAACTGCAAGCGCTAGGGAGCGAAATCCGAGGTCCTGCCGCGGCAACTCTCTCCCGACCAGGGCCTTGGGATTTGTCGCGTTGACGCGACACTCTACGGCAGCTGCGTCTCTCCCATGAGGTAGCGGTCCACCTCGCGGGCGCACTGGCGGCCTTCGGCGATCGCCCAGACGATGAGCGACTGTCCGCGGCGCGCGTCGCCGGCGGCGTAGACGCCCTTCACGCTCGTCGCGAACTTGCCGAAGTCGGCCTTCGCGTTCGAGCGCTCGTCGGTCGCCACGCCGAGCGCCTTGACGAGCGGCTCCTCGGGGCCGAGGAAGCCCATCGCGAGCAGCACGAGCTGCGCGGGCCAGGCCTTCTCGCTGCCGGGCACTTCGACCAGCTTGGGCCGGCCGTCGGCCCCCTTCTCCCACTTCACCTGGACCGTGTGGAGCTCCTTGAGGTTGCCGGCCGCGTCGCCGACGAACCTCTTGGTGCTGATCGAGTAGACGCGCGGGTCGGCGCCGTACTTCGCGGCCGCCTCCTCCTGGCCGTAATCGAGCTTGTAGACCTTCGGCCACTGGGGCCAGGGATTGTCGGGCGTCCGCGCGTCCGGCGGCTTGGGCAGCAGCTCGAACTGCGTCAGCGACTTGCACCCGTGGCGCATCGAGGTGCCGACGCAGTCGGTGCCCGTGTCGCCGCCGCCGATGACGATCACGTCCTTCCCCTTCGCGGAGATGAACTTGCCGTCCTCGTGGCGGCTGTCGAGCAGGCTCTTGGTGTTCTTCAGCAGAAACTCCATCGCGAAGTGGACGCCCTTCAGCGTCCGCCCGTCGATCGGCAAATCGCGCGGCTTCGTCGCCCCGATGCAGAGCGCGACGGCGTCGAACTCCTTGACCAGGCGCTCGGCCGGGAAGTTCTTCCCCACCTCGACGCCGGTCTGGAAGATCACGCCCTCCTTCGCCAGGAGGTCGACGCGGCGCTGGACGACCTGCTTCTCGAGCTTCATGTTCGGGATGCCGTACATGAGCAGCCCGCCGACGCGGTCGTCGCGCTCGAAGACGGTGACCAGGTGGCCGACGCGGTTGAGCTGCGCCGCGCAGGCGAGACCCGCGGGGCCGGAGCCCACGACCGCGACCTTCTTCCCGGTCCGCTTGGCCGGCGGCTCGGGCACGATCCAGCCCATCTCGAAGCCCTTGTCGACGATCGAGCACTCGATGTTCTTGATCGTGACGGGCGGCTCGTTGATCCCCAGGACGCACGAGCCTTCGCACGGCGCGGGGCAGACGCGGCCGGTGAACTCCGGGAAGTTGTTCGTCTTGTGGAGCCGCTCCAACGCGTCGCGCCACTGGTCGCGGTAGACCAGGTCGTTCCACTCGGGGATCAGGTTGTTGATCGGGCAGCCCGAGGCCATCCCGCCGAGCAGCGTGCCGGTGTGGCAGAAGGGGACGCCGCAGTCCATGCAGCGCGATCCCTGCGTGCGGAGCCGCTCCTCCTCCATGTGGAGGTGGAACTCCTTCCAGTCCGCCGTCCGCTCCTTGGGGTCACGGTCGACGGGAAGCTCCCGCTTGAACTCCATGAATCCGGTTGGCTTGCCCATATCAGAACCCGTTATTGGCCACGGAGGGCACGGAGTGCACAGAGCGCACGCTTCTGTGGGTCCGATCCTTCGCGCAGCCCCTTTCCATATGAATTCGACTCTGTGCTCTCGGTGTCCTCTGTGGCCAATCAGTTGCCGCCGACGCGCGCGGCGTCCTTGGCGTTCATTTCGAACGCGGCCATCTCGGCCTCGTCCTCGGTGAGGCCCATCGCCCGGACCTTGTCCTCGGCCTCGAGCGCCCGCTTGAAGTCGTGGGGCAGGACCTTCACCCAGCGCGGCAGGAGCGAATCCCACAGCGCGAGCACCTTCCACCCCTTCTGGCTGCCGGTGGCCTCCGAATGGTGGCGGACCAGCGTCCGCACCTTCTCGATCTCCTCGGGATCGTCCAGCGGATAGAGGCCGACCATCGACTTGTTGCACCGCGAGGGGAACGAGCCGTCTTCGTCGAGCACGTAGGCGAAGCCGCCCGACATGCCCGCCGCGAAGTTGCGGCCCGTGGGGCCCATCACGACCACCTTGCCGCCGGTCATGTACTCGCAGCCGTGGTCGCCCACGCCCTCGACCACCGCGGTGGCGCCGCTGTTGCGGACGGCGAACCGCTCGCCCGCCATGCCGCGGATGTAGGCGCGGCCGTCGGTCGCGCCGTAGAGGGCGACGTTGCCGATGATGACGTTCTCCTCGGCCGCGAACGTGGCGTCCTTGGGCGGGAACACGTTGATCTTGCCGCCCGAGAGGCCCTTGCCCACGTAGTCGTTCGCGTCTCCTTCGAGCGAAAGCGTGACGCCCTTGGGGATGAACGCGCCGAAGCTCTGGCCCGCCGAGCCCTGGAAGTGGAGCGTGATGGTGTCGGCGGGCAGGCCCTTGTAGCCCCACTTGCGCGTCACCTCGCTCCCGAGGATCGTGCCCACGGTGCGGTTGATGTTCTTGATCGGCATCGAAGCGGCGACCGCCTCGCCCTTCTCGATCGCCGGCGCGCAGATCTTGAGCAGCCGGCTCTTGTCGATCGTGGTCTCCAGGCCGTGGTTCTGGGTCAGCGACGCGCAGCGGCCCACCTCGGGCCCCATCGGCGGCTGGTAGAGGATCTGGCCGAAGTCCAGCCCCTGCGCCTTCCAGTGGTCGATCGCCGCCTTCATCTCCAGGCGGTCGGTGCGGCCGACCATCTCCTCGAGGCGGCGGAAGCCGAGCTTCGCCATGAGCTCGCGAACCTCCTGCGCGATGAAGCGCATGAAGTTGACGACGTGGCCCGGATCGCCGGTGAACTTCGCGCGCAGCTTGGGATCCTGCGTCGCGACGCCCACCGGACAGGTGTTCAGGTGGCAGACCCGCATGAGGATGCAGCCGAGCACGACGAGCGGCGCCGTGGCGAAGCCGAACTCCTCGGCGCCCAGCAGCGCGGCGACGACGACGTCGCGGCCCGTCTTGAGCTGGCCGTCCGCCTCGACGACGATGCGGCTGCGCAGGTTGTTGAGCACGAGCACCTGCTGGGTCTCGGCGACGCCGAGCTCCCACGGGATGCCCGCGTGCTTGATCGACGTGAGCGGCGACGCGCCGGTCCCGCCGTCGTAGCCGCTGATGAGGACGACGTCCGCCTTGGCCTTGGCGACGCCGGCCGCGATCGTGCCGACGCCGACCTCGGCGACCAGCTTGACGCTGACGCGGGCGCGGTCGTTGGAACACTTCAGGTCGTAGATCAGCTCCGCGAGATCCTCGATGGAGTAGATGTCGTGGTGCGGCGGCGGCGAGATGAGGCCCACGCCGGGCGTCGCATGGCGGACCTTGGCGATCCACGGATAGACCTTGGTGCCGGGGAGCTGGCCGCCTTCGCCGGGCTTCGCCCCCTGGGCGATCTTGATCTGGAGCTCCTGCGCGTTCGTGAGGTAGTAGCTCGTCACGCCGAACCGGCCGCTCGCGACCTGCTTGATCGCGCTGTTGCGGCTGTCGCCGTTGGCGTCCAGGACGTACCGCTTCGGATCCTCGCCGCCTTCGCCGGTGTTCGACTTTCCGCCGATCCGGTTCATCGCGATCGCGAGGCCCTCGTGGGCCTCCTTCGAGATCGACCCGTAGGACATCGCGCCCGTCTTGAACCGCTTGACGAGCGAGTCGACCGACTCAACCTCGTCGATCGGGACGGGCTTCGCGTCGAACTTCAGGTCCATGAGGCCGCGCAGCGTGCAGAGCCGCTTGGACTGGTTGTTGACGAGCTCGCTGTACTCCCCGAAGACCTTGTAGTTGTTCGTCCGGCAGGCGTACTGGAGCCGGTGGATCGTCTCGGGGTTGAAGAGATGGTGCTCGCCCTCGCGGCGCCACTGGTACTGGCCGCCGGCGTCGAGCACGTGGCCGTTCGTCGGCCGCTCGGGGTACGCCTTCTCGTGGCGCATCCGCACCTCGCGCGCCAGCACCGGGAGGCCCACGCCGCCGATGCGGGACGCGGTCCAGGTGAAGTACTTGTCGACGAGGTCCTGGCCCAGGCCGATCGCCTCGAAGATCTGGGCGCCGCGGTAGCTCTGGATCGTGGAGATCCCCATCTTGGAGATGACCTTCACGATGCCCTTGTTGACCGCCTTCACGAAGTTCTTCACCCCGTGTTCGTAGTCGGTCTTGATCGAATGGTCGTGGCACAGGTCGCTGATGGTCTCGAACGCCAGGTACGGGTTGATCGCCGCCGCGCCGTAGCCCAGCAGCATCGCGAAATGGTGGACTTCGCGCGGCTCGCCCGTCTCGAGGATGATCGCGACCTTCGCGCGGCTGCCCTCGCGGATCAGGTGATGATGGACGCCCGACACGGCCAGGAGCGCCGGGATCGGCCCGAGCTCCGCGTCGACGCTGCGGTCGGACAGGATCAGCAGGTTGACGCCGTCGGCCACCGCCTCGCTCGCCGACGCGCAGAGGAGCTGCATCGCGATCTCGAGGCCGGGACCGTCGTCCTTGACCTTGTAGACCGCGTCCAGGGTCCGCGCGGTGAAGCCCTTCCAGTTGTTCAGCAGGCGGAGCTTCTCGAGCTCCTGGTTGGTCAGGATCGGCGACCTCAGCTTGATGTGGCGGCACGACTCCGGCTGAGGGTCGAGCAGGTTGCGCTCGGGCCCGATCGTCGTGTCCGTGGACATGATGATTTCTTCGCGGATCGCGTCCACGGGCGGGTTGGTGACCTGGGCGAAGAGCTGCTTGAAATAGTTGTAGAGCAGCTGCGGCCGGTCGGAGAGGACCGCGAGCGGCGTGTCGGTGCCCATCGAGCCGATGGGTTCGACGCCGGCCTCGGCCATCGGTCCCACGAGGATCTTGATGTCCTCGGTGGTGTAGCCGAACGCGTGCTGGCGCTGGAGCACGGTCTTGTGGTCGGGCTCGATGACCGACGGCGCGTCGGGCACGGCCTCGAGCGGGACCAGGTTGTCGTCGAGCCACTTCCGATAAGGCTTCTCGAGCGCCATCTGGCGCTTGAGCTGCTCGTCGCCCACGATGCGGTGGAGGTTGAGGTCGACCAGGAACATGCGGCCCGGCTGAAGCCGGCCCTTCACGCGGATCTCCTGCGCGGGGATGTCGAGCACGCCCACTTCGCTGGCGAGGACGACGAGGTCGTTCTTGGTGACGTAGTAGCGCGCGGGCCGGAGCCCGTTGCGGTCGAGGACGGCGCCGATGCGGCGGCCGTCGGTGAACGCGATCAGGGCGGGGCCGTCCCACGGCTCCATGAGGGTCCCGTGGTATTCGTAGAACGCCTTCTTCTCGGCGCTCATCGACTCGTGGCCGCTCCACGGCTCGGGGATCATCATCATCGCCGCGTGGGGCACGGAGCGGCCCGTGAGGGCGAGCGTCTCGAGGGAGTTGTCGAACATGCCGGAGTCGCTGCCGTCGGTGTCGATGACCGGCATGATGGTCTGGATGTCGTCGCCGAAGAGGGGCGATTCGAACAGCCGCTCCCGGGCGTGCATCCAGTTGATGTTGCCGCGGAGCGTGTTGATCTCGCCGTTGTGGGCCACGTAGCGGTACGGATGGGCCCGGGCCCAGTTCGGGAACGTGTTGGTGCTGAACCGGGAGTGGACGAGCGCGAGGGACGACTCGACGTCCCGGTCCTCCAGCTCGGGATAGTACGTCGTGAGCTGGCTGGACATCAGCATGCCCTTGTAGACGATCGTCTTGTACGAGAGGCTCGGGATGTAGAACTGGCCCCGCTGGGGGATGTTCGAGTCCTTGACGGCGTTCTCGACGCGGCGGCGGATGACGAAGAGCTTCCGCTCGAACGACATGTCGTCGGAGATCGCGTCGGAGCGGCCGATGAAGATCTGCTTCACGCAGGGCTCGCCCGCCTTCGCGGTGGGGCCGAGCTGGGCGTTGTTCGTCGGCACCTTGCGCCAGCCGAGGACCCACTGGCCCTCGTCGAGCACGGCCTGCTCAAACATCGCCTCGCACTGGCCGCGCGCGCCGGCGTCCTGCGGCAGGAAGACCATGCCGATGCCGTACTCGCCGGACCGCGGGAGGCGCAGCTTCTGCTTCTCGCACTCGCGGGCGAGGAACTTGTGGGGCTTCTGGAAGAGGATGCCCGCGCCGTCGCCGGTGTTCGTCTCGCATCCGCATGCGCCGCGGTGCTCGAGGTTGACGAGCACCTGGACGGCCTTCGAGACGATGTCGTGCGACGCCCGGTCCTGGAGGTCGGTCACGAAGCCGACGCCGCACGCGTCGTGCTCGTGGGCCGGGTCGTAGAGGCCCTGCTTCTTCGGGTTCATTTGCCGTTACCTCGGGAGGCCAGCTTGGACGGCGGGGGGAAGGTCTTGTGCCCCGCGGCATAGAGGCCCGACACCGGCTGGTCCTCGGAGATCGGTTCGTCGGGCTGTCCCAGGAGTTCGATGAAGCGCTGCGCATTGGGGCTGGGCTTCGGATTGCGGCGGTGGAGGATGCCCAGCGGACGGACGAGACGGGCGTCCCGGAGCGGGATCGCGGCGAGGGTGCCCGCGCGGACTTCGCGCTGGAGCGCCGGAAGCGGCAGGAGCGCGACGCCCGCCGCGATCTCGATCGCCTGCTTGATGTTCTCGACGTTGTCGAATTCCAGGACCACGTCGACCGAGACGCCGTGGTCGCGGAGGAACCGGTCGACCTTGCGGCGGATGACGAGGTCCTTGTCGAAGCCCACGTACTTGAGCCCGTGGAGCTGCGACACCTTGACGCGGCCCTCGGCCACGAACGGATGGGTCGTCGCGCACGCGACCACCATCTCCTCCTCGCGCCACGGGACCGCGGTCAGCTTCCGCGACGTCTCGGGGAACGAGATGAGCCCGAAGTCGGCCGTGCCGTCGAGCACCTTCTCGGTCACCCGGTCGGGGTGGAGATATTCGATCTCGATCTGGACGCCGGGCTGCTGGGCGACGAACCGCTGCACGTACTGGCTCATGTCGCGCAGCCCGACCGAGTAGATCGCCGCGACGCGGATCGACGCGTCCAGGTGGCGGCCGTTGCCGTTCCCGTTCCCGCTGCGGATCGACGCTTCGACCTCGAGGTACTGCTCCACCAGCTTCTTGCAGCCGTCGTAGTAGGCCTTCCCCGAATGGGTGAGCTGGAGGGGCCGGCGGGAACGGTCGACGAGCTGGACGCCGAGGCGCTTCTCGAGCTGGTTGACGATCTGGCTCACCGCGGACTGCGAGATCCGGTTGGCGTCCGCCGCCCGAGAGAAACTCTGGTTCCGGGCCACATCGCAAAACACCTTGAGCGCCTCGAATTGCATTCCCCCCGATCCTAGTATTCACTCTGCTAATGTCAAGCTTTTCATAGATGAGCTTTTCTAATGATAGGAACAAAAAAGACGGTCTTTTTTGTTCCAAGGGGCTCGAGCCCAAGGGGTAGCGGGGGACTAGCGAAGGGGGAGCTCGGCGAGCAGCGCGGGGGCGGTCTTCGACTTCCAGCGGTCCAGGAAGGCCTTCGTGGCGGCGGGATCGGACATCCAGGCCTCGGAAAGCACCGCGACCACCCCCTCGATCACCTGCGGGGCGCGGTCTTCCATCAGCGTCTCGCAGATGTAGAAGGCCGCCTCGACGTCGCCCATCTGGCGCGTCCGGAGGAGCACCCCCATCACCGCCGCGCGGCGGTCCCAGATCCGCTTCGACAGCGTCCAGTGCTTGAGGACCCGGCACCACGTCCGGTCGCGCTTGACCAGGCTGCCCAGCAGGTCCACCGCGATCCCGTCGCAGTGGTCGGCGCTGCGGACCCCCTGGACCCACGACTTGAGCTCCGTCCAGTCCTCCTGGGTGAGCCGGCGGACGTGGGCCGCGACCAGGTGGATCGCCGTGGACCGCTCCTCGTGCCAGCGGCTCTTCCACAGCTCCCGCGCGACGGCCATCAACGGCGCGATCGTCTTGTCCTTGCGGTGACGGCGGGCCATCTCGCGCGCGAGCGCCCGGACCTGCGGCGGGATGACGCCGTGGAACGAGTGGGGCGAACGGAGCGCCGACTTGGCGAGGCGCGCCGCCATCGGATGAGCCATCGATCGCAGGCGGCGGCGGATCTCCGCCGCCTCCGCTGCCGAGCCCGGTTCCGCCCGCTGTCGCAAAGGATTAACCTCTTCCCTACCCCGGTACTATAATCCATCCGTCAATCGGAGAGGGGAAATGGCTCAATTCCTGTCACGGGCCGGCCACGCCTCGGTCGTACTCCTCGAAGTGATCGCCTTCGTCTGGCTCGGCAAGAAGGCCCTCGAGCTCGCCACCCGCACACGGTTCCGCGAAGAGCTCATGGTCAAGGACAACCCCGCCGCGGGCGTCGCCCTCTCCGGCTTCTACCTCAGCCTCTTCCTCGCGCTCAGCGGCCTCCTCTCCGGCGAGCCCGGTCCGCTGACCGTCGACCTCCGCCTCACCGCCATCCACGGCGCGGTGGCCATCGTCGCGATCGTCGTCTGCTCCTTCGCGTGGAGCCCGCTCGTCCACGTGAGCCTGCGCGAGGACATCCTCGGGAAGCGCAACCTCGGGGCCGGCATCGTCACCGCCTCCGTCCTCATCGCGACCGGCCTCGTCTATCGCGGCGCCGTCCACCTCGAGACCGACAACCCCGCCCACGTCGGCGTCTTCTTCCTCCTCGGCGAAGGCGCCCTGCTCCTCTATCTCCTCCTCTATGAATGGGTGACGCCCTACGACGTCTACCAGGAGATCGGGGAGAAGACGAACGTCGCCGCGGCGATCTCGTTTTCCGGCGCCACGATCGCGGCAGGACTCATCCTCGGGAACGCCGTCGAGGGTGCGTTCACGACCTGGAAGGAGTCGCTGACCGAAGCCCTGCTCTACATGATCCCGGTCCTCGCCCTTCCCCTCGTCCGGCTCATCGTCGTCAACGGCCTCTTCCTCGGCTTCGGCAGCGTCAATCGGGAGGTCGTGGAGGATCGGAACACCGCGGCGGGACTGGTCGAAGCCGCGGCCTACGTGGGGATCGCGCTGTTCGCGGTCCATCTGCTCGCCTGACATGTCCAAACCGTTCGGAAAGCCGGTCCATCACGGCCGCGGCCTCACGAAGGGGCTGAGGTTGACGATCGCGCTCTGGATCGCCGCGCTTCCCGCCTACTTCCTCTGCAGCTATGCGTCGCGCAAGTACGCGACGCTGTCCGACAGCCCGTTCTTCGTGCCGGCCGCGTTCGGGTTCGCGCTCTTCTACGCCGTCGCGATCGCCCGCTGGCTCCGGCGCCGGCCCTCGCCCCGCGCGCCCGGAACGAGCAGCCGCACGGGCCTCTTCGTCTCGCGCTTCCTCCTGTCGCTGTTCATCGCGTTCCCCGCCGGGTTCGTCTCGTCGCTCCTCTACGAGCCGGCGTTCAAGCTCGCCAACGGCATGCTCTCGATGGGCGGCCCTGTCGTCGAGCACGCGATGGTCGACAAGCAGGACTCGAAGTGGTTCCTCGACTCGCCCTACTGGGAGACGAAGTTCCGCTGGGAGGTGGTCGATCCCGCCGCGCTGCCGGTCGACCTCACCGCCGGCTCCCTCGCGAAGATCACGATGCGCCGCGGACTCCTCGGCGCCCGATGGATCGAGTCGATCGAATACTCGGTGCTGAAATGAGAATGGCGCCGCCCGACGTCGTCGACCGCATGTCCATCGAGTACCTGATGTGGAACGCGTACGTCGACGGCCGCCTCTCGGCGCTCGCCGAGCCGATCCGTCTCCCGAAGTCCGAGCTCGACGAGCTGGCGTCGCTTTCCGAGCGGTTCGCGAAGCTCCTGGAGAAGACGATCGACCTCGTCCTCCGCGATCCGGCGCTGCTCGCGTTCTACCGGTTCAACCCGCTCCTCCGTCGGATGATCGAGAGCGAGGTCCGCCGGCTGCCGATCGCGCTCGCCCGCTACGACGCGTTCCGCACGCCCGGCGGCTGGCGCTTCTCCGAGTTCAACTGCGACGTTCCCGGCGGCGTCCATGAAGGCGCCGGCCTCAACGACCTCATCGGCGGCGACCGTTCCCGCTTCCGCGTGGTGGAGCTGCTCACGGAGTCGGTCTGCCGCGAGACGGTCCGGCCCACCGTCGCGGTCTGCTACGCGTCGGGCTACGCGGAGGACCTCGAGCAGTGCCAGTTCCTCCGCCGGGAATGGAATCGCGTCGGCATCCGCGCGATCCTGTGCAATCCCGAGAACCTCGTCTGGAACGGCCGCGACCTGCGGGCGTTCGGCGAGCGCATCGACCTGGTCTACCGCTTCTTCCCCGTCGAGTGGCTCCAGGAGGTCGAGAACTTCGACGCGCTGCTCTCCGCGGCCCGCTCCGGCGGGCTGCCCATGATCAACGGCTTCACCGCGATGATCCCGCAGTCGAAGAAGACGATGGCGTTCTGGCACGAGCGGATCGACCTGTTCGACGCGGGCGAGCAGGAGCTCATCCGCGCCCACGTGCCGCGCACCGAGACGTTCCGCGTCGCCGAGCTCGACCGCTACCGCCGCGACCGCGACCGCCTGGTCGTCAAGCGTCAGTTCGGCCGGATCGGCGAGGAGGTGCTGATGGGGTCCCACTGCACCGACGACGAGTGGGCCGACTGGCTGGGCTGGCCGGCGTCCGAGCCCGAGCAGTGGATCGTCCAGGAGCGGTTCGACAACCTGCCCATCCCGGTCGACGGCGAAACCCTCTACGGCTGCTTCGGCCCGTACGTCGTCGACGGCCGGTTCGCCGGCCTCTACAACCGGTTCGCGCGCGACGGCTTCATCGCGTTCAACGCCCTGGTGGGCGCGGTGGTGGCGACATGAAGAAGGAACTGAGGAACGCGGGCGTCGTCTCGCTGACCCTGGGCGCGCTCGGCTGCGGCGAGCCGGCCCAGCCCGACGCGGTCCGCGCGCAGGAGCTCTTCTCGAAGGACGCGGTCGCAACCGACAGCCTCCGCGGCGAAGGCTGGCGGAAATACCTCGATGCGAAGGAGCTCCACCGCGCGTGGGCGCCGCCCGCGGCAAGCCCGTGGCGCGCCTACTATAAGCCCACGCTGATCGCCGCGGTGTCGGTCGTCCAGTCCGCGGCGATGCCGATGAAGAACGAGTCGATCACGCGGAACGAGTCGGAGGCGGACCGGTTCGGCAAGAGCGTCACGCTCAAGGGCGCGGCGGTGTTCGTCGATCTGCCCGGCGAGCAGTCGGTCGCCTGGGGCGCGGCGCTCCGGTCGGCCGGGGTCCAGCCCGTGGTGACGTTCAACAACTGGCCCCACCAGTTCGGCCTGCTGCGCCTCGAGCGGCCGCTCGGCGCGCTGATCTACTATGCGGACGCGATGGCGAAGAGCCCGGCGATCGAGAAGCCGGTCCCGGCCTTCCTGCTGGAGCGGTCGCGGCTCGGCCAGAAGGGGCTCGACCCGTCGCCCCGCGACTTCGACAACCGCTTCTTCCATCCGTCGACGGACTTCCCCACGGCCACGGTGCTGAAGAACGCCGACATCAACCACGTCATCTATATCAATCCGCGCGGGACGGCGCCGGGCTCGGAAGAGGACGACCTGAACGAGTACTTCGCCGACCTCGCCCGCCAGGGCCTGCAGTTCACCTACGTCAAGGCGGGCGCCGAGCCCTACGAGCTGGCGATCGTCGTCCCCACGTCGCGGACCACGATCTTCACCAAGGAGAACCTGGTGCAGTACGCCTCGAGCCCGCAATACTATCCCCACTACTATCATTCTTATCCCCACTATCACTACTGGCACACGACCTACTGGACCCGCTCGTCGGGCGCCTGGGGCGGCAGCGGCTCCAGCGGTTACAGCAGCGGGTCGAGCGGCCACAGCAGCGGCTTTTCTTCCTAGGAGGAGCGATGAACGACGAACGGATGACCGAGCTGCTCAACCAGAAGATCGAATGGATGGGCCGGCTCTACCGCGAGGCGGAAAACCTCGACCAGTACCAGTGGACCAAAGTCGACCGCGTCCGCCACCGCTGCGGCGGGGAGATCTACGTCTTCGTCGAGACGACGGGCATCGGCTACGTCTGCGCGAAGTGCGAGGAGGCCGAAGTTCTCTAGCCTTTTGGGTGAACGTTCGCGGGGGTGGTCCGTCTAAGGATTAGGTATTGAGCACCCCCCGGGAGTAGGGTATTCTATGAACGTCGTGGACAACCGGAAGGATCTCCTGCGGTACGCGCGTCGCGCCCGAGCCCGCCAGGGCCTGGTGCGCGCCGTCGACGTCGCCCTCCGCGCCACCTTCTACGCGCTCTGCGCCGCCCTGCTCGGGCTGCTGACGATGAAGTTCCTCGGCCTCGAGATCCCGATCCGCGAGAGCGCGATCGGTCTCGGCGGGATCATCGCGTTCGCGGCGCTGATCGCGCTCTTCTTCCCGCGCCGCGACCTGCTCGAGACGGCGGCCGAAGTCGACCTGCGCGCGGGTTGGAAGGAGCGGCTGTCGAGCGCGCTCGCGATCCCGCAGCTCAGCCATCCGATGGAGCACGCGCTCGTGGACGACGTCCGCGAGAAGCTGAAGGAGCACAAGCCCTCGCGGCTCTTCCCGCTCCGCGCGCCCTGGGAGCTCAAGTTCACCCCGGTGATCGCGGGCATCATCGCCGCCGTCTCCTACTTCGTCCCGCAGGTGGACGTCTTCGGCTTCATCGCCCGCGAGAAGGAGAAGAAGAAGGAGAAGGAAGAGATCTCGCTGGCGATCGAGCGGCTGGAACGGCGCAAGAAGGAGCTCGAGAAGAGCGACAAGCCGCTCGACAAGGTGAAGGACGCGATCAAGAAGATCGACGCCCTCGCGTCCGACCTCCAGAAGAACCCGCCTCCCGACCGCAAGGAGGCGCTCGCCCAGATCTCCAAGCTCTCCGACGAGCTCAAGCAGCTCAAGGACGAGCTCGGCAAGACCGCGGCGCTCGCCGAGAAGCTCCAGAAGGCCGCGGGTGAAAAGGGCGGCGACACCGGCGAGCTGGGCAAGCTGATGCGCGAGGGCAAGTTCGCGCAGGCGGTCCAGGAGCTCGCCAAGATGCGCAACGCGCTCCAGGAAGGCAAGATGACGCCCGCCGAGCGCGAGAAGCTGCGCAAGCAGATGGAGGCGCTCGCCGAGAAGCTCGCGAAGGACAAGGACCTGAACGAGATCGAGAAGAAGCTGGCCCAGGCGATGAAGGGCATGCAGGAGGGCCAGGAGAAGGATCTCGAAGGGCTCCAGAAGGAGCTCGGCAAGATGGACGGCGAGCTGACCGAGAAGGAGATGCTCGCCGAGGCGCTCAAGGACCTCGAGAACCTCAACGACGCCCTCGCCAAGGGCAAGGGCGACTGCCCCAACTGCGGCAAGCCGAAGAATCCC
>Ga0134121_10000278_pt1 | contig 60477 bp, 42 predicted proteins | sample KB301_FD_96463 | JGI IMG/M metagenome (GOLD analysis project Ga0134121, IMG submission 96463) | Terrestrial soil microbial communities without Nitrogen fertilizer from Kellogg Biological Station, Michigan, USA - KB3-0-1 | ecosystem: Environmental > Terrestrial > Soil > Unclassified ...
CCGGATAAAGCAGTCTAAAACCCTGTGGGCCATCATTGTTGCCGCGCAAGGTGCCTGGTTCACCCGAAAGACGCCTCAATACATCGGAGGGGACTATCTGCTCAGACAACGCCGCTCGCGCTACATATTGGCGACTGTTCTCAGAAACTTCATCGAGACCTGTAATCCGACCATCTCTGTCGATAGTCACTTCGCCGCCAGCATCCTTCAGTACGGCAACTTTCGCAGAGTCTGGCACGGCTGGCGCCGGCGTCGGAGAAATACCTGGGCTACGTTCACTGTCACGGTTTATTTGCTCCTGCTTATTGGCTTGGAGAGGGCCAGAGCTTCTGGAGAGAGCAATCACTCCGATAAGCACGGCGACAGCTACGAATACGATCGCCGCCACGGCATATACTGGGCCTCTCTCTAAGCGCTGCCACGACCACGGAGCCGCTCGTATCTCGTCGTTGGGCTCGTAATGGATGCCACCATAGGAGATGTTCATTTCGCCAGCAGTAGCCTCACGAAAAGCAAGAAAACTGCGAACGTCTTCGCGGCAGCTATCGCAAGTACTTAAGTGAATATTGATTATTTCCCGCGTCTCTTCATCGAACGTGTCGTCTGCCAGGCCGACGAGCTGATCAAAATCGAGGTGCTCATTTCGAAACCAGAACTCTGGTTCCAGAGTGAAGTTGAACGGTACGGGACCCCGCTGCCGTTTTAACTCCTCGATAAATCGCTGATCGCAGGCCTGGCACTCCGCAGTGTGGACAGCAGCTGCAGCAAGTTCATCTTCTGGCAAGGCGCTTACGCACAGCTGTTTGATTTCTAATTCAGATAAGTGGTGGGTCATTAGAGAATCTACACTCCTCACATTATCTAAGACGGGAGCGACAGACGAATCTTCCAGCTTGGCGTAAATATTTTCACCCTATCAATTCAGTTTTTAAGCGGCGGATGGCGCGAAACCGCCATTTGTATACATTTTCGCGCGAAGCTTTCAGTTCCTCTGCCATACTGGCGCCATTCAAAGGCATTCGCGCTCGAAGTCGCACCACTTCCTGAACGGAGCGGCCCATCCCTTGAGCGATTTCATCCCAGTTCACAATTTCCGCTGCTCGCAACATCGTGAACAGGTCCTCTCCGGCCTCGTCTTCAAAGCTCAATGCGAATGCGTCACGCTGCTCGGCTGGTAGCTTAATAACTGCCTGCCACAGTCGCCCCAGCAACTCGTTCGCTTCGACGTGAGATTCGTCCGATCGAGTGTTGGAAACCAAGTAAGCATCCCACTTCGTTGGCGACGGATCGTCTAACGATTCGATCTGCTCATCTTGGATATCGAGTAGGTAAGCGATCATCCGGACCAGTACATCAATTTCAACCGGTCCTCCGATCCAGTAAAACAGCTCGGCAGCGATCTGCGACACTGGTGCGAATCGTACGTTTTCATTCGGAAAGTGGAGTGACTGGAAGAACTCCAGTTTTGTTTCAAGGTCTTGCCAGGGCTGGTCCGAGAACGCGCTCTTTCCGGTGTTTTGCCACGATGCAAAGCCGCACAGTATTTCACCATCGTGTTCCCATGAGACGATGTCTTTATGCCGTTTCAATAAATGTCGAAGACCGTCTTTTAGGCGGGTACGTGCTGGTGATTTGGCTCGAAGGAAATCTGTACAAGTGTTGGAAGCAATACGTGAGACATAGAGGTCGAAGTTGTCTATCTCAATACCAGAGGCTGAGTAAAGTTGATGCAATACGTGCACAACTCGCGTCATTGATTCCTGGTACAGATCTTCCGCGTCTTGATTGTTTCCATTGACACCTTGTGCGCTCACGTAAAAGGCAAGTCTTCGTCGCAGCACTTGTCTAATAAGAGGCGCCGCACGAATTGTGACGAGCTCATCAAGGTGCTGTTGCCGCTCTTGCTCATCGCGCGCGGCAAGATATGGCACGAGAACGTTGTCCATCTGATCTGGGCTGGAGAATTACGCCCGTCACTCAGCGACGTTGCTGCAGAGTAAGACGGAATTGGCTATTAAAAATAGTGGGAGACTATTTTCAGCACGGCAGCGAAGGCTTACACAGTCCAAAGCTCGATTCTCGGTCGTTACGACGAGAGCTTACTTCGTATTGAATCGTGCATGAAAGTTCCACGGCCGCGCCCTTGACACCACGGCTATGAATGCCTGCGCCGACCGGAGGAGGAAGAACAAAAAGCTCCTCCGTTCGGCTTGCCATTCTAGCCGTGGTGTCAAGGGTTCGCTGCGCCGCGCTCCGTGATTTGGAGCTGCAAAGCAAAGCCTCCCGAAAGAGGAAAGAACGCAAAGACTCAACGCGTGCCAAAGAGGTATGCATTGGCGGTAATTTAAGGGCGCTTGCGACGCAAAGAAATTACAGATCATCACCGAGTAAACACGCTTGACAAACAACTTGGACGGGAGATTCAATGTCACTTCACTCAAACGCGTTAGTAGTTTTTGCTCCTTCAGTTAACAAAGTCCTTGCTCGCGCAACAATCTGATGCGCATGGCTAAGGGCCCCTTCACTCTTTAGCCGGAGGATCAACTGGAGCAATTCAAATGCTGCAAAGCCTCTTCCAAACCCTTTTGCTGTTCGGGAAGATGATTAATCTTCCTTCGCTCTCGCTCGTATGGTTTATGGACCTTACTCAGCCAGGGAATTCCTAGAGCACTTCTTCGGCCAATGTGACTGTCGGAATGGGTGGTCTGATCATAGGCTTGGCAGGCACTGCGGGTTACCGGGATCAGTATTTGTGAAGAATCAAGAAGGCGCTCAGTAAGTAATACCAGCGCATTCAGTTGTCAATAGTTGCCCTAAATCGACGCTGAGTTCGGTGAGGGTTTCACATCGCGGAATGAAACGTCTTTTATTTAGCGCTGCGTTCCCTCCGAATACATGTCTAACTTCAGTGTAAACCGATTTTGCCATCGTGTCGGAGTAACTCAACTCCGCTAGGATAAGAAACATGCTCCCGATTAAAAGGCCTCTTCGCAAAGTCAATGACGGGTACGCTGTCCTATTGTATCCTCTCGTAAACGGTTCATTCCTAAACGCGTTCCCACGAGAATTTGTCCGTTAGCCACCTATGTACCCATGAGAAACACGAATCCGGTGGTGCTATTTTTTAAGAGAATAAATTTAGGTATGTATCAGCTTAGACGGTCCCGCGTTTCTGCATGACACTAACAGAACCGCTCCAAGCGCAGCATGGGAGAGCTCACACCTGAGCCTCACCCGAGATCAATCAATTTGCAGGTTATGGAGGAGACACGATGAAGTTCATGATTACCTGGAAGATTCCACCTGGTTGCTACAAGATAGCGGTAGAGCGGTTCTTGACCGCCGGCGCTCCCGATCCCTCCGGAGTAACTACAATCGGGCGATGGCATGCGCCAGGTTCAACATATGGCTGGCATGTTGTTGAGGGAGATGCCGCAGGGGTGGCAGAACTCGAAACAGTGTGGGGGGACGTGTTGGAACTCCAGATCACGCCTGTGATTGAGGACGCCGAAGCTGCAGCCAGTATGGCTAAGGTGCACACAAAGTAGAAGCTCGATATTCTTCCTGTGCGCAAAATGCCGCGTCTGTCCGCTGGGTCGCATTCGCGGACGGAGGATTAACGTCTCACTGTTCTCGTGCGACTATGGAACATCTCCTTAAACGCAAGCGCAATAAGGAGTCGGCGTGCAATACTTCTTCATTTCGAGGTATACATTTGATTAGGTTCCCCTCATGGACCATTGTGCTAACCGTGCATTTGCGCAACTCTCCTCGTTCGGTGCAGGATGCTGTGACGCTCATCCGTCAACGTTGCTCATCGCTTGTGTAGCTAGTAAGCGGAAGGTCGTTGCAATCGCGCCCGAGGGGCCGCCATAAACCTAGTAGAATCTGTAAAACTCACACTTGGCACGGCCTTATTGCCGCTTCGAAGTGGAGGCGCGTCGAAGTGATGGAAATTATCCCACTGCAATTCTGTACAACTTAAGCACTTGGCGCACAGTTTGCAGCGTATGAGGTTTTGTTGACCTTTCAACATCCTAGTTTTATTACTTCTTTCGAAACCAGCGTCACACAGCTTCACGTATGAAACAGAAGACGATCTATCAGGTAAGAGAACGAATCTGCCAGCATCTAGGACACAGGTCGTAAATTGCGGGGGGGCGCCACCATTTCCAAAGAGGCCTGGCTGGGGATTAGTTCCAGCATTTGCCTCGATATGGACCTGTCAGTGAAATTGGGTGTTGCCGACAGTACGCGCTCCACCTCCTGACCTAATAACGCATTCTAATGGTAAAGCACTCCATTCGATCACCGCAGTTCTTTTGAAAATGCTTCGTCGTGTTTGCAAGCGCTTTCGGATGCGGTGTACTTTGCCATCTCCTCGGTGGGGCAACCCAAGACACAACTCACCTGCAGATGAGGTGATCAACTTGCGCGGAAGAACGTGAGTCGTCCAGTTCTTTCTTGTCTTTGGCTGTGCGCCGCGTAATCGTTGGCCTTTGATCTCAGTGTGAATTTCGGTGCGTCACTTTGCGAGATTGAAGCAAAGCTGCCATAACATTATCCGCAAGTTCCGTCTCTGATCCAAAGCGTTTGAGACTACTCGGTTTCCGTCGCTCCAAGACTACAGTGGCATATTCTTCCGTAGCCCACTTTTGCTCTTGCTCTGAATCTGAACGAAATTTCAGGTCATAGTCTAAACCGCTCGTAGCACGATAAGTTTCGTGAACGAGTGTCTCGGAAAAATGCGCTGTGCCGCAGATTCTGGTTTCAAGTTGTGAACGTAACGCCTCTCTCACTTGAAGCACTGCCGAATCGCAAAACAGGCCTATCGAAGTCAACCGATAGACAATCTCATCGAATTCTTCCATCATCGGTCGATACCACATCGGACTCCCGATGTAGTGATCGATCACCAGCGATATGCCGGACCTCAACATCGTGGCCCATTTGCGGAAAGTCGCGTAGAGATATGCGAGCCCCAGCTCGGAAAGCACCAGTTCACATGAGGGTGGTTGTTCTCGCGTAAGCGCTGCCTCGGGTGCTTCGCGACGATCGGGATAGCACCATGCTTCCGGGCCAACGCAAGCGCGGAGCATATCTTCGTTACCCATTGCTTTCACGAATTGTTTTGACCAGTGACGGGTGGGCATACCCCCAAGAACAAAATCATCAAATGAAACGAAGCGAAAATCAGAACCATCCGCGAACTGCCCGAAGTTTGCCACTATTGATCTCGCTAAGGTTGATTTCCCAGCACTGGACGGCCCGTTGATTAATATAACTTCAGGGGTGCGGTGCTGGTTTTTAAGTGCTTCAACCAACTCTTTTCCACCCTGAAGTACGAGTCTGTCTGCGCCTACGCGACCGACTAATTGAACACTGACTGGTTGTCCTGATCTGGTAAATCCGCAAGGTATGGCTAGTGCCGGCTGGCCAGTGAGGTTGAATAAGAATGTATGGCTGGCGATATTCGTATGAGATGTCCAAAAAGGCCGGCCCGCTTCTAAATAGTCTTCGTCCGGTGGTGCTGCGAGAGCTGGTTCTTGGCCGATTGTGGCAGTCGCGATAAAGTCATACCTGTTTTCAGTCTGGAAACGAATGACCAATTCTTTGAGCCTGCGGCATTCTGAACGGGCCCAATCGAGCCGCTCGGGCGCAGAAGAAAATGAGGGGTCGGCTATGAGTGCCCTTAATCCCGGATCGAGATCGGTTGAGTGAGCCGTTAACCCAAAGTGGCGAATTATTTCTGACAGTTTTGTCAGATGAAACACCAGGAAGGCATTCCATGCCGCGGCTGGATCGAGAGTTGGCTCTGCTTCTTCGACGATGGTGTTCGGTCGCGACACGCGCAACTGGTCCAACGCTGATCTGGCAAGGTTGGCAATTTCAATGTTTGGTGCGCCGAGACCACCGACCGTTCTGGTAAAGCAGATGCGCCATGTGCCGGCGTCTTCCGGAGGATCCTCACCTTGCTGGTCGTTCTTAGTCGATCCGACGATGAGTTCAAAAGCATCAGCAATCAATGGAATCGTCCGCGCTATGAGTCCCGGTCCTGATAATTCAGACGAATAAGGCGAGGCGATCAGCCCTGATGTAGGCTTGAAGCCCACCAGTCCCTGAATTGCAGCAGGAAGACGTACGCTTCCGCCCGCGTCAGTTCCGACTGCCAGGTCTGCCATGCCAGCAGCAACGGAGGAAGCAGCTCCGCCGCTACTACCTCCACTAGTACGGGTCAGATCGATAGCCGAGCGAGTCACGCCGAAACGCAGGGAACTCGTCGCCCCTTTCCAGCCAAATTCCGGGGCTGCGGTTCTGCCAATGATGATGCAACCTGCATTTCGTAGTTTTGCAATTGCGGGTGCATCCAACGGATCGGGTTGGGTGGGCCAGTGCCAGGAACCATAAGTCGTAGACCAATTAGCTACTGGAAGGCTTGATGTATCCTTGGCAGTTACGATCGCGCCATCGATCGCAGACAATGCTTTGCTTTGAGTGATGCGCTCGTCGCTTTGACTGGCGAGGTGAAGCGCCGTTTCTTCCGAAAGTGATTGGACTATCGCATTAATTCCAAACCCATCAAGGGCTCTGTCTGCTCCAAGGAGGCGGTAAAAACGCTTGGTCTTTTCGACGCTTGACAACTGCTTTCGTGTGGCCATAGTTGAGTGTTAGCATAACTACAGTACTAGCGGCTAGACGTCAATAGAACATCAGAGGCAGACTATTGTGGAGCAAGCGTTACCTATTGACTTTTTGGCACCTTAGGCATATTTTGCCGAGACTTCTTTAGTGCTCTAACGTGGACGCTCCGCGTTGCTCCCAACCATCAAAGAGAGCGGTAAACTAAAACAAACACGCAATTACATATCAGTATGCCACCAGATAAACAAAAGAGTCTCGAGTTGTTACAAAGGTCGCTGGAAGGGGCTAGGAAACTTGCAGAGCTTCACAAGTACTCGCCAGACCATTCGAAGTGGGAGCGCACTGCGAGAAGGGCAATAGCGTCCTCGTTTGGTGAAGGGTCACAATATTGGCAGGATTTTGAGTCAGAACTCAAACCGTATTCCCGTGAGGACAAACTGTACGCTACTGCAAAAGGAGATGCTTTTAGAAGGGCCATTCCTGGCGTGATTGGTTTATTCGAAAGCATGATCGAAGAGGTTCAGAATTGGGAGGACTCTGAGGTTGATAACGATCGGAAGCGGGTTGCACTGTCAGATGCGAAGATTTTCATCATTCACGGTCATGACGCCGGCCCTAAGGAACAAGTCGCTCGATTTGTATCACAGCTTGGTTTGACTCCTATTATTCTTCACGAACAATCCAATCAAGGAAGAGCGGTGATTGAGAAGTTCGAGCAGCACGCGGATGTGTCGTTCGCTATAGCGCTGCTTACACCTGATGATGTGGGCAGTTCAAATTCTAAACCCCTTCATTTGCAACCAAGACCGCGACAAAATGTGCTGTTTGAATTCGGCTATTTCATAGGCAAACTCGGCCGCAAGTACGTTTGTGGGTTGGTCAAGGGTCAAGGCCTGGAGATACCCTCCGACTACTCGGGCGTTCTCTACATTGAACTTGATGAGCGAGAGGCGTGGAAGCCAGCATTGATCAAAGAACTTAAGGCAGCTGACCTACCGATCGACACCAATCGAGTTTTTTGATCTCAACCGACTTTCGGCAGATAAAACATTGGACGAAAAACAATTAAAGAGGTTAATTCGAACTGCGCTTCCTGCAGATGCGCACAAGCCGAAGCCAACGCGAATTATCGGCGGCCTTCTCGTCTTGTTAAGCGTGATTCTCACTAGCCTGTATCTCGCGATCTCGCAACCCCACTGGTTGATCGCCGTTTGCATCTCGGTCGGGTTGGGAAATCTCTACGTGATGTTGAAGTTTTACGGACATGAGATGGCTCACGGCAGTATTCTTCAGCCGGGAATAATTCGGAGCGCGTTTCAGTACTGCACTGAGACGATTTACGTAATATCACCTCACCTTTGGAAGTATTGGCATAACCACACGCACCATCTCCACACTAATGTTCCTGAACGCGATCCCGATTATTTTCCGCCGATGATGGTTGAAGAGATGCGTGACGGTCCCTTTGCTTGGATCGCGCGGAGAATCGTTCCTGGCTCAGGTCACTGGCTGAGTCTTATAAACCTATTCATTCAGTTTACGCTTCAGGGGCAGGTCGTACTTTGGCGCGACAGTCGTCGGTGGCGGTTCACGGGAATGAATCGGCGCCGAGCAATAATCGACTCGGCGGGAATGGTCCTATTTTGGCTGATCCTCGCATTATGGTTAGGCGCATACGCTGCCTTGTTAGTCATACTGATTCCGATGCTCAGCGCCAATTTCATCATCATGGCCTACGTGCATACGAACCATTTGCTGCGACCACCCGCCGACACACCGAGAGTACTCGATTCCAGCATGAGCGTTCGAACATGCGAATTCCTGGATTTTATCCATCTACATTTTAGTCATCACGTCGAGCACCATCTCTTCCCAAACTTGAGTCATCAGTATTATCCTGAAGTCCGTAAACTTCTTGTTCGACACGCAGCGGAGCGATATCTCGCACCGAATCACTGGAGGGCCCTACGAGTTCTCTATTCCACACCCCGCGTCTATTGTCCCAGTCGTGGATTTGTTAACCCGATTGACGGCACCACCCTGTCGCTTTCGTCGCTTGAGGCCCAGCTTCGCGATGGCGGCAAGTGAGGAGCGTGAATTTTGATGGCAACTGTTTTTTCTGCAAGCTCCGAGGAGACTTTCAAGTGGTGGGCTGAATGCCAACCAATTAATTTTTACGATTCTGACGAAGGACTAATAAGAAGCCTGGAATTTTATTGTCACGATGCCGAGAGACTGTCGACATATCAGAACCGACTCTCTCGATTCGGAGCTTCTGCTGCTACTGTCTTGAACGAAGCAGCGCAAACTTCCAACCTCGCCGAGAATCTCCCGATATTACAGAGTGCCGGCGGAGAATTGAACCACGAAGTCGTGTATGGGGTGCCTTATCACGTCATCGGCTCGCAGTTGTATGCAACTGGCGTAATGCAGTTGTTTGCGGAGCCAATCGACCACGTCCTAGCCATGGCATTCTTACACCTTCTGTCGTTGAATGGCGAAGCTGGGCACGCGTGTCCGTTTGCTTGTACCGCCGGCGTAATAAAGGCGCTCCGTGCACTTGGCACCGACGAGCAGAAACAACAATATTTACCGCGCTTGTTGGATCCGGATTACACACGCTTATATCACGCAGCACAGTATCTGACAGAAAATCAGGGTGGGTCGGATGTCGGATCGAATCGAACCATCGCCGAAAGGCATCCCGTCCATGAGGGCGATTGGCTATTAACCGGAGAGAAATCGTTCTGCACCAACGTCACCGCGCCTATCGCAGTCCTGACAGCCAGGCCAAAGGGAGCGCGGGATGGAACGTCTGGACTAGGACTTTTCCTATTACGGCAGCGTCATGTCGATGGCACATTGAACGGAATTCAAATCGTCAGGCTCAAAGAGAAGCTGGGCACACAATCTATAGCGACTGCGGAGATCCGGCTCAACGGGGCAGTCGCTGAATCGTTGGGTCCGGTGGATGGCGGTTTCAAGAACATGATGCGTTATGTCATCAACACCTCACGTCTCTGCAATTGTTTCTTCGCGAGCGGCGCCGCGCGCCGCGCGTTCATAACTGCGGATCTCTACGCGAGTCATCGCACCGCTTTCGGCAAGCGCATAAAAGAATTCCCGCTGGTCAATCAAACCTTAGCCCTGATGAAGGCGAAGTCCACAGGCATTTTGGCCGCTAGTCTCTGCCTCGCACGGATGCTGGACGATGTCGAGTCAGGCTTAGAAGATGAAGAACGTAATCAGCTTTTATTTCGGGTGTTGCTGAACGTGTCAAAATACCGGAGTTCCGTGTTGGCTAGAGAGACGGTACTCGCCGGTATCGAGTGCCTTGGGGGCAACGGAACGATCGAAACCTTTTCAGTTTTGCCACGTTTGTTGAGAGACTGCATAGTGTATGAGACATGGGAAGGGCCGCACAATGTGCTCATGGCCCGGTTGTATCGCGATCTGAGGAAAGCTTCAGCGCTCAACCAGGCGTTCATGTGTTTGCAGAAGGTTTTCAAAAACGTCGAAGCCACAGAGCTTGCGGACGTTTGCCATTCCGCACTGCGCCGCGTCGAGACATTGCGAGTCGAGATCGAAAAGGAACTGAATGGCTCCGGGGTGGAACCTTCCTGGGCGTTTCGCGCCGCTATGGATGTTTTCGGAAATCTATTTTTCCTCGCGCGAATTTGCGCCGAGGCGGACTTTCACAAAAGCGCGGAAATCCGAATCGACCGTATCAGAGCTGCTCAGGATTTTTGGCGCTATACATGTCCGGCATCTCCTTAGCCGGTCTCTCAACTGCATTGTCGCGTTTATCGAAACATTGTTCAGACGCTACGATCCGAGCTTCACAAAACGAACTCACTCCATCTTGATTGATGAAACTAGAGAGATTCTTTGGCTATCTGAATAGTATCGCGTGGGGTCAATTCGTGCTGGTCACCGAAAAAGATGGAGTTTACTTATTCGGTGAAGGCAATGAGGGCCCGCATGTAGAGATTACGATTCATGACACGCGTTTTCTGAGACGGTTGCCTATTAATCCGGCAATCATACTTGGAGAAAGTTACGTTGCGGGACAGTGGGACGTGTCAAAGGGGCGACTCGCGGAATTGTTCGGCATCATTTCAGTGCATACACAGAGACGGCCGAAGTCAGGCTTTCTGCTGCGCGGGCTCTCGAAATTACATCGCACTTCTTTTCGCTCCAACAACCCCTCCGTGGCACAGCAGGTCACTCAACACCACTATGACAGAGGTGATCAGATTTTCCGTCTCTTTCTTGATCCCAGCCTGACTTATTCGTGCGGCTACGCGCTGTCCGCGTCCGATTCGCTTGAGCAGATGCAGCGGCAGAAGTATCAACTCATCTGTCAGAAACTTGGCCTTGAGGAATCGGCGTCAGTAATAGATCTAGGCTGCGGTTGGGGCGGCTTTTTGCTCCATGTAGCGAGGCAGTTTCCGAATGTTGACGCCGTTGGAGTTACGACCAGCAAAAACCAATTCGATTACGTCGTTGCGCAGATCAATGCCGAACAACTCGCTAATCGTTTGCGGGTGGAGTGCCGGGATTTTCGGCATACCCCCGATAAACAACACGATTTCCTGGTTAGTGTTGGAATGTTCGAGCACTTGGGTCGCGGCGACTACTCAGCATTCATGAAAAAAGTGAGTCGACTCCTGAAGCGTGGTGGCAGAGGATTGCTCCATACGATGGCAACTTTAGATGAGGTTAGCGAACAGCCTGATCCATGGATTTCGAAATATATTTTCCCCCGGCATCGGCTTCCCCGGCTTGATGAAATGGTTGGAGAAATGCGCCGCAACGGTCTACATATCGGACACATTGAGAACTTAAGACCTCATTACGCTGAGACATTTCGCCGTTGGGGTGAGAATTTCAGCGCCAATCAAGAAACGGTTCTGAAAGTTACTGGTGACAAAAAGTTCTATCGGATGTGGGACTACTACTTGAATCTCTGCGAAGCAGGCTTCCGTTATGGATCGATGGAGCTCTACCAGATTCTATTCTCTAACGGACGCTGGGCCTTTCCCGATAGGTTTGAGTTTGGCCTGCGTCCCTCCGTAAACTACTCGACCCAAGTTATAGGTACGTGAATATTCAGGTGAATAGCTGGAGCAATAAACACTGCCAATATTGCCTTTCATCCAAACTCTCATAAGGATCAAGCCATGAGTGCCGACCCGACTGAACTTAGAGATTTTGTGCACTCGTTCCGGCCCGAACGAGTCATCAGCAACCTTACAATCTCCCGAGCACGCGACCTCGATATCGCTCTCAGAGTTAAGCAACTCATTCCCCAGACAGGAGAAGAAAACGAGAGGTACCGGGGTGCGCAAGAGTCAATCGTCAACAGTGTTCTCGAAGATGTTTCCGAGGGGGGCTTCTTTCGTTTTCGAACGTTCGTTATTACGGGAGAAGCGGGTGTCGGAAAGACTACCGCCCTGCGCGCTATTGGTCGCGAATTTGCTTTAAGATTTCAGGAGTCGAAGAGCGGGAATATACTACTTCCCATCCTAATGCCACTTCAGCAAGTCAAGATACAGAGGGAAGCATTCGGCTCGAAGGAACCGTCAACGGAACTGTTCTGGTATTTGTTGCGCGACTGGTGCGCGTGGGTTTCCAGACTTACCGGACAAACGATCACCCATCAGTGGTTGACTAAATGGCTTCAGGCAAACCCTTGTGTTTTGATCCTTGACGGTCTTGACGAGTTTTTCATCAATAACATTTGGATTGACAGCGATCTGATCAAGCAGATGCTTGAAGTTTTTCGCTATACGCTGGACGACGGAGCGACCGCCGCAAGACCCCACACGGCTTTACTCGCAATACGTAATAGTTACCCAGGCTATGATCAGTTTGCTTCCGCTGACGCCCACCTTTTTCTGATCGAGAAGCTCACATCCGAGCAGGCGTCTGCCGTCTACCCGGAGATGAAACACGTGATCGAGGGTCTACGCGGATCAGCGAATCTTTCGGTCCTGCTGAACCCGCTGATCCTCTCATCACTGGCCCCTCGAGCGAGCCAACTGCGCGCTGAATCGCTGCAGACCAAGAGCATCATCATGCGGGAAGCTTTGGACACGCTTATTTATGAGGCGGACCTTGTTTCTCATCTCGGCAGGTTTGGGCGTATCAACCGATCCAGCGTGCATACGATGCTCTGTGTCATCGGTTGGCTGTTCTTTCGAGATGCAAAGGGTCTCATGACTCTGTTGGAGGTGAAACTCCAATCGGAGACGCTTGCCAACAACTGGAGTACGGAAGTTCCCGGCCTGAAAACGGATTCCAGCATAATGAGAGCGTTTGAACTCCTGGCCCACTCAGAAATCACCAGGCTTCTGATGGAGAGAACGGTCTTCGTTTCTACGGGAATCGATGAATGGCGGTTCGCTCACAGAGAGTGGGAAGATTATCTGACCGCCTCATATATGGCGAATGCTTATTACTACTCAAATTTTGTCCAGATGGGCCATCTCGCAATGACTCGCGCAATTTTCAAGATGATAGGCGAGATTCTCACCACTATGCCCGGCAAGTTCGAAATTACCGAATCTTTCACCGAAAGCGTTCTTGGGGCTGGTGGAATTGCGGCTGTGAACTTACCTGGCGTTCTCGGCAATAGCGAGTTGGTCGTTCACCCTCGCGCCATTCACAAGTTGCTTTCGATCGATACGTTGGACCATCTTAACAAGACGGCTCGGCTCGTAGTTTTCACGGCTGTTATGTACAGAGCTTTACGTCAAGCACGTACGGATCCGTCGGCGTCGGAGCTTCGCCGGGCTTTGATCATTGTGTGTAACGAGTACGGTAAGGGTGGCAATGATGAGCATCGGGATGCTCTAAGTGCGAGTTTGGCCTGGTGTTACCACAAAGCAATGGCAGCCGGTGATCGTCGCCTTCAGGGCCCGCAAGTCGAGTGGCCAGGTTTGGGTTTCAAACCCGAACATGAAGAGCCGGTTTTATCGATGTTAACAGCCGGGCGAGAACAGCAGTTCGAAATCAAGCCACATCACCGCTCGCTGCAAGTAGCATGGTTGCAAGTCCTGCCGATAGTCATGGAAGACTCATATCGTCCTGTTTCTATTGTGCATTACCTGTATGCCGTGGTGGTGGTTTACAAGCACGCCGCTCACATCCCGGAAATAGCGCGTGAACTTCCGCTTATCCTTGCGTCCGATTCGAAATACGCTGAAATATTTCGGGCGTACGAACAAGTTCCAGAGATATGGGAGCTCTTCACGTATTGCCAGGAAGCTTACCGTTCCGCTGCCGGTTTCTTAGGACCGGACCAGGCGTAGTGATGCCGATCTTCAAGCACCGAATCGATCTGATCCCGAGCCTTCATGCGCTTGCTGTGACTGTCTTACAGCTTACGTTGTACTTTTCGGTCGAAACGCCGCCGGTGGTTTTAATGGCTGGCCTACTTATTGCGCCTCTTTGTTTTCTTACAGTGTCGATTACACATAATCATTTTCATGTCGCAATCTTCAATAAGCTAAGCCTTAACAGAACGATCGAAATGATTCTCTTTTTTCAGAATGGGTTCACGGAAGGGAGTTGGAAGCCGACGCATAATCTTCATCACGCGTATTACCTGAACCGGCCTGGTGTTCGTGAGTTACAAGATCCAAATAATTGGCGGGATGTGTCCACCGGTTATAAGCGTCACTTGTGTCGCTACATTTTTCCATTCATTTTGAGCCATTGGAAGAGGCATGCCTCGATGAGCAAAGCACGATTGAGGCACGGCAGTAGTTGGAATACCAGGTTGGTTAGGATCTCTATTGTACTCTTACTAATCTGGTTACATCCGCTAGGTGCAATTTGTCTTTTCTTCCTTCCGATGGCCCTATCGCAGTTCCTTACTGCAATACACAGCTATTACCAGCATGCGGGCCTGGATACTGACAATCCCTATCACGCATCGTTCAACTATCATGGACCATTCTATTTGTACAATATTGGCTACCACACCGCGCACCACCTTAAACCAGGACTTCATTGGTCTAAACTCGCAATCGAGCATCAGAAGATCAGCAGCGAGATTCCGGCACAAAACATGGTGGGTTGTTATCTTTCCTGGACTAAATACAGCAATCCCCGGTCGTAAAAATGACAGGCCACTAGGAAATAAACTGGGCTCCGATCTCATTCTTATACGAGCGAGACCGTTTTCTGCCATTAGGTGAACCTTGCGCTGTTCTTCGCCAGCGATGCCCTGGCCGCCTTGAGGAATTAAGGCTGGCGGCGCGCTTCATGACCACGAACGACTGTATGCGGGCGTGTAGACTTGGAGAGCTGAAGACCAAGGCGTGACGCAGGAACAGCTCGAGCCTAACACAGTGGACGCGCCGACAGCGCTAAAGAAATTCGTATTCGGCAAGGGGTAAGGAAGGGGGCGAAGTATGAGAGTAGACCCACAGCAGTTGGAGAAGGCGATTTTTCTTGGGAGGGGGGTCGAGCGTTTCACGCAAGACTCGCCCGTACTGCCGGACGTGTGGGCCGAGTACGGGCAGAGGCCGAACGAGAAGATCGACCTACTCCTTAACCCTTACAAGGATTCAGCGCCCGGCAGGCTGTGCGACATCCTGCTCACGAGGCTCACGGACAGGGACAAAGATCCGAATCGATACCGACTGTCTCCTCCGCCTCCCATAGTGGCGGAGAGCGTAGGCAGAGGGGCCGCAGTCAACCAGTCTACGGTCGTCATCCAGCTCTACTTCGACGAGCTGATCTGCGTCGTGCTCCCGATGACGCGTTGGTGGAACGAATATGTTTGGAAGGACGACGACAAAAACGGCGAGGAGGAGATTACAACGTTCCTGAAAGATAAGCATGTGCAGGAGGAGATGGTAAAACTCATGCGGCGTTACCCGCTCGAACGGAACGGATCGGCGACTGCCGTCGACGCCTCCCAAACGCCTCCGTCCCGCTGGTTCTCGTCGCAATTGCTTTGGCTGGTCAGAGTCGTGGGCGCGATCGCCCTGGCCGCCAAAGGTAGCCCCGCCGGCGCGAAAGGGGGCAACGACGACACCTTCCACATCGACGGCCACGAACAGGACGTGGTCGATGCCGCCGTCGAGCTGTTAAATGATTTGAGGACAGTCGAGAAGAACGACCTGCGTGATATAGAACCGGAGCCGACTGGCCCTCAACCACGCCCCGGCACGGAGCTGGACGCCGACGCCCGCTCGTTAATCTGGTCGGTTAACCTCAACCGCATGGCGAAGACGGCGATGGATGTCTCGACGACGACAGTTAAAGCGGACGCCGCCCGGCTGCTCTTCGACATTAGTTGCAAGCACATCACTTGGGCCATCATCGACAGCGGGGTGGACGCGCGCCATCCGGGCCTGCAGCGCCGCCCCGCTCAGACCCCCGCGAAAGTGGCGTCGGAAAGTAAAGCTACCCCCTCGGACTCCGCGGCTGCGTCGCCGGCCGACGACGACACGGCGTGGACTGAGACGACACGCGTAATCGCGACCTACGACTTCACGATCATCCGCAAGCTCCTGAACCGCGAAGATGATGAAGCCTGGACCGCGCAACTGCCAAAGGAACTGAGCGAGTATTTCAAGCAGGACGAAGCGAAGAGGAAAGAGTTCAGGACCAGGCTGAAGCAGGGTAGGAGTATTGACTGGGATTTTCTCCTGCCGTATTTGGCGATTCCATACGTAGTGAAGAGGACGACGGCCGACTCCGGAGAAAAATCCGATCCAGCCAATAAGGTTGGGTCCAAAGGCGAGGTGAGTAATGCCACCGCCGAACAATCTCCTGCTCCCACGAAGTCGGGCGAAAGCGGCAAACCGCCCCTCAAAGTCTACGAGCCACCCGAGTACAACCACGGTACACACGTTGCCGGCATCCTTGCCGCCGACTGGCGCCAGGACGAGTCGCACGGCTACCTGAAGAACGACCTCAAAGGCGTCTGCCCAGATATACAACTCTATGACCTGCGCGTGTTGGACAAATACGGAACGGGCGACGAGTTCTCGCTCATTGCCGCTATGCAGTTCGTCCGCCACATCAATGCGCACAACGAGAAGCGGACGATCCACGGCGTCAACCTGAGCATCAGCATCAAGCACAACGTGAAGAACTATGCCTGCGGCTGCACCCCCGTCTGCGAGGAGAGCGAGCGACTGGTGAACGCGGGGCTGGTGGTAGTCGCCGCCGCCGGCAACGACGGCTACCTTCACTACCTGACGCGGGGCAACAAAGACCTCGAAGGCTACAGCAGCATCAGCATCACCGATCCCGGCAACAGCGAGGCCGTGATCACGGTCGGCTCCACCCACCGAGACAAGGCGCACACCTACGGCATCAGCTTTTTCTCCAGCCGCGGGCCGACCGGGGACGGGCGCGCCAAGCCTGATCTCGTAGCCCCCGGCGAAAAGATCGTCAGCCTCATCCCTGGCAAGCTGAAAGACACGATGGACGGAACCAGTATGGCCGCGCCGCACGTCAGCGGGGCGGCGGCGCTGCTCCTGGCCCGTTACCCGGAGTTGATCGGCAGACCGGCGCGTGTCAAGGAAATCCTCTGCGCCACCGCGACCGACTTGGGCCGCGAGCGGTATTTTCAGGGGCGGGGTATGGTAGACATTCTGCGCGCGATGCAGTCTATCTGATGGCCGCCGTGAAGGAGTTTAGAAATGATATTTACACTCGAAGCGCTGGAAGCAAGGCATGGGGACGCGCTCGTCCTCTACCACGGCAAAGACGACGGCGACATGAGCATCGTCGTCATAGACGGCGGCCCGCACAAAGTCTACCGGCAAAGCCTGCGCAAGCGTCTGGAGTCGCTCAGGCCTGAAGGGGAAGACCTGCACATCCCGCTCATGATGGTGAGCCACCTCGACGAGGATCACATCCAGGGGCTCGTAGACTTGACCGCCGAGCTCGTCGAGATGCAGGACGATCCCCAAAACCTGCCGGACGATCTCCTGAATGCGAACGTCGCGCTCCCCTACCGCATCGACGCGGTTTGGTATAACGGCTTCGACAAAATCCTCGAAAACACGGACCAGGACCTAAAGTCTTTAGCTGCGTCCGCCGTGATCCAGCCCGGCGGCCCGGACGACAGCGTACGCCCGCTCGCCGAAGCGATTGCCGCCAGCGTCGGTCAGGGACTGAAGCTGACGGCAAACCTCGAAGCGCTGGACATCAACGTCAACGGCGGCGGCTCCAAGCTCCTTCTCGCGTCGGCCGATGAGCGTCTGACCTACGCTTTCAACCCTACCAAAAAATCCTTTTACAAACTCAAACCCGGTGACGAGCCGGAAGACGACGCGCTCAAATTCACCTTGCTGGGCCCAACCCACGACCAACTAATAAAGCTCCACGAACGTTGGGATAAAGACCTTAAGACGATCATCGCGAAGGAGAATAAGAAGAAGTTGGAAGCCGAGGGAGCGGACTACGAAGACGATTCGCCCTTTAACCTTTCGAGCATCGTAGTGCTGGCGGAGGCCGGGGGCAAGTCCATGCTCCTGACCGGCGACGCGCGGGGTGACTACATTATAGAGTCCGCGAAGCAGGCCGGGCTCCTGGAAAACGGGGTCCTCAGCGTTGACGTTCTCAAGTTGCCGCACCACGGCAGCAACTATAACGTCGACACGAGTTTCTTCGAGACGTTCCCCGCCGACCATTACATCGTCTCGGCTGATGGTAAGTATGAGAATCCCTCGCTGGAAACCTTCGAGTACCTCTTCGCCGCCCGCGCCAACGATGACCGGCTCTTCACGGTTTACCTCACCAACGAGACGGGCACGCCCGGCGACAATAAAGCCCACATTGACACTCTCGTCGCCGAACTGAAGAGCAAGGTGGCGAGCGATCCGAAGGTGACGGTCGTTTACCGGCAGCCCGGCGACCCTTCGGTCGTGGTGAACCTTGGCACTGAGGTTGAACTCCCCGCGGTGGAGTAACGCGCAGCTTACCTTTGAAGTGCTTGGCGAAGATAAGCTCGGACAGGGATTTATTAACGTGAGTAACGTTGCACTTGGTTCCAAGTTTGTCTCGCAGTTGTCCCGCAGTTCTTTACGCTTGGGCACTTCAAGGACCATATGCAACGCATGCACAGGCTTTTTGTTAAGCTTTTTCGTAACCATTGAAAACAAAAGGCTCGTAAAACCGACTCCTAAGCGGAAGGTCGCGCGTTAGAAATCGCTGGGCACAAGTCAGAAATTCCTTATGTAAAAGGGGTGAAGAGCACTAGATGTTGTGGTTCCTAATACTTTCTTTAAGAGTTTTCTGATTTTAATTGGAGATTCAAAAACCTCGACATTCTTTGTCACAACATGCTAAAAGTGCCACAACTCACGGTTGACTTATAAACTCAAATCATCGACCTAATTACGTTGTCGCCATTCTTTGAGTTGTCAGAAATTCATACTCGGGAGTTCTGCCAATGATCAAGATTCTTTTCCTGCAGGGCTACTCAACTAGTACGGCAAGAATTCAGTTTGCTGAAGAAACGAAAGCCATTCAGGATAGACTCTATAGCCATAGTCAAAGACCGAGGGTTGAGTTCTATCGAGCTCCCGGTATGAGAATTGAGGATCTTAGAAACTCCCTAAGTGAAATTCGCCCAAATATAGTCCACATCTGTGGACACGGAAGTCCTGATCGCAAAATTTACTTACAAACGACGAATGGTGAGAATGTGTTGCCTGAGCCTAACGTTCTTGGAGAAGTTTTTGCCTTGCTGAAAGGCGGCCTGAGCTGTGTGGTGATAAACGGTTCCGTTAATCCTTCGCAGACTGATGAATTATATAAAGTGATCGGTTGTGTAGTCGGATTGCCCAAAACCTTGGGTGAGAGATTTTCAATTCAATTCTCAGCCGGCTTTTACAAGTCACTTCAAGATGGTCTAAGTTTCGAAGAGGCATTTAAGCTTGCGTCGCATGAGATTAACATTGAAATGCTGGAGCGCAGCAATTGGCCATTACTACTCTTATCACCCGACCGAGACGAACGAGCCAATTATTTAGCCAGGCGCAAGGGATTTAATACTGCAAGGTCTTCTACGCCGGTTAGCTTTTCGGCGCTTGATTTCGGCGCTCCGGCAGCAGAGCGCGATATAGGCAAAGGTCTGAAAGAGTATTTCGTCGAGTCGGATACTTTTCGAAGAGTCTACTCAGGTGAGAAATTCATCATACTCGGCAACCGAGGATCTGGTAAGAGCGCCATCTTTAAAATTATTGCAGAACGGGAAAAGACTAGTCGGAAAGTTGTGATCGAACTATCACCCGAAGACTACTCTTACGAAATGCTTTCTACTGTTCTCAAGGCCGAACGAGCCGGAGGTTGGGCGAAATATGGTGCCTATGCTGCCGCGTGGAAATATCTCATCTACATCCTTGTGATGAAAGCTCTTGTCAAGGGTGGATCTCAATTCAAGCGAGGAGCTGATGCAAAGATCTACAAATATTTACGCGATAATCACAAAGGGTTTCAAGGTAATCCCATTGCTTTACTGATTTCATATCTGAAAAGAATGGAAGGGTTCAAAATCGGATCGTACGAAGCCACCGTTAAATCCCAAGAACTTGCGAAGCTTTACGATCTTGAGGAGATTAACCAGTTGCTTCCTAGCTTAAAAGAAGCATGCATCAAACAAAACGTTATTGTCCTCATAGACGAACTCGATCGAGGGTGGGACGCTTCCGAAGATGCAAAGGCCTTTGTTGCAGGATTGTTTCAGGCTGTGGTGTCAATTAACGAGCTTACTCCAGACTTACGAGTGCTGGTCTCTTTGCGAATGGAATTGTACGACAGCATTCCTTCACTTTACGAAGACGCTCAAAAATATCGAGACGTAATGGAAGTTATTTCTTGGGATGATTCAGCCTTGTTGCAGTTAGTTGGGAAGAGAGTACGGCATACTGTTCCTGGACTTACACTCAAAAGTGACATTGAATGTTGGAACAGTGTGTTTCTAGAAAAGTTAGATTATCGCCAAGCACGGTCGTTCAATTATGTTGTTGATCGAACACTGTATAGGCCACGAGAGATAATACTGTTTTGTTCAATAGCACTTGAAGAGAGCCGAAAAACGCAACTATGGCCTATTGACTACCGCGTAATCAGCAAATCTGAATTGGCTTATTCTGAGGACCGCACTAGGGATATCGTAGCGGAATACCGCTTTCAGTATTCTGGACTCATGAGTGTTTTCGACGTGTTTAGGGGTCGGTCATATGGCATGACCAGGAGGGAACTCGAAGACATCTGCTTAGCTATTACCACCGGGGATTATAAAACTGCTCGCACTGCATCTTGGGTTGAGGGTCAAGATCCTGAATATCTCATCGATGTGCTTTGGCGCATTGGTTTCTTGCGCGCTCAGGCTGTAGGAGGATTAAGGGGAGTGCGACGTGGCGGTAGTGCATACATTGGTCCGCATCAGGTATTCCATTTGAATCTGCAGAATATCCCCCGCTTTCAAGTTCATCCAATGTTTAGAGCATTCCTCGGAATGAAGGTGCCAAGAAGGTAAAACGATCCTGTTGATTAGAATGTTTAATTATTGACCTCTTCCCTTGGGTTCTTGCAGATGTCAACAGAATGTGGGGTTCCTCTTTCGGCATCTCTCCCTGGCGTGTTCATCTTTGGAGCGTCCTATGTCACCCATCCATTATGGTTCAAAGACTTTGATTTAAGTCCTCGCAGGTTCTTGGTGCTGTGATTGCTTTAACAATCGGAAATGTTTGGTACTCTGTGAACCGTTATTGCATTCATCAGATCCTTGACTGTGTTGCTTACCTGCTTAAGAATCCGGGACCAGTAGGGGCAATTGATGGGAGTACTTAAACGACATAGGAAAGTACACCGCGAAATCGTTAAAGACCATTAACAGGTCCGGCATTGCCGGAGAACACATCGCGCTTCGCAGCGCATCAGTTCTATTGCTGTATACGATTGCGGAGGTCGGTTTTCTATATATCATGTGGCATGACCAAACGGTGGTAATTTCTTTGATCAGTATTCGGGCAAAATACTGATTGCATCGACCATCATTTTTTGCGTCGGTATATGGCAGAACGTGATAACGCGTCACATCGATTACGCGGTCACTGATTAAACTTATTAGTTAGAAGTATCCCTATTAGACAATGCCTGCAAGAGGAGAAGACTTCATCGATGAATGAAGTGTTCATTAGCTACGACACTGCAGATAAGGAAAGGATACGTCCTCTTGTAGAAATCCTTATCCAGCAGGGATGGTCATTATGGTGGGATCCGGTTATTCCACCAGGGCAGATCTTTGATGAAGTGATAGAAAGTGCTTTGGAGTCCGCACAGTGCGTCGTCGTCATTTGGTCTCGAGAATCGATTACTTCCAGATGGGTGAAGACTGAAGCCCATGAAGGGCTACAGAGAGGCATTCTAGTACCCGTCTTGTTAGACGATGTCAAGATCCCGCTTGAATTTAGACGCATTCAAGCGGCTCAACTTACGAATTGGGAAGGGAATCGCAGTCATCCGGATATGATCAGGCTGGTCGATTCCATTCGGGCGACCCTTGTTGGCGCGGGCAGTGGACAACGTCCCAAGATTATCCCCTCTTCCGAAGCTAGTTTGCCGTTGGATCAAGTATCTGTAACAACCGAGAGTGAGGTCCGGTCTGGCGTCCTGGTAATTTTAGTTGGAGGCAAGATCTGCTTATATGCTGCAAGCAATGCACTTGGAGACTGGTCGCTGAGACCTGCGACAATCGTAGAGCTAAAGCGGACGATCTTGGGAGACGAAAATCTCGATTCAATCATAATTAGGGAACGTGGAATCGTGGGGACGAAGTTAAGGGTGGACTTCAATGAATTGAACAGAACTACCAACTTCAAATATCGTGACCCGGAAGACTTGGATTCTGCTCAGCTAGACCCCCAACTGTGGAAAGACCTTGCCACCATGATTTATCGCTCGGCTGGGAATTACGAAGGCATTGTTGTCCTTCACGCACTGGACACAATCGCATACACAGCGTCCGCATTGTCTTTCATGTTACGCGATCTTGATATACCAGTGATCGTAACAGGCTCTCAATTGCCACTGAATTATTCGCGCACGGACGCTGTTCAGAACCTTGTAGTATCAATCACACTTGCAGGATTTCGCTCAGTTGGGCTCAAGCCGTTTGGCTCTGAAGTTGCCGTGTTTTCTTATGATGCGCTATTGCGCGCAAATCGATCGACGTTGATCAACTCATCCTCGTACCGATTCCTTGATTCACCAACTTATCCGCCGTTAGCAATTGCGGGGGAACGCTTAGATATCAAGTCACTGTTCCAGGGAGATATGGGCGTCAAGGGATTAGTGCATCTTCGTGACAAAGTCGATGCACAAGTTATTTTGATGGATGTTTTCCCAGGAATCGGCTCGGACATAATAGAGAATCTAAACCAAAGTAAGCTGGTTCGCGGTGTCCTGCTTCGTACCTATGGTTCAGGTTCTGCTCCAATGTCAGAAGGATTTTTAAGTGCGCTTAGTTCTTTGGTCGCTTCAGGTGTCGTCGTGCTGAATGTAAGAGAATCCCAAAGCGGGACATCACCAGTTAATGAGGATCCAGTTAGTCTCAGGTTATCGGAACAGGGTGTCATCTCAGCACATATGACAGTAGAGGCCGCATATGCAAAGCTCGTGATCGAACTCTCCAACTCAACAGAACCTCCAGAAGTCATTGCAGATCTCCTTCAGATCGATCAGGCCGGCGAACTCACGCAGAGTGTTTACCATATACACTATGGTTCGGGGCAAACGATAAACGAGGATACGGTTAGCCGCGCAACTCTCTCACCAAGAAGATCGGTTTTGAGGCCTCAACTGAAGCTGGAGAGAGTTAGTTATGTTCAGCTCTTCATGTTAGGAGTTGCACCTATTGGAACTACATCGGCCAATCGAGCGATAGATATCGCCCTAGCAATTGTTGATAAAGATCAAGTAACCGACGAAACGGTAGAAGAACTTCAACAAGATACTTTAAGATGGTTCAGAGCGGGGAGAAACACTATTAACGTGGTGTACGAAATAACTCGCGCCAAGGGCACTATTTTAGATCCACGGATGCTACTACGGGTTGAGAGCCTCGAGCCTCTCAGATGGTCACAGCTGTTCGTCGCTATTCACTGCGAAGTAAATACGTAACAGCCAGCAGGCTGATCAAATCTTCGCAAGTTAACCTGACAATACCTTTGAAATTCTCACTTCTTTGGTTCGGGTTTCCCAACGCACACGCGCTCTAGCACAACCGCAGTAACCATGGCAGGGTCCATCAATCATTTAGCCGTAGTGAGTAGAGGAGCTTGAGAATGCAGATTTTCATGAGCTGGGTCTGAGATCCCGGAACGTTGGACCATTCAAGCATTTAAAGTTGCGCTATTCTGTACCGGAACGCTGAGTAAAGTCGGTTGCGAGAGAAGAATTACTTGTGACGGTGTTGTGACGGGAATTCAGATAAAGGCACGCGGAGGCGATATAGCTGCATAAAGGATCATCAAAAACCCCCAATAAAACCGCTATGGCTGCAACCTGTTTTAGTTAATAGAGTTGAGAATTTGCGTGTTTTCGGATTATGAATACGATGCTCTGGGAAGCTGGGGTACAAACTAAATTCTTATCCTAAGCTTCGCAGATGTTGAAGGCTGCAACAACTCACAATTGAACTCATAACTGATGCATTATCATGGCGGACGATGCCTTGCCGCAGTGACACATCAACTTGTAATTGATGGCCTATGCATAGGAGGGTCTTGCGGCAGTTAAAAAAGCTATTGCATTGTAGCTTTTCTCCCATGATAATTTGCTACCTCGCGAACTCAGGTCGTTTCGATTGCAGGACTTCAAGCTTAATATTTCTACAGGGGACTGTTTGGGACAGTGATTCGTCTGAGAATTCGATCACAACAGGCAACTGCGCATGCTTGGACCTCGCGCGTTGATGTTAATGATCGGAGTTCGGGTTCGAGCACAAACAAGTCTGCAAAACCCACTCGTTCACCGTAGGGTTGTGCAAAGCCATCATGAAGAATGTCAGCGTCCGTTTGAAGAGGAGCGAGATCTATGCAACTGTGCGAATTTTTGGAGCTCCATGATAGTGAACTGACAAAGAACTCAGACCTAGCCAGAGCAGAGTTCGACAGACGGCAGGACAAATCGCTTCGGTTGGCCCGCTGGCTTCGCCCGGAGATCATTAAGGACATACAGACGCTGAATCCTCACTTGCAGTTCATGGATGACGGCGCGTTCTATGGTAGGGACCCTAATGAAAATCGTGGCGGGGAGCGTTTTTTCGCGCTTCTGACACCCATCACCTTGAAAAAACGACTGCGCCTGCTCGACAAACTCCGCAAGTACTTGAGCGATCATCCGGATGCCGCCAGCGATGTCTGGTGGTCGCACGCTAAAGACCTTTCGCGTTTTAGAATAGTGACGGCTAATCTCCATGATCTCGTCGCGGTACGCGATCTCATCGCAGCTTTAGTTGTTAGGCTGAGATCCGAGGGAAAAGTTTATTTGCGTGACAGCCCAAGGGACTTCATCTGGGTTAAGCATAACGAGCGGCACAACTCTTCCAAGAGTATTCATTACCTGCTGTGCGATGCGGAAGGTCACATCGTCGAAGTTCAGATCATGACGCTTCTTCAGTATTCATGGGATCAGATCGAGCACTGGTTGTACGAGGTTCGGCGGTCAGTAGACGTTCCGGACTCTGTTCATGCGTCGCTTGATAGGAGCTATTGGGCGCTGTCGAACTCGCTATTTGTGTTAGATGAGTACATCCTTTCGCTTGACAGGCGATCCGCCAAATCGATGCCCAAGCCACTGCGGCGCGATCTTACGCGCTGTATTTGGCGTTGCACTAGCTAGCATTCCGATGCGCAATGAACTAGATATACTTATTTATGCCCACGACGGTCGAGGGCATGGTCACATAAGCCGCGCTGTCGCCATTGCACTTGCTCTTCGCCGCCTCAGGCCAAATCTTCGGCTCTTAATCGTTACTGGTTCCCGAGCAGTCTCGGAACTTGATGGCGGCAAACTGGATTGGCTGAAGCTGCCCGCTTATCAGTCGACCATATTCGACCGAAGGAGCATACCTAGGACAGGCCCGTCAGGCTTCTGCCATCAGAGCCTCGCTCTAGTCAGATCTGAACTCCTTGCAGAGATTGTGTCTCGACTGCGGCCGCGCTGCATTCTCGTCGATCATCTTCCGCTCGGAAAGGCGGACGAACTCAAGTCGGCTCTTAAGGAAACTTCAAAGTCCTCAACTCGTTGGGTGTTGGGAATCCGAGCCATTCCTGGGAACACGGGTGAATCGGTTTGGAGCGCAAAGTCTGCAACGATCGTCCGCCAACGGTATGTTCGCGCCCTTTGGTATGGTGATCCAGCCATCCATGGCCCTAGAATCCTTTCTTCTCTTCGCGAGCATCTCGGTATTCCGATCGTTTCTACTGGGTTCGTTTCCAGAGCGGCTGAGATCTCCAGTTTAGAGAGCTTTTCCTCGACGACTCCCGAGTGCGTTGGTGTCGTTAGCTTGTCATGGGCGAGTGTTGCCACACAACGCACATTGGCAACGCTTCTTTCTGCACTAGGCTCGCGTCGGTCGGAGCCTCATTGCTGGCACGTCTATGGAGCACCAATGACCGAAATCTCTTCCGGGCAGAGAGCAGGATTCATTTTCTCGCCATTTAGCTCTGCTTTTCTTTCGACTTTGAGAGCTGCTCGCCTCTGCATTACTTACGCTGGGTACAACTCAATAACCGACTGTCTTTGGGCGAGGGTACCTGTTCTGTTGGTTATACGAGATCTTAAAGAGACAGAGCAGTCCATGCATGCCAATTTCCTTACGAGATTTTTTGGGGCCGCAGTCGACTGTGTACAGGAGCACTCCTTGACTACAGAACGAGTGACCGCAGCAATAAAGGGGCTACTAAGCGCTGAGCGCATGAGTCTTGCTCCTGGGCTACTTACCGGCAGCGACACTGCTGCGCGAGAACTAATCGATATCTTGAACGCCTGAATGCCTTCGTGGTAATGCGCGACCCCGACCCTAACACATTCGCTTCTCTTCAATATCGAATCTCACTCGATTCAGCTCGAAGCCTCGCGGCACGACCGATTGATGAACTATTTGTGACGCTGGCGCACAAGAGATCTGGGCATCACGCCATAATCGACTGGATTCTCAGCCAATTTGTTGGGGACCTCGCTCATAACAACTTCGCAAACAAAGGTTCTTCTCGAGATCTACTCAGCTCCTGCACTTCGCACTGGGCATCGGTTCCTGATGATAAAGCAATAGAGAGACTCCGGGCGGTCAGCATTAATTTCGAGAATTCACCCGCAGTCACCTTGGAGGATCTAAAGCTGCTGGTATGGCAATGCACGGAGGCTTTTCCTTGTGTCTCAAGACTGTGGGTTCTAATCGTGGTCCGAGACAGCTACAACAATTTTGCTTCATGCTATCAGCGCGTAGTGGCAGGCGTGAAATCAGTCTCGTCATGGAAAACGGACATTTGGGAAAGGCATGCAGAGTTATTTCTCAGAGCCCAAGATATTTCTCAACTAGGAATTGTAGGCTTGCCGATTGGGTTCAATCAGTGGTTCTCCGACATCGAGACCCGTCGAGCTATAGCGACAGCCATTTCTGTCGATACTTTCGTGCGCGTGATGCAGCGCGTGTCGCATTTCGGTTCGGGAAGTAGTTTCGATGGTTTTAAATTTGATCACCGAGCAGCTGACATGCGCGTCCTTGAGCGTTGGAAGTACCTTTACGGTGAATCTCGCGTTGCTTTACGAGACGCAATGACAAACAAGACTCACGATCTCAATCGGGCCATTTTCGGTTGCGACTTCACAGATCATGTACTCCAGTCGCTCTACACTGATTGAGTTCTGCAATGACGTGTGACGCATTCGTCCTAGATCAGCAGGGCACCACGATAGAGAGATAAAATTGGATCGAGAGCCAGATTTCTGTTGCTCCAGTTGTGATTCATTCTGCCGATGGATCGGAGGACTGACTGAGGCATTGCGAGGGCCGACTCCAGCGCGAAGGTCAAAGACTGTTGGTTTCCGACTTCGAATTTCCAGTTGCCGCAATGAACGTCAATGAACTGGTTAGCTGAGATGTCGCTGCAGATTAGGGGAAGACCACAGGCCATCGCCTCGATGAGAAAGTTAGACATGCCTTCATTTCGAGACGCACTTACCGCGACAGTTGCCGCCAAGTATTCAGCCAGCATCTCATCTTGACTTTTCTCTCCGACAAACTGGACTCGCGTGAGGTGGAGGGTTCGAACCGTCTCCAACAAGGCGGTCATTGACTGACTACGCCCCTTCCAGATTTCCCAGTTATCCGAGCCAGCGATCCTCAATGTTGCATCGCCGAACCGGCGCTCTACAGTCTTCCACGCAGCCATAACCACGGAAAGGTCCTTCTTAGGGTCCAGCCGTCCAGCAAACAGAACAGTTCGTCCCGAGTTCCGGTGCGTATCTGGGCACATGGTAACTACCGATACACAGGGACTATTCGGGATGATTACGATTCGGTCTGATGGAATACCGTCTCGGATCAGCTCCCGCCTGAGCGGTTCTGACTGCACCACGAACACAGCAATTTCTGCAAGGCCTGAACGTTCACGGCCCTCCAACGACGCCAGCCGCCCAGCCGAAGACACACGAATGACCACTCGGGTTCCGGTCTTGTGTAGAAGCTGTGCTGCTTCGACGGTAGTGTGTGGATACACACTGCTCATGAGAAGGAGAGCAGCAGAATACGATATCTTCAGAGTCTGCAGCCGTTGAAGAAGGTCGCGTGTCCACTCAGTTCCGCTTCCTTGTGCGGGTGCACACTGTTCAATGTGCATCGGCTTATCTGAGCTTGAATGGCGCTCCATTGATACGGCGCTGGTGTAGACAACCGTGCCGATCCCTTTGGCCGCTAAACCTTCTGCGATTAGGGCCATTTGATTCTCAGCCCCCCCGAGAACAGGCGGATAATAGGGAGTGATTACCGCAAGGCGTGGCGCTACGCTGCTAGGAAACTCGCTCGACAATGTTGATGGGCTTTGCTGCGGCTTAACTCGGCCGCGCTGCTCAGAAACTAGACAGTATGCCGGTCAAAAATATAGGCCAGATCCGTCCCGCCGCGACATCTGGATTGCTTGCTTGCATAACCGTTTGGATTCCACCAAGGACATACGATTCTGGTATTCAGTAATGCACCCGCAGAGAAACCTCATTGGATTAGTGCCGATCTTGACTAAGTGTCAAACGAATACCCAAAGGTCTGAACTTCCCAAGAAAATGCCTTCTCGACAATGTACCTTTGTCGTCGTGTATATACTTCGTTATACGGTCGGCGGTCCTTTCTGTATTCAGACTTTGCATAAACGTTTAGAGAGTCCGCAAACGGGATACCCAGAAATGCAAATACTTCACTTAACTCCGCCAGTAAATTCTCGTACCTGATAATCCTATCCACAATTATTCTAGAGTTTTTTTCGGCAGTGTAAAGCGAGTGATCCACACATAACCTTGCCTCCGATAAATACTCTTCAAACGTTAAACTACCTCCTTTCCGGGCACACAGCATATGATAGTGTGACAGTGTCTTATCCCACGGATTTCTCTCAACACAGAATTTAAAATAACTCTCCCAAACAGATTTGGGTATACGACTTTTAACTTCTCTGGCTGAGATATGGTTGTAAAAACCCTCATGATTTCTTGCGATATGAGGTGGTACTTGAGGGCGGATTGGAGTAATCACATCGCGATCATGGCAGTGTGGAGAAAGGTAGACCTCAATGCTCGTGCTGGCTGTCTTCTGGGTCTTTATAAAGATGAATTTGTTTTTGTGCGATATGATCATCCCTCTATTCCCTTTTGCAGTTGGTCCTTTATAGACAAAGACAACGACTTAATTGGGCACATAAGGTGGAAGCCGCCACGACTGAATACAAGCCCGAGATCTATGTGGCAGAAAACGGACTCTATGCTGTCACGGACTCTATGCTGTCACTCTAGGAGGATATCTTACTGAAGCCGAGGCTCAGAAGAGAATTGATTTTGCGAATGCGAAGGGCGGTTTGGCGACAGATAAGAATCCGTTCGTGCGAGTGTCGCAGAAATGGGGAGAGAACATTTTTTATTAGCCCACCTCAGCTCGTTGTTTGAAGAACCAGTTGACGTTCATTCATTTTGGCCGCGCACCTCTGGTTTTTCTTATGTATTCGCTTATTGTTGCTGCCATTTCGACAGAGGGTTCGTCCCGTTAGCTCTCATGGTCCAGAACTGCGTTGCCCATGGGTGACCAGCCCGGTGGGGGCAGGTTCAGCAGAAACAGTTCCAGCGTTATCAACGGCAATCCGGGGATTATAGCAACGGAGTGCGCCGCGCGGTTCTGGGCGGTAACGAATAGACTTCCTCGGAATCCAGGGTCCACAGTTGAAGGGCCATCGGTGAACAAACCAAAACGTAAGGTGCTGGCCCGATGTGGAGTAAGCTTTCCAGTCAACCACGCCGGCATGGATATGACTTCTCGTGTTGATACGACGGCCCACGAATTCGGCTGCAATAACAACGGATGCTCACCACTTAAATGAACCAAGTGTCCGTCAACAAGTGCCTGCTCACCACAAACCAGGCTATATCCAGACCAGGTTAATTGATGATCAACAAACGGCTCAATTCTTAGTAGGTCGGCACGGCAGGCGCGCTGAATCTCGTAGCCATTCAACATTCCACTATTAAACCGGTCGTGGGGCCTAGCCGATTCGAGGAACACAGCTACTGCTTCTGACTCCGCAAAGGCGTTGCGATCTTTCCCAGATGCTTGGGCTGGGAGTTTGGCTCTCACCCCTTCAAACAGTTTGTCTCGATAGAACACCACTTCTTCCTGGGTGATTCCCTTACTCTGACTTGTGGACGAATCAAAGGCGTCATGGTGGTCCAAGCAAAGAAATACCAAATTCTGCTCATTGTGATTAGCGCGGTCATGATCGATATGCGCCACTTGACCCTTCTTTTCTGAAAAGTCGCCGTGCAGACCGAAGCACAAGCAGCAGCGTCGTGCACTTCCAACTAGCACCCTTGTCAAAATTGCTGGTGCGATCTTTTTACGTGCGCTCATCGATTGAGAATCCTTCCATCTGCAAAGGAAAAAAGGAAAAGGGCCGGCGCAACTGTGGAGGAGTGCGATATAGGTCGTCAAGTCCGGCTCGAAACAGTTAATCGTGTCGGCGTCGTGTATCCGAGCTGAAAGGCTCTGCGCAACGGGTTAAGACGCCTGAAACGATCATCGCGGAATTGCAGAAGAAATGCGGCGTAGTCTTTTAAAATACGCCTTGTAGAGTGCTGGGTCAGGCAAGATACTGACATGTAACCGCATGAGATTTGCTGATGAATCGCTCAATGTAAGCGGCGCTTTTGAATCTGCTCCTCAGCAGCGGATCGCACGTTCGAGTCCGCGGGCCACCATTACCTGATTTCGACTGATAAGAGCATTGCCGGTCTTGGAATACACCGATCCTTCTGCTAGGGAACAAGAATTGACTGCCACATCAATCCGTTCCGCAACGCAGGATCGGTTGCTCTACTTGTGACGGTGTTGTGACGGGAATTCAGATAAAGCCACGCGTAGGCGATATAGCTACATAAAGGATCATCAAAAAACCCCAGTAAAACCGCTATGGCTGCAACCTGTTTTAGTTAATAGAGTTGAGAATTTGCGTGTTTTCGGATTATGAATCCCACGCTCTAAACCATCTGAGCTACCCCGCCATGCCTTGATTATCAACCCTTTACCACAACCATCAATGTGCCCGAAGCCGCTCGGAGAGCGTGGGACCTGTGCTGCTGTGACGGCGCTGATTTTTTAGCATGACTGCCTCGCCTGCGCCAAGTGGCAAATTGCGGAACGTAACACTGGCTCGTTGAAATTTTCGCATGGCCCACTTAGCTCGGCGATGTCGTATGCGTTGAAGCCGGCCTGGCCCAGCGTGTTCTCAGGTTATGAAACCAACGCTACCTCTGAGCTAGTGGGCCATGTCATTGTGTTTAGCAAATCCAGTAGTGTTTCAGGGAACTTCACCCTTACCAGAACGCATTTGCAAACTCTTCATTTGAGTTAACGTAATCGCGGCTTGGCGCTTACAATTCTCGTATAGTTCCTCGAAGCTGAGAAGGGTAATTCGATCATCGTAAGCCGACCGCACAATATCCATCATCGATTGAGGATACTGTTGTTTGCCAATTAGAAGAGTGACCCTGGGCTGTTCAATTCGTATTCCCTCCCTTAATAAACGGTTTCGTACATCAACTGTCTCTAGTAGTCGCAGATATTTTATGCATTGCTTAAGTGACTGTTCCAAGTATCGCGCTATCAGCGGAGGGCTGGCAGGGTCTTCTATGAGAAGCTTAGCTGGCATGGGACGTTTAAGCTCTAGTATCTCCCATAGCCCATCCAATCTCTCAAGGAAAAAATCAGGACGCTCTCCAGTAGGTGCAATTGTTATTTGTGTTCGTAACTGAGCATATTTAGCGCCGAGCAAAATATTGGGATGGGCGATAAGGAATGACTCGATGTGTCGCTCATCGGGCGCCAAAATTAAAGTATCTTGAAGTCCTTCAAGAGATTCTATTCGCGATGTTGCGAGCGGCGTGGCATCAACATTAAATACGTATGCATTAGGCGTTCCGTCACTGACGAGCACATCACTTGCCACAAAGGGTCTAACAGAAATCCCTGTTTCTGCCACTTCAACAACAATACCGTCTGGTTGATTCAACACGTCGAGTAGGACTTGTTCCGTATCTGGATAGTCCTCTAAACGTGTGGCTATCGTATAAGGATCAATGCAGCTGATTGCAAAATTAATACCAGCTTCCTTAAAGGCGTCTGCCAACGCAGATAGCCAACCTTCAGCATCAGTTTTCAACTGTGGGCCATAATCTTTATTAGTCCCGTAGTACGTAGCTACATTACCGGGGTAATAAGAAAAGGTACCGAAACCGTGCTTCAAATGGCGCCAATCTATCGCCTTCAGGTCGCGAGAAAGTATGTCGAGGTATTCAATATCCGCTATGAATGATGGCACATGGTGAGTAATGATGAACTCTGAAATTTCGTCCCTCAAGTACCCATAACCAGAATGAGACGTTTGGACATATCGGAACGAAGAAAAACCAAGCTCAGAAGTAGAACCTATATACTTCGCAGTCCCAAACCCATTTATATCTTTCGGGTTGTGAGCGTATCCTTGCTCAATATCGAGTACACCTTCCATAAATCGGCGAAACCGACTAGGGCTAAGGGTGCGAACGATTTCGCTGAAATCCGCAGTATTGAACGCCACCATAACTTTCTATCGTAAGGATTTCGTGGTGAGACTCCCTGTTATTTCTGCTGTACAAAGACCGCTTCACAAACCGCAATACTAACATTCTCCGTCCAGTTTACGGGACTTGTTTAGTGAGTCTAAGTAATCGTGCCCGTCAATCTTTCCGTCAAGGTTAAACTTCACTGAATTGCAGCAAAAAAGATCTCAGTTGTGAGCCCGGAAAAATCCAGATTCGCAAATGAGAATGAAGTTCTGCTTCGACCGCTTCAGGATCGCAATGATCTGATGTTCGCTGAATTTGCTTTCTGCATGGAGTATCTTGACTCAGTCGCCAGGGACACCTTCAGTTTTTGATCGGCGCGTTTTAAGAGACGATTACAACACGACGAGACGTATAGATCTCACGGTAAGCTGGGACGGTGTTGTGACCGGGAATTACGGAATCAACGCCAATCCCCTTGAGAAGCAAAGCTCGAAAACTTGATTGATTTCAGGCCCATTAACAAGTCTTCTTTGCCTGACTCAAGGGTTTGTATCACCAACGTGTGGCCTGCCGTCAACGTTCCCGTCAACATTAAAACTCACCTTTGCAAGTAACTGAAAAGGCTCACGTTGTGAGCGTGAGCCCATTTACTGAGCCAGCGTGCAGATGTTTTTTTAGAGTTATTGCTTCCGCGTTCCGGCCAACTGTCCTTGTCACTGTGTCCCCTCAAACAAAACCTCAGTTAGTAGTTCAGGGGGTGACCATATCCCTGAATCCATCTTCACATAAGTCTTACATAAATTAACTATCTTTTCTTCGCTACCAAATTTCAACCGTTCCCGGTCCATCTCTGAAAGCATTTCGAAGGCTTTGTCGCTATAACCAGACGTTGATAAGAACAAACCCCCTTGCCGACTCTCACGGACGATCACATTCAAAAAGCTTTTGATTGTGGAGTGCCCCACCCGCTTACCAGCCCGCCAGTGCTTAACTTCTACTATGTAGGTACGTTTGTTTCCAGAAACTATGCACTGTAAAATTATGTCCTTGCCGCCATCCTTACTCCCGGGCGTCAGTTCAACGGAAAATCCCAGACCATCAAACACTTCTGCAAGAGTCATTTCGAGATGACGCCACTCTAACTTGTCCAAATTGCTCGCGTCTTGAGCAATCAGTTGAGCGAATCTGCGAGTCACAACCCTTAGGATTTGTTCAACCTCTGCCCGGTCAATGCTGACATCAACTTCAATGCGGCCGATCCAAGTCTTTAAGGCTTCAATATCAATCAATTCGATCTGGATAGGTAGGTCCCGAGCGGCAATACGTTTTGCCGCAGAAGTAAATCCGGAAGGTGAAACGAGCATAACCCGGTCTAGTCCTTGCAAGACTCCCGCTCCCATTAATGAACGGATCGACTCAACAGGTATCGGCCTACGAAAGCGCTTTACCTGAATCCCGATCGAATTTGCTTGATAACTTGAATTGGCTGATACGCCAGCCCTAAGGTCGAACCCGTCATCGCGTGAATGCGATGTTAACTTGACGTTGTACCCGTCTTCAGCCAATAACGGAGCCAGAATCTCCGCAGCTAAACTCTCGGTTTCCTGAGGCGTGAGTGTTGAGGCACTCGAGGCGAAACGTTCAATCTCTCGGGTCAGTTTATCCTTCGTTTTCTTGTCCATGATCAGCGCATTTGGGTGACATTTTTACTTTGGGATTACACAGTCAATTCGGAATGTTGATTTTTGTTACGAACAGCAATAGCCCCCGTCGGCTAATTGATGGCGAGCCAAGCCTCTCAGTCTCGCAAAAGGGATATCAGATGTTCAAATCGTACCGCATCCTTTCGCTCGAGGATGCAAAAGAAAAAATCCGGTTGTTTAAGAAGGAGTATAATGGCTTCCGACCACATAGTTCCTTGTCAGGCCTGACGCCGAACGAGGTGGTCCAGCAACACTCTCATGGTCCAATTTTCCCTACTTTAGCCGGCCGTGAAATTGGGAGGAGCTCAGGTTCAGTTCGCTGATGCGGAATTTTGAAATGACGTGCTATTATGTCGCTCCAATTTGCCCGCACAGTTGCCCGCACAATTCAGTGCGGAACAGGCGGCTGGAGCGGATATAGCGGACAATGCGGAATTTAAGAATGTGAGTACTTCTTAGGGTTTTTGAAATCCCACGATTTTAGGCGCGTAGCTCAGGGGTAGAGCACTACCTTGACACAGCAGCCGCCTTCCAGAAACAACGGCGGTTTCCAATCATCTCCCTTTTACTGTTTTCAGATCAATCGGCTTTTTTGACTTCGGCACCTCGCGATGTCAAGACTTCCAGTAGCGGAAACCCCACTCTCATTGCCCATGTGTACTCACAGTTCAGAAGTCCTGAGAAAGCTTTCTTTAGACTGTCATAAACTTGCTTAGGATTACTCCAAGTGTTTGTCCTGATGGTTTTTCTCGTGATCAGAAATCTCAATTTCCAAGCTTCCGACCAAATACCAAACTGTTCCATCGTAAATGCAACTTCGTCAGCACGAGAAAATTCGTTGGTCGAGAGGTCTTTCCCTTTTTTCAACTCATCTCGTAACGAGATGCCTTGGCCCATAATGTCTCCCAAACGAGTATAGGCGGTTTGCGGCGGCGGTGCTTCGTAGAATCCATGCGGCTTCACACCCTCGAGACTGAGATCAAACAGTTCGGCCCAACGTCCCGTTTCATAGAACTTGGGCCAAGCCCCAGCTTTGACAAACTCTCTCGCTAATTTGCGCAGTAAAGTTTCTGCCTGCTTTCGGACCTTACTACTCAGACTAGATAGGCGCAATCGTTTGGCTAAGTTGTATCGCTGCCGTAGACCGGCCAATTGCTTCATTCGCACGGCGGCGATAAGCTCATAAGATCTCGCGAGCTTGGCACTAGCGCGGGCTGATTTCAAACTGGACGCTGCGCGACGAAACGAACCAAAGCTACGCCACGAATCGCAAGCGGAGAGATGTAAATCGCAAAGATCGGCGGCCTTCATAGTTCGCTGAAATTCGGTTGCAACCTCTTCAAATAAGCGCGCCGATTGCCTGTGACGGCCATTGTAGTAAAGAGCTCTTGCACGCTCTTCTTGGACGGCGGCTTTATTTCTGGGATCACTTGAAACCTCACCCAGCAATCGATCACACACAAGTAGCGCCGGCTCTGCACAGGTCATTGAAGTAAGCACTCTTGCTTGCCAGAATCTCAATTCAAAATTATTGAAGTATTTGCGGAAAAGAGCTTCAATCGACTCACAGTTTCCGAGCTTTGCTTCAATCGGCTCATAGATTCGGCTCAGCAGATTGCGTATATCTCCCGTTACAATTAATCCATTCGTCTCGTCAATTACGCGCAAAGCGGTCTTTGTAATGTTCTCTTTACCAAGGAAATTCCAAATCACGCGTTTGGGCCGCAGGTCTTTAATTTGAGGACAGATCTCGAAGTCGGTGCCGGAGTAGCCAATGATTAGAAGAGTCCTATGTCTCCACAGTGAACTCAACAGTGCTAACTTCCCTCGGCTTAATGCGCTCTCCTGCCGCAACGTAAAAATCAGACTTTCGCCTTCTCGATCATCAGCCGAACCATGAATCTTGAAATAAGCCCTCCGCTCTTCTGGGTTAGGTAAGCTCGGTTCAACTATTCTGCTGATTTTGGGCATCAACTCCCATGAGTTGCAGCCTGCCACCGAGAGGAGGGCTTTATCAAGACAGCAATCATAGTTTGTTGTAACTAATGATTCTAACTCGCCTTCGAAAAGCATCTTCGCCAGCAATTGATGAAGCGGGTTATAAATTGCGGTGTTGAAGATAAGTCTTATCACTTGGAGAAGTGCATTTCGATCTTGGCACCGCTCCATGATTCTTTCAAATGGAAGATCGTTATAGTGCCTCCGGATTTTGCTAGCCATGGCGGCACCAAAGTCAGGTTCTGCGTTAGCGAAAAGAGTTTCAAATATCTCGGCTGACATCTGTTGACCCGAAGGAAGATTTGTTGGTTCCCAAATTGATACGCCAGAACCGACCAACACTGAAATCGGGGCCTCGCTTAAAAGTTGGCTCAGTTCTAGATCGGAAAGCTGCTCCAACGGTTTGATTCTTTCAGAAGATTTATTCATTTTGTTTTAGTAGAAAGGAGGAATGTGACGATGAGAGATTCTGTTAACGTTCAGTAGAGTATTCTTGGTCCAATTGTCCCGCAGTTATCCTGCCATTAGACTTTCAGTGGAGAAGGCGACCAGCTCAAAGAATTCAGGGGTGACACCTATCTCAGGTGGGGAACTCAAGAGCTCGAATGGTCGGATGCCCAGTGCGCTCTTTCACTGTTCGGTAAAGCTCAAAAAGAGTTCAAAAGCAAAGCCCATCCCGTAACTCGAACACGAAGTTTGGGAAGGTTGGACGAACACGTTAACAGCTTATCAGGTTTGTCAAAAGAATTAGCGGCACTCTTAAAAGAAACACCTACACCGTTTCCTGATGCTCCGCAGAATGCATCAATAGATAAAGTTGATCGCGAAACTGTTGATCCAAATGAACAGTTGGACGAAGCAGATCGCTCGTGAGAAGAACATTCGGAACACGCAAGCGAGATCAACGCGATGAACGAATCACATTGTGATATGCCGTCAACTTTGCCGTCAAGGTTGCTTATCAACTTCGTAAGTGACTGAATGAGCCTTACTTGCGAGCGTGAGCCTATTTACTGAGCCAAGCGGGCAGCCTTATAAAATGGCCCTTTCAGTGAGGTGGGGCGAAACTGTACCCCTATTTGTACCCCTCAGTCAATGTAGTTTTACCCCTCAATCAATGTAGGTAAAAGTATGTGGTACTCAATAGAAATGCCCTCTGCGTAACCGAAATTAATCCATACCGTTGCACTTGGAATTTAGGCTCCGTCATAATTACGCACGATGAGCAAGTTGATCAGAACAATCTATCGAAACGGACAAATCGAATTGCCCCCGAGGTACAACTCCCGGACAACACCTACGTGACGGTTATCCTTCCTGACCACCTTCCAGAAGATGCAGCACCGGATCCAGCTTTTAGCATTCCCGATCTGGCCCAGGATATCGGACCCGAGGATCTCTCCCGCAACTTGGAACATTACCTTTACGGCCATCCCAAACAATGAACTCATCATCCACGAATTCAGTCGGTCGTATAGTCCAGCCAACCTCTTCGCCTAATCGCAATCCGAATGGCTCAATGGCGGTGGAAAGTCATTGGGCTACTTCGCTCACTTGTTCATTTGACGGGGCGCCCATTAGGGCAAGTTCGTAAAGAGCCATCAAACAGCCTTTGTTAGAGGGCCGCCTATACGAATTTTAACTCCGGCTCATGTTAGGCGTTTACCGCGGCAATCTCAAACAACTCGGAACGAGAATACTCGCATTTCTCCGCACAATGCTCCACCTCACTTTTGCTATTTAGTCAAACGGGTTAGCAATCCTATTTACCCGTCGGAGGTAGCAGAGACAGACTGGCCCCAAGAACGGGCTATCGAGAACTAGAGAGGACTGATGTTTGCTGACATTATGTTGGCAAAACCTTGATCTGAAATCTCTTAAAAGATAAGATTGACGGCGTCCTCAAGCAATCCGGATACCGACTTGGAATACCTCAGCTCATGCGAAAGCACCATCGGCAAACTGACGGGTAGACTTGGCCTAAACTTCTTACCCATAAATACAGTTTGCGCCGAATTCGGGAGAATCAATGGTGTTTGATAACTCTTCGCAGAGCTTTCGATAGGATCGATAAGGTTCTCTAGGGGTTGATTTTAAGGTGCAACTCCGCTTACGCCGCTAATTTTTCCGGGCATGGATAACAACGCTCCCACAAACCACTTTTTGCCTTCTATCTTTTCCAATCGCAAGGGTCGGTTTTCCGACTTCTGGTTCCTGATCTTTCAAGCGCGATTTCTGCTTGGTCTGGTGGTGCTGCTGTTTGCCGAGGTTGCAACGCCGTCGACCAGCGTCGGCCGCGTCAGAACTGGCGCTGTGGTCTATCTGGCGATTGTTGGCCTCATGGGTTTTATCAGTCGCCCGACATTACGACGCAAAAGGATAAGGGCTCTTCCGGCAGTGTTGGACGTAGTTTTCACTTCTTATCTTGTATTCCTCACTGGCGGGGAAAATAGCAACTGGTATTTGCTCTACATCTTTCCAGTGCTCTCTGTCTCCAGATACTTGAGCTATGAAGGAAGTGTGCTACTGGCGCTGGTGGCGGCGACCAGCTATGCGGTTGCTGCGTTGGGAACCGGCGGTCCGGTAAATCCCCTGTCTCTCGTCCTCAAAGGTATGATTCTTTTAGGTATTTCTTTTGTGGCGGGTAATTTGAACCGCAAGCAAAGGCGTAAAGAGGACGAACTTGCCGATATATTTCGCAACGTCGACAACGACATAATTGACAACGTCGAAACTAACCTCATATTACAAAACCTCCTTGCAAGCACGGTCACCATCACGGAATCGGAATTGGGCCAGTTGATTGTTTTTGCAGAAGACCAGCTCTCCGACGTTATCTCCTTCAAAACAGATACAAAACAACCCGATTGGAATGTACAGACAATTGCCGCGCGTTTCCATTCCATGGTGCGCGAAACTAAACAGCGAATCTCAGTGGTTTCGATCAACCCGACTCGAGGTGAGGAGGGTATAGATAAGCTCTCCTACGGAAAAACGGGCCATGTTTATGTGTTGAGAACTCGTGTCGAACATGCCTCGCAAATTCCTCGATCCGCCTTGTTTGTGCCACTTATCCTGAACAAAGAAGTACGAGCGATCATCTCTTTGTATTCAAAGGAAAAATTTCATTATTTCGATTTTGAAGTAATAAGGCTGGAGAATCTCGCGCCCGCATTGGGCATTGTCCTGAAGCACTCTTCTGAGATTGAAAAAACCCAACGATTGAAGTTGCTGCACACGATTGGTGAAGCATTGAAAGTAGAGCAGGGGGTTTCAGAGGTCTTTAAAACAGTTGTGGCGCTTGCCTGGAATCAACTTGGTTCGGAAGAAGCGGCTTTGTTCGTCTCGAAACCTACTGAAGGTAATGAAGTGTTGATCGAGAAGGTTGCGGTCGAAGGCCCGGCGCCTGATATCAAAGCGAGGCTCGAGGAGTTCGAACCTCCTTATCGATTCGGGGAGAGTTTGGTGGGAACCATCTTCGCCAGTAAACAGGAAAAGCACCTGGCGGAAGTGCCCTCCTCGACATTACATCACAAGTCGTACTCTGAAACCTTGCCTTCAAAAACGGTCCGGCACTACATCGGCGTACCCATAATCATCGGTGATCAGGTGTTGGGTGTGCTGAGAGTAATCAATAAGCGCGCTTCTTCTTACGATCTTGAAAACAAGAATTATGACTTGGCTGAAACGGGATTTAGCAAAGAAGACCTGGAGCTGATGCAAACAATCGCCAGCCAGGTGGCATCGGCTATACGCAGCGCTAACTTCATTGAAGTGAATAGTTTTTACAGGGAGTTGGTCGAGAACTCACCGGATCCAATCATTGTTCTGGACCCGGAGGGCAGAGTAAGGATCTTCAATAGAGCATGTGAAAAGATTTGGGGTTACAACGCGACTGAAGTAATCGGCACGAAGGTAGAACGCTATTACGAATCAAAAGAACATGCCAGACACATTGGCAAATTGCTGCACGAAAGTCCCGGGCATCGCATTAATGACTTTAACGCTCGCATTCTAGCTCGTAACGGCGAAGTAATCCCGATTGGTCTATCAGCAAGTTTTCTTTTTGATAAAGACGGAAAAGAACTGGGAAGCATCGGTGTCTTCAAGGACCTTAGATTTACCCAGAAACTACAGGCGGAAAAAACTGCTGCGGAACGATTGGCGACTTTGGGAAGATTAGCCCACACCGTGGGCCATGAGATCAAGCACGATATCGCGACTGCGCTTAACTACGTCGAAACCCTGGCTTTCGAATTCCGTGATGACAAGGAACTGACGCAAACCTTTCGCGATATTCAGGATGCCCTAAATGAGGCTAAAGCGAAGTTTCAGAATATGTTGCTGGTTGGTCGACCAAAACGTCCCGAGAAACGACCAATCGAAGTGGCTGAAGTTTTCGAATTAGTTAAGCCGTCAATGCGTCGTACCGCCGATGGCAAAAAGGTGGAGCTCCTGATGAACTATCCTGATGATACGACCGAGATGGAAGCTGACATCTCACAGTTGCGGCAGGTTCTGTTTAATTTATTCGACAACTCCATCGACGCGATAGCCACGCAAAAGGTGGATAACCCGACCAGTGAACAAGGCCGCATCGTTTGTGAAGCCAAAGCTTGCAACGGAAACCTCAAAATAGACTGGACCGACAACGGCTGTGGCATATCAGCAAAAAATCTGGCGACGATTTTCACCGCATTTGTTACCACAAAACCAACCGGCAACGGCCTTGGCTTATTCATAGTCAAGTCGATTATCGAGAATCATGACGGCAAGATTGCTGTCGAATCTCTGGAAGGAAAAGGTACTACCTTCAGAATTACGCTGCCGCTTCGAGCGGACAGATCTCACGAACAGCAGGGGAAGGAGGACACGCGTTGAATCCCTCTCGGTTGAGTCCTTTAAGCTCACAAGAAATATGGCGCGAACAGATTAACATCCCTCTTTTTCTATTGGCTCTAACAGGCTCTGGGGGAGAGGCACGCATTTCGGAATTAGTTGAAAAGATTCGCGAAAAGCATTTCAAAATCCTGGTTGTCGATGATGAAGATGGTTTTAGAAAATCTTTTTGCTTCAAGCTTCGACGAAAGTATCTGGCTCAGGTAGACGACGTAAACTCCGGCAGTTTGGCCATTGCAGCGGTGATGCGTGGTGAGACTTACGATCTAGTTTTTTCCGACATTATGATGCCGGGGCTGAAAGGTACAGATACGTTTGAAGAACTCCAACGCCTCGATCAAAACCTCAGGGTAATACTCATGTCCGCCTACTCTGATAGTGATGAGTGGAAGCGGGCGGAAGAGTTAGGCGCAGAGTTGCTTCACAAACCGATCGACGATGATCTTTTAATAAAAATATTAAGTCAGAGTCACTAGACGAGTATGAACACAAAGGAAGTGCTCATCATTGATGACGATGCTAGGTTTCGCAGATCCATCTTGCGAGCAATGAAAGAGGATGGCTACTCCTTCCACGATGCGGACTCGATTGCTGGAGGTCTTGCTGAATGTGAGCGGCTACAGGATCCTGGCGTGATCCTGCTCGACCTGGATCTTGGTGGCGGTCAAAACGGAAAAGAATTCCTGGAACGGCTGGGAAACGACAACTCCAAACATCGAGTAATCGTGCTTACGGCACACGAAGAGTATCTCGAAGCTACATTGGCAACGAAATTTGCTGTTTTCCGGTACCTTCACAAACCTCAGGAAGGGGTGATGGAGTCGCTTCGTTTCACCGTGACGCAAGCGTTCAAGGATATCGAGGCTGAGCAACTCAAAGACAAAAACAAATTACTCAATCGAATTCAGACCAAGATCAATTCGAGCATTCAGGAAAGTACCCCGGCCGAAGATACCCAAACCGCGCTGCGGATTGTATTGAGTCTGATTGCTGAATCAGTACGCGACATCGTGGGTGCATACACTGCTCACGTTCGTGTATACAACCTGAAGAAAGGAGATTTCCATCTCGCTGCCTTCGACGGAGATAACGATTCATTCCGTAAGATTTTTGCGTTGCCAAAGCAGAAGGATGAACCTTTCAGCGGAACAATTGCTGCACACAGGGAGGCCCGCCACTATCCTGATTTACAGGCTGAACCAGAATTTCAGAACTGGAAAGCAAAGTCGTTGGAGCGAATTAAGCAACTCAACGACGCCGAACTTCTTGAAAATGCCCAGAAGTACTTCGAAACTGTTAAATCTGCTTTCATCGCGCCAATAACCACTCACTTGTTTGCGGATGAAACGGATGCGGTCTTCAACGTTAGTTCTGATTCTCTGGATTTCTTCTCACCGGATAGACAAGACACCATTCTGGAGTTTGTAGCTCAGGCAACCACCGCAATCACAAAGGCGTGGCAAAAGCAAAGAAAACACGAGTCACATAGCGATTACCGAGGCATCAGCCAAGTGCTCGGAGACATGAGCAGGGAGCTGCGGGGAGAAGACGACAAAACCAGAATCTACGACACTGTGATTAGGGGAATCTCAAACATTATAAAACCTGAAGCCATCAGCATTTTCCTCTACAACCCAAACACCAATGTTCTGGATAACGAAGCAGAGTTTAGAGGCTCAGAGCGACATGAGCCGAACGCTAAGGGAAACCCTGTCAACGAAGGACTCACGGCGGAGGTGTTTCTTTCGGGAATGCCGCTCCGTGTGCCCAACCTGCAAACAAACGAGCGCATGAAGCCGTGGGAACATCCCAAGGCAAGTGAGGGGTTGTACGCGGAATATAAGCAGCGTCTTCCCAGCGGTCGAGTGGATCACTATCTTGCGGTGCCCATGATTGTCGGCAACGAGAAAATTGGCGCCATTCAACTGCTGAATAAAAAGTCGGCTTATTACGGGACTGCTGAGATCGACAAGGAGAGGTGGTTACTGGAACGCGGCTTCAGTGATGACTGCGAAAACGTTTTAGGGATTGCTGCCAACCATCTCGCAGTCGCGATCCGAAATGCGCAGTTGCTCGAACAACGTCACAAGCAAACGACTCGACTAACAATTCTTAAGGATGTTGGGCGCTTTAGACGTTCGGATGATGATTTGAAACGATTGCTCAAGAGAATCATCACAGAAGCCGCCGAAGGTGCGCAGGCGGAGTTGTGCCTGTTGTTTTTATTAGACAACAACCAGGTGGTCCTGAAGGAACGTTACGGCATCACGGAGGAAGAATTACCTGAAGCCAGCTACGACATTGGATATGGATTCACTGGTCAGGTTGTCGAGACGCACGCGTCTATTCTGATCGAACGTGACGTTCCTAAGGGGAAATACGATCCGGAGATCTTGGAGCACTTACAAAAGAGATACGGCCCAGACAAACAGATCGAATCGTTGATGATCGTACCTATCATGGCCGACGACAAATGCAAAGGTGTAATCAAGGTCATCAACAAAAATGGACCAAATCCCTACTACGATCAGGATGATCTGAAATTTTTTGAAGACTTCGGCAGCTACGTCGGGCTGGCTATCGAAAACCAGCAACGATATGACACAGCAGTCGATCAACTAGCTGCCGCTCTGAGTCATTCAACCCTTTCCCACCTAGTGGCTGCTACCGCGCACGAAACGAGTAATACGCGTGGGTTGATCCCGATGTACGTGAAGCAGTTGCTGCGACTAGATTCACTCCGCTCCGACGCGATCGCTCTGGATGTACTCGACCGGATCAAGGATGTCGCAATGGAAGCAGTGTATTTTTCCAATGAAATCGCTGGCTATTCATTAGGTAAAAAGGGTGAGAAGAAACATCTGGACTTAAACGACCTGGTAAGAAAGTGTTATGAACAGATACCCGAGTTTCGAAGGCCGTCAAATTTTGACGAGATCAAACTGATCTCAAACCTCTCACCTGTACCGCTGATAGCAGACATTCATGAAAACCCTTTAGTTCAGACTCTTCGAAACATCGTTATTAATGCCTACCAGGCTCTCGAAGGGCGAGATTCCGGCGAGATAAGGATTTCGACTTCCGGGAATGCTGAAACCAATGAGGCCCTGATTGAGATTTCTGACACCGGCTCTGGCATCGATGACAAATTTAAAGACAAAATTTTTGATCCGGATTTCACTACTAAGCCCGGAACTGGGTCGGGTATAGGGTTGTGGCTCGCAGACCGTCATATTAAAGACATTGGTGGAAAAATCTCTTTCACCAGCGTCAAAGGTGTGGGTACAACTTTTTCCCTGCTCATACCTCTAGTTTGAAAGCCTCGCACAATAGGTAAAACGAATGAATAAACTTAAGGTCCTCATTTTGGATGATAACGAACACGTTCGCTATCAACTCCAGGACATCTTGCAGCCCTTTAATTGCGATTGCTTTGAGGCCACGAACGCAGACGAAGCGCTAGCACTGGTTGAGAAGTATTCCTTCGATGTTCTGTTTCTGGATATTCGACTGCCCTACGGTGTTACGGGAATTGAGGTTCTAAGGAAGGCCAAAGAGATCCGGCCCAAGGACTTGGGCAAAGTAATAATCCTGACCGGGTGGCTAACTGACACGGCCCGTAGAGAGGCCGAAGACTTAGGGGCATTCAGATGGCTCGATAAGGCTCCGCTCGACGACGAAAAGGTTTTGGAAGCTTTTCGAAGCGCGATCGGAGGAGAGCCTGCGTGACCGGAAAAGAAAAGATCCTCGTACTTGATGATGATGCAAGATGGCTTGAGCAGGTGAAAGATATCCTCAGTCCTCAATACGAGCTAACCCTGACCACCAGTTATAAAGAAGCAATTCGAAAGGTAACAATTCAACCTTTCGTGCTTGCCGTGGTCGACATCAAGCTGCCCGATGGTATGAATGGAATCGACGTCCTGGTGAGGATGCGCAAGCGAGTTCCCAATCTGAGAGCGATCATGCTTACCGGGTACAACGAGAGTGATTTCGTCCTCGCGAGCATACGCGCTGGTGCTCTTGATTACATAAAGAAAACAGACGAACTTGAAAAACGTTTGCTCTCATCCATCAAGGAACACAAGCGGACTGAAGTTGTTAAGGCTTTTCTTTCGTATGACAGAAGCGACCGCAAGATAGTTTCTAATCTGCATCGAAAACTCACGGTTCATGGTTTCGTACCCTGGCTCGACAAACGCGACATAAACTTGGGGAAGTGGAAACCACAGATCGAGAAGGAGATACGGCAGACTAATTTTTTCCTCGTATGTCTGACTAATAACTCCATGATCAATAAAGGGTTTATCAAAAAAGAGATCGAGTGGGCACTGCAACGACAGGCAGAGTTGGGTGACGAGACGCCTTTCATTATTCCTGTTCGTCTTGGCAAGTGTGATATCCCGAAATTGTTAAGAGATTTTCAGGTGGTGGACCTCGTCGAGAGAAATGGCTTCGATGAATTAGTGCGAAAGCTCATGCGGAGGAAGTGAAGGTATTGCGATGAGCCCTGTAAAGAAACGAATCCTGGTCGTCGATGATGACCCAAGGTGGCTGCAAAGGATCGAAGAAATCTTAATGGACGAGTATGAGGTGGTGGCTTGTTCGAACGATGAAGAAGCGATAGCAAGCATCAAGCAGCAGCCTTTCTCGCTCACGCTTCTAGATATGAAACTCCCAAATGGGGTATCCGGCCTGGACTTGTTTGAACGGCTGCAGGCGTTGTCGCCGAATCTGCCGGCAGTGATGTTAACAGGTTATCCGGAACCTGGTTCAATGCGCGACAGCTTCAAGAAAGGTGTGCTCGATTATCTCTCGAAAGGCTCCGATAATATTGAGACTGAATTGAAGACTGTAGTCGGAGACATGCTTGCCAGAACTGCCACGACGGACATCATCACCTTGATTTCGGAGGGTGAAGGCAAGGAATTGGAGTTCAAATCTACGGCTCGCTGGGATCGGCGCTTGAATAAAGTTAGCAAGGATCTCGAGAAAGTAATTATCAAAACTGTAGCGGGCTTTCTGAATTCGGAGACGGGCGGCACGCTCTTGATTGGAGTTGATGATACTGGCAGCGTTGTCGGGATCGAGGATGATTGGAACACTTTATCGCGAAAGGACGTCGACGGTTACGAAGCATATTTGACCAACCTCTTGCTCAATGCGCTTGGTAAGGACGTAAGTTTTTCCCTCTCTATCCTGTTTCATGAAGTGCAGCAAAAGATAATCTGCCAGATCATGGCTCGACCTTCGCCACGCGCAGTGTGGGTGAGAGATGACAAGGTCGAAGATATGTATTTGAGAACTGGAAATTCCACTAGACAACTCACGACGCGCGAAGCAGTTGAATACTGCAAAGTGCGCTGGAGGGAATAAGGCAGCTCGCGTGTTAGCTGAATGCGGATTATGGAAAGAAAGATCCTCATCATCGATGACAAGAGCCAATTTCGCCGAACTGTAATGCGAGCGCTGAAGCGTGATGGATACTTCTTCATAGAGGCTGACTCAATTGCAACTGCCCGTGCGGAATATCGAAAACTTCAGCATGCCAGCGTGATCTTGCTTGACTTGGACCTTGGCGCGAACGAAAGCGGAACAGATCTTCTGAAGCACCTGAAAGGATATAACCATCGAGTAATTGTCCTCACTGCCCATGAAGAATATCTGGATGCGATATCAGCAGATGAACTTGCAGTTTTTAGATATTTGCATAAGCCCCAACACGGAATGATTGAGTCTCTTCGTTTCACGGTGGCTCAGGCGTTCAAGGATATTGAGGCTGAACAGGTCAAAGATAAAAATAAACTTCTCGTTGAAATTCAGGGCCAGATCAACACGAGCATTTATGAGAGTGCTTCAGTTGAAGAGACGCAACACGCGGTGCGGGATGTATTGAATTTGATCGCTGAATCAGTACGAAGGGTAGTGGGTGCTCACACTGCTCACATCCGCGTGTACAACCTGATGAAAGGGGATTTTCATCTCGCTGCCTTTGCGGGTGATAACGATTCATTGCGTGAACTCTTTGCGGTGCCAAAGCGAAAGGATGAATCTTTCAGCGGAACAGTTGCGGCACATAAGCAGGCTTATCACTATGCGGACCTGCACAGTGAACCGGATTTCCATGAGTGGAAGGCAAACTCGTTGAAGCGGATAGAGCAGCTTGGGGATGCGCTGCTGCTGTCGAACACACAAGAGTACTTCGAAACAGTTAAATCCGCTTTCATTGCTCCGATAACCACCCGCCTGTTTGCAGATGAAACGGATGCGGTCTTCAGCGTTAGTTCAGACTCATCAAATTTCTTCTCACCCGATAAGCAGGACACTATTCTCGAATTCGTAGCCGTGGCAGCCACCGCAATCACAAGAGCCTGGCAAACGCAAAGGAAACACGAGTCTCGTCATGACTATCGCGGGCTCAGCCGAGTGCTCGAACACATGAGCAGACAACTGCTGGGTGAAGACGATAAATCCAGAATCTACGACACCGTAATTGACGGTATCTCACACATAATCAAACCTGAAGCCATCAGCATTTTCCTTTATAACCCAACCACTGGAGTTCTCGATAACGAAGCGCAGTTTAGGGGTTCTACGCGATTTGAACCGAGCTCTATAGGAAATTCAATAAACGAAGGGTTGACAGCGTCGGTATTTTCATCAGGAATGCCCCTCCGAGTGCCCAACCTACAAACACGCGAGCGCATGAAGCCCTGGGAACACCCCCATGCAAGTGAGCAGTTATACCGGGATTACGTGCTGCGCCTTTCAAGTGGCCGAGTGGATCATTATCTGGCCGTGCCGATAATTGTGGGCAATGAAACAATTGGCGCCATTCAATTGCTGAACAAGAAGTCGGCCTATTACGGGGATGAAGGGATAGACAAGGAGCGATGGTTACTCGAGCGCGGCTTCAGTGACGACTGTGAAAATGTATTGGGTATCGCTGCCAATCACCTTGCAGTAGCAATCAGAAATGCAGATTTGCTGGAACAACAGCGCAAGCAAACTACTCGACTCGCAATTCTTAAAGATGTGGGTCGTTTTTCCAGCTCGGCAACTTCGAACGAGTTGTTGGCGAGAATCGTTGCGGAAGCCGCGCAAGGAGTGCAAGCAGAGTTGTGTTTGCTGTTTCTATTAGACAAAGACAAAATTGTGCTGAAGGAACGTTACGGTATTTCGAAGGAAGAACTACCCGAGGCCAGTTATGAAATTGGGAATGGACTTACCGGTCACGTAGTTAAGACGCATCAGTCAATTCTGTTCGAACAAGACGTTCCGAACGGCAAGTACGATCAACAAATCCTCATGCACTTGCGAAAACGATATAGCGTCGACAAGCAAATTGAATCGATGATGATGGTTCCGATCATAGTTCACGAACAAAGCCTCGGTGTGATCAAGGCTATCAATAAGCGTGGAGCGAATCCGCACTATGATCGGGTTGATCTGAAGTTTTTTCAAGACTTCGCCAGCTACGTCGGACTGGCCATCGAAAATCAAAAACGCTATGACGATGCAGTCGGGAAGCTTGCTGAGGAAAACGCCACGTTATCGAATCTATCAAGTGCTGTAGTGCATGAATTCAACAAAACGCAACCGTTAATTACACTAAATATCAATCGCATAAAAGAACGATTAGCAAACTCCCACTTCGACATTCACCCGAAGATTATTGAGATCGAAGAGGTCACTTCGCAGACAATTGCATTTGTCAACACGATTCGGGACTTCGAACCCGGCCGGTTAAAGGAAAGCAAAGTACTGGACGTAAATCTGATCATTCAAAAAGCTTTCCGTCAAATCATTCCAACATTGGAGAAACAGCAGTTGTACAAGCATGTGGAAGTAGCCTTTGAATTAGAACAGAATTCACTGATGTGTGCGGTATACGAGACGCCGTTTATTCAGGTGGTTCAGAACATAATACTTAACGCTTATCAGTCTATGGCGAAGAGTAAAACGAGAAACTTGAAGATTGCCAGCACCGCCGACCAACATCAGAAACTCGCTTTAATCACTTTTACCGATACTGGATGTGGTATCAAAGAAGAGTTCTTGCCGCGCATCTTCGAACCTGATTTCACCACTAAACGAAACGGTTCGGGCATCGGTCTATGGCTGACAAAGTGGCATCTCGACAACATAAATGCCACTATTTCGGTGAACACTGCAGTTAGTCAAGGAACAACGTTCGAGATCGGCGTTCCCCTGTCGGAGAATCAATAATGAGGTGTTCGTACATAGATAGTTGAAGACGACCCAAGACGGCGCGAAGCGTTAAAGAATCTGGTGTCGCGTTTGGGTTACTCTGTAATGGAATCTGAGGAGAGAAGAAGCACTTAAGGTCATCCATCCCAGTGCTTTAAATGCTTTTGCAGAACTACTATCAGTTCAGTCCAAAGAAACGGCAGCAATACTAGCCGGTTTTCATGAAAACGCGGACCTTGCGTTCAAGGATTTTGCTAAAGTGGAAACAAAGATCATTTTCTTTGCATTAATGCGCGGCGAGGAGTTCACAGATTAGGCATCCCTTGATCGATTCGCGATCGATTTAGAGTCATTCGGCTGACATGATTAGCCATTGACCACTGCCCTCCTGTTCAAAATATTACGAGCCTTGTCGAGGGTGCCTTTCGTTAGATTATAGTATCTGTAACTCATACTCACGTCGCTGTGGCCCAAGAGACGAGCAAGCTCTGGCAACTGCATACCTTTGTTTGCCATGTCAATCGCATAAGCGTGGCGCGCCGAATAAAACATTCGGATACCTTCTGACCTCCTCCCTTAAAACGCTACCATCCTAACGTAGGGAAAATTAGACATAAAACCTTCGATAGTCTGCACTGGCATCGGCTTTGCAGAATAGGGCGAACGATATTTTCCCAGCCGAATAGAGTTGACGCTGAAAGGCCCTCGTATTCACGAAGTAACTTAAGAGGAGGCACGGGAAAAGGGTGTTGTAAGTTACACACACTATTGTCATTTTACACACACCGATCGTTTCAAGGCCCAACAATTAAGAACATTTGAATTCTGAGAGCGGTAATCCATGCGACCGGAGGTAATCTGTAATCCAAAAGGTGATCACTGCGATCGAAACGGCTCCCCTTATCTCAGGCGCATCACGCAGACTGCGACGACACGAAATGAAATTAGGCCATGAAAATTTAAATCACCTTCGACCGCTCGCGGGACCGCGGCTAAGTGATCTTGCACTCCGTTTCGGGGATCTCAACCAAAAGGAAGATCCTCGCTCTTCGCAATTGGACCTGAGGATATCTGGTGAATCCAGTTTCATGCGTAGCCTAAAGACATTAATTCTCAGAGCGGCCGATTGCAACTCGACCATTTTGATCACCGGTGAGTCGGGCACAGGAAAAGAATTGGTTGCGCGCTCGATTCACGACTTCGGTCAACGACAAAGAGAACCATTCCTGGCGATCAATTGCGGAGCTATTGCCGAATCATTACTCGAGTCTGAACTATTCGGCCACGTCAAGGGTGCTTTCACCGGCGCGACTAACTACAAGAAAGGGATGTTTGAGTCAGCAGGAAAGGGAACGATCTTTTTGGATGAATTTGGAGAAATGTCATCATCGATGCAGGTGCGCCTATTACGGGTGTTGCAGGAACACAAAGTTCGGCCTGTGGGCTCAGAAGATTCGAAAGAGATTAACTTCAATGCACGAGTAGTAGTGGCAACCAATCGTGATCTAAAGCGAGAAGTTGCAGAAGGAAGATTCCGCAAAGATCTGTATTACCGCGTTAACGTATTTTCGATTCGGTCCCCCGCCTTGCGCGATCGCTTGGACGACTTGCCGCTTCTCATTGATGTTCTGCTAAACAGGCTGGTCGATAGTACCAAGCTCGGCCGACCACTTCGCTTCGATTCAGAAGCGCTCGCCCTACTACAGAATTACTCATGGCCCGGAAATGTCAGAGAGCTGGAAAACCTGATCGAGCGATTGGCTATCAATCCTCCAGGCACTGGTCTCGTGTCCGGCACGGATATCAGCTTTGCTCTTGAATTAACCGGCTCAGGTGAGTCTGACGAATCTCGCGAGATTACTCTTTCCAAAGAACTCAATTGTTTGAATAGCCGAGCCACCACCGTGAGGCGTATCCACAAACGTCAGGAGCTTGACTTCTACCTCAAGGAACTTGCCCACGTTGGCGGAAACTTGACAAAGGCAGCACGGCGCCTTGGCATTAACCGATCAACTCTTCACATGCGCATAAAAAGATTAGAAATGAAATTAGGATCTCTCTCGCAAGTGGAGTAAGAAAATGGCTACCAACTTGACCGCTCTAGAACACCATGGTCGGCCACCGCTTCTAAACGTTTCTGAACTGGCCGCGTTTTTAAACGTCAAACCTCGTACGATCTACGAAATGGTGGCGCAGAACCGCATCCCATACCGAAAGCCGCCCGGCTCGAATATTTTGCGCTTCGATCTTGATGAGATCATTGCATGGACCAAAGCCGGAAATAACAAATGACGACAGATCTTGAAGGTGCTACTATGCCGCCATTCTCTTTGGTGGCTGCAACCTCAAGGAGAACGAATGTCGGTATTTAAAAAGAAGAACAAGAATGGAACCACAAGCTACGGATACGACTTCCGAGATCGGGTGACAGGTACTCGCTATCGAAAGATTGTTTCCTTAGCTCGTACGAAGTGGGATGCTGAACAGGCAGAAACCGCAGCCAAAAAGGAGTTATTTGAGAAGCGATTTGGAGTTGAGGAAAAAGGAACTGTATTGCTTTCTGAATTCCTCGACGAGGTTTACCTCCCATGGTCCAAAGCTAACAAAAAGTCCTGGCGCGATGACGTCTACATGCTCCCAATGCTGAAACAATACTTCGAAGGAAAAACCTTGCGCGAGATTTCGGCTCAACTGGTTGAAGAGTTCAAGAACAACCGCTTGAACACTCCGACGAAAAAGAACACGCCGAGACGACCCGCAACGGTCAATCGTGAGTTGACGTTGCTTAGCTCGGCGTATTCTCTGGCCGTTAAGTACGACAAAGCTGAATCGAACCCTTGCTCAAAGGTGGATCTCTTTACTCTGGATAATCTCCGCTACCGCTACCTGATGCCGGATGAGGAGCCCAGATTGATGGCGGCGTTGACCGGACCTCGCGCTCATTTACAACCAATCGTAACAGTCGCACTCGGAACCGGAATGCGGAGGAGCGAACAGTTGCAAATGAAACGTCATCAAGTCGACTTTCTTCGTAACATCGTGACTGCCAGACATACGAAGAACGGAAGACCACGGGATATCCCGATGAACGACGACGTAAGACAAGCGCTCGCTGATACCTGCGAAGACAAACGGCCTGATGACTATGTCTTCGTGAGTGAGAAAACCGGCTCATGCATTCGGGAGGTGAAAAAGGGATTTCACACCGCGTGCAGAATAGCCGGCATCGAGGGACTGATCTGGAAAGATCTTCGGGCCACGTTTGGGACCAGACTGGCGGAAGCCGGATGTGATGCGTTCACGATCGCGCAGTTACTTGGACATTCAGATGTGCGAGTGACGATGCGTTACGTGCGCGCGGTTGAGACCAGTAAACGAGTCGCAGTTGAGGCGGTGAGACTAAATTCCGGAAAAGTTGGTCACGTTTTGGCCAGTTGGCCAAAACAGCCAGCGACGGCGCTGGCTGTAAGTCGTTGAAACTAAATGGTGGAGCAGAGGGGGGTCGAACCCCTGACCTCCGCATTGCGAACGCGGCGCTCTGCCAAACTGAGCTACTGCCCCACGCGGAGGGACATATTAGGAAGCAGGGTTGAGTAGTGTCAAGGCGTGGGTGAGGGCGTCACCGAGTTTCTCGACGTTCTTGCCGCCGCCTTGCGCCATGTCGGGTCTGCCGCCGCCGCGGCCGTCCAGCATTGCGCAGGCCTCGCGCATCAAGGCGTTCATGTCGCCAACCGCGTCAGCGGAGCGCGCGAAGACGAGGCGCGCGGTGTCTTTGTCGCGGGAGCCTAGTAAGGCGATTGTTTGCGGATTGGAAATCAATGCGTGTGCGAGTTTCTTCAACGACTCGGCATCGCGAGCGTCGAAGATGTGAGTTACAACACCGTCAGCAGCAGTAGCCAATAGCTTTTCTGCTTCAACGCCGGCCGCCAATTCCTCAAGCAAGCGAATGCGACGGTTCAACTCCTTGTGCTCTTCAAGCATCTGCGCTGCGACTTGCGCCACGTCGTCTCTGCCCGTACTGAACAGCGCCGCGACTTCACGCGCACTCTTGTTTGCCTTGCGATAGTCCGCGAGCGCCCGCCCGCCCGCCACAAAGTCGATCCGCGTCAGTCCCTTCGCGCGCTCCCACGATCGCACGGCGATCATTCCGACTTCACCGGTGCGATACGCATGCGTGCCGCCACAGGGTGTCAAATCAAATCCCTCGATCTCGATCAAACGCAGATCACCATCGCGCGCGGGCTCCTTCCGCAACGGCAACTCCGCCGCTTCACCAGACGTCACACTACGAATCGTGATCGCACGATCCTCCCAGATGACATTGTTCGCCAGCTCAACTGCACGCTCAATAACTTCAGTCGTCGGATTATTTAATTCAACGTCGATCTCACACGACGCATCGAGTACGCGAAAGCTGCGAGTGGGAGCATTAAAAAGCGTCACCAAAGCCTGCGACAGAATATGTTGACCAGTGTGCTGTTGCATGTGGTCCAACCTTCGCGACCAATCGATCCGCCCGCGCACAGCATCACCACGACCGGGCGCCGCACCCTGGACCACGTGCAGCACGCCTTTGTCGCCATCGTCGATACACTCGACAACGCGCACGCCGTTCAGCGTGCCGGTGTCACTCGGTTGACCACCGCCAGTCGGATAAAACGCAGTGCGATCGAGAACAATCGCGGTCCATCCACTGACGCGATCAGTGACGTCGACCACACGAGCTTCAAACTCGATCAAATGAGAATCGGAATAGTAGAGACGTTCGGTTACTGGCATAATCGGCGCATGCAAAGATCCATTATCGTAGTTGCATTCATAGTCACACTGACCAGCGTCGCTTTGGCTCAAGGGGCCCAGGAGCCCCCGTTGAAATCAATCACCTATCAACTATCAATGTCGCGACCCGTGTCGCATCTTTTCGAAGTACAAATCATAGTTGAACTACCCGAACAGTTGAAAGACAAGCCGCTGCAGTTTCAAATGGCGAAGTGGTCGCCCGGACGTTACGCCGTCTTTGATTTCGCTAAAAACGTCCAGGAATTCCGCGCCAACACCCCTACTACGCGCGTCAACGCAGACACGTGGAGCGTGTCGCCACAAGGCAAGACCACCATCAACGTGTCATACAAAGTCTTTGCCAACGATCTTTCCGGCACCTTCTCACAACTCGACAACCGTCACGGCAATTACAACGGCGGTTCGATCTTCATGTACGTCGTGGGCCATAAGCCCGATCCGGTGAAGCTCACGATCCAGCCGCCCGCCGGCTGGCGAATCGTGAACGGCCGCATCGATCGACCCGGTCAAACCGAGTGGCGATTTCCAAACTGGGACATCATGATCGACACGCCCACAGAAATCGCACCTGACTGGACTCAGGAAAGCTTCATAGTCGACGGCAAGAAGTATCACGTCGTGGTCCACTCATTCGGACCAGAAGGCGGACGCCGCGCCGCACTCGTGAAAGACATCGAGAAGATCGTGCGAGCCGAAGTCGCGATGTGGGGCTCACCGGAGTTTGAAGAGTACACGTTTCTGCTCCACTTCGCAGCGGATGATCGTTCCGGCGACGGCATGGAGCATTTGACGTCGACTCAGATCATTCAACCCGGCGCGCTTGGTGAGCCAGGTGTTTACGAACGCGCACTCGGCACCGTTTCGCACGAATTCTTTCACGTGTGGAACGTCAAGAGACTGCGCCCGCTGGAACTTGGACCATGGGACTTCTCGCGACCACTGGCCACGCGCGGGCTCTGGGTCGCCGAAGGCTTCACAAATTATTACGGCCACCTGATGTTGAGACGCGCAGGTCTTTTCGACGACAGGCAATTTTTAAAAACCGAAGCGGAGACCATCGATCGCATCGAGAGTGCGCAGGGAAGTCGTTTGATGAGTGCTGAAGAATCGTCGCTATCAGCACCTTACATCGACGACGCTCCACACGCGCAGTCAGTCAACCTGGAAAACACCTCGGTCAGCTACTACCCGAAAGGCGAGCTCATCGGCATGGTGATGGACCTGCTCGTGCGCGGTCGAACGAAAGGGAAGGCGTCGCTCGACGACATCATGCGCGACATGTACGAAGAGTTCTATCTGAAGAGTCCGAACATGACTTATTACCTGCGCGGTCGTGGTTACACGACGGAAGATCTCGAGCAAGTTGCTTCGCGGCGTGCGGGTTTCGATCTCAGCGATTACTTCAAGCGACACATTCGAGACGTTGAGGTGTTGCCTTACGATGAAGCGTTTGCGTATGTGGGGTTGCGTCTCGTCAAGACACAATCGCAAGAGCCGTTCGATGCGGGACTCTCGCTCGAGTTCGGTGGTCGGCGCGAAGCGAACATCGAGAATGTTCGCAACAACTCGCCTGCTGAAGATGCGGGGTTGCAGATGAACGATGAGCTTGTCTCGCTTGCTGGAAAAGTGGTGACGAAGGACACGTGGCGACGGACACTCGCGCGCTTCAAGCCGGGTGATTCGGTGCCAATCACGGTCAAACGTGATCGACGGACGATCAAGGCGAATATCGTGTTGGGCCAGCCGGAGCGGTTTGATTACCGGATCGAAGAGAAGGCGGATGCGACGGTGGAACAGAAGCAATTACGTGCTAAGTGGCTGAATGGAAAATGAGCCACGGATTACACGGATTTAAGGAACGATTATTTCCAAAGATTGTGGAGCGATCTCGAAGCGCATCGGCAGGCGACCGATTAACTCACCGTCGATCTGCACGTGTGCATCACCGTGGGCTTTGATCGTTGTCGCGTTTACGAATTGTACTTCGGGCGTGTCGCGAGGCATTCCGGTGCGCATCGCCTGCGAAAGCAGGTGCAGGTAACGCAGGCGGCTGCGCGTGTCGATGATGCAAACTTCAAACTCGGGTTGATCGAGTCGCGCGCCGGGTGTGATCGCAAGGTCGCCACCGTATTTTGCCGCTTTACCGATCGCTGCAAACGTCGACGTGTAATTGTGACCATTGATTTCGAGTATGAATGGCCGCGGGTTCCAGGTTGCGAGATGACTCAATCCTGAAACCCAAAACGCGCCTTTGCCGATTCGCTTTTTCAACGACGGTTGCACGCGCTTCACCACCGACGCGTCAAGACCGATACCGGCCATCAAAACAAAATGACGACTCTCGTTCGTAGTCTCATCGATCGCGAGGCCGAGATAGATCTGCCGCGACTTACCTTGCGCCACGATCTTCAATGCCGGTTCGTCTTCGAGCGGTAAACCGAGCTCACGCGCGAGAACGTTTCCGGTACCGCGCGGGATGATCGCGAGCCGCGCCTTCGTACCTGCCAAACCCTGAATCGCTTCGTTGATGGTGCCATCACCACCGGCGACGATTACGTCGGAACTGCCATTACCAGCAGCGCGCGCGGCGATCTCTGTGGCGTCGCCGGGACCTCGCGTCAAACGCAAGTCGACTTTAACGCCGAGCGATTCGAGTTGTGCGGCAAGTTCTTCAACCGGTCGCCGGCGTGAAGCGTAGCGGCCTGTTTTCGGATTTGAAATTAATGTTGCCTTACGAGGAGACATTGCTCACGTGTGCGCAACCGCAATCGAGATGCCGCGCGCGTTTGCTAATCGTCATGCGGATGACGCGCTTGCGTTACTGCAGAAAAGCAGACAGTTGTCCGATAAATCAGCCACAAAGTGGCACAGAGAGACAGTACAGCCGAAGGGCGTTAAGTACAACTCGGGAATATCTTTCGCTCATGCCTGGTATGCATCGTTGGAAAATAATATCTGGAGGTTTTCGCAATGCTTATCAAGCGACATTTCTGGCTCGCGATATCTGTGGCTCTGTTAACCCTGGCCTTCACGTACAGTCGAGGTACCGGCGCACAGCCCGCAGACGCGAACGAAATCGTCATTCAAAATTTTGCATTTGAACCAGCCACGCTGACGGTGAAGCCTGGTACAAAAGTCACCTGGGTCAATCGCGACGACGAACCGCACACAGCTACGGCAACTGACAAACGTTTCACCTCTAAAACTCTGGAGAACGGCGACCGGTTCTCAATGGAGTTCAATCAGCCGGGCATTTACAAATATTACTGCGCGCTGCATCCGAAGATGACGGGTCAGGTCATCGTCAAGTAGCTCAAGGAGAAACAAAGTGAAACAAGATCAAATTGAGCGACGCAGTTTTCTCAAATGTATGGCGTGGGCAGGCACCGGACTCGTCTGGGCAATGAATGGCGGCGTACTGAGCTCGGAGCTGCTCGCAGCACCGAAGCGAAAGACCGGCTTCAGCTTTGTTCAGATCAGCGACAGCCACATCGGATTTCATACAGATCCGAATCACGATGTGACGAAGACTTTTCAAGAGGCGGTCGACAAGATCAACGCGCTCGACGAGCGGCCGGCGTTTGTGATTCACACGGGCGATATCACGCATCTTGCCACGGCCGAGCAGTTCGACACGGCCGCGCAGATCATGAAGAGCGCGAAAGCGGATCAGGTTTACTATGTGCCTGGCGAGCACGATGTGTTTCTTGACGATGGCAAGCTCTACTTCGAAAGATTCGGAGGAGGGCCGGGGTGGCGAAGTTTCGACTACAACGGCGTGCATTTCATCGGGTTGATCAATGTACTGAATCTGAAGCAGGGAACTGGAACCGGGCTGGGCGGCAGCGGGCTCGGACAATTGGGCCAGGAACAGTTAGCATGGTTGCAGAAGGATGTTAAGGGTTTGTCCGCCAGCACGCCGATCGTCGTGTTTGCGCATATTCCGTTATGGACCATCTATCCTGATTGGGGTTGGGGGACGGATGAGAGTGACCAGGCGTTGTCGTATTTGAAGCGCTTCGGATCGGTAACGGTGTTGAATGGGCATATTCATCAGGTGCTGCAGAAGGTTGAAGGGAACGTCGCATTTCATACGGCGCGTTCGACAGCGTACCCGCAGCCGGCGCCGGGCACAGCGTCAGCGCCCGGGCCGATCAAGAACGTGCCTGCGGAGAAGTTGCGCAGTACGTTGGGCGTGACGGATGTTAGTTACATGGCGAAAGTTGGGCCGTTAGCGGTTGTCGATGAAGCGTTGGGATGAGGTATGTTTGTTGGGCAGGGTCAGTACCACCCGCTACCGCAGGTGGTACTGACCCTATCCAAGTGCAACTGCTGACTTTGAGACAGTGTAGAAGATGAAATTTGCGAAGACTGTGTTTCTGGTGGCGGGGATTTACGGGTTGATTGTGCTCGTGCCGCAGTTTTTTCTGGAACGAAAGATCGGTGTGGATACGCCGCCGCCGATCACGCACGCGGAATTCTTTTACGGTTTTGTCTGCGTCGCCGTCGCCTGGCAGGTTCTATTTCTGATTCTCTCGCGAGATCCGATCAGATACCGGCCAATGATGATCCCCGCGATGCTCGAAAAGATCGGTTTCCCTATCGCGGTTCTTGTTCTCTATCTTCAAGGCCGCGTGTCGCCGACCATATTCATACCCGCAAGCCTGGATCTGGTCTTGCTGTTTCTATTCATAGCAGCGTACCGGAAGACACCCGCAGTCGACTCATCTCGGTCCTGATCAGCAACGACTTCGCCTTCTGCGACTTTGCTATCTCGAGCGATCGCTCGAAACACCGCTCCGCCTCCGCTCGCTTATCTTTCTTCAACAACAACTCGCCTTTGAGTCGATAGAGCTCAGCTTCGTAATATCGCTCGCCATTGTTATCAACGATCGTCGTCGCTTCTTCCAACAAAGCAGACGCTTCGTCAATTAGCTCCAACTTCGACAGAGCCTCGGCCAGTAATGCCAAAAAGTGCGGACGAACGAGCGCAGTCGCTGTAGCTTCGAGTGCAGCGAGTCCATCGCGCATTCGATCGATCCCTTCCTGCTCGCGTCCCTGCTCGCTCAGCGTCCAACCTTTCATCACATCAGCCATCGCGTCATACAACACGAGTCCATGCGCGGTGGAAACCTCGCTGACCGCCTCGGCATATTGCTGGACCATCGGGTAATCGCCACGAAGCTGATAAAGAATACTCGCAAACAACTTGGCGTGTGCGAGTCCATGCGGTTCAGATAACTCGAGCGCAAGCGCCACGGCTTCATCCATGCGCTTCACCGCTTCATCGGTCCGCCCGAGAAACCAAAGCGCCCACGCAGCGAAGCAAGGCATCGCGACGCCCGGATTCAGCGCATATAGAAAAGAGTCGTCACGATGTAGCGCCGGATCGTAGAGCGCGAGTGCTTTCTCGTAATGGTCCACCGCGAGCTCGAAATTGCCGAGATGCGTGTTGGTGATCTCCAACGCCCAGTGACCGCGCATCGCGAGTCCAGGATACGGCAGTCGTTCAGAAAGTCGCAGAAACTCCTCGGCGATGTCGCGCGCTGTTTCCAACTCTCCGCTCAACGTATGGAATGTCCACAAACCCCACAGCACTTCAGAAACATCAGGTGAGTCGCCCAACTGATCGTAAAACTGGCGCGCCTTCATGTAGACTTCGCCGACGTTCGGCGACGCATAACCCTCGATAGCAATCAACGGAACGCCGAGCGTAAGGTGCAAACACAGCGCCTCGTTCACGACTTCGCGTGTCTCAGGCACGTTGCCAATCAACTCGATACCACGCCGCGCGAGATCTACTGCTTCCTGGTAAGCAAAACGCCGGATCGCATTGTTCGCGCCGGTTTTGAAGTAGTAGGCGGCGCGCTTGTAGTCG
>Ga0134121_10000279_pt1 | contig 60454 bp, 59 predicted proteins | sample KB301_FD_96463 | JGI IMG/M metagenome (GOLD analysis project Ga0134121, IMG submission 96463) | Terrestrial soil microbial communities without Nitrogen fertilizer from Kellogg Biological Station, Michigan, USA - KB3-0-1 | ecosystem: Environmental > Terrestrial > Soil > Unclassified ...
AACTGGTTCTGGTGGATCGTCCCGACGAGCTTCTCCAGCTCCTGATGGGCGGTCAGCACGATCGCCGCGGCCGGCACCTCGTAGATGTCGCGCACCTTCAGGCCGACAATGCGATCCTCGATGTGGTCGACGATCCCGACGCCGTGGCGGCAGCCGATCTCCGCGACGCGCTCGAGCAGCTCCACCAGGCCCAGGCGCGAGCCGTTCAGCTCCACCGGCAGGCCCGCCTCGAAGCCGACCGTCACGACCTCGGGCTCGTCGGGCGCCTCCTCGGGGCGCGTCACGAGCTGGAAGACGTCGTCCTCGGGGGCGTGCGAGAGGTCCTCGATCCAGCGGCCCTCGGAGGAGCGGCCCCAGAGGTTGTCGTCGATCGAGTACGGCGCGACCTCCGTGCCGCCCTTGACCGGGATGCCGTGCTCGCGCGCGTAGGCGATCTCCTCCTCGCGGCCCATCTGCCACGAGCGCACCGGCGCGATCACCTTCAGCTCGGGTGCGAGCGTCGCGACCGTCGTCTCGATCCGCACCTGGTCGTTGCCCTTACCGGTGCAGCCGTGCGCGATCGTGTCGCAGCCGGACTGGCGCGCGTACTCGACGGCGAGCTGGGCGATCAGCGGCCGCCCGAGCGCGGTGAAGAGCGGATAGCCGCCGCCGTAGAGCGCGTTGGCCTTGATCGCGGGCGCCACGAAGTCGCGCGCGAACTGCTCGCGCGCGTCGACGACGTGGCAGTCGATCGCGCCGAGCATCAGCGCCTTGCCCTTGACGACCTCGTAGTCCTCGCCGGGCTGGCCGAGGTTGACGGTGAGGCAGACGACCTCCGCCCCGTACTCGTCCTGGATCCACTTCAGCATCACGCTCGTGTCCAGGCCGCCCGAGTAGAGCAGCAGCACGCGGCTGACCTCGTTCGGGTCGGCCTCGTAGCTGGCGGTGCGCGCCGGGGCGGCGGCGATGCGATGCAGCTCGGTGTGGTCGGTCTCGGTCATGGCGGGCGCGAAGGTTACGCGACGACCGCGCTCAGGAGGCGGCCGATCCGCGCGAGCGCGTCGTCGATCTCCGCCTGCGTGACGATCAGCGGCGGCAGCAGCCGCACGGTCCGCGGTCCCGTCGCGTTCAGCACGATCCGCTGCTCGAGCAGCGCACGCCGCACGAGGCCCGGTGCGTCGTCGGCGTCGAAGGCGACCATCAGGCCGCGGCCGCGCACGTTCTCCGTGCCCGGGAGCTCGCGCAGCCCCTCGCGAAGCCGCTCGCCCAGCTCGCGCACCGACGCGAGCAGCGCCGGGTCGTCGAGCACGTCGAAGGCGGCGTTCGCGGCGGCGGCCACGAGTGGCCCGCCGGCGAACGTCGAGCCGTGGTCGCCCGGCTGCAGGACGTCGGCGAGGCGCGGCCCGGTCACGAGCGCGCCGATCGGCAGCCCGCCGCCGAGCGCCTTCGCGCTCGTGAGCGCGTCGGGCACGACGCCCGTCTGCTCGTAGGCCCACAGCGTCCCGGTCCGCCCCATCCCCGTCGCGACCTCGTCGAAGACGAGCGCCGCGCCGACGCGGTCGCACGCGGCGCGCGCCGCTTGCAGCAGCTCCTCGGGGAGCGGATGGACGCCCGTCTCGCTCTGGATCGGCTCGAGCAGGACCGCCGCGGTCGTCTCGGTCACCGCCGCCTGAAGCGCCGCCGGCTCGGGCGCGACGGCCGTGAAGCCCGGCACGAGCGGCGCGAACGGGGCCTGCTTGGCCTCCTGCGGCGTGGCGCTCAGGGCGCCATACGTGCGTCCGTGGAAGCCGCCGTGGATCACGACGACGCCGCCGCCGGGCCGCGCCTTGCGCACGAGCTTGAGCGCCGCCTCGTTCGCCTCCGCGCCGGAGTTGCAGAAGTACACCTTTCCGCCGAGCGAGCTCTGCGCGAGGCGCGCGGCGAGGCGCATCGCCGGCTCGCTGTAGAAGAGGTTCGTGACGTGCGTGAGCCGCCCGGCCTGCTCGCGCACCGCCGCCACGACCGCGGGATGGCAGTGGCCGACGTTCAGCACCGTGATGCCGGCGAGGAAGTCGAGGTACTCGTTGCCGTCGGAGTCCCACAGGCGCGTGCCCTCGCCCCGCACCAGCTCCAGCGGGAGGCGCGCGTAGGAGGGGATCACGTGCGCCGCCTCGAGCGCCTGCAGGTCGGCCAGGGTCATTCGGCGGGCCGCACCTTCGTCCCAATGCCCGCGTCGGTGAACAGCTCGAGCAGCAGCGAGTGCGGGACGCGCCCGTCGACGATGTGCGCGTGGCTCACGCCGCCGTGGATCGCGTCGAGGCAGGCGGCGAGCTTCGGGCGCATTCCGCCGTCGGTCGTCTCCAGCGCCGCCTCGACCTCGTCGGCGCTCGCCTCGGTGACGATGCTCTCCGGGTCATCGGGGTCGCGCAGCCAGCCGCGCACGTCGGTGAGGAACATCACCTTGTAGGCGCCGAGCGCGCGCGCGACCGCGCCCGCGGCCTCGTCGGCGTTGATGTTGTAGGAGTTGCCCTCGCGGTCGGCGCCGACGGAGGCCACGACGGGGATGTAGTCCTGCGCGACGTGGTTGAGCACGTTGACGTCGACGCGCTCGATGGTGCCGACGAAGCCGATGTCCTCCCCGCCGGGGGCCGCCTGGCGCGCGGCGCGGAACAGCAGGCCGTCGTCGCCGCAGAGCCCGACCGCCGGCTGCCCGTGACGGTTGATGCGCAGGACGATGTCCTTGTTGACCTTGCCGACGAGCACCATCTTGGCGACCTCGACAGTCGCCGCGTCGGAGACGCGCAGGCCGCTGACGAACTCGACGGGCAGCCCGAGCCGCTCCATGTACGCGGTGATGTCGGGGCCGCCGCCGTGCACGACGATCGGGTTGAGGCCGACGTACTTGAGCAGCACGACGTCGCGCGCGAACTCCTCGCGCAACTCGGGGTCGGTCATCGCCGCGCCGCCGTACTTGATGACGACGGTCTGGCCGTGGAACTCGCGGATGTAGGGCAGCGCCTCGAGCAGGGTTGCGACGTCGCGCATGCGCTCTCCTAGGTGGTGTAGTCGGCGTTGATCGTCACGTACTCGTGCGAGAGGTCGGAGAAGAAGACCTCCGTCTCGGCGCCGTCGCCGCCCACGCCGATGACGTAGTCGACCTCGTCGCCGCTGAACGCCTGCGCGAGCGCGCGCTCGTCGTAGGCGAGCACGGCGCCGTCGGCGCACACCTGCACGCCCTCGATCGCGATGTCGAGCGCGAGCGGGGTGTCGAGCAGCACCCCGCCGACCGCCTGCGCGACCCGGCCCCAGTTCGGATCGCCGCCGTGCAACGCGGTCTTCACCAGCGGCGAGTTGGCGACCGCGCGCGCGGCCCGCTCGACCCGCTCGGGATCGCCGCCGCGCACGACGACGCGCGCGACCCGCTTGGCCCCCTCGCCGTCCTTGACGATCAGCAGCGCGAGCTGTCGCAGCAGCGCGTCGAGCGCCTCGCCGAACGCCAGCTCGTCCGGCGACTCCGGCTCCACGCGCACGCCGCAGGAGCCGCTCGCCATCAGCACCGCCATGTCGTTGGTGGAGAGCTGGCCGTCGACGGAGATGCGGTCGAACGAGCGCTTCACCGTCACGCCGAGCAGCAGGTCAGCCGTCTCGGCGGCGAGCGCGGCGTCGGTCTGCACGAAGCAGAGCATCGTCGCGAAGTTCGGCTGGATCATCCCGGCGCCCTTGCACTGCGCGCTCAGCCGCACCTCGCCGGACGGCAGCTCGACGCGAAGCGAGGCGCGCTTGGGGAACGCGTCGGTGGTGCGGATCGCCTCGGCGAAGTCCTTGTCGCCGTCGGGCCGCAGCTGCTCGTGGGCGAGCGCGAGCCCGTCGAGCACGCGATCGACGGGGAGCTGCACGCCGATCACGCCGGTCGAGCCGATCGCGATGCCGCCGGGCGCCGCGCCGGTCAGACGCGAGGCGGCGATCTGCGTGGCGCCCGCGGCCTCGAGGCCGCGTACGCCGGTGGCGGCGTTTGCGTTGCCGGAGTTCGCGACGACGGCGCGCAGCCCGCTGAGGTCGCAGCGCTCGCGGCACAGCTCGACCGGCGCGGCGGCGACGCCGGAACGGGTGAAGCGCGCTGCGCTCGTCGTCTCCTCGGCGTCGGAGACGAGCAGGCCGAGGTCGAGCGCGCCGTCGCGCTTGAGTCCGCATGAGACGCCCGCGGCGCGGAAGCCCGCGGGCAGCCCGCCGTCCAGCTCGTGCACGTGAGCGGGCTGTCCGATCCAGCGGGAGGAGAAGAACGGCTCGCTCACAGCGAGATCCCCTCCCCCTCGTCGAAGCCGAACATCAGGTTGAGGTTCTGCACCGCCTGCGAGGAGGTCCCCTTCCAGAGGTTGTCGATCGCGGCGAAGACGAGCACGCGGCCGTCGTGGCGCTCGCCGTGCACCGAGATGCGGCAGATGTTCGTCGCGGTCACGTCGCGCATGCCGGGCGGGCGCTCGCTCAGCTCGACGAACGGCTCGCCGGCGTAGGCGTCCGCGTAGAGCGCGCTCAACTCGGCCTGGCCGATGTCCCGCGTCGGCTTGACGTAGGCGGAGATCAGCTCGCCCTGGTCGACGGGCACGAGGTGTGGGACGAACACGACCGGGTGGGCGGGCCCGGGTCCGCCGAGCAGCGCCAGCTCCTGGTCGATCTCGGGCGCGTGGCGATGGCCGCCGACCTTGTAGGCGTTGACGTTCTCGGCGACCGAGACGAAGTGCGTCTCGTCGGTCGCGGCGCGGCCCGCGCCGGAGACGCCCGTCTTCGCGTCGATGACGACGTCGGCGAGCAGCCCGGCGCGCGCGAGCGGCGCGAGGCCGAGCAGCGCGGCGGTGGGGAAGCAGCCGGGGTTGGCGACGACGTCGGCCGTGCGGATGGCGTCGCGGTAGCCGAGCTCCGGGAGGCCGTAGGCCGCCAAGCCGATCAGCGCCGGCGCTTCGTGCGGCCCGTACCACCGCTCGTACACGTCGCGGTCACGCAGGCGGAAGTCGGCGCTGAGGTCGACCACCCGCACGCCGCGCTCGCGCAGGCCGGCGACGGTCGGCGCCGCGGCATGGTGCGGATACGCGACGACCGCGGCGTCGAGCCCGTCGGCATGGCGCTCGAGGTCCAGCTCCTCCATCGTCAGCGGCACGCGGTGGCGCGGATAGAGGTCGTCGAGCCGCTTGCCCGCGTCTGAGCGCGACGTGATCGCCGTCAGCTCGAACCGCGGATGGCGGTGCAGCAGCGCGGCGGCAAGCGCACCGGCATAGCCGGAGGCGCCGAGGACGGCGACCCTATCCACGGATCCGCCCTCCGATGTCGGCGAGCGCGACCTCGATCGCGGCGCGCCGCTCTGCGACCTCGTCGTCGGTGAGCGTGCGCTCGGGGGAGCGGAACGCGAGCCGCAGCGCGAGCGAGACCTCGTCCTCGCCGACCTGGGCGCCGCGGTAGACGTCGAAGACGTCGGCGGCGGCGAGCAGCGAGCCGCCGGCCTTCCGCACCACGCGCACCAGCTCGCCCGCCGCGACCGCCTGCGGGACGACGACGGCGAGGTCCTGACGCACCTCCGGGAACGAGGTGTAGTCCTCGTAACGGACCGGACCGGGAACGGCGGCGAGCACGGCGTCGAGGTCGAGCTCGAAGCCCGCGACCGCGGCGTCGATCTCCCACTCAGTCGCGACGGACGGGTGGATCTCGCCGAGCCACCCGACCGGGGCGTCATCCACGACGACAGACGCGGCACGGCCGGGATGCAGGAACGGCTCGCTCCCATCGATGACCGCCCAGTCCACCCGCAAGGCGACGAGGAGAGCGGCGAGCACGCCCTTCGCCGCGAAGAAGTCCGCCACCGGGGGCGCCGATTCGCGCCACGACACCGGCCGCAGCGCGCCCGTCAGCAGCGCCGCCATGTGGTGCGGCTCGTGCGGGAGCGGCTGGGTGGGCGGGGTCCGATTCCGCAGGTACACCGCCCCCGTCTCGAAGATCGCGACATCCGGCGTGCCGTGCGCGACGTTGCGCCGCGCGACGTCGAGCAGCGAGCCGAGCAGCGTCGTGCGCATCAGCCCGTGCTCGGCGGACATCGGGTTCTCGACCGCGATCGCGGCGCGGCGCGGGTCATCGCCGCCGAGCCGCAGCCGATCCGCCAGCTCGGGCGCGCTCCAGCTCCAGCCGACGATCTCGTGGAGGCCGGTAGCCGCAAGCGTGTCCGCCGCGACGCGACGCAGCCGCTGACCGGGCGCGAGCGCGCCCACGGCACTGCGGCGCGCGGGCAGCGTCGCGGGCAGCTTGTCGACGCCGTCGATCCGCGCGACCTCCTCGATCAGGTCGGCCTCGCGCGTGACGTCGTTGCGCCGGAACGGCGGCACGGTGACGTCGAGCCCGTCGTCCGCCTCGGCCACGCCGAAGTCGAGCGCACTGAGGATCTCCGCCGAGCGGCTGCGCTCGATCGGCGCACCGAGCAGCCCGCTCACGCGCGCGTCGCGCAGCCGGATCACGATCGGCGGAATCGTGGCCTTGTGGCGCTTGTCGAGCGTGCCTTCCAGCACCCGCGCGCCGCACAGCTCCACCATCAGCCGCGTCGCGACCGCCTGCGCGTCGAGCGCCTGCTCGGGCGCAAGCCCCTTCTCGAAGCGGCCCGACGCCTCGCTGCGCAGCCCCAGTCGCGTCGAGGTGCGCTGGATGTTCGGGCCGTCCCACGTCGCGGCCTCCATCAGGACGCGCGTCGTGCCCTCCTGGACCTCCGAGCGCGCGCCGCCCATCACGCCGGCGAGCGAGGTCGGCCCGTCGGCGTCGCAGATCACGACCATGTCGGGATCGAGCGCGCGCGTCTCGCCGTCGAGCGTCTCCAGCTCGTCGCCGGGGCGGCCGTCGCGCACGACGAGCCGCCCGCCGGCCACCCGGTCGAGGTCGAACGCATGCATCGGCTGGCCGCTCAGCAGCATCACGTAGTTCGTGATGTCGACGACGTTGGAGATCGGCCGCTGCCCGGCCGCCATCAGCCGCGCCTTCAGCCAGTACGGCGAGGGACCGATCGTGACGTCCTCGAAGACGCGGGCGGTGAAGCGCTTGCAGCGATCGGTCTCGACGTCGACCGCGATGCCCTCGGGCGCGCCAGCGGGGGCGGGCGGGATCGGGTCGTCCGCCCACGGCGCCGGCCGCAATGGCGCGCCGGTCGCGGCATGGACCTCCCGCGCAACGCCGTAGACGCCCAGGCAGTCGGGCCGGTTCGGCGTGATCTCCAGCTCCAGCACGTCGGTGGAGATCGGGAGCACGTCGATCAGCGGCGTCCCAGGCGCGGGTCCGGCGTCCAGCTCCATGATCCCGCCGTGCTGCACGCCGACGCCGATCTCGTCCTCGGCGAGGATCATCCCCGCCGACTCGACGCCGCGCAGCTTCGCCTTGCGCAATTTCGTTCCATCCGGCATCACCGCGCCCGGCCGCGCGACGGCGACCGTCTGCCCCGCGGCGACGTTCGGCGCGCCGCAGACGATCTGCGCCGGCTCGCCCTCGCCGAGGTCGACGCTGCAGACGCGCAGCCGGTCGGCGTCGGGGTGCGGCTCGACGGACAGCACGTGCCCGATCACGAACCCGTCGGGGGCACCGCCGGCGGAGCCGGTGGTCGGCACGCCGTGGTGTGAGACGCGCTCGACCTCGGTGCCCGTCAGCGCCAGGCGCTCGGCGAGCGCGGCCGCCGACAGCTCGGGCGCGCAGTGCTCGTGGAGCCAGGAGAGCGGGACCCTCATGCGAACTGCCTCAGGAACCGCAGGTCGTTGTCGTAGAAGAGGCGCAGGTCGGAGACGCCGTGCTTGAGGAAGGCGATCCGCTCGACGCCCATCCCGAACGCGAAGCCCTGCACCTTCTCGTAGTCGTAGCCGTTGCCGCTCACGTAGGCGAACACGTTCGGGTCGACCATCCCCGCGCCGAGGATCTCGATCCAGCCCGTGCCCTTGCACAGCGAGCAGCGCACACCGCCCTCCGCGACCCCGTCGCGGCAGTTGAAGCAGGAGACGTCGACCTCGACGCTCGGCTCCGTGAACGGGAAGAAGTGCGGGCGCAGCCGCACCTGGCGCTCGTCGCCGAAGATCGCGCGCGCGAACGCGAGCAGCGTGCCCTTGAGGTCGGCGAGCGTGATGTCCTCGTCGACCGCGAGCCCCTCGATCTGGTGGAACTGCGGCGTGTGCGTCGCGTCGCTGTCACGCCGATAGACGCGCCCGGGGACGATCAGGAAGATCGGCGGCGGCTGCTGCTCCATCGCACGGATCTGCATCGGCGAGGTGTGCGTGCGCAACACGACGTCCTCGGCCACGTAGAAGGTGTCCGACCGCAGCCGCGCCGGGTGCGCCGGGTCGTGGTTGAGCGCGTCGAAGTTGTAGTAGACGCGCTCGACCTCGGGACCCTCCGCGACGGTGTAGCCAAGCCCGACGAAGACGTCCTCGATCTCACGCCGGGTCTGCGTGAGCAGGTGCAGCGAGCCGGTCGGCGGCGCCGGCACCCCGGGCAGCGTGACGTCGATGCGGTCGGCGGCGAGGCGCGCGTCGAGCTCGGCGCCCGCGAGCGCTGCGCCGCGCTGCTCGATCAGCGTCTCGAGCGCGACGCGCGCGACGTTCGCCGCCTTGCCGACGGCGCCGCGCTGCTCGGGCGGCAGCTGTGCCACGCCGCGCAGCGTCTGCGGCAGCTCGGCCTTGCGCCCGAGATAGCGCACGCGCGCCTGCTCGAGCGCGTCGCTCGTCAGGGCGGCGGCGATCGCCGCTTCGGCCTCGTTGCGCAGCTCCTGGATCCGCTCGATCATGCGGAGGGCATCCTATGCTCGGCGCCGACGGCCTCGCGGGTGACCTCGTAGAGCGCGACCGTCGCCGCCATCGCGGCGTTGAGCGACTCGTTGAGGATCGGAATCCGCGCGACCTGGTCGCACGCGGTGAGGACCTCGGGCGGCAGACCGTCGCGCTCGGCGCCGATCAACAGCGTCACGTCGCCCGACCCGCCGCCGCGCAGCGGCTCGCCGCCGTGCGCGTCGAGCGCGATCGTGGTGCCCGGCAGCTCCTCGACGGCCTCGAAGCGCGCGAGTCCCACGGCGAACACGGCGCCCATCGAGGCGCGCACCGCCTTCGGCCCGTACGGGTCGGCGCAGTCGGGTCCGAGCGCGACGCTCGTCGCGCCGAACGCGAGCGCCGAGCGCAGGATCGTCCCGACGTTGCCCGGGTCGGAGATGCCGTAGAGCGCGACGCACAGCGGGCCGACCGGCGCCGGCACCCAGCGCTGCTCGTAGACGGCGAGCGCGCGCGTGCCCGAGCCGAGCTGCGAGACGGCCGCCAGCAGCTCGGGCTCGACCTCGACGCCGTCCAACCCGTGCCCCGCCGCGACGTAGCGCTCGACCGCCGGCCAGCCGGCGGCGTCGGCAGCCGCGAGCAGGTCCTCGCCCTCGGCGACGAACCGCCCCGCGCGCTCGCGGTCGCGGCGCCGCGCGAGCTTGCGGATCTGCTTGAGGCGTTCGTTGTGGGGTGAGCTGATGGTCATCGGGTCCTTAACGAAAAAGGGCGCCGTCCTGAAAGGAAGCGGCGCCCGGGCAGTGGAGTCGACGATCGGCTAGGCAGCCGCTGCCAACGCCTCGCGGGCGCGCTCGGCGAATCGGCGGAAGGCCTCGGCGTCGCGGACGGCGATGTCCGCGAGGATCTTGCGATCGAGCTCGATCTCGGCCAGCTTGAGGCCGTGGATGAACTGCGAGTAGGAGAGTCCGTTCTGACGCGCCGCGGCGTTGATGCGCGTGACCCACAGGCGGCGGAAGTCGCGCTTGCGGTTGCGCCGGTCGCGGTAGCGGTACTGGTCGGCCTTGAGCAGGGCCTCTTTCGCGCGCCGATAGGACGAGTTGGCCTCCCCGCGGAAGCCCTTCGTCATCTCGAGCACCTCGCGGCGCTTCTTGCGCGCGGCGACGGACCGCTTCACCCGCGTCACTTCCCACCCCCGAGCAGCTTCTTGATCCGCGGTGCGTCATGGTCGGAGACGACCATCGGCGTGCCGAGGTAGCGCTTGTGCTTCGGCGACTTCTTCTCGAGTATGTGACTCGTGAAGGCATGCCGACCGCGGACCTTGCCCTTGGCGGTCAGCTTGAAGCGCTTCTTCGCGCCGGAATGGGTCTTCATCTTCGGCATCGCGACGGAGAAGTAAAGCAGAGATCGGACGGGGCGCGCCGCGCCGGACGCGGTTCAGCGCAGCCGCTCGCGCAGCGCGAGCACGCGGGCGGCGCCCGCGTCGATCGTCGCGCGCGGGAGCGTGCCGGCGCGCACCGCGCGCACGAGCGCGGCGCGCCCGGCGTCCGCCGCGGCGGCGGTCTGGGCGAACAGCAGCAGGTCGTCTCCGGCGCGCACGGCCGCGAGCGCCTTGCGCGCGGGCGAGAGCCGCGCGAGCGCCGCGACCTCGAGATCGTCCGTGATCGCGACGCCGCCGAAGCCGACCCGCTCGCGCAACTCGCCGGTCGCGATCGTCGGCGCGAACATCGCCGGGCGGCCGGAGAGCGCCGGATAGACGCCGGTCGAGACCATCGCCAGCGGGACGCCGTGCCGCGCCGCCGCGCGGAACGGGGCTTCGTCGACACGGCGCAGCGCGTCCAGCGGCGCGTCGATGCGGTTGAGCACGTCGTCCTCGATCGCCACGCCGCGCCCGAGGCCGGGGAAGTGCTTGACGCACGCGAGCACGCCTGCGGCGGCGAGCCCGTCAGCGAACCCCAGCCCGAGGCGGATCACCATCCGCGGCGTGGCGCCGTACGTGCGACCCAGCGCGCGCACGCTGGAGCCGGGCATGCCGACGTCGAGCACGGGCGCGAGGTCGACGTTGACGCCGACGCCGCGCAGGTTGCGACCGGCGGCCGCGCCGTCGGAGCGCGCGAGCGCGGCGCTGCCGATGCGGCCGAGCTCGGCAGGCGAGTGGTCCGGCGCGCCGGGCAGTCGCTTCACGAGCCCGCCCTCCTGATCGATCATCACGAGCAGCGGCAGGTCGCGCAGCGCGCGCGGCCCGTGCCGGCGCTCGGCCTGCATCCGCGCGGTGAGCGCGCGTAGCTGTGCCCGCGAGGCGATGTTGCGGCTGAAGAGGATCACACCGGCGACGTGCCCGGCGCGGATGTCCGCGGCGAGCGCGTCGGGCAGCGTCGTGCCGGGCAGCGACGCGATCACGCGCTGGCCGACGGCCTGGTCGAGCGGCAGCGGTGCGGGCGCGCCGCCTCCGAGCGAGAACGCGGCGGCGGCGAGCAGCGGGACGAGCATGCGCGGGCCGCAGCGCCGCGGAAGGCCTCAGCGCGCGGCGGCGCGCTTGGCGGCGGGTCGCTTCGCGGCGGCCTTGGGCTTCTTCGCGTCGCCGTCGGCGTCGGCGGCCGGCGCGTCGCCGTCGGCGGCGGGCTCGTCGGCCTCGGCAGCCGGCGCCTCGGCCTCAGCCTCCGCGGCCGGTGCCTCGGGAGCCGGCGCTTCAGCCTCCGCAGCCGGTGCCTCGACCTCGGCGGGAGCGGGCTCCGGCGCAGCCTCCTCGACCGGCGCCTCGGGCGCAGTCTCGACCGCCGCGGCCGGCTCCTCCGCGGCTGGCGCCTCGGCCTTCGCGTCGGCGGCGGCCTTCTCCGCGGTGGCGTCCTCGGCGAGCACGGCCTTCGACGGGCCGAGCATCATCGTCATGTTGCGGCCGTCCTGGATCGGACGCTGCTCGACGACCGCCAGCTCCGCCAGCTCCTCCGCGAGCCGGTTCAGCAGCATCTCGCCGCGCTCCGGATGCGTGACCTCGCGCCCGCGGAACATGATCGTGATCTTGACCTTGTCCTTGTGCTTGAGGAAGCGGGTGACGTGCCCCTTCTTCGTGTCGTAGTCGTTCTGCGCGATCTTCGGGCGGAACTTGATCTCGCGGATCGTGATCTGCTGCTGGTGCTTGCGCGCGGCCTTCAGCTTCTGCGCCTGCTCGTACTTGTACTTCGAGTAGTCGAGCACGCGGCAGACGGGCGGGCGCGCCTCCGGGGCGACCTCGACGAGGTCGAGATCGCGCTCCTGCGCGTACGTCAGCGCATCGGGCGTCTTGAGGATCCCGACCTGCTGGCCGTCCTCACCGATCAGCCGCACCTCGGGAACGCGGATGCGTTCGTTGATGCGAGTGGTGTCCCGCTCGGGCGGGCGCCGGTCGAATCGTCGCGGGACCGGCACTTAGCTGGCTGCGTCGGTGCGCGTCAAGCGGAGCGCGGCGAGCGGATTGGGATGAAGAGCTTCAACGTGGGGCGAGTATAGCGGCGTTGCGCGCTGCGACGACGGATCTATCGTCAACGCGCCCGCGTGACGATCTGCTCGCGGATCCGCGCCGCCAGCTCGGAAAGCGGCTCCGCGCCCGCCCCGGCGCCCCCGTCCTCCGCGCCGTGCTCGCGCACCGCGACGGTGCCCGTCTCCTGCTCGCGATCGCCCAGCACGAGCATGTGCGGGATCTTGCGCAGCTCCGCGTCGCGGACCTTGCGTCCGATCGACTCGCTGCGCTCGTCGACCTCCACGCGCACCTCCGCCTCGCGCAGCGTCGCGGCGACCTCCTGCGCGTAGCCGTTGTGGCGATCGGCGATCGGCAGCACGATCGCCTGCACGGGCGCGAGCCAGACGGGGAAGCGGCCGGCGAGATGCTCGATCAGGATGCCGATGAAGCGCTCGTAGGAGCCGAACGCCGCGCGGTGGATCATCACCGGGCGGTGCTCGGCGTCGTCGGCGCCGGTGTAGACGAGGCCGAAGCGCTCGGGCATCGAGTAGTCGAGCTGCACGGTCCCGAGCTGCCAGGAACGGCCGAGCGAGTCCTTCACGTGGAAGTCGATCTTCGGGCCGTAGAAGGCGCCGTCGCCCTCGTTGAGCTCGTAGTCGAGGCCCTTCGCCTCGAGCGCCTGGCGCAGCTTCGCCTCGGCGCGATCCCACAGCTCGTCGCTGCCGATGCGCTGCTCGGGGCGCGTCGAGAGCTCCAGCTCGACGTCGAAGTCGAACAGGCCGAGCGTGGCGAACGTGAAGTCGAGGCAGCCGATCACCTCCTCCTGCACCTGCTCCTCGGTGCAGAAGATGTGCGCGTCGTCCTGCGCGAAGTGCCGTACGCGCAGCAGCCCGTGCAGCGTCCCGGACGGCTCGTAGCGGTGCAGCAGGCCCGGCTCGCTGTAGCGGATCGGCAGGTCGCGGTAGGAGTGGCGATCGGTCGAGAAGAGGTGCGCGTGGCCGGGGCAGTTCATCGGCTTGATCGCCATCGGGCGATCCTCGGCGCTCGTCAGGAACATGTTCTCGCGGTACTTGCCCCAGTGGCCCGAGGTCTCCCACAGCGAGCTGTCGTAGATCTGCGGCGTCTTGACCTCGGTGTAGCCGTGGCGCTCGCCCATCTCGCGGCTGAGCGCGACGAGCGCGTTGAAGACGCGCGTGCCGTTCGGCAGCCAGAAGGCGGCGCCGGGCGCGACCGGCGAGAAGCGGAACAGGCCCAGCTCGCTGCCGAGCTTGCGGTGGTCGCGCGCCTTCGCCTCCTCCAGGCGCTCAAGGTGCTCGGCCAGCTCCTCCTTGGAGAAGAAGGCGGTGCCGTAGATGCGCGTGAGCATCGTGCGGCTCGCGTCGCCGCGCCAGTAGGCGCCCGCGACCGACTGCAGCTTGAACGCCTTGATCCGCTTCGTGCCGGGACCGTGCGGGCCGCGGCAGAGATCGGTGAACGGGCCGTTCGTGTAGAGCGAGACGCTCTCCACCGGGTGGGCGGGGTCGGCATTCTTGACGAGGTCCTCGATCAGCTCGACCTTGTACGGCTGGTCCTCGCGCAGGAAGCGCTCCAGCGCCTCGCCGACGGAGACGTCCTCGCGCGCGAACCGCTCGTCGGCCTTGACGTGCTCGCGCATCTTGGCCTCGATGCGCTCGAAGTCGGCGTCGGAGATCGCGACGCCGTCGGGGAACTCGAAGTCGTAGTAGAAGCCCTGCTCGATCGGCGGCCCGATCGAGATCTTCACGCCCGGATAGAGGTCGATGACGGCCGCGGCGAGCACGTGCGCGGTGTCGTGGCGCAGCAGCTCGAGCGCCTCGGGGCTCGACGGGGTGACGATCTCCAGCCGCGCGCCGTCGTGCAGCGGGCGGCTGAGGTCGCGCAGCTCGCCATCGACCTTCACCGCCAGCGCGGCACGCGCCAGCCCGGCGCCGATCGCGGCGGCCGCGTCGGCGCCGCTCGCGCCGTCGTCGAGCTGCAGCTGCGTGCCGTCTGGGAGCTGGACCTGCATCGGACGGCGAGTCTAATCGCCGCCGAGCAGCTCCGCGATGCGGGCGCGGCGCGCCTCGATCTCCTCGCGCAGGCCGTCCAGCTCGGCGGCCCGGCGGTCCACCAGCTCGAGCTGGCGGACCGCCAGCGCGTCGAGGCGGTGCAGGATCCGCTCGCGCACCTTCGGAGCCTCGGTGCGGTGCAGCTCGCTGCGCAGCAGGGCACGCTCGTCGTCGACGGCGACGAGCTCCTTCAGCTCCTCCAGTGGCACGCCGAGCAGGTTGCGCAGCCGCAGCAGCTCGCGCAGCCGCTCGACGTCTGCGGTCGTGAAGACGCGGTGCTTGCCGGCGTCGCGCCCCTCCTCGGGCGGCAGCAGCCCCTTCTCCTCGTAGTAGCGGATCGTGCGCGGCGTGGTGCCGACGAGTCTCGCGACGTCCCCGATGCGAAGCGGTGTCTCCGTCGCGCTCATCGTGTCGCTCTCGGCCGCATCAGCGAGACGCCCGCGCCCACGAGCGAGACCGCCGCGAGCACCCACAGGGCGGTGTGCATGTTGTGGATGAACGGCGCGAGCTGGGCGTCGGAGAGGCCCGAGGCGAGCCCGGAGAAGATCTGGAAGAGCACGTCCTTGGGCACGGCGGCGGTGATGACGGCGAGCACGAACGCGATCGAGAGGATCGCCCCGGTGTTCTGCAGCATCATCCGCGCTCCTGCCGCGATCCCACGCCGCTGCGCCGGCACGGTGCCCATCATCGCCGCGGTGTTCGGCGAGTTGAACATGCCCGAGCCGACGCCGACGACGAACAGCCACACGGTCGAGAGCCAGTACGGCGAGTGCACCTGCAGCAGCGTCATGCCGGCCAGGCCGACCGCCGTCACGACCATCCCGAGCGCCGCGAGCATGCGCGAGCCGCGGCGGTCGGCCCACGCGCCCGCCAGCGGCGAGGAGATCAGCATCCCGAGCGCGAGCGGGGTGAGCTTGATCCCCGCCGTGATCGGGTCGTCGCCCTGCGCGCCCTGGAAGTAGAAGACGAACACGAACATCAGCGCGAAGCGCGAGAGGCCGTTGATGAACGCCGCGCCGGTCGCGGCGGCGAACATGCGGTTGCGGAAGATCGTCAGGTCGAGCATCGGCGCGCGGCCGCGGTGCTCGATCCACACGAACAGCGGCAGCAGCAGCGCCGCGGCCACGAGGCCGCCGATCACGAGCGGGTCGCCCCAGCCGGAGAGCCCGCCGCGCGAGATCCCGTAGACGAGGCCGGTCAGCCCGAGCACGAACGCGAGCGTCCCGAACGGGTCGAAGCCGCGCACCGCGTCGGGCTTCGCCAGCTCGTGCAGCACGAGCCCGCCCCACACGCTGCCGGCGAGCGCGAGCGGCACGTTGAACCAGAAGACCCAGTGCCACGAGATCGCCACGAGCGCGCCGCCGAGCACCGGCCCGAGCACGAGCCCGATCGCGGCGACCATCGTGTTCGTGCCCATCGCGACGCCGAGCTGCTCGCGCGGGAAGGCGTCGGTGACGAGCGCGGAGGCGTTCGCGAACAGGAACGCCGCACCGACGCCCTGCAGGATCCGCCACAGGATCAGCTGCGTGCCGTCGGCCGCGAAGCCGGCGCCGAGCGAGGCGAGCGCGAAGACGACGAAGCCGGCGACGTAGGCGCGCTTGCGCCCGAACAGGTCCGACAGCCGCCCGCATGTGAGCACGAGCACGGTCGAGGCGATCATGTAGGCGAGGATCACCCACACGAGCGACAGCAGCGCGGTGTGCAGCGAGCGCTCGAGGTCGGGCAGGGCGATGATCAAGGTGCCCGAGTTGATCGTCGCGAGCAGCATCCCGAGGCTCGTGCACGAGAGCGCCCACCACTTGTAGTGCGGGTGCTCGGCGGTGACGCCCAGTCGCCACGTGCCGCGTGTGCTGATGTCGGTCGCGCTCATCGAATCAGATCCTTACGTCAACGTAAGATAGCGAGCCGGCCGCGACGCGAACGGTCACCTCGGCGCGCCCGCTCTGAGAGCATCGCGCGATGGCAAGCGTGCGCCGATGGGGGGCGGCCGCCGCGGCACGTCAGCACCTGTTGGCAGGACTGCTGCTCGGGCTGCTCGTCCTCGTCTATCTGTGGCCCGTGCTCGTCGGCGGGAAGATCCTCTCGCCGATCGCGGACCTCTACGGCAGCGTGCCGTGGAAGCCGTACGCGCCGAGCGACCTCAAGAACTACTACAGCCCGGTGCTCGTCGACATCCCGCTCGTCGACTACCCGTGGCGGGTGCTCGCGCGCGAGTTGATCCGCGACGGCACGTTCCCGGCCTGGAACCCGTACGCGCTCAGCGGGATCCCCTTCTACTCGAATCCGCAGACCGGCCTCTTCACGCCGTTCAGCCTGCCGCTGTGGCTGCTGCCGCTGACCTACGGGCTAGGCGTCGCGGCGGCGCTGAAGCTGCTCGTCGCCGGCTTCGGCACGTACCTGCTCGCGCGCCAGCTGCGCCTGAGCCTGCTGCCGGGGGTCCTCGCCGGGGTCGCGTTCGCCTTCTCGGCGTCGAACGTCGTCTGGCTCTCCCACGAAACGCTCCCGGCGGTGATCGCGCTGCTGCCGTGGGCGATCTGGCTCGTCGAGCGGATCTTCGAGCGCGGCCGCGTCGGCAGCGCGATCGGGCTCGCGGTCGCGATCGCGATCGGGCTCGGCGGCGGCCACCCGGGCATGCAGGTGCACCTGCTGCTCGTGACGACGCTGTACGCGCTCGCGCGCGCCGCATGCTCCCTGGGCGGGGAGCGCACGCGGCGGCGCGACGTGCTCGCGCGGCTCGCGCTCGTGGGCGGCGGGATCGCGGCGGGCGTCCTGCTGATGGCGTTCATGCTGCTGCCCGAGGCGCGATCGAGCGACGGCACGGTCGGCGTGCTCGCGCGGCAGGGCGGCATCCTGCCCGGCGAGAACATGCCGCTGGCGGCGCTCAAGACGGTGCTGTTCCCGGACTGGTGGGGGCGCCCGAGCGCCTTCGAACTGCCGAGCGAGGGCGGTCGCAATCCGTTCGGGTTCGTCAACTACAACGAGCGCACCTTCTACGCCGGGACCGTCGCGCTGCTGCTCGCGGGCGTCGGCCTGCTCGCACGCGAGCGCTGGCGGGCCAAGGCGCCGTTCGTGGTGCTCGGGGCGATCGGCCTCGCGATCCCGCTCCACGCACGCGGGACGCACTGGCTCGTGACGCACACGCCGGTGCTGAAGTCCGTCTCAGCGCAGCGGCTGCTGTTCGCGTTCGGGTTCGCGGTCGCGCTGCTGGCCGCCTTCGGGCTGCAGGCGCTGCTCGACGCGCCGCGGCGGCGCCAGTGGCTCGTGGTGCCCGTGCTCGCGACGTACGTCGGCATCCGCGAGCTGCAGGTGGCGCATGCGGCTCCGCGCGACCTCAGACGCACCGTCGCGCACTTCCTCACCGGCGTCGACCACGCGCGCGCCGGGGTGCTCGCGTTGACGAGCATCGCCTGGTTCGCGCTGTTCGCGCTCGGCGTCGCGGCGGCGCTGCTGCTCATGCACGTGCGGCCACGGTGGCGGGTCGGGATCGCCCTCGCGCTCGTGCTCCTTGCCGCCGGGGACGCCTACCACTTCGCCCATGGCCTGCAGCCGATGGGGCCCGCGTCGAAGGTGATCCCGCCCGTGACGCCGGCGATCGCCTACCTCGAGCGCCATCCCGCCACCCGCTTCGTCGGCCTCAACGGCGCGCTCCCCAACGACTGGGCGCTCCTCTACGGGCTGCGCGACGTGCGCGGCTACGACCCGCCGCAGCCGACCGCGCGCATGCTGCGGCTGTGGCAGATCGTGAGCCCCGGGCAGCCGCCATGGGTCTCGTTCGTGGCGGGCCCGCCGAACGACCGCGCGGCGCGCATCCTCAGCGTGCTCGGCACGCGCTACCTGATCGCCGAACCGGAATTCGCGATCCCCCACGCGGTCGCCGGCCGGCTCAGACGCGTCTACCACGGCCGCGACGCGACGGTCATGGCGAACGCCGAATCCGCCCCGCGCACGCTCGTCCCCGCTCGCACGCTGGTGACGACCGACGAGCGCGCGACCCGCGCCGCGATCGGAGAACGACGCTTCGACCCGCGCACGATGGCGGCGGCGGAACGCGACCAGCCGGGTGTCGGCGCGCTCGCGGCCGCGGACAGCGAGCCGGTGCACGGATCCGCGACGGTGGTGCGCGAGCGCAACGCCGGCGTGACGCTGCAGGCACGCCTCGACCGCCGCGGGCTCGTGGTGCTCAACGACGCGCTCACCGCCGGCTGGAGCGTGCACGTCGATGGGCGTCCGGCCCCGCCGCTGTATGTCAACGACGTGATGCGCGGCGTGATCGTCGGGCCGGGGCGCCACACGATCGTCTGGAGCTACGAGGTCCCTGGGCTGCGGCTCGGCGCGCTGCTGAGCCTGCTCGCGCTCGCGCTGCTCACGGGCACCGGGATCGTGCTCGGCGTCCGCGGACGCCGAGCGGACGCCCTCAGGCTTCCGTCGCGCGCATCGTGAACGGCAGGCGCCACTCGTCGTGGGAGCGGCCGTTGAGCGTCAGGCGCCACTCGTAGTGCATCCCCGGCTGCAATGGCAGCGCGCCGGCGTTGAGCGCGAACGGGACGCGCTGAGCGCCGCCGACGCGCAGCCCCGGCGGCCGGCCGACCTCGAACGCGCCTTCGAAGGAGACGTCGTGCTCGCCCTCCGGCGTCTCGACCGTCACGGCGTTGCCGTCGGCGTCGATCAGCTCGAAGCGGAACTCGTGCTGGCGGTTGGTCATCTGCCACGGCACCTCGAACAGGCCGGCGAGCGCGAACGGGCAGGGCTCGGGCCCGGTCACCGACCAGCCGCCGCCGATGACGTTGAGCTTCCCGTCGGCGACCTGTGCGAAGTCCGCCAGCATCACGTTGACGTGCACGTCCGGCTCGAGGCTGAGCGTGTCCATCGCGCGTTCCCCCTTACGTCGCTGCGCCGGTTCCCCGTGAGCCGGGCTCCGATCCCATCATCGCTCCTGCCGCAAGTGCGTGCCACTACCACGTCGGCCGCCCAGCGCCGATTGCGGCGCTGACGGCGGCCTCGTTGCGGTCGGTGCGTAGCCTCAGCGCCCAGCCGCGCGCTCGCTCCCCTCGTGCGCCGCCGGAGGCCCGAGCGAACCTGAGCGTCCGTCGCTGTCGAGCTCCTCGTCGGCGAGGCCCTGCTCGTGCATCGCGGCGCGCTGCTCGTGCAGGTCGGCCTCCGCGCGCTGACGCTGCGCCTCGCGTTCGGCAAGCCGTGCGCGCGCGTCGCGCTGCTCAGCCTCGGTGCGGTGGTGCTCGGCCGCCTCATGCCGGCGCCCTTCGAGCCGGCGCTGCGCGCGGCGTCCCCGCATACGGCTGGCGAGCGCCAGCAGGATCAGCAAGACGATCACGGCTCCGGCCACGATCGCGATGATCGCTCCAGTCGACATGTGCTCCCCTCCTGTTCGGTGGATGCACCAAGAGAGCTACCCGCTGTGCCGAATCCGACGCGCCGTTCAGCGGACCCTGCAGCGGACCTTGGCGTCCGCGGTCGTGGTGGCCATCTGCCCCGTGGCCCAGTTCTCGAAGTCGAAGACGCCGTGCATCGCCCTCCTGGGACACGTCCGCGCCTTCAGGAAGCTGTAGTCGACGCCGCGCCTGCGGACGGCGCCGCCGATGGTGACGTCGAAGTCGCGGATGCCGACGAAGCTGCCGGAGATGATCTCTTGGAGCGAATGCGGCACCACGAGCGTCAGCTTCTCACCGTACTTGCCATGCAATTGCGTGATCGGGGCGTCGATGGACCTGTTGATCAGGGCGGGGTGGGCTGTCTGGATGTTGAACGTGATGCTCTTGCCGTGCCGGCTGTTGAACATGGTCACGCGCCCGGCTGCGGTGATGCCGAGCTGCAGTGCGCGGGCCTTGAGGGTTCCGCTGCCGATCTGCGAGCCCTCGGGGCAGCGGCCGACGTCGCCGTGGAGACGCTCGATCTGCCGTGCGCCGCAGGACGGGAACAGCCGGCCGTTCGTGCCGGCGTGATCCGGGAAGAAGATGACGGCCTGCTGGATCGTGAACAGCGGCGCCCCCGGCGTGTCCGTCGAGAAGGTCGCATGGACATGGAACTTGGCGGCAGTCGTGAGGCCGCCGTGCACCGTCGTCAGCGCCGCGCTGCCGGTGAGCTTCACGACGGGTGCGACGGTGTGCGCCACAGGCGTCGCGTTCGCCCTCACGGACGGGCCGAAGATCGCCATCGCGACGATCACGGCGCCCGTCTCCATCATGATCAGCGCCTGAATGGATCGCTTCATGGCCGCTCCTCTCGTGTGTGGCAGGAGTCTCGAGTCGGACGGCGCCGGCCGCTACGGGGCGAGCACCCTGAACTCGACCCCGAGATCGCATGGAGCGAGCTACGTCACCGGGGCGCTGACGGTCGGTCCGAACGACACCGCAGGGGTCGCGACGTAGATGAACACTCGCCGCACGCGTCGTCTGCCGGGATGGAGCGTGACCGCGAAGCGCTTGCGGCCGCGACCGGCGACGGTCCTGTAGACCCGCGCGTAGCTCGGCGCCGTCGTGACGAAGAAGTGGGCGCTCCTGGCCGGTACGGCCGTTCGCCAGGTCACGCGGATCCTGCCGCCATGGCGCACGGCGGCGAGAGCGATCACGCGCGGGAAGGGCGGCGGGTCGGCAATCCGCGGCGGCGCCAGCTCCAGTCGCTGGGCGAGCGGTCCGCCGGGCGTGCATGCGATCACGTCGATCGGCGTGCGCGGGCGGCCGCGCAGACCAGCCGGGTTGAAGCCCCAGAGTGGCGAGGTGCGCAGCACGGCGCTGCCGTGCGCGGGCAGCGTCGTGGACGCGGCGATCCAGATCGCCGCGCCTCCGCCGCCGAAGGCGTGATCGGATCCCGGCGCGCTGCGCGCTCGGGCGAGCACGCGCACGTCGCAAGCGGCCTCGCAGCGCGCGCGCACGCGCAGCCGCTGGCCGGGCGCCAGGGCGCGCGGCCCGACGAGGCGCGCCGAGAGCCGCGGCGCGCCCGGACCGGGGGCGCCTGCGTCTCGCCGTCCTCGCGCCGCGTGCGCGCCAGGTGCACGCGCCCGCTCCCGAGCGGCGACGTCGAGTGGGTGATCGTGGATGCGCGGGCGTTGTCGCTCCACGCGACGGCGAGCTGGCCGTCCGCCAGCGCGACCGGGGCGGCGGCGGCCGCCGAGCGGCAGGGTCCGCCGAGCCGCCGCGGTCGCTCCATGCCGCCCGTGAGCGTGCCGTGCGCGGCGTATGCCGTGGCGGGGAGATGACCCCGCGCTTCGTCGACCCAGCTCAGCACGACCTCGCCGGCAGTGCCGAGCATGGCCCTTAGGCCCCGGCCCACGAGGTCGTCGGGCGCGGCGGAGGAGCTGGCGCTGATGCCCACGCTGTACCCGTCGCCCGAGGACCGTGCGAGCGGCACGACGGTGGCCCAGCGCCCGAAGGAGCCGCCCGGCGGGCGCAGCGAGGCGAACACCGAGCGCTCGTCGTTGCGGTAGGCGATCACCGCGCCGCCGTCGGGGGCGAGGGCGACCGCGAGGTCCTCAGCGGTGCCGTCCCTGGGCAGCCGCACGCGGACGAACCGAGTCTGGCCGGGACGCCGCTCGTACGCCTGCACCGAGCCGGGCACGTCGGCGGCCAGCAACGCTCGGCCGTCCGCCTGCACCGCGAGGGCGACCTGCGACCCCAGCGAACGCCCGACCCGCCGCGCCGGCCCGAAGCGGCCGGCGGGCGTAGCGCCGGCGACCTCGAGCAGGTACTCCGAAGGTCCCGCGGGTCCGGGGGTCCACTGCGCGCCGGCGGAGCGCGTCTCCTGCAGCCATGCGACGGTCGCGCGGCCCGCAACGTCGATCCCGACGCCGGGCGCTGACCAGCTACCGGTCCGGCAGCACAGCGTCAGTGCATACGTCCGAGTACGGGTCCACCTCCACGACCCGGTTCAGCATCCAGTCCGCAGGCGGCTCACCGGACTCGGCCGCGCGGCGTTCGATGTGCGTGATGGCCCGGTCCAGCCAGCGCCGCTGATCGTCGCGCCAGCCTTGGGGCAAGACGACGAGCCCTGCGTGCAACTCGGCGCTCGCGCAGAGGCCGCGGAAGTCGGCGTCGTTGTTCGTGACGAACGCGAAGCCACCATCGACAGCGAGCGCGATCAGCTCATCGTCCGGTAGCCCGAGCTGGTCGCGGTCGCGGGTGCAGGTGGCCTCGCAGCCGCGGCTGTGTGCCTGGCCGACGAGTGTCGGCGATAGACACTCATCGATCCAGAGCTTCACCGGGCGGCTGCGGTGCGGCGCTTGCGCGACGCGGCCGACAGTCTGCTCTCGTCCCAGGGACGAGCGGGGCGACCGCGGCGCGGGTTCGCATGCGTCCAGAGGACCGCGACTGTGTACGCCTCCTCCGGCACCTGCGGATAGTCCTCGCGCATCACCTCGCGCGACTCACCCCGCTCGATCAGGCCGGCGACCGTGCGGACCGGTACGCGAGTGCCGCGGATGACCGGCTCACCGCCCATGATCGCCGGGTTGCGCTCGACGTAGCGGTCGCGCAGGCGGACGTACTCGTCGGCGCGCCCGATGGCCTCGGCCACGTCCTCGGTCATCGCGACGCGAAGCGCCGTTGACAGCTCGAACTCGGACCCGACGGCTTCAGCACCACGCTCGGCCAACCACGCACGAAGACGGCGCTTGGCTCTGAGCGGAAGCTGCACCTCGACCTGCCGCAGCAACACGAGCAAGCCGACCTCATGCGAGGGGAACAGGGGCTTCCCGGCCGCGCGCTTGGGCCGCAGGACGCCTTGCTCGATCGCCTTGTCGATCGCGCCGAGCGGAACGCGGCCGATCTCGGCGGCCTCGCGACGGGTGAGAAGTGCAGGTGCCATGGAAATCTGTTCCCTCTGGGGAGCACTTTAGCGCAGTGGACTCCGACCACCAAACCTACGGAAGCCTGCCACCCGTGCTGGCTCACCTACTCCAGCTCGCGACGCAGCTCCTCCAACGAGACGACACGCCCCGCTGCGAAGTCCTCGCGCGCAGCTTCCAGAGCTTCGAGATCATCCGCGGACAGCGGCTCGTCATCGAGCGGCGCAGCATCCAGACGGCGCGCGAGCGGATCACGTTCGACCTGCTCGCGCTCCATCGTCTGCTTGATGTTCTCGACCGCCTCGTGGTCATCCGAGCTGAGCGGGCGGCGCCTGAGGATGTCGGCCTTGGTTCTCACCGAAGCGGACCGTACCGGCGTCCCGCATTCATGAGACGCAGGCAACAACGTCCAGCGTGCGATCACCACCAGCCATCGGGTGTTCGGTCGTGCGCGCCTTCGCGATCTCCTGCTCGGCGTCGATAGGTCCAGCGTCTGCGTACTCGGCGATCAGGTGCCCGTACGTCGAGGGCGTGAGCGCGGGCGAGTGCCCGAGTCGCGCGGCGACGTAGTGGACCGTACGCCCCTCCGCGAGCAGCAGCGAAGCGAACGAGTGCCGAAGGTCGTACGGGCGCGGCACCGGATCGAGCCCTGCTCGCTTGCACGCCGTCCGCCACCCGCGACGACGGAACACGTCCCAATCGTCCTTCGTCCACGGCTCGCCATCCTCCCGCGGGAACACGAGCGCGTCGTCCCCGGCCGGCTAAAGACGCGCCACCCAACGGAAAATCCGCGAGCGACGCTAGGGACCCACCCGAGCGCGCATTGCATCGCCCGCCTACCCCCCGTGTGCCGGCCAGCCGCACGGTGACCTTCAGTCAGGCACGCGCGAGACCGGGCGAGCACGCACACCGGGCACGCGCCGCGTCGTGCAGCCGGCGAGCATTCCGCCCGATCTCTCCGCGCAACGTACGGATCACGTACATCTCGCGTACGCCGCTCGCTCCCAGACGCTCCCCACGCCGACCGCCATGCGGGACAGCGGATAACGAACGGGAACAAACCCGAACCGCCGAATCCGCCGCCACAGCAGGCATCACAGTCCCCCAAAACGAAAAACGCCCCGGCAGTCCGGGGCGTCGAGACGAGTGGGCGATACTGGGCTCGAACCAGTGACCTCCGCCTTGTCGAGGCGAAGGCATTTCGCCTCGTCGGCGCTGACAGACCGCCTGGAATCGCCCGTGTGGCAGGCGATCCACTCCATCGAGCCGGCCACGGTTGCCGCGCGCGGGCCGCCCGTGAGGCACAGATGAGGCACAACATGCGTCTCGACGGCCCCGGATGGGCTTCGCCGATCAGGGCTCGTCGCCGAGCGATTCGAGCAGCCGCACGTCGGCAAGGTCCTGCGGATCGCGCACCGCCGCCGCGTCGGCCGACTCGACGGCCCCGCGCATGCTTATGCGAGTCCATCGTCGTCGCGGATTAGGTTAACGGCCCTTCACCGATCTGACATGGGTGCGGCATTGGTCTTGGCCTCGAACGGCGACGTGGCGTTCAACATCATCGGATGGGCGTTGACGATCGCTCTGGTGACCCCCGTCGTGTACGTCGTTATCGGCATTTTGCTGCTGCCGGTCTGGGGCGCGGGCGCTGCGCTGAACTCCGATCGACTGACGCGATGGGGCAGGGGCTGGTGGCAACTGCCATGGCTCGCCGTCGAGCGCGGCCACCATCTCGTCGACACCCTGACTAGGCCTCGTGACGGCAGCAGGTTCGCTCGGCCGCCTGCTCCAACGCAACGAGTGACGGAATCGCAGGACGGAGACTTGGCGCGGGCCCTTGGCCAGATCGTCCTCTGGGGACTGGCCGTCGTTGGGGGACTCGTGCTGTTCATGACCGGCCACGACTCGATCGTGCAACCCCTCGGCGGAGGCAGTGCTGGTGTCCTGATCGCCGTCCTCGCTGTCCTGTGCACGATTTCCGCTGGCACTGCGGCATGGGTGCTCTCCCGCCGCTACAGGTATGGCCAGCGGCCACCTGCATTCCGGCTCTGCATCGCGGCGGCCACCGTCCTGGGCCTGTTCTCCTACTTGATGATCACTGAGCTTCAGTACTCCGACCGGATGGTTGGCGACTACTGCGCCTACGGCTCGGTGTCCGAAGCCCAGCTCGCCAGCTGCAAGTCGCACGTGACTGCCAATGACGTGCGCTCGCGCGACACGCCAGCAGCGCGGTTCGCGGAGAACGGCAGTAGCGATGACGTCTGCGGTACAGGCTCCGGGCCGTTCTGCCAGGAGGTACTCGACCGTCGCTACCTGGACGAGCAGGCCCCTCCACCCGGCCAGTAGGCAGCGCTCACGTACAGGCGACCGGCTCAGCGCCCGTCGCCGGACCCGCCTGATGCCTCGTCGCCCGCCTCGCCCGAGGCGATCGAGACCACCACCGCCGACCTCGCGCCCCGCACTGGCCGCCGGCTGACCAGAGGTCGCGCCCCGCAGCGGAGCGCGACCGGAGCCGCCGGTCTACCCCAGCTCGCGCCGCAGCTCCTCAAGCGAGACGAACCGCCCCGCGGCGATGTCCTCGCGAGCAGCTTGGATCGCTTCGAGGTCCTCAGCAGTCAGCGGCTCGTCATCGAGCAGCGCCGCGTCGAGACGGAGCGCGAGCGGGTCGCGTTCGACGTGCTCGCGCTCCATCGTCTGCGTAATCTCGTCGATCGCCTCGCGGTCCGCAGGGCTGAGCGGGCGGCGGCCCTGCATGTCGGCTCTGGTTCTCACCGAAGCGACGCTACCGCCCGTCGTCGCTCACGAGATGCAGGCGACAACCTCAAGCGTGCGGTCACCACCATCCACCGGGTATCCGTCCGCGCGAGCCTTCGCGATCTCCTGCTCGGCGTCGATCGGTCCAGCGTCGGCGTACTCGGCGATCAGGTGGCCGTACGTGGAGAGCGTCAGCGCGGGCGAGTGCCCGAGTTGCGCGGCGACGTAGTGGACCGTGCGGCCCTCCGCGAGCAGCAGCGAGGCGAACGAGTGCCGGAGGTCGTACGGACGCGGCACAGCCACGAGTCCCGCGCGCTTGGACGCGGTACTCCAAGCGCGTCGGCGGAACACGTCCCACTCGTCCTTGGTCCACGCCCCTCCGTCCTTGCCGGGAAACACGAGCGCGTCGTCTCCCGGCCGGCCGGACGCCATCCGCCATTCCTTGAGGTCGGCCGCGAGCGGGGCGAGCAGGCGGACGGTGCGCGCCGCTCGCGTCTTGGTCGGCTTCGTCTTGCCGTCCGGGTCTGCCCCGCGCTGAACGAGGATCGTCCGCTCTCGCACGTCGCCCCACCGGAGCGCACGCAGCTCGCCTGGACGCAGGCCCGCGTACGCGAGCACGGACACGATGGCCGCACCTTCTGCGTGGAGCGCCGCCCGGATGCGCTCGACGGTGGGCGGGGCGAGCGGCCGAACCTGCTCGTGGTGCTCCGCTCGCGGCGCGCGGACGAGCGTGAGCGGGTTCGCCGGGATCGCCTCGGCCTCGGCGGCGTGCCGCAGGACCGATGACAGGAACGTGCGGCACTTGTGGACGCTGCCGGGCTTCATTCCCTCTGCAACCAAGCGCGCTTGCCATCGCCGAAGCACGCCGACCGTCATCGCGTTCAGCGGCACGTCATCGAGGATGGGCGCGATGTGGAGCGCGTGGACGTTCGCGTAGCGCGTCCTCGTGGATCGCTCAAGCGTGACGCCGTGCTCGGGCGTCCATCGCTCGATGATCCATTCGCCGAGGGTGACGCTGCGGTCCGTGAGCTGCTGGACCGCGAGCGGACCGAGTTGCTGGCGGCGCTTGACCTCGCGGTCCCACGCCTCCGCGTCCGGCTTGCGGTCGAACGTGCGCGAGCATTGGCGCCCGTTCTCGCGCCAGCGGACACGGAAGACGCGGCCTCCGCTGCGACGCGTGGTTCGCTGGACGCTCATCGCCCCCTCTCCCTGAGATTGCGCTCGTAGAACCACATGAGCGTCGAGAGCCGCACTTCCAGTCCGCGGCTGAGGTTGAGCAGGATCCGAAACGTCGGGTTGATCTCGCCACGCTCGATCGAGCCGATGTAGTTCCGATGCAACTGCGACCGGAACCCCAACTCCTCTTGCGAGACTCCGTGGCCTGCCCGGACCTTGCGAACGGCAAGGCCAAGGGCGTCATGGTCCGGCGACTTGGCCGGCCGGCGGGTACGCTTGTCCTGCATGGGAGATACCACCTCCTGTGCCGGCCCGGCGGGTGTGCAACCACCCGTCGGGCAATTCTTCCGTTGTGCAGCGACTGTACGCGCAGCGACTGTACAGCAGCGTGCAGACGCTGTACAGGCGCCGCGCGCCCGAGTAGCGTCCCGGCCATGAAGCGCGACGAGATCATCGCCCGGCTCGTGAAGGTCGGCGAGCAACGCTCCGCGGCGCTGGAAGCTCGGGAGGCAGCCGCCGACGAGTTCGCCAGGCTGATCCCGCTTGCACAACGCGCCGGAATCGGTCCAACCGAGATCACCCGCCTGACCGGGCTCTCGCGCCGCGCGGTCTACGACGTACTCGACAACGCCGCCGGCAAGTAACGCACGCATCACGCGACGCTCCTTTCCTGGCGCGGGCCGTCGCCGCGGATCGCCCGGACAGACGCCGGCTCTTCGTCAACGCGTCGCCGCCGAGATATCGAGCACGTCGCTGCGACGCCCCCGGATCGAGTGGTCGGGGTGATGTCGAGCTGGTTGGGGTGGAAGCGCCAGCCGGTGCCGATCTTGGTGGCGGGGAGGCGTCCGTCGCGTGCCATCCGCACGACGGTCTTGGGATGCAGTGCCAGCCGCTCGGCTGCTTGGGCGGGTGTGAGCAGGATGGGGTGGTTGTGGTTGTCGTGGAGGTGGGGCCGCAGCCGCTCGGCGAGCTGCGCGATGGTCTTCTCATCGAGGGCGGCGAGGAGTGCGGCGCCGAGGTCGTGGCCGGTCATGCGGCTGCCTCGGTGGGCACGGTGGGATCGGTCCGTCCGTCTTTCCGCCCCTTAAGGGGGCCGGGACGGACCGACCGATCCGCCTCCATGCCTGCCGCGGGTTCGGGCAGGCCGTAGATGCCGCGTTCGACCCGCACGAGCAGACCGGCCGCGATGGCCTCGTCGCGTGCGTGCTTCGCGCTCTCGGAGTCCGACGTGAGACCGACCGCGGCACGCAGGTCCTTCCACCGCATCGGCTTCCCGTGCTCTCTCAGCGCCTCGACGTAGCGTCGGGTCAGGTCGGTGCGTCGGGACGCCGCAGCGTTCCCGGTTGAGCGGCCGGTCCTGGCCGGCTGCTCGATGCGCTCGAGCGCGACGCGGTCGTTCTCGCGCTGAGCGATCCGGAAGCGCAACGGCCCGGGCTTCGCCGCCAGCCGGCACTTCAAGCACCGCAGCACGAGCTGGTCGGCGCTGGCGCTCAGGTTGAAGACGATCTCCGCCAGAGCACCGAACGCGGTCGAGCCGCGGTAGCCCTCACCATCCGCCTTCGCGGAATGGTGCAGCAGCAGCACCGCCAGATCCCGGCGACGGGCGAGGTCAGCCAAGGACCCCATGAACCCGGCGACCTGCACGGAGTCGTTCTCATCCAGGCCGGGCGCGAGCGTCCGCAACGAGTCGAGCACGAGCACGTCCGCTCGAAAGGTCGCGACCAGCTCCTCCACGTCGGAGATCCGCTCTGCCAAGTTGAAGACGCCCTGCTGCACCCCGACGTATGCCAGCGCGGAGAGATCGTGCTCGAAGCCGCGCAACCGGTCGATGACGATCGGCTGGCTGTTCTCTGCATCGAGCACCATCACCCGCCCGAGCACGCACTGCATCCCCACCGTCTCACCAGCAACCGTGATCGCAGCCGTCAGCGCCTGCCCGAGCATCGACTTCCCCAAGCCCTCCCGACCGGCGAGCAGCGTCACCGTCCCCCGCGCCAAGAACGGCTCCGCGAGCCACGGCACTCGCACCCGGGGACCGCTCAGCAGCTTCGCCAGGTTCCAGACGTCAAGACCGGGACACGCCGTGCGCCACCCCTCCCCGGAGGCCAACGCGGCCGGCACCTGCCCGCCGAAGCTGATCGCCTCCAAGATCGCCGTCTCCGAGCAGCGGTTGATGCACGCCAGCCGTGCCGGGCCGCCCGGAACCTCCTCCGTGATCCGCAGCGGCCACAGCCCATCGGAGAGGTGGTTGCAGTTCGCGCACTCCGCGCGCCACCCGCGGCCGTGCTCGTCAGGGCGCGTGTCGTACCCGGCCGCGGCCAACGCCGCGACGACGTTGTGAGCAGGACCGATCACGACCCGGCCCTCCCGCACGCGAACGCCACGGCCGCGGGCACGCCGCGACCAGCCCGCCACGAACGACGGGCAGAAGACGACTCAGAGTCAGATGGGCCGTCGCTGCCGCTGTCGCCGCTACGCGCACCCGAACGCGACGCCGCGCCACGCGGACGACCCGCACCACGCGCACGCGCACCACGACGCACACGAGACGGCACGCCCACCAGCACACGCCGAGGCGTACGCGCAACAGCAGCGCTCCTGCTCACACCCGGCCGGGACATCAGCGTCCGCAGCTCGCTCAGGTGCTGCCTCAACGCGCGCTCGCGCTCGCGCCTGCGCCGCCGCGACGCGCACCTGACGCTGCGCCGCGCGAGCTTCGCCAGCCGCTCCACCACGACCGGATCAGGCTCCACGTCCACCACCACCGGCGACGCAGCAACCCATTCAGGAACCATCACCTTCATCGTCGTGCCTACTTTCGATCATGCCAGCGCACTGCTACGCCAACGAAACGGCGACAGGAAAGCAGCCCCGTCGGACGGAACGACCGAGAGCCCGCACAAAGGCGGGCCTCTCAGACCGCGACGGTGCAGTAATCCGCCGCTATCGCCGACCCGGCACGACCGAGGCCGACACGAACATCGAACCATGTCCACCGGCGGAAAGCCCGACCGGTCCCACCTCGGGCGAACGGGTTACGTCGCATGCTCTTCCGCTGCGGCAATGAGGAGGGATAGCGGCGAGGTCCCGCACTACCGCGCAAGGCGGAACTGTCCCAGGAGGACCGACGAAAACCAGCGTGATTCCAGCAGTTTTCTCTAACGCGGAGGTTTCCGGACTAGCTTTTTTTTATATGGCGCGTGCTTGAAACAGCGATGGCGCAGGAGCCCGCGGCGGCCAGAGCTGCCAGTGCGCTGGAGCCCGCGACGATCCAGTCAGCGGTGTTCGGGACGCTTGCGAGCACAGGCACCGTTATCGCACAGTCGTGCCCCGCCGTGCAAGGCCCACGGGCTCGCGGCGCGCACGTCCGGCTGTAACGACAGCGCGCTGCGCCGAAAATGCGCAAGCCGCGCTAGGGACCCATCGGCGCGCGAGCCCGATTTCCCGCCTACCCCCCGGGTGCCGGCCACCGGCGTGTTGACCTAAAGTCAGGCACGCGCGAGACCGGGCGAGCGCGCGCACCGGGCATGGGCCGCGTGGTGCTGTCGGCGGCGACGATCCCGACGTGATTCGACTCCGTGGGGCACAAATGAGGCACATCTGCGGCACGCCGCTCGCCCCCGAACGCTCCCCATGCCGACCACCACGCGAGACAACGGGGAACGAACGGGAACGAGCCCGAACCGCCGAATCCGCCGCCACAGCGGGCATCGCAGCCCCCTAGAACGAAAAAAGCCCCGGCGGACCGGGGCGTCGAGACGAGTGGGCGATACTGGGCTCGAACCAGTGACCTCCGCCTTGTCGAGGCGGCGCTCTCCCAGCTGAGCTAATCGCCCTGGGAGAGGGAAGCCTAGCAATGGGCGGGCGCGTCCGTGGGGTCGATGGTCGGCTAGTCTGTGGGCTCCTGGGCGACGTGGCGGAGTGGCTACGCAGCGGCCTGCAAAGCCGTGTACACCGGTTCGATTCCGGTCGTCGCCTCTCGCTCGGCGAAGGCGCTGCACGTGACTCTCCCCCTCATCACCGCAGCCGGGTCCTCGACCGATCTGTTCGAGCACGCGGTGCTGGTGTTCGGAGGGCTGCTGATCGTCGGCGCGCTGCTCTCCGGCATCGCGCACCGCAGCTTCCTCGCGCTCACGCCGGTGTTCGTGCTCGCCGGCCTCGTGCTCGGCGACGGCGGGCTGAAGGTCCTGCACTTCGACGCGCGCTCGGGCTTCGTCGCGCAGCTCGCCTCCGTCGCGCTGATCGTGATCCTGTTCCGCGACGGGCTCGAGGTCGAGGGCGAGCTGCTGCAGCGCCACTGGGCATGGCCCGCGCGCAAGCTCGTCGTCGCGATGCCGATCACGGCCGGGATCGTCGCGCTCGCCGCGCACGCCCTGCTCGAGCTCGACTGGACGCGCGCCTTCCTGCTGGGCGCGCTGCTCTCCCCCACCGACCCCGTCCTGTCCTCCAGCGTCGTGACGAACCCGCGCGTGCCGCGGCTCGTGCGCCACTCGCTCAACCTCGAGTCGGGCCTCAACGACGGCCTTGCGCTCGCGCCGGTGCTGGCGCTCGGCGCCGCGCTCGCGACCGACCAGCACGACTTCGTCTGGTGGCGCTTCGTGCTGCAGGACGTCGGCCTCGGCCTCGCGTTCGGCGTCGCGATCGGCTTCGCCGCCTCGTGGCTGCTGCCGCGCGGCGTCTACGCGCGCGAGCAGATGCCCGCCCATCAGCGCGCGCTCTACGCGCTCGGGATCGCCTTCGCGACCTACGGCGCAACCGTCCTGCCGCCGCACGGCAACGGCTACATCGCGGTGTTCGTGTGCGCGATCGTGCTCGGGGTCCGCCGACCCGACATCCGCCGTGACTTCGCGCGGGGCAGCGAGGAGCTCGTCGAGATCGCGAAGCTCGGGATCTTCGTCGTCTTCGGCTCGCTGCTGACGCTCGGCCACCTCTTCACCGACGGCTGGTCCGCCGTGGCGCTCGTCGCCGTCACGCTGCTGCTCGCACGCCCGGTCGCCGTCTTCACCGCGCTCGCCGGCCTGCGCGTCGACCGGGCGACGAAGGCGTTCATGTCGTGGTTCGGCCCGAAGGGCGTGGCGACGATGACGTTCTCGCTGCTGATCCTCAGCCAGCCGATCGCGGGCAACGAGCGCCTCTTCGACCTCGCCGCGCTCGTCGTCCTCTGCTCGATCCTCGCCCACGGCCTCACGGACACGCCGGGGACCGAGTGGTTCGCGCGCCGCAGCGCGCGCGAAGCTACGCCTCCGGAGCCGTCGCGCTGACGATCCAGGTCGACGCGGGCGCGACGATCGTGCCATCCGCCGCGACGAACTCGGCGAGCCCCTCGCGCAGCGCCGCGTTGACCTCGCCGTGCAGATGCGCCGCGCGATCGCCCGCGAGGCGCAGGATCTCACCAGCCGGCCCGAGGCTCATCACGAGCTCGATCGCCTCCTCGACGTCGTTGCCGATCAGGATCGGGATCTCCGTGCGGTGGAAGACGACGTCGACGAAGCCGGAGTGCAGCAGCACCTCGCTCGTCGTGTCGGCGTCGGCCATCGAGAACGGCCCCGGGCCGCACGTCGGCTCGTCGTACTCCTCAGGCCGCTCGACGATCCCCTCGACGATCGTCTGCGCGCGGTAGAGCCAGTCGTTGTCGATCCGGCGACGCCACACGACCATCGCCAGCTCGCCGCCGGGCGCGAGCGCCTCGCGCACGTTGCGCAGCGCCCACACCGGGTTCGCGAAGAACATCGTCCCCATGCGCGAGAAGGCGCGATCGAAGCGCTCGTCGAACTTCGTCGTCTCGACGTCGGCGACCGCGAAGCGTGCGTTGGCGACGCCTGCCTGCGCGGCGTCCTGCTGCGCCGCCTCGATGAAGCGCGCCGCCGCGTCGACGCCGACGGCCTCGCCCTCGGGTCCGACGAGCTCGGCGATCCGCTGCGTCGTGTCGCCGAAGCCGCAGCCGATGTCGAGCACCTTCTCGCCGGGCTGGGGCGGGAACAGCTCCAGCGCCCGCTCCCCGTGGGCACCGAGTCCCGTCGTGACGATGTGACGGAAGCGCAGGAAGCGATCGAACAGCGGCCCGTCCCACGCCTGGATCGCCTCTGCGTTGGTGCCCTCGCCCCAGTCGGTTGGCGCCGTGCTCATCGTCCCGCTCCTTCGTCGCCGGAGAACGCCATCCAGCATACGCCCTGACTGCACCGCCCATCTTCGCGCCCGATCTTCAAGGCTGCTCGCTTCCACGGCCGCAGAACGACTACTGTTCGGGGGGACGCACGTCGCGCTGGCTCACCCGCTTCCGGGCAGCGCCAACCCCACCCCTTTCGGGAGCGGATTGAGGAATCGCGGTCATGGCAGGCATCACCAGCAGGTCCTCCACGCCCAACGCGAAGCAGGCGGCTGCGGCCGAGCGGATCGCGAAGCTGACCGCCGAGCAGCGGCGGCTGAAGGAGGCGGCGGCCAGCCGTCGGGCCGCGGCGACGGCCGAACCGACGGAGGAGGGCTTCATGCTGCGCGCCGCGAGCCCGCCGGCCGCCGCGCGTCGCAGCCAGTACCTCCAGTGATCGACGAGGACACGATCCGCGAGATCGTGACGCGCCTCGCACGCCCGACCGCCTGCGGCGACCATTCGATCGAACGTGCCGCGATCCTCGCCGAGGGCGCCAACTGCGGCGACATCGAGGCCTGGATCGTGCGCAACGGCGGCGAGCCGCACGCCGGCTCCGGCGCCCCGCTCGTGCGCGGCCTCCACGCGGAGCGCATCAACGCACGTTCGACGCCCGCCGGCGCAGCGCCGGCGCGCTACGTGCTGCCCGCCCAGTCGCTCGGCTGACGACCGGCAGCGACCGCGGGCCCGCCTTTTGGTGAGGCAGGCTTGACCAGTTGCACGTTTGCAATTGCGGTCCAAACCTTAAGTATTTCTCCCGATCGTCCGACGTGTGGCACATGAGCGCACGCCCGAACGTCGAAGCACGCCCCACCGGCCACTCGGGCAAGCCGTGGCTCGACCACTGGCTCGAGACGCTGCAAGATCTCACTGCGCTCAAGTCGCAGCATCCGATGATGGACGCCGTCATCGACGAGATCGACGGACGTATGATCCGCGTCGGCGACCGTTGGCTCGCGGACTTCGCCTCCTGCAACTACCTCGGCTTCGACCTCGACGCGGAGATCAAGGACGCCGTGCCCGGGGCGCTCGAGGCCTGGGGCACCCATCCGAGCTGGTCGCGGCTGCTCGGCAGCCCGGTCCTCTACGAGCAGATCGAGGAGCGCCTGACCGCGCTGATCGGCAGCGAGGACAGCCTCGTGCTGCCGACGATCACGCACATCCACATGTCCGTGATCCCGTTGCTCGCCGGCGCCGGGACGATCTTCCTCGACGCGCGCGCGCACAAGACGATCTACGACGGCTGCCAGGTCGCGCGCGGCCGCGGCGCCGCCGTGCGCCGCTTCCGCTTCGAGGACCCCGAGCACCTCGACGAGCTGCTGAGCGCCGAGCGCGACCCCGCCCGCCTCGTCTGCATGGACGGCGTCAACAGCATGACCGGCAACGCGCCCGACCTGCCCGCGTTCGCGGCCGTCGCCCGCCGCCACGGCGCGCTGCTCTACGTCGACGACGCGCACGGCTTCGGCGTCATCGGCGAGCGCGGCGAGGACGAGACCTGCCCCTACGGCAAGCGCGGCAACTCGATCGTCCGTCACTTCGACGAGACCTACGACAACGTCGTCCTCGTCGGCGGCTTCTCGAAGGCGTACTCGTCGCTGCTCGCGTTCGTCGCCTGCCCGACCGAGCTCAAGGACCTGCTGAAGGTGGCGGCTCCCCCCTACCTCTACTCCGGGCCCTCGCCCGTCGCCTCGCTGGCGACCGTGCTCGCCGGGTTCGACGTCAACGAGCGCCGCGGCGACGAGCTGCGGCGCACGCTCTACGGACACACCCGGCGCGTGCTCGACGCCGCGCGCGAGCTCGGCATCCACACGCCGAACCACTCCGGCCTGCCGATCGTCGAGTTCCCCGTGCGCGACCACACGCGCATCGACTACGTCGGGCGCCTGCTGTTCGAGCGCGGCGTCTACGTGACGCTCGCCGCCTATCCGCTCGTCCCGAAGCCCGAGGTCGGCTTCCGCGTCCAGCTCACCGCCGCCAACACCGAGGCGGAGGTCGCGACGCTGATCGAGGTGCTCGAGGAGCTCGCCGAGCGCGGTGAGATGCAGCCGGCCGGCACCCCGCCGGCGAGCGTGGCGACATGAGGCGGCTGGCGGGGATCGCGGTCGCGGGCGGCCGCGCGTGGAAGCTCTACCTCGCCGCCGGCGCGTTCGGCACGGTGCTGTATCTGACGACGCCGCCGTTCGCCGGCAGCGCGCCGTTCATGAACCTGCTCGGCCTCTCGGGCGTGCTGGCGGTCGTGATCGGCATCCGCCGGCACCGGCCCGTCTCGCGCGTGCCGTGGTGGTGCTTCGTCGTCGGCCTCGGCCTCTTCTGGCTCGGGGACGTCTACACGTACAGCTACCCGAAGCTGCTGCACCACGAGGTGCCCTTCCCCTCGTTCGGCGACGGCCTCTACGTCGCGGTCTACCCGATGCTGATGGCGGGCCTGCTGCTGCTCGTGCGACGGCGCAACCCGCAGCGCAAGGCGCGCGGCGGGATCGACGCGACGATCATGACGCTGGGCCTGGCGCTGCCGTCGTGGAGCGCGCTGATCGCGCCCTACCTGCACGACCCCTCGATGTCGCTGCTGCCGAAGCTCGTGTCGGTCGCCTACCCGCTGGGCGACGTGATGCTGCTCGCCGCTGCCGTGAGCCTCGCGATGGACACCGGCCGCCGGCGCGGCTCCTTCTACCTGCTGAGCGCGAGCATCATCTCGCTGCTGGTGACCGACTTCGTCTACGGGCTGATGCTGCTGGACGGCACCTACAACCACCAGCTCAGCCTCGACATCGGCTGGATCGGCTTCTACCTGCTGTGGGGCGCGGCCGCGCTGCACCCGTCGATGCGGGAGCTGGAGGAGCCATCGCCCGACGCCGAGGCCAAGCTCACGCCGGTGCGCCTCGCGCTGCTGGCCGGCGCGTCGCTGATCGCACCGACGATCGAGCTGATCGACGCGGTCCGCTCGGACAACACCGACCTCATCGTGATCATCGCCGCCTCCGTCTTCCTGTTCTCGCTCGTGGTCGCGCGCATGGCCGGCCTCGTGCGCCAGCAGGAGCGCTCGGTGCAGCGCGAGCGCGTGCTCGGCGCGGCCGGAGCCGCGCTCGTGGCGGCCTCGAGCCGCGAGCAGATCGCGCGCGCCGCGCTCGACTCCGTCGACGCGCTGCTCGAGGGCCCGGGAGTCGCGCTGCTGTGCCGCCGCGACGAGCACGGCCTCACGGTCACCGATGGAGCGGAGCAGCACGAGACCCCGCTGTCGGAGGCCACGACGCGCGAGCTGCTCGAGCTCGCCTCCACGGCGGGTCGCAGGGCCGAAGCGCCGCTGAGCGCGGGCGCCTGCGAGGCGCTCGGGCTCGCGCCCGATCACACGCACGCGATCACGCTCGCGCTGCGCATCCGCGGCGAGATCCGCGGGCTGCTGCTGGTCGCCCGCCCGGTCCCCACCTCCGAGCCGGTCGAGCGCGCGCTGCGCGCGCTGGCGACCCAGCTCGCGCTCACGCTCGAGAGCGCGGCGCTGACGCAGGAGGTCCACGACCGCCGCAGCGAGGCGCGCTTCGCGTCGCTCGTGCGCCACGCGAGCGACCTGATCACCGTGCTCGCAGCGGATGCCACGATCGCCTACCAGAGCCCGTCGAGCAAGCGCGTGCTCGGCTACGCGCCGGAGGACCTCGTCGGCACGCGCTTCGACCAGCTGCTCGTGCCCGGCGAGGAAGGCCGCCTGCTGCGCCTGCTCTCCGACGGCTTCACGACCCACGACGGCGAGACGCTCGAATGCACGCTGCGCCACGCCGACGGCAGCACGCGCCAGTTCGAGGTCCTGTGCACGAACCTCTCAGACGACGAGCACGTGCGCGGCATCGTGCTCAACAGCCGCGACGTGAGCGAGCGCAAGCGCTTCGAGGAGCAGCTCGCCCACCAGGCCTTCCACGACCCGGTGACGGGGCTGCCCAACCGTGCGCTGTTCGTCGACCGCGTCCGCCACCGGATCGCGCGCACGCGCCGCGGCGACAGCGGCCTCGCGGTCGTGTTCCTCGACCTCGACGACTTCAAGACGATCAACGACAGCCTCGGCCACGCGGCCGGCGACGAAGTGCTCGTCGCGGTCGCCCTGCGGCTGGCGAGCACGATCCGCGCCAGCGACACGGCCGCGCGCTTCGGCGGCGACGAGTTCGCGCTGCTGCTCGAGGACGTCTCGAGCGTGCAGGAGGCGGCCGACACCGCCGAGCAGATCATGGAGGCGGTGCGCCAGCCGCTCGCGCTCGCCGGCAAGGAGCTCACGATCCATTGCAGCATGGGCATCTCGGTGCCGGAGGGCGAGGCCGTCACCGACGCCGACGAGCTGATCCGCGACGCCGACGCCGCGATGTACATCGCCAAGCGCGACGGCAAGGACGCCTACCGCCTGTTCGAGCCGGCGATGCACGACGGCGTGATGGCGCGCCTGGAGCTGCGCGCGGACCTTCAGCGTGCGCTCACGGCCGGGGAGTTCGAGCTCTTCTACCAGCCGGTCGTGCGCCTCCACGACAGCTCGGTCGTGGGCGTCGAGGCGCTGCTGCGCTGGCGCCACCCGACGCGCGGGCTCGTGAGCCCCGACGACTTCATCCCCTTCGCCGAGGAGACGGGGCTGATCGTGCCGATGGGCCGCTGGGTGCTGCGCGACGCCTGCCGTCAGGCGGTCGTGCTGCAGCGCGAGGCGCCGAGCGACCCGCCGCTCACGATGAGCGTGAACCTGTCCGTCAAGCAGCTCCAGCACAGCGACGTCGTCGCCGACGTGCGCGACGCGCTCTCCGAGTCCGGGCTGCCGCCCGAGCTGCTGACGTTGGAGATCACCGAGTCGGTGATGATGAACGACATCGACCTGGCGATCTCGCGCCTGGAGGAGCTGCGCGCGATGGGCGTGCGCCTGGCGATGGACGACTTCGGCACCGGCTACTCGTCGCTCAGCTACCTCAGCCGCTTCCCTGTCGACGTGCTGAAGATGGACCGCTCCTTCCTGCAGTCCGGCGCCTCGCCCGAGGCCTCCGGCCTCGCCAGCGCCGTGATCGCGATCGGCGAGACGCTGTGCATGGACATCGTGGCGGAGGGGATCGAGCTCGAGGACCAGTGGGCGACGCTGACCGACCTCGGCTGCGCGCGCGGCCAGGGCTTTTTGTTCGCGCGCCCGATGCCGGCCTCCGAGACGCTCGAGGTGCTGCGCGGCTGGGTCTCGCGGCCACCGGGGGAGCCCGTCGGCTCGGCGGATTCGCCGCGCGCCGATGCACCATAGCTACGAGGGCCTGGACCGCGCCGGCGGGGTCGGCCGCGTGCGCTCCATAGCGCCCCTGCGGCATCGCGACTTCCGGCTGCTGTGGGGCGGGATGTGCATCTCGCTGCTCGGCGACGGCGCGTTCCTCGTCGCGCTCGCCTGGCAGGTCTACGCGCTCTCGAACGCGCCGACGGCGCTCGCGCTCGTCGGCGTCGCGATGACCGTGCCGACGATCGTCCTGCTGCTCGTGGGCGGGGTCGTGAGCGATCGCTTCCAGCGGCGGCGCGTCATGCTCGCCGCCGACGCGGCGCGCGGGCTCGCGGTCGGCGCGCTCGCGCTGCTGTCGCTCACGGGCGCGCTCGCGCTCTGGCACGTGGTCGCGATCGTCGCCCTCTACGGCGCCGGGCAGGCGTTCTTCGACCCGGCCTTCGACGCGATCGTGCCCGACGTGCTGCCGGCGGGAGAGCTCGCGCAGGCCAACGCGCTCGACCAGGTCGTGCGCCCGCTCGCGCTGCGGCTCGCCGGCCCGGCGATCGGCGGCGTGCTGATCGACGCGGTCGGCGCCGGCGGGGCGTTCGCGCTCGACGCGCTCACGTTCGCGGTCTCGGCCGGCGCGCTGCTCGCGATGCACGCGCCCGCGCGAGCGCCGGCGCCGGACCGGCAGACGTCGGTCGCGCGCGACCTGCGCGAGGGCTTCTCCTACGTGCGCCGCCACGTCTGGCTGTGGGGCACGTTCGCGACCGCCGCCGTCGCCTACCTGCTGTTCCTCGGCCCGACGGAGGTGCTGCTGCCCTACGTCGTCAAGAACCAGCTCGGCGGCAGCGGCACGGACCTCGGGATCGTCTTCGGCGCCGGCGGGATCGGCTCGATCGGCTGCGCGCTCGCGATGGGCCAGCGCGGCACGCCGCGGCGCGACATGACCTTCATCTACCTCACGTGGACGCTCGCGACGGTCGCGGTCGCCGGCTACGGCGTCGCCACCGCCATCTGGCAGTTGATGCTCGCCAGCGTCGCCTTCAACGCGCTGGAGACCGCCGGCACGATCGTGTGGGCCACGCTGAAGCAGACGCACGTGCCCGCCAGGCTGCTCGGACGCGTCTCGAGCCTCGACTGGCTGATCTCGATCGGTCTGCTGCCGCTGTCGTTCGCGCTCACGGGCCCGGTGAGCGCGGCGATCGGCGTGCGCACGACGCTCGTGGCCGCCGGCATGCTCGGCGCCGCGGTGACGCTGGCCGGCCTGCTGCTGCCCGGAATGCGTGCGATCGAGGGTCGCACCCGCGCGCCCGGCGGCGAGCCGGCAGCGGCCCCCTCACTGCGCTGAGCCGCGCCGCAGCAGCGCCAGCCCGCCGGCCAGCAGGCCGAGCGCGCCGAGGATCAGCGCGGCGATCGCGAGGCCCTTGCTCGCACCGCTCGTGCGCGTCACCACGGTCGTCGCCGGGGCCGGCGCGCCGGCGAGCGTGAGCTTCGCCGCGCTCGCGGGCGGCCCGGCGTCGCCGCCGGTGACGTCGAGCACCGGTCCGTTCGCGGCCGAGACGACGATCGTCGGCGCGGGCGCCTCCTCGTCGGAGGGCGGTCCGATCCAGCGCACGACCTTGCCGTCGCTGTAGATCTGAACCGTCGGGAAGCCGACCACCGCACCGACCTTGTCCGGGACGCTGATCGAGAGCGGGAACTGCAGGAACTGGCCCGCCGGAATGCCGGCGCCCTTCGACGCGGTCCAGTCGACCTCGCTGACCTCGCTGGTGACGGGGCCGTCGTCGGTCTGGATCGGCTTGGCGAGCTGCTTCAGCTTGTAGACGACGCTCCACCCGGGCGGGCTCTGCGCGCTCACCGAGATCAAGCCCGGCGGCATCTGCATCTGCACCTTCACGACGGTCGCGTGGTCCTGCTCGTTCGGGACGCGCACGGCGACCGTCGCGAAGCCGCCGGCCGGCAGGACGTTGGGGTGGATCGAGACGTGCGCCTGCGCGGCGGCCGGGGCCAGCAGCACGAGCGCGGCGGATGCCACGGCGAACGCGGCACGGCGTCGTCGCATGACGAACCTCCTGGGTTGGGGGACGAGCAGAAGCGGGCGGCTCACGTGTTCACCGCGGAGAGCAGCCACAGGCCGAGGCAGGTGAACCCGACCATGACGGTGAGCATCCAGAGCTGCGAGCGCGTCGCCGCGCGCGGGTCCCCGTCGAACACGGCCAGCGCCCGGTCGTGCGCGAGCACGAGCCCGGCGACGTGGCCGACGACGAGCGCCGCCACCTGCACGTACCAGATCGTCGTCGTCGAGATCAGCAGGTAGTCGACCTGCGTGTTCGCGGTGCCGAACAGGTCGGCGCCCGTGCCGAGCGGGTCGGAGATCAGGTAGCCGACCGCCTGCCCCTGGAAGACGAGCAACGAGAAGTAGTGCGCGAGCGTGTACGCGAACGCGATCGGCGCGAGCGTATGCACGAAGCGCCGCGCGAGGTCGCCCGCCTCGCGGCGCGGATCGACCGTGCGCATCCCGCGGATCCCCGCCCAGTAGATGCCCGCGACGAACAGCACGCACGCCGCGAGCCCAAGCGTGAACGCGAGCTCGACGGCCGCCTCGATCCCGACGCCGAGGTGCTGGATCGTGCGCTGGATGCCGGGCTCGGCCTCGACCCACAGCGCACCGTTGGAGGCTCCGTCGAACGTGGTCGTCCCGATCACGGTGCACAGCAGCGCGACGGTGCCCGGCCAGGTCGGCAGGTCGGGCAGGCCGGACAGCGGCGGGCGCAGGCTCAGCTCGCGGCCGCGCAGCTCGAACGCGGAGAGCCGACCGCACAGCCCGAACCAGGTGCCGAACGCGTCCGCGCGCTCGCTCCACGTCTCCTCGCCGAACAGGCTCATCCCCACGAGCTGCACGAACGCGTACGCAAGCGCGAGCAGCGCGAGCAGCGCCGGATCGTCGCGGTCGACGTACACCAGCTCCAGCCATGCGAACGCGAGCAGGCCCGCGACGGCGGGCCAGCGGCCCAGCCAGGACGGGTAGGTCAGCGGCGCGGCGTCGAGGCCGGGCAGCGCGCGCCGCGCCGCGTCGGAGATCCAGCGGTACAGCGCCCGCCACGGGCTGAAGAGCGCGAACACGTCGCCGAGCAGCACGCTCAGCACCGGGATCCCGACCCACAGCAGCACGTAGATCGCCGTCGGCGCGAGATTCGCGGTCGGGACGGAGCTGCCCCGCAGCCCGGCGTAGACGACGATCAGGAAGGCCGCGACGCCGACCGCGCCGCACGCGGGTCGCAGCCCGCGCGGCAGCGTGAGGCGCGCGCGCGGCGCGCGGCGCTGTTGGAGGCGCGGGCGCGGCCACAGCACGCCGAGCGCGACGAACGACGCGATCAGCACGATCGCCGCCGCCCACGCGAACAGCCAGCCGGGGATCGGCAGGTCCGTGCGCCCGACGAAGCCGTGCGCCTGCGCCTGCGCGGGCACGAGCAGCGGCACGCAGACCGCGGCGACGGAGGTCGCAAGCCCTCGTCGTCTCATCGCACCGGCACCTCCAGCGTCGTCAGGTGCTCGTCGAACGCCGAGACGCGCACCGCCACCTGCACCTCCCACGTCCCCTGCACGCCGAGCACGGCGTCGGGCACGACGTAGTGGCCGGGCCCGGCCAGGCTCGCCGTCTGCTCGAGCGGGCCGATGCTCTTCGCGGGCAGTCGCTCCTGCACGTCGACCTCCTTCGCGCCGCGGTACTGGCTGCCGTCGCGCGGGTCGATCAGGTAGAGGTGGATCGCGTTCGCGCCGACGCGCGCCGGGTCGACCGTGAGCTGCAGCTGCGCCGGACCGACCCGCGTCGTCGCGTTGAACGGCCCGCGCTGCGCGGCGATCGACGGCGCATAGGCGGTCAGGGCCGCCGTCACGCCCAGGACGACGACGATCGCGGTCAGCTCGCCGCGCAGCACGCGGCGCAGCAGCACCCCGGCGCGTCCCGGCGCGCCGCCCGCGGCCGCGATCCGCCGCAGCGCCGGCAGCGAGCGCCGCCGCTGATAGGCGCCCAGCCCGATCAACCCGAGCAGCAGCGCGAGCTTGATCAGCACCGCACGCCCGAACGCCGTGTCGAGCAGGTGCGCCGGCGTGCGCACGTAGACGTAGGACTGCCCGAGGCCCGTCACCAGGATCGCCGCCACCGCCGCGAGCGCGAGCGGCGAGAAGCGCACCAGCACGCTCGCGAGCAGGCGGCTGCGTCCGTCCGGCTGGAGCCGGCGCGTCGCCGCCGGCACCGCGAGCAGCAGCAGCGCGAGCCCGCCGGCCCACACGCTCATCGCCGCCACGTGCACGACGTTGAGCGCGATCAGCAGCGCCTCCGGGCTCTGCGTCGCGGCGTGGCCGCCGAGCGCGGGCAGCGCGATCAGGAAGCCGATCGGGACGGCGAGCACGGGCAGCGCCGTCGCTCGCCGCGACAGGACGGCGACGAGCGCGCCGAGCAGCGCCCACGCGACGACGCCGAGCCCCCACACCGCCCCGAAGCGCGTCCCGAGCGTCTCGCGCACGATCGTCGGGCGCAGCGCCGCGAAGCCGGAGATCCCGGCCGCCTCCGCGCCCTCCAGCACGACCGCGGCGGCCGCGCTCACGAGGCCGACCAGCACCGCGACGGCGAGCAGCCGGCGCCACCGCGCCGCGAAGCCCTCCCCCGCCTCGCGCCATGCCGGCTCGCGTCCGGCCGGGGCGCTCAGCGCCGGTCGCCACACGAGCAGCAGGAACGCAAGCGCCCCGACCGCCAGCGCGATCGCGAGGAACTGCAACCCGCGCGCCAGCCCGAACGCCGTCTCCGTCACCGCCCCGCTGCCGCCGCCGGCCGTCAGCTCCGCAACCGTCAGCCCGGTCGCGCTCGCCCGCCCGATCGAGAACGCGAACCCGCCCGCGACGACGTGCCCGTCGGCTGAGACCACCCGATACGTCGCCGTGTACGTCCCGCGCGCGAGGCCGGGCTCGAGATGGACGCCCAGCACGCTCCCGCGCCCGCCGGGATGGAACGCGTCCCCCGCGTCCGCGCGACTGCCATTGCGATCGTAGACGCGCACGGCGCCGAAGCTGCCCTCGACCGGCTCGTCGAAGCGGAACGCGACGACCGGCGGCTGCGAGCGCACGATCGCCCCGCGCTGCGGCGTCGTGCCCTGGAGCTGCGCGTGCGCGGACGCGACGCCTGGCGCCGCCAGGCAGAGCGCCGCCGCGACGACGAAGGCCGCGCGCATCATGCGCGCGCTCACCACGCCTCCCGCGTCGGCGGCGCGCCGTCCTGGCCTGGGGCCGTCGTCCCAGCGCCGCGGCGGCGACGCACCGCCACGACCAGCCCGACCGCGAGCGCCAGCACGACGACGAGCGAGACGAGCGCCGCGAGCGGGAAGCCCGCCGGGCTCCCGACCCAGTACAGCGTGCCGCCGACCGCCCCCCGACCCGTGCCGACCTGCAGCGGGATGCGGTAGTCGAAGATCTTCGTCCGCCTGCTCGTGTCGTGGACCTTCGGCGGCGTGCCGGGCGCCATCCAGTGCATGCGATGGTCGTGCCAGACGAAGCGGCCCGTCTTGTCCAACGTGCGCCAGCGCGGCGGCAGCGACGGCTTCGCGCTCACCGGCACCGGCGTCGTCCCGAAGCGGTCCTCGTTCAGGTAAACGGCCGGGGAGCGCGTGTTCGTCTGCACCGTCCCGTCCGCGAGCAGCCGCGCGTACGGCTCGCCGTTGTAGCCGTAGATCGTCACCGCACGACCCGTGCGGTTCGTCAGCTCCAGCTCGCTGTCGAAGCCGAGCACCTGCACCTGCAAACCCGGCACGCCCGGCGTCACCGAGCGGATCACCGAGCGAAAGTTCGGGTTGCCCTGATGGGCACCCGCCGGCACGGCGCAGACCGCCAGCAGCACTGCCGCCAGCGACACCGCCCGCCACACATGGGAACGTGGCACCGCCTGCTCCTTCGCGTCGTCATCGAGCGCCCGTCCGGGCCGGCGACGTGACGGTCCAGAGGGGGCGCTACACGAGGGGAACGCGACGGTGCGGCGGCGCGCGGCCGGCACCGACCCGCGCCAGCGGCGCGAGCAGCGCGACGAACGACGTCGCCGCGGGGCGGGCGCTCAGCGCGTCGAGCGCGCGGGCGCGGAGCCGCACGCGCGGGCGTGCCGCGTCGAGCGCATCCTCGGCGGTACGTGCGCCGCGCAGCGCCAGCGCGAGCGCCCCGCCGACGAGCAGCGCCGCCGGCACCGCCCACCAGCCGCCGGCGCCGAAGACCGCGGCCAGCCCGCCGAGATGCCCGGTCGCGAACGCCCCCTCGAGCAGCTCCTGAGCGGCGTAGATCGCGAACAGCGCCAGCGCCGCGACCAGCCACACGCGCACCCCGATCGTCCCGTCGCGACGCGCATCGGGACCGGCCGCCCAGCGCCGCACGAGCCGCCCGAGCGTCGCGCCGATCGACAGCGCCACGAGCAACACGATCCACGGGGCCAGCGAGCTGAGGTAGGCGTGCCCCTGGGCGGAGAGCGCACGCGGCGCATCGGCCCCGAACGCGAGCTGGTAGCGCAGCTGATGCACCGCCAACGCCGCCGCCGGCATCAGCGCCGCCCCACGCCACGAGAGCGACAGACCGGTCATCCGGCTCGCGACGCTCGGATGATTTCGCGCAGCGGCTCGCATGCAGGCGCGAAGCCTACTCGGCTTTCGACGGTGCGTTCACGCTGCGTTCAGGCTGACATGGGATCGTGGTCGCCGTGATCCACTGCCCCCGACGGATCGCGGCTCGGTGGTGCGCGGCCGGCCTCCTCGCAGCGTCGGTTGCCGGATGCGGCACCGGCGCGAGCCGTACAGTCGCCGTGAGCGCTCGCGGCAGCGAGCGTCCACGTGCGCCGCGCGCGCAGCCTGTCGCGCTGCGGCTCGTCGCGCGCACGAGGCTGCCGGCGCCCGTGCAGCTGCCGGGTCTCGCGGTGACCGGCAGGCGACTGCTCGCCGCGGGCGGCCTGAGCGCCGCGGACGCCTCGGTGGCGGACGTCGTCGCGATCGCAGGCGCCGGGATCTCCAGGCCGCAGCTGGTCGCGACGCTTCCACAGCCCGTTCACGACGCCGGCGCGGCCGCACTCGCCGGGCGTCTGCTCGTGTTCGGCGGCGGCTCCGCGAACGGTCCGACCGCCGCCATCGACGCCGTCGACGCCCGCGGGCGAACGACCGCGGCCGGGCGTCTGCCGTCGCCGAGCTCAGATCTCGAGGCGGCTCGGATCGGGTCGACCGTCTACGTCGTCGGCGGGTTCACGGGCACCGTCGCGTTGCGCTCGGTGCTCGCATTCGAACCCGGCCAGCCGCTGCGCGACGTCGGCACGCTCCCGCATCCGCTGCGCTACGCCGCCGTCGCCGCGGTCGGTGGCGCGCTGCTGGTCGCAGGTGGCACCGACGGAACGCACGTGCGCTCGGAGATCCTGCGCTTCGATCCCGCGAGCCGGCGCGTGCGGACGATCGGCACGCTGCCGACTGGGTTGGCGCACGCCGCCAGCGCGTCGCTCGGCGGGATCTTCTACGTGCTCGGGGGCCGGGGCGACGGGCGCTCGAGCCAGCGGCGGGCGATCCTCGCGATCGACCCGTCCAGCGGTCGCGTCCGCCACGCCGGGCGCTTGCCGGTCGCGCTCTCCGACCTCTCCGCGGCGACGCTCGGCACGCGCATCTGGGTCGTCGGAGGCCGCGACGGGACCGGACGGGTACACGACGAGGCATGGGCGTTGCGGCGATGAGCGGTCCCCACCGCAAGCTCGGCGTCCGCGCACGCGGCGCGGCGCTCGCCTCAGCGCTGGTCGCGCTCGCCGTGACCGCCTGCGGCAGCTCACCCGGCGCCGGCACCACGACGCGCGCGACGACCGCCCGCACGACGCCCGCTCGACGCCCGCCCGTCCCCGACCTGCCGCCGCGACCGGGCCGGATCCCGCCGCCGCTGTCGGCGACGAACGTCTACGCGGCTGAGCGGCCCGGCCGGCTCGCCCCCCGGGTGCGCCACGACCGCGCGCTCGTCTACGTGCCGAACTCGGAGTCCGCGACCGTCGACGTGATCTCGCAGCGGACCGGACGGATCGTCGGCCACTACGGCGTCGGCCGCCAGCCGCAGCACGTCACGCCGTCATGGGACCTGCGCACGCTGTGGGTCACGAACGACCTCGGCAACAGCCTCACGCCGATCGATCCGCGCACGGGACGGCACGGGCGCCCGATCGGGGTGCTCGACCCCTACAACCTCTACTTCACGGCCGACGGGCTGCGCGCGATCGTCGTCGCCGAGGCGCACCGCGAGCTCGACTTCCGCGAGCCGCACACGATGCGCCTGCGCCACCGGCTGCACGTGCCGCAGTGCGCCGGCGTCGACCACATGGACTACACGGCCGACGGGCGGCGCGCGCTCGTCTCCTGCGAGTTCGGCGCCGCCATGATCGTCGTCGACCTCCGCCGCGAACGGGTGCTGCGCACGATCGAGCTGCGCGCCGGCGCGATGCCGCAGGACGTCAAGCTCTCCCCCGACGGCCGCACCTTCTACGTCGCCGACATGATGTCGGGCGGCGTCTGGCTGGTCGACGCGCACAGCTGGCGCGTGATCCGCTTCCAGCCGACCGGTCGCGGCGCCCACGGCCTCTACCCCAGCCGCGACGCGCGCACGCTCTACGTCTCCAACCGCGGCGAGGGGACGATCTCGCTGATCTCCTTCCGCACCCGGCGCCCCTACCGCAAGTGGACGATCCCGCACGGCAGCCCCGACATGGGCGGGCTCTCGGCCAGCGGCCGCGTGCTGTGGCTCAGCGGCCGCTACGCCGACGCGCTCTATGCGATCGACACCCGCAGCGGCCGCCTCGTGCACCGCATCCGCGTCGGCAAGGGACCGCACGGCCTCGCCGTCTGGCCGCAGCCCGGCCGCTACTCGATCGGCCACACCGGGATCCTGCGCTGACGAAAGGCCCGCCGGAGCGCCTCAGGCCACCGCCGACGCGGCGGCTCTCTCCGGCGAGCGCGCGGTAAGCAGCCGCTCGGCAGCGGCGCCGAAGCCGAGCCCGAGCGTCGTCCAGATCGTCGCGTTGATGCCGAGCGAGGCGATCCGGAAGCGCCACAGCACGTCGGCCGAGAAGCCGTGCGGCGTCTCGTGCACGGCGGGCAGCATCAGCTCCGCGACGGCGATGACGGCGACGAACGCCGCCCCGGCGACGATCGCCGCGTTCCAGCCGCCGAGCCGCGCCAGCAGGCCGCGGCGGATGCGCGCCGCGGCCACCAGCGCGAGGATCGACGTCGCGATCATCGCGAAGAACAGGATCGTCCGGCGGTCGATCGTGGCCGGGTTGCCGATCGTCGGCGGGTTCGCCGGGTACTTCGTGAACGGCACCAGCGTGATCGTCAGGTAGGCGCCGAGCGCGAGCACCGCCGCCGTCAGGCGCGGGCCGAGCGCGCCGATGCGCCCGTAGGCCCACGCGAACACGAGCGAGAAGATCCCGCCCAGCGCGACGCTCATGACGACGGTGCCGGTGAGCAGGCCCCACGTGCGCTGCACGCCGCGGCTGACCAGCTCGACCTCGGGCGGGTCGTGGTGCAGGCGCGCGAGCTGGTACTCGAAGTCGATCGCGTGCTGGACCTGCGGCTCGCCGAAGATCAGCGCGAAGGCGAAGGCGAGCAGGCCGGCGAGCAGGCCGACGAGCATCCCCCGCACGAGCAGGGAGCGAACCATGACCCCGCCCTCAGTGGCAGGGGAAGCCGAGCAGATGGCGCGCGTCGTGCACGAACTCGTGCACGTAGCTGCCGGAGAACACCGACAGCGCGCCCTCCTCGGCACCGACGAAGTAGATCAGCACCATCATCAGCAGCCCGACGAACAGCGCGTACGGCAGCAGCTCGCCGGCCGAGGCGATCGGAAGGGGGGCGATGCTCGGTGCTCGCTCGATCGATGCGTCAGACATTCCGGAGACCTCCTCGGGATCACGCGTCCCGTTGTGGATGGGATGCGTGTGACGGCTGAGTGTCTGGCTTCCGGGCTCCGCTCCGAGCGTGCCCGGTCACAGTGGCGCGACCGCGCCGGTCTCTCACCGGCTTCCTCGCACCGTCACACGTGGCGGCATCATAACCGCCGCGGCAACGGCTGGGTTATCGTGAGGTGCCTCGATGGACCCGTCCGCCCCCGTCATCGCGCACCCACCGGGGACCGCCGACCGCTGCCCCGGAATCCTGCGTCTCCACGAGGCCGCCGACGGCGCGCTCGCGCGCGTGCGGTTGCCGGGTGGGCGGCTCACGGCCGGCGCGCTCGTCGCGATCGCCGGCGTGGCCCGCCGCGGCAACGGCGTGATCGAGCTGACCTCGCGCGCCGGCATCCAGATCCGCGGCCTCGCCGCCGGTGACGGCGCCGCAGTCGCCGACGAGCTGTGGGCGGCGGGGCTGCTGCCCTCGCCGCTGCACGACCGCGTGCGCAACGTGCTCGCCAGCCCGCTCGCGGGGCGCGCACCCGCTGCGCTCGCCGCGACGGACGCCGTGGTCGCCGCGCTCGACCGCGGCCTCTGCGCCGACGCCGCGCTCGCCGAGCTGCCCGGCCGCTTCCTGTTCGCCGTCGAGGACGGCAGCGCGACGCTGGCAGCTCCGCGTGCGGACGTGACGCTCGCGGCCGAGGCGCCCGACCGCATCCGGCTGGAGCTCGCCGGGCGCCCGACGACGCTGTGCGCGGAGCCGGCGGACGCTCCCGGCCTCGCGCTCGCCGCCGCGCGCGCGTTCCTCGCGTGCGCCGGCAGCGCCTGGCACGTGCAGGACCTCGACGACGGGCCGGCGCGCCTCGCGCGGTGCCTCGGCGGGGCGCTCGCGGACGTGCCCGACGCGCGGCTGGCAACCGCGCCTGAGCCGGGCATGCTCGCCCAGGCGGATGGCCGCGTCGCGATCACCGCGCTGCCGCCGCTCGGGCGCCTCGACCCCGCGACGGCGGAGCGGCTCGCGGAGCTGCTCGAGGCGGGCGCCGGCGAGCTGCGGATCTCCCCGACGCGGACGCTGACGCTGCTCGACGTCCCGGCCGACGCGGCCGCGAGTCTTGTCGAGCAGCTCGACGCGCTCGGCCTCGTGACCGTCCCCGGCTCCGGCTGGCAGGGCCTCTCGGCGTGCGCCGGACTTGGCGCCTGCGCTCGGGCGCAGACGGACGTGCGCGCGCTCGCCACCGCCCGCGCCGGCGTGCGCGGTCCCGACGCGCCCCCCGAGCACTGGGCCGCCTGCGAGCGCGACTGCGGCCGCCCCGCCGACATGGCGGCCCGCCCGCGATGAGCACGTACGTGCGCGACGGCGCCGAGATCTACAAGCGCTCGTTCGCGATCATCCGCGCCGAGGCGGACCTCGACGGCCTCGACCCGCTGCTCGAGCGCGTCGTCGTGCGGATGATCCACTCCTGCGGGATGGTCGACCTCGTACGCGACGTGGCCGCCTCGCCCGGCTTCGCGGCCGCCGCCGAGGGGGCGCTGCGCGACGGGGCGCCGATCCTCTGCGACACCTCGATGGTCGCCTCCGGCGTCACGCGCCTGCGGCTGCCGGCCGGCAACGAGGTGCTCTGCACGCTGTCGGACCCTCGCGTGCCGGCGCTCGCCGCCGAGCTGGGGACGACGCGCACGGCCGCCGCGCTGGAGCTGTGGCGCGAGCGGCTCGCCGGCGCGCTCGTCGTCGTCGGCAACGCGCCGACGGCGCTGTTCCGGCTGCTGGAGCTCGTCGAGGAGGGCGCGGACCTCCCGGCCGCGGTGATCGGCGTGCCGGTCGGCTTCGTCGGCGCAGTCGAGTCAAAGGTCGCGCTCGCCGAGCATCCGGCGGCGCTGGAGCACCTCGTCGTCCACGGCCGGCGCGGCGGCAGCGCGATCGCCGCCGGCGCGATCAACGCGCTGGCGAGCGCGGACGAGTGAGCGCCGCCGGCCGCCTGTATGGCGTTGGCGTCGGCCCCGGGGATCCGGAGCTGCTGACGCTCAAGGCGACGCGCACGATCGCGGCCGTGGACGTGATCGCCTACCCGAGCGCCCGTCACGGCAACAGCGTCGCGCGGCGGATCGCCGATCCGTACGTGCGCGAAGACCAGCTCGAGGAGCTGCTGCAGTTCCCCGTCACGACCGAGCTGACCGAGCACCCCGGCGGCTACGACGCGGCGCTGGCCGAGTTCTACGACGCGGCCGCTGAGCAGCTCGCCGTCCATCTCGACGCCGGCCGCGACGTCGCGATCCTGTGCGAGGGGGACCCGTTCTTCTACGGCTCCTACATGTACTTCCACGAACGGCTCGCGCCGCGCTATGAGACGACGGTCGTCCCCGCCGTCACCGCGTTCAGCGCCGCCGCCGCAGCTGCCGGCACGCCGCTCGTCAAGCGCGACGACGTCTTCATGGCGCTGCCGGGAACGCTGCCGGTCGAGGTGCTCGCCGACCGCCTGCGCGACGCCGACGCGGCCGTCGTGATGAAGCTCGGGCGCACGTTCCCGAAGGTGCGCGAGGCGGCCGAGCGCGCGGGCGTGCTCGCGCGCGGCGTCTACGTCGAGCGCGCCAGCACGACGCAGGAGAGGCTCGCCCCGCTGCCCGAGGTCGAGGGCGACGTGCCGTACATGTCGCTCGTGCTCGTGCCGACTGCCGACCGCGCCGCCGCGCGCGCGAACGGGCGACCGGGCTCAGTCGCCGTCGTCGGGCTCGGTCCGGCCGGCGGGCAGTGGCTCACGCCCGAGGCGCGCGCGGAGCTGGCGGCCGCCGACGAGCTGATCGGCTACGCGCCCTACCTGGCACGCGTGCCGGTCCGCCCCGGCCAGCAGCGGCATGCGAGCGACAACCGCGTCGAGGCGGAGCGCGCGCGCCATGCGCTCGAGCTGGCGGCAGCGGGCGCGCGCGTCGCCGTCGTCTCTTCCGGCGATCCGGGGATCTTCGCGATGGCGAGCGCCGTGCTCGAGGTGCTCGACGAGGCAGACGGGCAGCTCGCCGGCGTCGAGGTGCGCGTCGTGCCGGGCCTCTCGGCGATGCAGGCGGCCGCGGCGCGCGTCGGCGCGCCGCTCGGCCACGACTTCTGCGTCATCTCGCTGTCGGATCAGCTCAAGCCATGGGCGGCGATCGAGCGGCGGCTGGAGGCGGCGGGCGCCGCCGACCTCGTGCTCGCGCTCTACAACCCCGCCTCGCGCACGCGCCGCGAGCAGCTCGAGCGCGCCGTCGCGGTGCTGCGCACGCATCGCGCGCCGGCGACGCCCGTCGTGGTGGCGCGCGCCGTCGGCGCCGAGGACGAGTCGGTCAGCGTCGCGACGCTCGGGACGCTCGACCTCGACGCGGTCGACATGCGCACGCTGCTGATCGTCGGCTCCTCGACGACGCGCACGATCGCCAACGGCGGCCCGACGCCGCGCGTCTACACGCCGCGCTCGTACCCGGGCTGAGCGCGCACCCGTGCGAGCGCCTCGGCGACGCTCGCGACCGTCGCGACGCCCGCCGCGCGCGCCGGGCGTCGCACGACGATCACGGGCAGCCCGCGCTCGCGCGCGGCGTCGAGCTTCGCCGCCGTGTGGGCGCCGCCGCTGTCCTTCGTGACGACGAGGTCGATGCGGTGCGCGTCGATGAGCGCGCGCTCGCCCTCCAGCGTGTAGGGCCCGCGGTCGAGCAGCAGCTCGTGCTGCGGGGGCAGCGGCGCCGCGGGCGGATCGACGCAGCGGATCAGGAACCACGCGTCGTCGACGCCCGCGAACGCGGCCAGGCCCTGCCGCCCGCTGGTGAGCAGGACGCGTGTGCCGAGGCGCGGGATCGCAGCGGCGGCCGCGTCGAGGTCGTCGACCCGCGTCCAGCGGTCGCCCGGCCGCTCCTGCCAGCCGGGACGCTCCAGGCGCAGCAGCTCGACGCCGGCCTGCGGGGCGGCCTGTGCGGCCGAGGCGGAGATGCGCTGCGCGAAGGGGTGCGTCGCGTCCACGACCGCGCGCACGCCGTGCTCGACGAGCCAGCGGGCGAGCGCGTCCGGCCCGCCGAAGCCGCCGATCCGCACCTCGCCGGCGGGCAGGCGCGGACGCGCGACGCGGCCGGCGAGCGAGGAGGTGACGGGCACGCCGTCGGCGTCGAGCGCCGCCGCCAGCTCGCGCGCCTCCGCGGTCCCGCCGAGGATCAGGATCATCTACGAGGCCTTAGGGTTCGCCGCGTGAGACGACTGCTGGTCATCGGCATCGGCGCGGGCGATCCCGAGCACGTCACGGCGCAGGCCGTGCGGGCGCTCAACGAGGTCGAGGTGTTCTTCATCATCGACAAGGGCGTCGCCGCGGACGAGCTGGTCGCGCTGCGCCGCGAGATCTGCGAGCGCTTCGTCGAGGATCCGTCGTACCGGATCGTCGTGGTGCCCGACCCGCCGCGCGACCGCACGACCCCAGCGTACGGCACGGCCGTCGACGACTGGCGGGCGCAGCGGGCGGCGACCTGGGAGGCGCTGCTGCTCGAGCTGGGAGAGGACGTGGTCAGCGCCTTCCTCGTCTGGGGCGACCCGTCGCTCTACGACAGCACGATCGACGTGATCGAGCGGGTGCTCGCGGCGGGTCGCGTGGAGCTGGAGTACGAGGTGATCCCGGGGATCAGCGCCGTGCACGCGCTGACCGCGCGTCACCGGATCCCGCTCAACCGCGTCGGCGGAGCGGTGCAGATCACGACCGGCCGGCGGCTGGCGGCGACCGGCTGGCCGCCGGACGTCGACGACGTGGTCGTGATGCTCGACGCCGACTGCTCCTTCCAGCACCTCGACCCGGCCGGCCTCGACGTCTACTGGGGCGCCTATCTCGGCACGTCCGACGAGCTGCTCGTCGCCGGGCCGCTCGCCGAGGCCGGGCCGGAGATCCAGCGCGTGCGGGCGCAGGCCCGCGCACGCAAGGGCTGGATCATGGACACCTACCTGCTGAGGCGCTCGCGGTCGCACGAGTAGAGGTGGCTGTCGCGGAAGCCGCCGGCGGCCAGCGCCGGGCCGACGACGATCGTCGCGGTGCGGCGCACGCCCGCCCGCTCGACCTCCGCGGCGATCGTCGCGAGCGTGCCGCGCAGCACCAGCTCGTCGGGCCAGCTCGCGCGCGCGACGACGGCGGCCGGGCAGTCCTCGCCGTAGTGCGCCGCGAGCGTCGCGGCGATCTCCGCGATCGCCTGCGCGCCGAGGTGCACGACGAGCGTCGCACCGTGCGCGGCCAGGCCGCCGAGCTCCTCGCCCGGCGGCATCGCCGAGGCACGGCGCCCGTAGCGCGTGAGGATGACCGTCTGGGCGACCTCGGGGATCGTCAGCTCGCGCCGCAGCGCGGCGGCGGCGGCGGCGAAGGCGGGCACGCCCGGCGTCACGTCCCACGCGATCCCCAGCGCGTCGAGCCGGCGCATCTGCTCGGCGCAGGCGCTGTAGATCGAGACGTCGCCCGAGTGCAGCCGCGCGACGTCCTGCCCGCGCGCGTGCGCACCCGCCAGCTCGCCGACGATCGCGTCGAGGTCGAGGTCCTGCGTGTCGATCAGCCGCGCGCCGGCGGGAGCGTGCGCGAGGATCTCCCGCGGCACGAGCGCGCCCGCGTACAGGCACACGGGGCTCGCCGCGATCAGCCGCTGCGCGCGCAGCGTCAGCAGGTCGGGCGCGCCCGGGCCGGCGCCGATGAAGTGGACCGTCACGCCCCCTCCTTCGTCGCGACCCACTGCACGATCGGCAGCGCGTCGCGCCAGCTCGTGAAGGAGCCGAGCGGCTCGGCGTGGGCGATCGCGATGCGCGTGAGCGTGCCGCCGTGCGTGCCGTGGGCGGCGACGACGACCTGCTCGCCCTCGAGCGTGACGGCGTTGACGACGAGCCGGCCGCCGGGGGCGAGCTCCGCCCAGCAGCGCTCCAGCAGGCCGGGCTCCGTCAGCCCGCCGCCGAGGAAGACCGCGTCGGGCGCCGGCAGGCCGTCGAGCGCGGCGGGCGCCTCGCCGACGCGCACGTCGAGCTGCGGGACGCCGAGCGCGAGCGCGTTGGCGGCGGCGCGCTCGGCCCGGTCGGCGCGCGCCTCGACGGCGATCGCGCGTGCGGTCGCCTCCGCCCGCAGCCACTCGATCGCGATCGAGCCGCTGCCGGCGCCGACGTCCCACAGCAGCTGCCCTGGAGCCGGCGCGAGCGCGGCGAGCGTGAGCGCGCGCACGTGGCGCTTCGTCAGCTGGCCGTCGCTGTCGTACGCCGCGTCGGGCAGGCCAGGCGTGCGCGGGAGCAGCGGCGCGCCGGGCGCCGCGCGGCAGTCGATCGCGACCGCGTGGAGCGGGTCGGCCCGCCGCTCGCCCCACTCCTCTGCCGTGCTCTCGAGGACCCGCTCGTCCGCGCCGCCGAGCTGCTCCAGCACGACGAGGCGGCTCGGGCCGAAGCCGCGCTTGCGCAGGACGCGCGCGAGCTGCGCCGCGCCGTCCTCGCCGGTCGCGTAGGCGACGAGCCGGCGGCCGGGCTGCAGGAGGCGCGCGACGACCTCGGGCGGGCGGGCGACCGCGCTCACGAGCGCGACCTCCGCCGCCGGCCAGCCGAGCCGCGCGCAGGCGAGCGCGAAGGCCGAGGGGTGCGGGTGGACGTCGAGCCGCTCGGGTCCGAGGCGGCGGGCGAGCGTCGCGCCGATCCCGTGCAGCATCGGGTCGCCGCTCGCGAGCACCGCCGTGGCGGCGGTGGCGTGCTCGGCCAGGTCATCGAGGAGCGGACCGAGCGGGGAAGGCAGCTCGCGGCGCTCGGCTTCGACCTCCGGCGGGAGCAGCGCGAGCTGGCGCGCCGAGCCGATCACTTCCGCCGCGCCGAGCAGCGCGGTGCGCGCCGGCTCGCCGAGGCCGGCCCAGCCGTCGGCGCCGATGCCGACGACGGCGATCCGCGGCAGGGTCATCGAGTCGCCTCCTCCAGCTCGGCGACGAGCCGTTCGTTCTCGGCGGGCGTGCGAGCCGTGAGGCGGATGTGGTTCGCGCCGAGCCCGGGGAACGACGACGCCGGGCGCACGGCGATCGCGCGCGCGCGCAGCGCGACGACGACCGCGGGGCCGTCGGCGACCTCGACGAGGCAGAAGTTCGCCGCGGCGGGCCAGGTGCGCACGCCGTCGACCTCCGCCAGGCGCGCGGCGAGGTCGAGGCGCTCCTCCTGCGCGCGCGCGGCGGCGGCCGCGAGCGCGTCGGGGCGCTGGGCCGCGGCGGCGAGCGCGGCGAGCGCGAGCGCGTTGACCGACCACGGCGGACGCACCGCGCGCAGCCGCCGTGCGAGCGGCTCCGCCGTCACCGCGTAGCCGGCCCGCAGCCCGGGGATCGCGAGCGCCTTCGTGAGGCTGCGCACGACGATCACGTCGTCGAGCTGCTCGCGCACGAGGCTTCCCGGCTCGCCGGGGACGAGGTCCATGAACGCCTCGTCGACGACGACGACGCGCCCCGGCCGGCGCAGCGCGAGCAGCGCCGCAGCGGGATCGAGCGTCCCGCTCGGCGAGGCGGGGTTGCCGAGGACGACGAGGTCGGCCGCGTCGGGAACCGCGGCCGGGTCGAGCGCGAAGCCGCGCGCGGGGTCGCGCAGGACGCGCACGACCGGGACGCCGTGCGCGTGCAGCGCCGCCTCGGCCTCCGTGAACGCCGGGTGCACGCAGGCGGCCAGCGCCGGGCGCAGCGCCGCCGGGAGCAGCCACAGCGCCTCGGCGGCGCCGTTCGTCGGCACCACCTCTGCGGGCGCGCGGCCGTGCAGCGCGGCGAGCGCGACGGTCGCCGCGTCCTCGTTCGGATAGCGCCCGGCATCGCGCGCGAGCGCGTCGGCGAGGGCCGTGCGCAGCCAATCCGGCGGCCCGCCGGCCACGACGTTGACGGCGTGGTCGGCGTCGCCGGGGCGCACGTCGCGGTCGCCGTGGCGGCGCAGGTCTTCGTCCACCGACGCCGGCGCGCTCGGCGCGCCGGCGAGCGTGAGCGGCCGGCCGGCGACGACGAGCTCGACGCGGTCGGCGCGCGCGGCGAAGCGCTGCGTCGCCTCCCCCAGCAGGTCGAGCCACGTGCGCGAGGCGGCGTCCGGCGGCAGCAGCCCCGCGCCGGCCTCCTCGGCGACGACGATCGCCTCGCCCGCATGCGCGGCGGCGTCCGCCGCGGCGTCGACCTGCGCGAGCACGTCGGCGGCGACGCCGCGCAGTGCGTCCGGCTCGATCTCCTCGAACGCGCCCGCGCGGTGCAGCGCGGTCGCGATCCACGGCCCGATTCCGTCGAGCAGCACGCACGTCCCGGCGGCGTCGGCGAGGGCGTCGGTCAGCGCCGGTCCCGCCTCGACCGTCGCCCACTCGGCCGGGCGCCGCGCGGCGTGCGCGCGGATGCGCTCGGCCATCGCCGGGTCGGTGCCGTCCGCGGTCGCGACGTAGCGCACCGGCAGGCCGGTCGCGTAGGCGAGCTGCTCGGCATGCGCGCTCTTGCCCGAGCGCGTGCCGCCGATCACGAGCGTCAGGCTCATGCGGCGACCGGGCGGGCGGATGCGGCGTGCGCGAGTCGCAACGCCAGGTGCGGATGCGCGGCCCAATGCACGTGCAGGTAGCTGGCATGCAGCGCGCCGGCGACGAAGCCCTCGGGGCGCTCGGTGCCACGGGCGGAGAGCGTCCAAGCCGCGGCATGCGGCGGCGCGTCGTCGAGCGGCTCCACCTGCGAGTAGTGGAACTCGTGGCCGCGAACCCGCGTGCCGGCGTCGAGCCACGGCGTCGCGGTGGCCGCGGTCGCCTCGCGGTAGCCGAGCGTCAGCCGACCTGCCATCCGCCCGCGCGCCGGCAGCACGCCGCACATCGCGTGGCCGTCCAGCTCCCGGCAGAGGTACAGCAGCCCGCCGCACTCGGCGAGCAGCGGCCGACCGGCGCCGGCGAACGCGGCGACCGCCGCGCGCAGCGGCGCGTTCGCCGCCAGCTCGGCGCCGAACACCTCCGGGAAGCCGCCGGCGAGCACGAGCGCGCCGGCGCCCTCCGGCAGCGCCTCGTCGCGCAGCGGGTCGAACGGCGCCAGCTCGACCCCAGCCGCGGCGAGCAGCTCCAGGTTCTCCTCGTAATGGAAGGAGAACGCCGGCCCGCGGGCGATCGCGATGCGCGCCCCGCTCGCCGGCGGCTCCGCTGGCGCGGGGCTCCACGCCGGGCCGGGCACAGCGGGCGCCGCGCGCGCGAGCTGCTCGACCGCGTCGAGGTCGACGTGCTCGGCGACGAGCTGCGCGAGCGCGTCGAGCGCGGTGCGGGCGCGCGGCTCGCGCTCCCCGGCGGGCACGAGGCCGAGATGGCGCTCCGGCACGGCGACACGCTCGTCACGGCGCAGCGCCCCGAGCACCGGCACGCCGAGCGGCGCGAGCGCCTCGCGCAGCAGCTGCTCGTGGTGGTCGGAGCCGACGCGGTTGAAGATCACGCCGGCGACGTGCACGTCGGGGTCGAACGTGCGATAGCCGTGGACGATCGCCGCCGCCGAGCGCGCCATCGCGGCGGCGTCGAGCACGAGCACGACCGGCGCCTCGAGCAGCTTGGCGACATGCGCCGTCGAGGCCAGCTCGCCGCGCCCGGACGCGCCGTCGAACATCCCCATCACGCCCTCGATCACCGCCACGTCCGCCCCTGCGCCGCCGTGGCGCACGAGCGGCGCGATCAGCTCCGGCCCGCTGAGGAACGCGTCGAGGTTGCGCCCCGGACGGCCGGACGCGAGCGCATGGTGGCTGGGGTCGATGTAGTCCGGCCCGACCTTGAAGCCCTGCACGACGAGGCCCCGCGCGCGCAGCGCGCCGATCAGCCCGCACGCGACGGTCGTCTTGCCGGCGCCCGAGCTCGTCCCCGCGATCACGACGCGCGGGATCATGCGGCCACCACGAGCGCGACTGCGCGCTCGGTCAGCCGAGGACCGTTAATTTGTCCCCCTATATGGGGGACAGATTCCCGCTCCTCGGCCTCAGCCGTCCAGTCGAGGCATGGGACGGGGGTGCCGTCGTGCAGGCCGGTGGCCGGATCGCAGCCGTGGTCGGGGCAGACGCGCAGCGTCCCGCCGTCGCGTCGCAGCGCCGCTGCGAGCGGCGCGATCAGCTCGCGGTCGGCGCGCTCGATCACGGCGACCTTCGCGGCGCGGTCGCGCGCGTGGGCCGCCTCGTCCGCGCCGCCGACGTGGACGACGACGCGCTCAGCGCCCGCCGCAAGCGCATCGAGCGCGGATGCCGCCTTCGCACTCAGGTCGCTGTCCGGCTGGCCGGTCGCGCCCGCGGGCACGACGGTCGCCGCGCCCATCAGCCGCGCCACGCCGATCGCGGCGCCGCGCGCGCCGACGACGACCATCTGCGAACCGAGCAGCCGGGGCGGCACGACCCCTTCGGGCCAAACGTGCAGTCCGGCGGACCGCGCCGCGGCCGGCAACGGCGGCGGACCCACGAGCAGCAGCCGGTGGCCGGCGAGCCGCACGACGCGATGACCCGCGGCGCCAGCGCCCAGCGCAGCAGCAGCGCAAGACGTCGCAGCCGCGTCCGCCCGCTCACCCCCCTCGCTGACCACGTCCACCCGCCACGCCCGTTCCCCGAACCCGACCTCGATCCCGTACGCAGCCGCTTCGACAGCACCACGATCGACAGCCTCCGGCGGCGTCCACCCCAACAGCCCCGGGATCGCACTCTCCGAGCCGACCGGAAGCCCCGCCCCCACCGTCGCCAACGGCGCGACACGGCCCTCGGCCGCGAGCGCATCGAGCGCCGGCGTGCGCGCCGCCTCCAGGCTCGTCGGCGCATCACCGCGCAGCGGCTCGCTCGCCCCGTCGAGGATCACGAGGACGTCTACCACTCGATCCCCTGCTGGGCGCGGATGCCGGCGTCCATGGGGTGCTTCACCTTGACGACCTCCGAGACGAGGTCGGCGAGCTCGATCAGCTCCGGCGCGGCGTCGCGGCCGGTGATGACCACGTGCTGGAAGCCCGGCCGCTCGCGCAGCGTGCTCACGACGTCCTCGACGTCGATCCAACCCCACTTGATCGGGTAGGTGATCTCGTCGAGCAGCAGGAACTCGTAGCGCTCGGCGGCGATCGCGCGCTTGACCTCCGCCCACCCCTCGCGCGCCTTGTCGGCCGACTCGTCGAGGTCGCGCGAGAGCCAGGACCAGCCGTCGCCCATCTTCTCCCAGTCGATCCCGCCGAGCGCGGCGGCCGCCTTCGCCTCGCCGACCTTCCACTTGCCCGACTTGACGAACTGGAAGACGCCGCAGCGATGCCCGCGCGCCCATGAGCGCAGCAGCATCCCGAACGCCGAGGTGCTCTTGCCCTTGCCGGTGCCGGTGACGACCAACACGAGCGGCTTGTCGCGCGGCTTGCGGCGCTTGGGCTCGGCGCTGCCCTGGTCGCCGGGGCGGTGGGGAACGTCGACGTCGTCTCCACCGTGGCGGGCGAGCGGGGAGTCGGTCTCGGTCATGCGGCCCTCCGGGCGGTCGCGTTGGATACTGCGGGGGCGAGCCGGTGGACGCGGCCGCCGGCGGCGTCGGCGAGCCGGGTCGCGAGGCCGAGCCGCACCGGCCCGTCCTCGGTGTCGACGACGTGGACTGCGGCGGCCGCGCGACCCAGACGGGCGGCGGCGCGCGGGATCGCGCCGTCCGGGTCCTGCACGCGGCCGTCGGTGAGGACGACGGCGATCGCGCGGCGGCCGGGCTCGCGCAGCGCCTCGCGGCGGATCAGCCGCTCGGCGGCGTCGAGACCGGCGGCGAGCGGAGTGCGCCCGCCGGTCGGCAGCTCGCGCAGCGCCGCGGCGGCGCGCTCCAGCGGCGCGCCCGGGACGACCAGGAGCCGCGCGGCGCTGTCGCGGAAGGCGATCACCGCGACGCGGTCGCGGCGCGCGTAGGCGTCGCGCAGCAGCGCGATCAACGCACCCTTCACGCGCGCGAGCCGGCGGCGCGCGCCCATCGAGCCGCTCGCGTCGACGACGAGGCAGACGAACGCGCCCTCGCGCCCGGCGCGCACGTGCTCGCGCAGGTCGGCCTCGCCGAGCAGCCGTGCGCGCAGCGAGGCGACGAGCGCCACGTCGTCGCCGTCCGCCGCCGCCGGCCGGCTGTCGATCTCGCCGGCGCCGGGCCCGCGCGTGCGTGCGCGCCGTCCCCGGGGTCCCCGGCCGACGCCGGTGAGCTGGAGGGCATCGAGGGGAAGCGACGCGGGCGCCGGCGGATCGCGCCGTTCGCGGGAGGGGGCGAGCGGATTGAAGGGAGCCTCGCCGTCCGCGGCCGGGGCGCCACCGCCG